>Ga0210406_10007333_pt1 | contig 11221 bp, 13 predicted proteins | sample IncBWC30MmetaG_FD_155454 | JGI IMG/M metagenome (GOLD analysis project Ga0210406, IMG submission 155454) | Forest soil microbial communities from Barre Woods Harvard Forest LTER site, Petersham, Massachusetts, United States - Inc-BW-C-30-M | ecosystem: Environmental > Terrestrial > Soil >... | reverse complement strand
GTCAAATATCACGTATCCCTTGACATTGTCTGCATCCTTGAAAGTGCTGCGAACCTCCGGAAAATTGTGCCATCGAACCTCTTTGACGATAGCCATCCATGCCTTGATTTCGTCCGCTGCATCCGGGCAGCCTCATAAGGGGTGAACAGCAATGCCCCCGCAAGAACCACCACCACCAAAAGCACAGGCCATGCCAGTTCCATTGTCGATTCCCTTAGGTCAAAAATGATAGCAGCAAGGGCGCGCTAAGGTCCTGATTAACGCGGTAACCGGAGAAGTGGGTACTAGCGGGAGCAGCCCGAACACAGCCAATTTCGCATAGAATGGCGCTCCCCGGTTTCCGTAGGAGTTAAGGAATTGAGTTGCCGCGTGCGAGGAGTCTACGATGATCGTGTCTGTGTTTATCGGGACCAGCGTTGACGGTTTTATTGCGCGACAGAATGGCAGCTACGACTTTCTGCCCGAGGGGGGTGGCGAGCCGCACGGCTACGACGAGTTTATGGCCAGCGTCGATACGCTGGTGATAGGCCGCAAAACCTTCGAGGCAGTTCTAGCCCTTCCGGCCTGGCCGTATGGCGGCAAGAACGTGGTGGTTCTCAGCAGCAAACCGGTCGATTTTTCCGGGGTGCGGACGAATACGATTCAACATATGGCAGGGTCCCCCGCGGCGATCGTTGCGACCCTCGCTGCGAAAGGCGCCCAACATGTCTACGTCGACGGAGGAATTACGATTCAAAGATTCCTGCGCGATGGACTCGTTCAACGTCTCATCATCACGCGGGTACCTGTTCTTATCGGAGAGGGAATCCCTCTCTTTGGCTCATTACCGCGAGATCTGCGACTACGTCACGTAGCGACGCAGCAGTATAAGAGCGGCCTCGTTAAAAGCGAGTATCACGTCATTTCCTAACTAGCAAAAGACCTCCGTTATTCGGCAGTGCCAATCTTTCAAGACCTGCTGCCAAGTCTTGATTAACGGTAACCAGAAAAGTAGGTACTAGCAATCGGACGGAAAAACAAACTCAGTTACAGCCAATCCCCGACCGATATGTCTTTTCCGCAACCGCGACGGCCTTCGAAACGCTTATGACGTAGATGCCAGCTTTCTTTTCTGAGTAAGCTTGTTTCCACTCTTCATACCCGTCGCTGTAGTCCGGCAACGGTTGCCCAGATGCGACTCTCTTCGTCACACTTGCGTCCAGCGCTCGACGGGCAAACGGCATATGCGGAACAGAATCCGGCGATGGACCACCGTGGCAGTTGGCTAGCTTTACTTTATCTACGGCAACATGGACGATCACTCCGAGTTCAGAGGAAAGTTCCACTTTGAGGATAGTCACCGTGGATTTTTCTTCACCTTTTCGCGTCTCGTATTCCCAGACATCACCGATTTTGAATTTCTCATCTGTTGCGCCCTGTAGTGTCGTGTCCTTTTGGGGCAAGACGCCGATTTGCGCAGAGACCACGCTTGCATAGGCGAGCAATATAGTTACCACCAGGAACGATTGTTTAGGTCTCATGAGACAGGAGTCTACACCATAGTGCTTGATTAACGCGGTTCCGGAGAAGTGGCCACTAGTACCGAAAAACTAGAATATGAGATGGCGAACTATGAATCACGATGGTCGTGCCAGTCATAAAAAGTGTGCTTGTCTAAACATTTAGATTTGTAGTCCAAGGTGGAGCCCGATTAAGGGAGGAAGCTGCTCAGCTATCCGATGCCGATTCAACGCTTTGGATTGTTTTACTAGGGTGGTTCGGGACCAGGAGTTCGTTTCCTCTACAAGAAGGGATGAATCTCGCAGGCATTTCGCTCCTGCGGCTGCTTGTCGAGAGCGCCTGCCTCGTGAGCAGGCATTCTAGGTCCAGGGTTGGGTACAACGGTCTCGTAAACCGTTGCGTTGATCTTTTGCACGCTGCATTGGCAGGGTAAACAGTTCAAATTATAGCCGCAAGGTTCAAACTAAGCGCTCCTTGTTCGAATATGTTGGGTGCGCACGGTCGGCACAGTTGCCAGCATTGCCGGCAACTCGTCCAGTAATTTCGGAAAGGGACCGTCATTTCTCCGTGGCTTGAACAACTCGTGGCTATTTGCCTTTCAGATTCAGGAGTTGCTTGCCGGAGCCCTTAAGTCAAAAGAGGACGTGAGTAGGATCGTTTTGTGCAGTGTCCGATACAGGGGGCAGCGCGTAGCGTACATGCCGTGCGTCCGCTCGACTGTCTCCCTTGCCGTTTCCGGCGCTTCCAGACGCATAGCCACGTGAATGCGGCGAATGACGAGTACGCCCTCCTCTGTTTCCACCTCTCCGGTGACATCCGCGGTCAATTTTCCGTTGCTGGCATCGATTTGGCGCGCTTCCAGCGCGCCTCCAAAGGTGCCCACCATTCAACCGGCGGTCGCCGAAATGACATAGTCAATGGTTGAGGAATGCGGCTCCTTCAACTTTGCCGGGTCAACTTTGTAGTGTTCGGCGATCGCCCCGTGGACGCTGTAGATCACCGGCTGAGACTCGCCTGGCAGATGCGCGATGCGAAGGGGCCCCTGCCGGCGCTCGATTCGAGATTTGGAAACATAAACGACATCAGCCATAAATTTCTCCTTCCAGCAGAATCGATTCGATCCAACTCCGAATGATCAGTTGTGCCGGATAGCGTTCGGAGACCGTTTGAGGTCGAGGGGGAGTATTTGCAATTGCCAACTCACCGGCACCGACGTAGGCGGATAGCAGATCGCCTTGTCACAGACCTGATATTTTAACTCCCCGGTAATGGAAATTGTTTTCTGAGCTGAGACGAGCGAGCGGACGACATCGCGAGCCTCGGAAGGAATCACAGTAACATCCTGGGTGATGCGGAACTTGCCCTCAAAAACCGCTACACGTTCCTGGATCGCTTCCAAATAGAGGATTTTGGAGTTCGGGTAAGTCACCTGAGAGAGTTCGATTCCCGAGCGTGGATGCAGTTCCAACTGAATCGGCTTGTAGCCCTTTACGCCCGGAGAATAAACATGGACACCCGGCGGCAGCTCGATTTCAGCAGCCAGGGTGACGCGGCTGCCCGGCGCCACAGCGCGATCGGATTGTGTGAAGCTGAGCCGCAGATGAGGCGCTTCCACAGTTTGGCTCACTTCCCCGGTCAGTTCTGGGAAAAGCTTCCCAATGATGTTGTTCGCCGTGAATCGGTTGGTGTATTTCGCTTCGAAGTATTTTTCGCGAATCACGCCGCTCTCGTCTATGTAGAAAAATCCGGGATACGCCATGCCTTTGGTCATTCCCTTCGCTTCCGTGTTAAGCACCTTGAAGCTGCGAATGATTTCGGACTTCGGGTCAGCCAAGAGCGGAAAGTCTATGCCATGCCGCTTGGCGAAATCTTTCAGGATAGCCGGACTATCATAGCTGATTGCCGCCAGCTTAAGTCCTTGCGCCTCAAATCCCTTCTTTGCCCCTTGCAGCTGCACGAGCTGCGCCTTGCAGAAGGGTCACCAGTCGGCGGAGCGGAAGAACAGGATTACGGTGCCCTTTGGCCCTTTGAGCGTCTCGTTGGTGTGTTCGTCGCCGAACTGATCCGGTAGCGCAAAAGCCGGCGCTTGCTGACCGATCTCCAAGCCAACGGACGAAGCCGGGCCGCGATTCGTGGCCAGGTGTTCTTGACCACCCGCAAACGCAGACGATACCACGACAAAGAGGACAGCAACCGCAATTTTCATTTTTGCTCCGGATTCAGTCGCGTTTCTTTCACCGTTATGAACGAATTGAGTTGAAAGGTGAATGGACCGGCTATACGTTTACCTTTTTCGTGAACGTGAAAGTCTCTTCCTCGGCCACCAGGAAAATCGGCGCACCACCCGACGAAATCTTCACCGCGTGAGCTAGTGCCTCCTGGCCTCCTTCGGACGCCGCGCATGCTTCCAGGGCTTGCATCGACGGGAAATGGGCTTCCGCAATCCGGTAGAAAGGGGCTAGGCCTTGCGGCGAGCCGAGGATCTTGGTTGCCACCATCTTTGTTTTCCCGCCCAATTTCGCAACAGCCAACGGCACATGCTCTTCCTGGTAGACCTTCTCGAAAGCATCAACATCCTTTGGGCGCGGATAGATCACTATGAGCTTCACGTCTGCCATTCTGTGCTCCTAGCAAAACAGGATTCACTTCACAAACTGCCTTTTGACACCCGTCGACTCTTGGGACTGACCACCCCCGGCGAAGGTCGGAGGTAGTCCCCTCGTGGACATCAAAGACTCCCGGCTTAATCTGAGTCTCGAGCAGGGGAAAGGTTTCACGCTGGATCAAAATTAGCGACATCCTCCTCTCAAGTTCTGACAACTGTCCCACCGCTTCTATATCTATTCTCATGCGCTGGATTCCTGAAACTTTTCACCGACAAGCCAATCTCACTGCTTTGTGCGCGTTTTTGAGGGTGGAGTCTTGAGCTACCCGCAGACCCGCAAGTCGCCAGGATTCGCCGTCAGTGCCTAACGGAACTTTTCCCAGCCACAGGAGCCATGTGTCGCACGGTAGTTATTCCGAGGTACCAACAATTCAAAATTGGGGAACATTCTTAATGAAAACTTTACTTGTAAGGGCCATAAGGATTCGCTGGTTCGGACTGCTTGTTTTGGCGACCACAATTATTGCGGGCCCAGCTCGTGGCCAGAATCAGGAACTTACCTTCTCGCTCGGCGGCATCCCCAGTCAGACACGCACGTTCCAAGGCTCTATAGGTGCCGCACAAATTTCGGCGGATCGCAGCTTTGGAATCAACTATGGCCATCGTTTCCTGGGTGCGAAGATCGCTGCTCTCTACGGCGAAATTGAATTCGTCGCGATTCCTAACCGAAGCGTGACCTCGGCAACCGCCATCGTGCCGCAGAGTTATGCATCGCTCTACCTCGCTCCTGGATTGCGCTTGAAATTCTTTCCCTCTTCGCGTCTTTCTCCGTGGGGCGCGGTTGGTGGAGGCTACGCCTTGTATCAGCAGTCCGCGAAGCTCTCCAATGGCCAAAACGAGACGGATAAGTTCCTGAACCGCGGCGTCTTCGATTACGGCGGTGGATTGGATTTCAGGCTTTTTCGTTTCATCGGCTTACGGGCTGAAGTACGTGATTTCCTCTCTGGGAATCCCGACCTGAACGCAAAGTTGAATTCGAGCACCCAGCACAACGTCGTGGCAAGCGGCGGCCTCATTCTGCGCTTCTGACGGCTTTCTTTATTGCCTGCAGGCTGAAACTCTTTGAATAGTTCGGAATCCCATTGTCAGGCCGATTCACGGACGATTCGGGACAAATGGGGACAACCATCAAGGGAAGCTTTGAATTTTCTATGAATAGGGGGAGCCGCCTCGAGAATTGCACCAACAATTTCTCCGGCTTCCGGAATATCGATCCACGTGAGCGGGTGGTCCCCGCTATAGAAAAAACGCCACATCAATCCGAAAACACTCTCGCCGGACAGCGAGTCGACCAATTATTGGATCCCAACGGGGTTGGCGCCGAGAGTCCCTCTAGTGTCCTGTGGAGAGAGCCGATTTCGGAGGGCGCTCCAAAGAAGGCAGTGGCCGCGGATCGTGACACGATTTCATCCCAAGCGGCGGAAGAAGATTTGATTCATCGGATCCTCTCCGGACATAGAGAGCTTTTCATGGATCTCATCCGTCCCCACCAGCGGACGGTCTACGCGACTGTGTTTTCTTTGCTTGCGCATAAGGAAGATGCGGAGGACGTCGCCCAAGATACGTTCGTGAAGGCGCTGGCCCGTTTACATCAGTTTCGCAAGGAATCGTCTTTCGGCACTTGGCTAGTCCAGATAGCGATCAATGAAGCGCGTATGCGGAATCGAAAACAATGGCGCGTGCCGATGATCTCGCTCACCCGTAACAAACAGGATGAGGATGCACGCGTTCCGAAAGACTTCGAAGACTGGCGTGAGATTCCTTCGACAGTACGCGAGCGAGTGGAAGTACGCGAAGCCTTAGTCAAGGCGTTGGGATCGCTGGCGCAGCAGTACCGGGAGGCATTCGTGCTGCGCGATATACACGAGCTGAGCATTTCGGAAACATCCGCTACTTTGGGAATATCGCCCGGGGCTGTGAAGACCAGGCTTCGACGAGCCCGGTTGAAGCTGAGAAACATGCTGGCCGAGAGGCTCGGGCAGGATGGCGGGTTGGCGTGGGCTTCGAAAGAAGTGAGGAAACCATGGGAATAAGCTGCCAGGACGTCTGGAGAGACATTTCAGATTATATCGATGAGGATCTCACCCCCATCCAGCAAGCGGCCCTCGATCAGCATTTTGCGGAGTGCCTTCATTGCTCAGCACTCCTCGATAGTATGCGCAATGTAATTGCTCTCTATCGCGATGAACGCGTGCTGGCTCCGCCGAATGGTTTCCACGAGCGTCTGCATAAGAGGTTGAGAGAAGAGACGAATAGTTCGCGACGTTCCTTTTTGGTGTGGACATTGACCGCCGCTGCCTCGTTACCACTGGGGATTGCATTGTTCTCCGCCGGGAGGCTAATCGTGCCGGCTCACAACCACCAGAGCCCCACGAGCAGCTCAGAACCACGCCAGGTTGCCGGAACAGTCGCAATCTCTGTGGATCGAGATGACAAGGTCTATCACATAGCTGGCTGCCCGCACCTGCAGGGCAAACCCAAATTCATCGCCGTAGAAGAAGCGATTCGTGAGGGATACACCCCTTGCGTCTACTGTATCGGAAAGTCGCGATCTAAGAAGAATAGCTAGTTTTTCGGAACCTCACCCGTAAGGCCCAAGTCCGTTACTGGTGTTGTTGGCCTCTGATTGGAGCGCGGAACGTTCTTCGCTTCATCCTTGGTTTTCGCAAATAAATAAATTGCATTCGCGGAAACTTTTCAGATGCTCGTGAGTCTCATTGGGCAAGTTAAAGGTTAGGGGGAGCCTTCAACGTGCTGGAAGCAATTTCCGGTCAGAAACTTGCGCTGGAACGATTCAAACCAAGGATCGTTCTGCCCAAGCTGAAATAATCAAAAGGAGAATTAAATGATTGAACCAAAGCAGAGGAAAGAAAAATCTCTACTTGGCAGTTCTCGTACAAAAGCCTTCCGCTTAATCCGGACAGGCTCCGCGCTCCTCTTATTCGTGGGCTCCGCCACGCCCTTTTATGGCCAGTCTCCCGAGGCGCTCAAGACTGCGGACAAGAAATCCCAACTGCCTCCGCAGGAGCAGAGCGTGCAGCGTGATCAAGCCTATGTGCGGCAACTTCTGCAAAGAGGGACCGCGGACGCAAAGATCGAAAGTGTTCTCCAACTATCGAGCCGGTTCGCCAGCTTCAACCCCACGGCCGACTTCCATGCGTATGCCCTCAGCCTCATTGCCAAAGAGAAGGCAGCTCTGAAGCAGCAAAAACAAACTCAGCAAGCCGGCGTGGCCTCGCAAGCGGCGGTTGCCGCGGTCGTCTCTGACATTTCTTCTGTTCCAGCCAGCGCGATAGCCCTTGTCCCGTCGAATCCCGTGGGAATCAACAGCGTGAAGAGTTCCCAAGAGAGCAGCCGGGACAATTCCACTGAGGCTGTCACAACCAGCGCTCCCGAGAACAATCAGGCGGCAGTCTCGAACTCCTCCCCAGCAGCCTTTGGAGGCGGTCTATTTCTTCCCGCCGCCTCAACTCCATCGACTGGCGGCGGGGCCGCTCAGAACACTTCGGTGGGTGCAGTTTCGAGCCCCAAGGGCGCGGCAGGTTCCGGCGGCTCCTCCGACCACCACTCAGGTTCTGGCGGTTCTTCGAACGACGGGTCCGGCAATGCAAATACGTTCAACTCGGACCAAGGCCCTGGACCGGGGCCGATCGGGCCGGGACCTGGGTGCAACTTGTTCCCCGCTCCGCCCTCCGTCGGCGCCAACGTTCCGCTGTCTTACTTCGGGCCGTCGCCCTCAGAGACAAATCCGAGCTTGGTCGGGCCCGTTCAATTGCTGAAATCCGGCACTGTTGATGCGGCGCGCGGGACCATTACCTTGCCCCTTTATTTGGGTCACATGAAGGGCAATAAGAAGAACGTCTGGTACATCCTCACCGATGTGGACGATCCGAACGTGGCCGCCGAGTTGGGTCTGAACTTCTCCGCGAAACTCACCTTCGCATCCAACGCGGCAAGAACTGCAAGCCTCGCCGCGGATGGGACTCTCGTGTTTGATAAAGGCACGGTTGATTTCTCACCAATCCGCAGCATCGTCCCCGGGCCTGCAGGAGCGGAATTTCCTCCGGTTTCCTTTCAGCCTGGCGCTGTTGGCGACGCAGACTACAGTCCGTTTGTGCAGGTTACCAACGCCGCCGGCGTGATCTACAACGCGCCCATCGTGGCTTTCAACGTGGATGCCAGCCAAATCAACTTCCCGGATGGCAACGTGGACTATACCAAGGTGCACGACGAAGTCGTGGCAATCGATCCGATCAATCAGACGGTGACCATAAATCTCATCAATGGGTTCAGCTTTGGCCGGCCCGTTTGGTACCTCTCGATGGACACGAGCATTCCGCTCGGTGCGGCCATCGAACACAACACCTTCGCTCCTCTGATGGCGCAGCTTCATCTGGGCACCGATGACAGCTTCTCTAGTCCCATCGAGCGAATCTTCATCGGCACGAACGGCCCCGAATCAAGTGGGTGCAACAATCCTTTGCGGCAAGGCTTGTCGGCGGATCTTGCTGATGGCCATCGCCCCAACAACGTCCTCGGTGGAATTCCAACGATCGCTCTTGATTACAGCCCTGCTTGGGACGCTCAGCTCTTCGAATGGACAAAGGACGCAATCGACAACGGCTTCCGCGGCCAGGTGCGCGAAGAGTTCCAGATTCTTACCTTCGTGCAAGACGGCCTGATCACCGGCCCGGGCGGAATACCATTTGGGAGCTCCGGCTTCTCCATCAACTGCCCGATCGCTCAGCGGCTGGACTGACCACATAACCTTATCGTAGTTCCATCTAGCTTCCGGTTCCGACACTTTGTCGGAGCCGGAAGCCTTAGTTAGCCTGCTTAGCTGGCGTGATTTCGATGGATTTTCCCGGCAGATAGTCTTACCCGGACCACCTGAGAAAGTGGGTCATAAAAGCAATGGATACTGGTAACCAATACTTACCTATTGAAGAATTGCGATTGAAAGCGTTGCCACAGATAGAGTCCAGAACCTCCTTGGAGAGACTCGGAATCAATGTCTCGCGGTACGGACTTGTAATCACTCTGTTGCTGATTGGGATTCTTAAATTCACAGTCGGCGAGGCGCAAGGCATCCAGCCCTTGGTGGCGAACAGTCCGCTTATGTCCTGGCTCTATCGAATCTTCAGCCTTCAAGGCGTTTCCAATCTAATCGGATTGATCGAAATTGTCGTTGCCCTGCTTATGGCTCTGCGGCCGTTGTCAGCAAGGCTCTCTTTCATCGGAAGCACTGGTGCCATCATCACCTTCGCGCTCACGGTGAGTTTTCTCTTCTCGACTCCGGGAGCGTTCCAGTTCTCACACGGATTCCCCTTGTTGGGGGATGCGGGCCAATTCCTCATCAAGGATTTCGTTCTCTTGGGCGCATCCATCTGGACTGCGGCAGAAGCGCGCAGCGGAGGCTAGCTCAATCCAAATTCTGATTCTCTCTGGACGAGCAAGTTGCCGCGCCACCCTGCAATGCCCGAGGGAGCCTTCGCACGGCATAGCCGGGCCGATTGTCTCGTACAGAAGTTGAAACCTTTCAGCGCCTCGCGACTCCCATTCAACGGACCGGACATCTTTGTCAGGGCTTTCAAGTCCACCTCGAAATCGCAGCAGGAGAAAGTTTGTTCAAACCCGGAGGCAAGGTTGGCGGTCCACAAGGCGGACTGAGCGTCCAGATGGTGTTTTCTCCTCTTGCGGAGGCTTTATTGGGGATGGCAGCTTGCCGAGAGCGGCTGGGGCAAGCTTCATCATCTCTCCAATGTCGGCGAGTATTTCTCTACTCTCGGTTTGCCGATGCCCGCGCAAATGGCCGTGTTCATTGCCTGCGTCGAGTTTTTTGGCGGCATTTTTCTCGCTCTGGGCATAGCCTCCAGAATGACAGGTCTGGTGCTCACCGTTAATCTGACCATGGTTTACGTTATCGGGGACCGCGAAGCGCTGCTCTCTTTGCTTTCCGATCCGAACAAGTTCATTGCCGCCGCCCCTTTCGCGTTTCTGATCGTTTCTCTGATCGTGCTGATTTTTGGCGCAGGCAGAATCTCCGCGGACACGGCCATCGCATCCTTGTTTGGTTCCACGCAGCTGAAGCAGGCGAATACAGCTCCAGCTTGATTCACTGGTTTCTTCGACACGACAGTTTTCATGGTTACTAAATGCCTCGAACATTTCCGGAGGGTTCGTTCATCCGAGCAGTCCTGGCCACGCTGTTTTATCTGGCTTGTTTCACCTTTGTGTCTGCGAAGGATGAGATGACTTCGAGTCTGCTGATCGGAAATGCTCGCATCGACATCAGGATCGAAGAGAGCACTCCCCGAATACCGACCAACGACGTCCTCCACTGGGTCAAGTCAGCTGCCGAGTCAGTCGCTGCCTACTACGGCCGTTTTCCCGTCCCTCAAGTCTTGATTCGGATTACTCCTTTCAAAGGGACAGGCGTCCGCAACGGTATGACGTTTGGCGATAGAGGCGGAAGAATCACGATACTCGTCGGCAATGAAACTTCTCCTTCGGAGTTTGCTTCGGACTGGATGCTCACCCACGAAATGGTTCACCTGGCTTTTCCTTCCGTGGACGAAAAGCATCATTGGATCGAAGAGGGAATTGCCACCTACGTGGAACCAATCGCTCGGATTCAAGCAGGGAATCTCAAAGCGGAGCAGATGTGGCTTGATCTTGTTCGGGACATGCCCCAAGGCCTCCCTCAGGTTGGAGATCGCGGACTGGATCATACGCACACCTGGGGAAGAACCTATTGGGGAGGGGCGCTGTTTTGCCTCCTGGCTGACGTTGAGATTCGCCGCCAGACAAACAATGGGAAGGGGTTGGAGCACGCCCTGCGCGGCATTCTCGACGCCGGCGGTGACATCCGGCGGGAATGGGACATTGAGGATGCGTTAAGAATCGGCGACCACACGGTTGGAGTGAATGTTCTCGAACCGCTCTATGCAAAAATGAAAGACATGCCAGTGACCGTGGACCTGGATAGCCTGTGGAAGCAGCTTGGCGTTCAATTCGATGGAGCCGGCATCCGCTTCGACGATAATGCCACACTGG
>Ga0210406_10007330_pt1 | contig 11224 bp, 11 predicted proteins | sample IncBWC30MmetaG_FD_155454 | JGI IMG/M metagenome (GOLD analysis project Ga0210406, IMG submission 155454) | Forest soil microbial communities from Barre Woods Harvard Forest LTER site, Petersham, Massachusetts, United States - Inc-BW-C-30-M | ecosystem: Environmental > Terrestrial > Soil >... | reverse complement strand
GTTTCGATCCAACGCGGCTTAGTCGCTGAGTCCGAAAGGCAGTCCCGCAAACGCTGCACAGCAGAGTTCAGGCCATGATCAAAATCCACATAGTTGTTCTCGGGCCAAAGCCTCGACCGTAGTTCTTCTCTGGTGACCATTTCACCGGGGCTTTCCAGCAACATCAGAAGGATCTGCAAGGCCTGCTCCCCGGTATTGACTCGTGTCCCGAACTTGCGCAGTTCGCCAGAGCGCAAATCGAGGGTGTAGGGACCGAATGAAGCGGTTCGCGAAGTCGTCTTCATATCAAGGGGCAGGGGCGGAGGGGGAATTCTAACGATTACAGACGTCACATTCTGCAGCCGACTCGCTCGCGGGTCAAGGGAACTCCTCTTTCGCAAGTATCAACACGTTTGTTTACATTTACTTGCAAACTGTTGTGGAACTGTTGCGACAGCGACCCTTTTTGTATTGTCAGTACTTTCCTGCTAGGCGATAAGTGGCGTGTAGCTGATCAAAGGGGAGGACAGCTCAATGAACAACAGATTCCGCTTTAGGTTTCTAACGCTCGGAATGGCGCTTCTGGTCGCAGCATTCACAGTGTCCGCCAACGCATCATGCGGGGATGTCAAAACTGGACCCTCTGTTCACAAACAATCGTGGGGTTTCCGCCCGTTCCAGCCGGGCACTCTGCTACCGATCTCTGAGGAAGGCGGCTCCATCGTCGGAATGTGGCATGTGACTTTCACGGCTCATGGGAATGACCCGGGTCCTCCGGATGGCGTAGTCATCGACAACGCCCTCGTGACTCTTCATAGCGATGGAACGGAGATCATGAATTCCGGGCGACCGCCCCAAGACGGCCAGTTCTGTATGGGGGTCTGGAAGAAGACGGGAAGACTTAACTATAAGGTAAACCATATCGCTTGGGGAGGCAATGATGCAGCGAACGCACCTGGTGGCATCGGGAATCCGGCAGGTCCGACTCACCTTGTTGAGAACTTTACCTTAAGTGCGGATGGTGATGAGTTTACCGGGAAGTTCACACTCGATGCGTACGATACGACAGGAAATGTCGTTGCTCACATCGTGGGTACAATCACGGGAACTCGAATCACCATCGATACAAAGGTGGAGGATTTGCTTTAGGCAAAATTCGGTGGACCTATTGGGGCGGCAAGGTTGTCAGTCCTGCCGTCCCAATCATCTCACTTGTTCGGCACACTACTTGAACCGCTAATCGCCGGAGAAGCAATTCGAGCAGGGGCCCTCGATCTTCTGACGCCTCGCATTGTGCTAGTACCCTAACAACCACACTTAACATTCGGGGAAGGAGCATCTTGCCGTCCTAGTGCACCACCCTGCCCATCATCGACCGACCACATCTGTTCAACCTCGACCTCAGAATAACGTCAAGCTTATCGCCTCCCACTTCGACAATAGCTGCATCGTGTGCCGGGTGAACTGTAGCCGGTGTTATAGCAATACAGGCATACCCGGGAGGCGAGGACCCCGAAAGGGAACGTTCGCGCCAGTTGCGGCGCGGTCTTGAAGCTGCTGCGCGGATGCTTTCGAGCAACCCCGATGTTCGCAGACGCGGGTTGGGGACCCGGTCTCTCTATTATTCGCCTGAGGACGCTCGAAGGCTCCCCTTTGTCGCTCAGTCTGCCGTTCTGAGATCGCAGCAGCAAGGTACGCTCGGCCATGTCCAGCGGTGGGGAGTCTCGCGTTGACAATAACGTCCCGAACGCGGCCACTCAATAGCCAGCAGGTCCCTTGGGGCGAGGGCCGCTTATATTTCGATGAGCTGGCGGCCTTTCGTAGAAATACTCGCCGCACAGCAAACACTGCCTGCGCGTGCCACCATTCCAATCCTCGAGCGGTGTCAGAACTGTCAGCTTCCCTTTGCCGTCATAGCACGGTTGGCAGCACGGATCTTTGTCCCCCAGAAAATAGAAATTCGATGCTCCGACCTGCCGCAATTGGGGAACCTGACTGACTGCATCGCGCAGACCTTCAGCACGTGTACTTTCCGCCAGATTCTTCACACGCACCACATGCAGAAGAAAAGAGGCTGTGCCTTGGAGTTGCACTCCCAACATTTTTGCCAAGTCAGCGCCAAACTGATGAATTTGCCCATCTTCGCTGGCCAGCAGGACATTCAGAAGGCTCAACGGGCTGCTCAACTCACTAGGCTTAACTCCCGCCAACAGCGACGCCAGGGGCAGATTTGCACCCCAGCGTGTGCCCAATTCAAACATGACGTATTGAGATGCAAGGCTGCTTGGCGTTATCACAGCAGCGAGAACTTTCGCCGCATTAACTTCTTCACGGAGCTGGGCCTCAGTGTTTGCCCCAACAGGCAATCTGTAGCCATCCGCTTCCAGATCACAAGAGCGACATTCGCATTTCGCGAGGGCACGATCAGCCGAGCTTTTGTCGAACGCTCCTAAGGATTTCCTCCGAGAATCGCGGATCCAACCGGACGACCCGCGTCACTTTGTCGGCGAGCTTGATGGCGAGTTCTTTCAGCCTCTGCTCGCCGCCTTCCGGCCCAGAATGTTCGCGCGCTATGAGTGCTGTGGCCTTCGATCTTGTACTCATATTTTTCTCCTTCTCCAAATAGCCAGCGATATGGCGACCCGACTGGCGGAGACACCGGTGAACACGTCACTGCGACTAAAACCACAGCAGCGCCAGACTGCCAGCGCTCCCAACCCGCCGAATCTGTTTCATGTTGTATCCGGTGGGTCCCTACCAACCCGCGATATGATTCTCACGCTTGCGATCCCTCGCACCATGCCAGTCCAATCCTACGCCCAGCACGATCGCTCAATTAGCTCAATCAGGGTCGACGTCTACCCTGGGTTCTTGGTGACCGCTTAAGAATGCTCTATTTAGAAGTCGCTCATATCGGGCCTGGTCTCTGATATCGGAGCCTTCATGAAGAGGGTGGGGGGGCGCTTGGCTGACGACCTCGCTCACCAGCAACCCTTTTTATATCGCTCTCATACAAACAGCTTCACATACCTGACTTCACTGCCTGCGCCGAAATCCACAACACCGCCGGGTTCACACGTTCGGGATAAATCGCAAGCATCTCGTTGTAGAGCTCGAGCGCGGTCTTGGTATGGGAAGCAATCCGGTCGAAATCGCGAATGTATTTTCGTGTTGCCTCGATGTTATTTGGCGTATCGGCCGCGCCAGGCCTTTTGTGTCCAGCAATAACGGCCACCGGTTTGAGCGACTCGATCGTATCGAGAGCAGCGATCCACTCCTTGCGGCCGTCGGCATTCGACTCACCCAGATGAAGATGAACATCGTTGTAGAGCGCATCGCCGCAAACTGCAAGTCCGATGGAAGGGACGTGGAGACAGGTTGTGCTATCGGTATCGGTATGCCCGAGAGGAACACTTATGAGTTGTTCCCCTTCCAGCTCGAGAACACCGTCCTTGAGTTCGTCGGCAATCAAGAGCATCGAATCGATTTGTCCGGGAAAGCGCGGTTTCCAATATGACTCAACCACGGGAACCGACGCCTGCTTTCGCATAACCGCGATGACTTCGCTCGTCGCGACGAACCGCGCCTTCGGAAATTTCTTCTGGATTGTGTTTACGCCAAAGAAATGATCGCCGTGGCCGTGGGTTGCGTAGATTGCCGTCAAATTCTTGCCGCTGTGCGCGATCCAGTCGACAAGTTTCTGGTTTTGATCGACCGTAATCGCCGTGTCCACCAGCACGGCATCGCGCTTGCCCGAAATAAGCGTCGAAGAAATGGGCGACCATTTCATTTCGCTTGCGCCGGGCGGAAGGTCGCTTGTGACCACCGGGATCTGGGCACTGACAAGAACGTCCCACTGCAATCGATTGGTCATCACTCCTCCTCAATTTGCCGGTTCTGCTTCGACGGCGCAGCAATGTTGGCTCAGCCTGCCGCTTCGGACAAAAGGGTCTCGACTTTCTTGTCGAGATCCCTCGCGACCGCGAGTGCCTCGGAATTCCGATAGGGAGCCAGAAGACTGGTCATCCTGTCATAGGAAATGTGAACGCCATCAGAGCGTTCGTCGACGAGCACCGTGACCGGGGCATAAGAGCCGGTATCCGGAACGTTCTTTGCCATTTGCTGCATGATGAGTGGATTGCCCAGGATGAGCCGCACCATTCGGGGGTTATCGCGATCCGTCGCTTTCCTTATAACGGCTCCGTGGTCCAGTTCCATGAAGAGCATCAGGCCCGTCTTGCCCAACCCTTCGCGAACTATGCTTTCGAAATCTGGAAACGTCGGCGCAGCCGCTGTCCTTTTGGTGAACGCAACCATGTCCGGATGGCCTATGGCGGCTTTAATCGCGGCTAATATCTTGTCGAATGGCCGGGACGAGATCAGGCTGAATCGCTCGACCTCAACTGTGGCTATCATCCCCAACGCCTTTCTTGCCGGTCTCGACGAGCGTGCCGAGTACCTCGGGCCAATTTTTCTCGAAGCCGGCGTCGCGTTGCAGTCCGCGTCCCAGCACGGTGTTTATACGGTTCTGAGCTTCGGGCCACCCGAGTGCTGTGCCAAACGAAGTAAAGGCGTCGAGGAGCCGATCGAACGGCGGCAAAGAGACTTGGTTGACGAGATGTTTCGCCGCAACGAGAGCGCGTCGATCGAAGGAGCCGATCCGGCGTGCGAGGGCATCGACGAAGCCGTCCAGTTCGGCGTCCGGAAGTGATCGGTTCACGTAGCCGTATTGTTCCGCCGTATCGCCGTCGAAGTCGTTGGCGCTCAGAACGATTTCAAGCGCCCGCCCGCGCCCTACGAGATGGGGAAGGCGCTCTGTGCCGCCGCCGCCGGGGTGCAGCCCAACCCCGACTTCGGGGTGGCCGAGCTTCGTGTTCTCACGCGAGGCGAAGCGCATGTCGCAGGCAAGAACGAACTCGCTGCTCACGCCGCGCACGCAGCCCCGGATTCTTGCGAGGCTGACGACCGGCACCTTCGTTAGGCGCACGAACGTGTCCATCAGAATGGGCAGGCCCGTGGGGCCGATAGCGCTCATGACGTTTCCGAGCCTGCCCGTCAGATCGAAGTGCGACAGGTAGAAGTCCGAAAGCGCGCTTTCGAAAACAACGACACGCAGACTCTCAGTCGTCTCCATGCGGACAAGAAGGTCCTGGAGGGCCCGGAAGACATCCCCGTCGACGACATTAAAGGGCGGATAGTCGAATACGGCTCTCCAGTACCCAGTTGTTTCCTCGATCACCCGCACAGGTGACGCATTCGGTTTTGCCACGATTCATCCTCCTTTAAGCTTCAAGCCAGCGGGACGGGTCTGTGATCTTTTTTGCTTCATAAGATCGCATGCGCGCCAGCGCCTGGTCGGAAACGCACAATCTCATGACGAGGTTTCGCTCGTCGCGAACAACTCCGTCCTGGCTGAAGGCGAAGGCGCTCCAGTCGTCCGAAACGGAGAGGTCACTGGAGTTGCTGATGTAGAAATTCGCTAGTCCGACCGTTGGCAAGGTGAGCCGCGGCGGCGTTGTAATGCGCCCCATTATGACGAGAGAAGGCATGACTCTGACCCGGATAGCTGTAGACCGTTGCGTTCGGTTTCTTAGCAAGTGCCGCTTTAATCTCCGCTTGTGCAGCCTTGGAAATGAACTCATCCTCCTCAGCCAGGTGCATTAGAAGGGGCGCGTGAAGCCCATCGACCTCTCCCAGATATTTCTCAGTATCGGCGCCGTGATACCAGACCGCGGCGTCGATGCCGTCGCCGCGGACAGCTGTCATGAAGACCATCAGCGCGCCGAGGCAATAGCCGAGCAAGGCAACCTTACCGTTGCATTCCGTGAGACAGCGTGCTGGTCAATGGTGTCCTTTATGTCTCTTACGCCCGCATCTCTGTCATAAGCCGAATAGAGGCGAAGGCCGTGTTGCCAGTCGGCCTCGGAGTTGACGTTCAGGTCGACGCCTGGCTCCTGCCGCCAGTATAGGTCTGGAGCGAGCGCGAGGTAACCTTGTTCCGCCAATTCATCGCAGTGCTTGCGAATGTCGGCGTTCACCCCGAACAGTTCCTGCAGAATGACAACGGCCGGAGCCGGTAAAGTCTTCGGCCGCGCGATATAGGCCGCAAACGCGCCGTCATGCCCTTCTATGGTGATGTGATCTTTCATTGTGCACTCCTGAGACGACCACTTCATTCGGGCCTCCGCCGATGTCGTCAGGATCGGCGGAGCCCACTGCGAGCGAGATCCAGTCAGGCGGACTCACGCGGGGCTAACGAAGGGGCTCTTTACGCTGCTGCCGTGGCCTGAGCGGCTTTTGCCGCTTTTCGGATCACATCGATCACGAGTTGTGGCTGCGACAGCATGGCCACGTGGCTGCTCTTCACCTCGACGGTCGTTGCGCCCATGCGCTTGGCGAGGAAGCGTTCGAGGTCGGGATGGACAGTACGATCCTCGGTGGCAACGATGGACCAGCTCGGCTTCGACTTCCATGCGGTGCCGTCAACCTTCTGGTTGAACAGGTCTGCATCGGGGGCGAAGTGGGTGGCCCAGACGACTCTCTGATCCTGTTCCGGAAGGTCACCGGCGAAATCCTTAGCGCCTTCCGGAAGCATCCAGACCCGTCCGTCGGCAACTTGAATGTGGCCGAAGATTGGTGTGGGGTACTTGTCGAGCTGGCTCTGTACAGTTTCACCAGCGTCGGGAGCGACTGCGGCGATGTAAACCAGTCCGACAACGCGATCATCGGTTCCAGCACCGGTGATGACGGCGCCGCCATAAGAGTGGCCGACGAGGATGGCCGGGCTGCTCACACGCCCTAGCGTGCGCTTGGTTGCGGCGACGTCAGCTACCTGTGAGTCGAGGCCATATTGTGCGGCGATCACCTCGTAGCCTTCGGCCTGAAGCGTGGGGATGACTTTGTTGAAGCACGAGCCGTCGGCCCAGATTCCGTGACAGAACACGATGCTAGGTTTGCTTTGCGTAGGTTTCATTTTGTGCTCCTTTCCATTTTGTTCTCATTTGGTTGAGGAATTACCGATTCGCTGACGCTGAGGCAGCAGCCTCTTCGATGAGTTTGGCTGTTTCCTTCGGGTGAGACATGTAGGCTACGTGGCTGGCATTCACTTCGACCGTCTTAGCATTGGCGCGCTTCGCCATCATGCGTTCCTGCTGGGGATTGATCGAGCGGTCTGCGCTGGCCACCATATAAAAGGTCGGCTTGTTCTTCCAGGCGGGATTCGTGACCTTGTGGGTGAATGAATCGGTAGAGATCGGCACCTGCGATATAGCCATGTAGTGGGACTCGGCTGCAGGAATGTCTGCCGCGAAGTCGGCAGCGAAATGGTCCTGTTCGATCCACCAATTTCCATTGCTATCCGGTTTGAATGCCTTGGAGGCTTGCGGCACCGCTGTTTCGATCGACGCACAGCTGTCACCTTCATCGAGAGCAAACGCGGCGATGTATACCAGTGCTGCTACGTTTGGATTATTGCCGGCTTCACTGATGATGGATCCGCCGTAGCTGTGGCCGACCAGGACGACCGGGCCGCCCATGGCGTCGATGGCGGCTTTCGTGTACTTTTGGTCGTCGACGTATGAGGTCTCTGGGGGTTGCGCAACCGATACCGTGTAGCCATCCTTCTCAAGGATCTTTGCGACGGCGTCCCAGCCGGAGCCATCGGCAAATGCGCCATGCACGAGGACCACGTTCTTGATGCCAGTCGGCGTGGGACCCGCCGCGGCAGCGTTCAGAGTTGCACCCATCAGCGTAGAAGCAAGTGCAGCAACGGCGTAGACCTTCGTCATAACGTTTCTCCAGTTAGGTTTCATCTTGTTCTCCTTCGTTCTCGTCAGGCATTCCCGCTTTCTATAAGGCCGACGGATGGTCCGTTTTGGAATCGGCCGATTTGCTGGGGCGATTCTGCATCCACAACCCGATTTCGCTTCTCACTGTAAGGGCGAATTTCAACTTGCGTAAGACCAAATCGAGCGACTATCGGGTAGCCAATTCGAGCCAGAGCCTGCCGGACACGAAGAGCGCAAAGGGTTTCAGAACAATCTGGCATCGTCAAAGCTGATGCGGTATCTATTTGGAGTCTGAGGAAACAATCAGCCGCCGCCCGAACAGATAGCAATCAACGGAATATGCACCCGGTCCCAGAAGGAAAAGGGCCGATATGATGCCTAACGCGAAAACTAGTTCGAGGCGATCTTGTTCAATTCCCAAAAACATTGCGGCACTCTGTGCGAGGAAGGAAGCGATGCAGCCGAAATGTGTAAACGCACCAAGGCAGAGTGATATTGCGAGCATAATCACGATGCCAGCTGCCCAAAATGGGAGTGTCGCCGTCGGTTTCAACATTGCAGTGCGAAGAAGCACACCTGCAACGCACAGTCGCAGGAGCAGGAGCCCAGCTCCCGGCGCGCCGGCGGGAAACATGGAGTAGAGTCGCTGCACGGAGGGAACACTACCTGACCCATGCGTCGCCCACAATCCTCGATGGAAACACCCTGGAATAGCCCTTTTGAGGGGGGTGCCAGCGGGGTATGAGTTGTATCATCTAGGTTTTGGCGTGCGCAGGGGATAGTTTTATGGCTAACGCAAACGTAATTCGCGTAATGGCCGTGGACGACCACCCGTTGATGATGGCTGGGATTTCCGGCGAGATCAATGCCCAATCAGACATGCGCGTCATTGCAGAGGCCAGTGACGGTGATGAGGCGCTCGTCCTCTTTCGTAAACATCAACCCGATGTTACGTTGATGGATATACGCATGCCGAAAGTGAACGGCATCGCGGCCATCTCAGCCATTCGTGCAGAATTTCCGCAAGCGCGCGTCATCGTCTTGACGACTGCCGCGGGCGATGTGCAGGCTGTTCGAGCCTTCAAGGCAGGAGCGGCCGGTTACCTTTTGAAGAATCTGCTCCGAAAGGAACTGGTGGAGACGATTCGACTCGTCTACAACGGCCACAAACGAGTTCCCCCGGAAGTCGCGCAGCAAATCGCTGAACACGCTGCCGACGACTCGATTACTGCGCGCGAACTCGATGTACTCCGTGGAGTCGCAAGTGGGAGTTCGAACAAGATCATCGCCTCCGACCTCAACATCTCGGAGCACACCGTTAAGAATCACCTGAAGAGTATTCTTTCCAAGCTGGACGCAAACGATCGAACTCACGCTGTCATGATTGCTTTGAAGCGCGGGTTTCTCGATCATCCCTAGACTCGCGCACGCCCAGCGATAACTTGCTCGATTTCAGCGCCCAGAACGAATTTCAGCCGATGTCGGGCTCGCTAGCTACATTGTTCCGCCGCTGAATCTGCGAGGCTTATCCTGAGAATCTCCATTCTGCGCCGAGGAGTAGGCAAGGCTCGCTGGTATCCTCACTTCGATTTCGGTACCCATTCCACTACGGCTCCAGAGATCGAGATGGGCGCCAATGTTCTTGGCTCGCGCTCGCATGCTCGGTAATCCCAAATGGCCATCGCGGTGCCCTTCCTTGAGAATATTCACATCAATTCCGGAGCCGTCGTCACGGATGCGCATCCGCAGTTCATCCGGCTCGTAGTTCAGTTCTGCTTCAATCGAGCGGGCCGTGGAATGCCGAAACGCATTGCCAATAGCTTCCTTCCCTATCCGGGATAGTTCTTCGAAAATAATCGGATGCAGCGGGCGAACCATTCCATTTACGGCTACCGTGAAATTGCTGGAACGGCCCTCTCGCATCTGTTCTCCATAGTCGGCCAGTGCGGTTGGCAAACCCTTCAGTCTCGAAGTTGTGGCGTGCAGATCCACCAACAAATCGCGCCCTTCGGCCATTACATCATCAGATTCCTTCAGTACCTCTTCGAACATTTCTCTAGCAGGATGTTCTGGCTGAAGCTTTGATGTAGCGGTGTGGAATCGCAGCAAGAGTCCTTGAATCGACTGAAAGAATGTATCGTGCAGATCTCTGGCAATCGCTTCGCGCTCGGCTGCTCGCGCGGACATCCGCGCCCTGACCTGTCGAGTTACTTGGGTCATCCGAAAATGGTAAGCCAGCAATAGAAAGGCGGCGAAGGCAGTCACACAAATCGCTTTGAACGATGAACTTTGTACAAAAGTTGGCGGAATCACGAAATTAAAAACTGCTCCGGCGTCGTTCCATACTCCATCATTGTTGCAAGCGATTACTTGAAACCGGTAGTGTCCTGGGTGAAGATTGGCATAGAACGCCTGACGACGGGTGCGTGGATCCTGCCAATCCTTGTCACTGCCCTCAAGACGATAACGAAACTGAACCTTCTGCGGTACCACAAAGCTCAATCCGGTGTAGTCGATTTCGAGATCACGGGTGAGAGGCGGAAGTCGAAGAGCTTGCTGAAGCGGATAGCTCTTTCTGTCGGCGATAAGACTCTCGATGTGTACGGGAGGCGCAAGACCATTCGTCGGGAGATTCTTTGGGTCAATCATTTGAGCCGCGATCCCGTTGACGAACCACAATTTCCCGTCTGGGGCTTCGGATGCTGTTGGGGTGAAGGACGTATCAGCCCCCTGAGCGCCGTCAAAAATGTCGAACAGGCTGTACTGCAATCTGGCTTTTGGATCGTTCCACCAGCGTTGCAACTCTTTATTACTTATCTCGATCAGCCCGCACGACGAATACAGCCAAAGTGTCCCCTGTCTGTCCAGAATGAAAGTGTACGAGTTGTTACAAGGAACTCCGTTTTGCAGTCCGAGACTTTGTGGCTTTCCATTTTGCCAGCCAATGAGTTCTCCAGATGCAAGATTGAGGACGTGGCCATCAGAAGTTGGACGAAGATCGTAAACGGGCCGCATGCCGCCCGTCATAGTCCCGCTCATCGCTCCATTCGCATAGAGGGCAATATCGCCATTCCGAAAGCCGACTCTTATTCCACCGCTAGGATCGGCCGCAATCGACGTAATGTACGATGGCTCCGGGCCAATCGGCTCCTCCTGAACAGAAAAGCCGTGAATATGAATAAGCCGAGAAGAGTTCGGCACTGGGATTCCCCATAGATCGCCATTCCGATCTTCGATCAGCCCTTGAAGTGTCCCGACCGGATTGCCATCGCTTCGGGATAACGTATGAAATCTCGTCCCTTCACGAACCGACAATGTATTGTCTACACCTACCCAGAGCCTACCAAAATGGTCTTCGAGCAGGACCGTGACGCGTTTGCCCGGTAATCCATGTTCTGCTCGGATGGATGAGACGGTTCCATCGCGAATCTCATCCAGGGCGTCATGGTTGCCAACCC
>Ga0210406_10007326_pt1 | contig 11227 bp, 8 predicted proteins | sample IncBWC30MmetaG_FD_155454 | JGI IMG/M metagenome (GOLD analysis project Ga0210406, IMG submission 155454) | Forest soil microbial communities from Barre Woods Harvard Forest LTER site, Petersham, Massachusetts, United States - Inc-BW-C-30-M | ecosystem: Environmental > Terrestrial > Soil >... | reverse complement strand
CTGATCATCAAGCAAACATTCTTGAAGGATGGCCAACATTTCGGATTTGGGTAAATCCTGACCGATAAAAACAAGTTCCTGACGTCGATCACCGTACGGTGAATGCCATTCCTTTGCGATATAGTCGTGAACGTCTTTCTCGGCGGGCCAACGCTCCTTCGGTACTGCAGCCCACCAGATTCCTACAGGCCGATGCTCTGCGCTGCCCCCTGATTGAGACCAGCCGCCAATCACATTGTTCCGAGTCGCCAACCAGAAAAATCCTTTTGAACGAAGCAGTCCTGGCCAGTCGTTGTGGACGAAATTCCAAAACCGTTCGGGATGAAACGGTCGCCGAGCCCGGAAGACAAAACTACCAATACCGTACTCCTCAGTCTCAGGTGTATGGGCATTCTTGAGCTCTTGGATCCAGCCGGCAGAAGTTCGTGCTTTCTCTATATCGAAAAGGCCGGTTGCTAGGACTTCGGTCAGCTGAACGTTTCCACGTTCAGCACGGATAGTCCGCGCTGAGGGATTGAGCTTTCGTAGGATCGCCTGCAGTTCGTCGCTTTCTTCGGCGGTCACGAGATCGACTTTGTTAATTACGATAACATTGGCGAACTCAACTTGATCGATCAGCAGATCCGAGATCGTTCGTTCATCCTCTTCGCCGACAGCCAAGTCATGTTCCGCCAAGGTTTCGGCGTCCCGGTATTGGCTGAGAAAATTAGCGGCATCGATCACGGTGACCATCGTGTCGAGACGGGTGAGCGATTCCAGGCTATACCCATTCTCATCAGCAAAGGTGAAAGTCTGAGCAACCGGTAATGGTTCCGAGACTCCGGTCGATTCGATGAGAAGATAATCAAAACGGTTCTCAATGGCCAATCGCGAAACTTCTCTCAGGAGATCGTCACGGAGGGTGCAGCAGATACAACCATTCGACATTTCCACTAGCGTTTCCTCAGTCCGGCTCAACGCGGCTTCGCCGTCTCGAACTAGAGCTGCGTCAATGTTCACCTCGCTCATATCATTCACGATCACGGCCACTCGCCGTCCTTCGCGGTTATTTAGGATATGATTGAGCAGGGTGGTCTTACCGGAACCGAGAAATCCGGAAAGAACGGTTACGGGAAGTCTTGGTGAGAGGTTCATTGTAGAGGTGAACTTTCCTAATATGCAAATAAGTTGCAACAACTATTGCAAGTTACTTGCATCTGCATCGCGCCTCAAGCAACCTCTCCAGTATGCTCTTACCGAATCCTCAGTCACTTCCGCGCGTGACTTTATTGGCCGGACCAGATCGAGCACTCCGCGCTCTCGTGCTCGAGAAATTGATTGCAGAGGTCAGACCGCACCATCTCACCGTCTTAAGTTTTGACCATCAACGGCGTCCGTTGATGACAGATCCTCATCTCCACTTCCGTTGGGCTGAGGCCAAGCAGATTCATATCGCCCAGCCCGGTCAAATCATCCCTTTTCGGGCCGATCTTTTTATCGAGCTCAATGCGATGGCCCGGGGAAAAGCCAGCGATAATATCGTCGTCGAGCTAGGCCGCAATGACGAATTGCCCAACGTTCGCGACTGTCTCGAGCATCGATACCCGGGTGGAATCGATCTACGAAATGTGGTGCGATTAACTCGATCGATACTCATCTTAGCGGCCAATGGACTGACACAATCGTTTTGGACAGATGCCGCCGCTGCAGAACCTGAGGAGAACGGCGACAAACATTCAGAAGGAGCTTGCAGTCGCGCGCATAGGCTAGCCAAGTCTATAGAATGCGCAGACACTATCGTGATCGCTGATCGCGCGAAGACCGATCCGGTTTGTTTAGCAGAAGCGATACGCTTGATCCAGGCATTTAACCCGAAGGCGGCGATTCTGGATCCGAAATTGGAACGCCTCGAGTTTAATTCGCCAGCCGGTAAAACAGTCGACTTAAGTGGAAACAGAACGAGCGCGGTGGACTCTCATCTGCAGATGCAGTGGGCGATTGCAGATCCTGAATTTGCCCGGGCTGAAATTCGCGGGTCACGGCCACTGCATCCGGGGCGGTTTCTGACGTTCGTTAAAGAGGGATGGCGAGGACTCATTCGTGCCCGCGGGGAAATAAGGCTAGCGTCGCAGCCCGGCACCTACCGTATCTGGTCCCAGGCTGGGCGAGTCGGCGTCCTGGGCTCGAGCAACTCTTCGGCCAAAGGAAAATGGCAACAAGATCTGACTTTGGTAGGACCCTCTAAAGCCTGTATTGATGCCGGTCACAACTTCGAGCGAAGCCTGTTAACCGATGAAGAAATCGAGCTAGGTCCTCGTCTTTGGCGTTCGTTCATTGATCCGTTCAAAGAGGAATAGCTTTGGGAGTTCTCCGAAAGACGCGATTAACTGAAGTTTGACGCCGGCGCGGGAATTAACCCCGCAATGATTGTCATTGCCGCATAACGGACAGGTTTCGTCAGGGCCCAAAAACTCTCCCGAATACTAGCAACCTGGATTCCACGGGAAGGTCAGGCTGCTGGAGGGCCTGCAGTCACCCGTCGACCAGTGCCCGGTTGCGTTTCTGGACTCGTAGGAATCAATCCCACGGTGACTGCCAGCCAATGCAGCACTAAAAGGCCAACGAAAGCGCCGCCGTTGATCGCAAAGATTCGAATCACAATATCGACCGTGAAGTCTTGCAGTCCGCCAAGAGCGAAAAGCGCAACCGCGAAAAGGGCGACTTCAAAGACGGCGAAAGCAGTAATAAAAGTGACGACCAACCTGAGGAGATAGGGGGTCTTGCTGTGACGATAAATCCATCCAGAAGACAAGGTGCCTATTATGGTGACTCCGCCCAATACCAGGCCCCAGCTAACCGAATTAACACTCCACGGATACCTGAGGATAGTGTAACCCACAACTTGATTAACAAACCAGACTGCTCCGCAGAGGATTAACGCATCCCGTCGGCTGAATGCCACGACTGCGATCGCTCCAAAGGCGGCCAGCGGGGTCGCACAGGAAAATCCCAACGTAAACACGAGGCTCGAAAGGAGTAGGAGGATGAGCCAGATAAATTCGCCCGGGGAGTTAATCGACGCGGGACTCTTTAGGTCGCTCCCAGGCAAGGAAACGGAAGTTTTTTTGGATTTAAGCAGGTTCATAATCATCGGTTTTTCTGAATCGTCGATTTTGGAAACTTTGTAATAATGGTTTATCCGTGCTGGAATTTGAGGCCGCTCCGGTCCAGAGGATCAGGTTCCGACAGGCCAAGCCAACGACTGCGAAGATGATCCCAGAGCGCTAGTCTTGACCAATCGGGCTCCTTTGCGATCTGCATTTCAGGGGTTAGAAACGGGTTCGGAAGGAATACAGTTAGTTGCTGTTCGTCTTTACCGTTGTAAAGACGCAGACCCCAACTATTCGGAGTCCCGCCTGGGCTTAATTGGCGATAGAGTTCTGCTCTGGAAGTTCGGCGATGTACCTTGAGCTCGGGGTCAGTGGGGTAAGCTTTCGATCCTTTGTTCTCGCCAATACAAATGTGAAAATGCCAGTGACCAAAATCGACGGTTAAATATCCATCGAGCAAAGTGACGCTCTCCGGCTTTCTGTCCGCCTGGATTTCCCAGGCTGCGCCTTGAATCAAAATTCCGAAGGCGATCTCCTGCCAATGGTTTTCAAACAAGTCTTTTAATAAGTCGAAAAGGAGTGACTCTGACGGATCCAGATCAAATATTTCCAGCGTGCCGTTCCCTAGTTCGAACACGGTTCTTGATTTTGCGGTATTTGTTTTGTCGAGTGTCGGTGGCATGGTTTTCCGGGGGTTAGAATCGGACTTCAGCTCCTCCAAACACAGCGGTTCCGAGGGCAGGGTATCCGATAGTCGTGTAATAATGCTGATCAGAAATATTCTCTACTCTGCACGTGAACGCCAGGTGGTCGTTTACTTGCCAACGAGCGTAGGTGCGCAATACCCAATAATCATTGAGCCTGACGTATTTCGCCGGAAAGAAAGAGAAATCCTCTGCTATCTGTTGCCCGGAGTATAAGGCGCCGAATCCAACCGTGAGAGTATTAAAGAATTTATAGTTCGTATCCAGGCTGAAAAAGTAGCGTGGAATATCTGGATTTCGCTGTGTGACTCCCGAGGCCGTGAAATAGGACTCCGTCCAAGTGAAGGCCGCCCGAATCTGCCAGTTCTTGACCGGATTGAGGCGAATCTCTGTTTCAATCCCGTAGGTCTCGCCAGAATTTTGATTCTGATAGCTGCCGGTGACCGGACTGGTTGGGATAAAAGCGATAACGTCGTGAATGTAGTTCTGGAAAAAGCTGGCGCTCAAGGTCACTCTGCCGTCCCACAGATATTGGTCAAAGCCGACATCATATCCCTGCGATGTCTCTGGCCTTAGACCACGATTTCCTAACGCGAAAGCGGCGGTTGAAAATGTGTCAAAAAGGTCAGGCGCCTTGAAAGCCGTGCCATAGCTGGCCCGCAATTTAGTCTTGGTTGCGTCGATCAGGTAGGCGCCAGAGGAACGATAGGTAAAGGCGTTGCCGGCCAGTTGATAGTGATCGTATCGGCCACCGGCAGTCAGGGTTAGATTCGGGATGATCTCCCATAGATCTTGTAAATAGAGGGCGAAATTATTTTCTTCCTGTTGAGGGAAAGAATTGTCGTGGCCGGCTTCTAAATAGTAGGTCGCGCCGGCTACCGCCGTATTTTTGGAAGTGATCTGGGGGGTATTCTGCCAATCGGTCTCGAAATTGAATGCCTTTCCGATATAAACAGTCCCGCTGTAAAACTCCGACGGAATGGGAGGATCAACGAAGGTATAGCGCTCGTTATAACCGCCCACTACCAAGTGCTGCTGCCACCAGTCTGTGGTTTTCCAATTCACAAACAAGGTGACCAGATTCGTTTCGCCGGTTGCTTTAGCATTGGGATCGTCGAAAGGAATATCGACTGGCCGGTTGCTGCTGGGTTCGCCATATCGGCCAAATTCGCCTCTCGCAGTCACACCGATGGTGAGAGTGTCAGTTAGCGGTATAGCGACACGGAATGAATAGCCGTCTTCTCGGAGGTGGTTGTTAGGCCGGGCATTGGCGGTTTCGTCATGCACATAGTCAAAGGAGTAGGCGATTTTACCGATGACACCGGAACTGATGAGGCCGGCTTTGATTGAATCGTAGGTTCCGTACTCGCCGAAGCCGGTGACCGTGGGCGCTCCAGAACCTTGGTGCGTTGCCAAGGAAATTACTCCTCCGATGGCATCGGATCCGTAGAGGGTGCTATACGGACCCCTCACGATGGTGATGGTATCGAGGTTGAAGTTTTGTGCGTACGCCAAAAAGGGTGCCGCATTATCAAAAATACCAGTATTGACCCTCATTCCGTCCACCAGGAACAGGGTATAGGAAGGATCCGTCCCCCTGATACTAACGGTGGTGAATCCACCTCTGGCGCCAGTCTCCAAGGCAAACACTCCTGGCGTTGTATTCAAGGCAGTCTTCAAATCGTCTATCTGTTCGGTTTGAAGTTCATCCCCGGTGAGCTGGCTGAACGAGCTCCCAATCTGTGACTCGTCTTCGGGGGTGCGCGTTGCGGTCACGATAATTCGGTCCAAGAAACTATCGATGTTGCTGCTTGAATCGTCGCCGAATGCCAAGTGACTCGTCGTCAGAGACAAGAACGAAGCGGTTACTAGTCTCGAGATATCGAGGAAGAGGCCAGACTTTGGGGCAGATGTAGGACGAGGCTGTGTCAGCAGCCCATGACTTCTGCGAGCCAGGCCGTGGTGAACCCAGCAGATCAGAGACTTTATTCGTTTCAGTTGGCATGTTTCCAAAGCACAAACCCGCCAAGGCTTATGCGTATGCACGATGCGAGTGCGCGGAAACGCCCTTGTCACCGTGGGTTTTTGGAAACCGCACTCCTCGTGGACAGGGGCTTGCCTGAACGCCGAACTGCAACGGTTCCCATCCTGTCTTTGGCGAGACAGTGATCCGGACTATCCGGATCTGATGAGCTCTGACAGAGGAGGTCTTCTGACTTCGAGGTCAATCTACTAGCTTCGCCTTCCCGTCTCGAATCTCGAGACAGTGGCAAAATGAAGCGTTCGTCACTCGTTACAGCGGCGCAACCGCACGGGATTTACACCCGTTTCCCAATTTCTCCCTTTGCCGTAGCAAAGGGCCCTCTACAGGATTTTCACTACCTCAAAGAGGTAATGGCTCTGAGAAAGAACAACAGAGTCAGTTTGTAAGAGGATTCTGAGAAACAGTCAAGTATGGGCGAGCGGAAGGCAGGAAGACTGGAGTGATGGAGTAATGGAGTAATGGAATATTGAAGTGAGGGGGCGGCCGGCTCGCTTCGTCTACGTCAATGTAAGGAGGACCGGCCCCCTGTCTTTGCCCCCTTCGGAGCGAGAGCCTGCCTGTCCTCATTTATGGACAGACGGGCTAAAAGCGAGCTTCCGGGCTACTTGGCAGGCAAACGCATTACTCGGCCACCCCAATACTCCAGCCCTCGCTACGAGACTCTCTCCTTGAACAGACTCCAAAGATCCTGTCAGGTAGGGAATTCAGAGGCGTTCTCTGTGTTCGAATACGTGTTCTCAGGCGACGCAACACCAACAACCGGTTCCTCGATGATTAAAGAGAAGGAAATCCGTAGGGCGTGGGAATGGTTCATTGAGGATGGCATCGTGCCCGCGACGGTGAGGGCGTTGGTGGCATCCTCATGGCAGCGTTCTCAAGATCAAGGGGTACCGGTCGAACGTCCGGGTGCTCCGCTGGTAATAGAGTCTGAACTTGTTAAGCAACATTCTCTGCATTCGCCTTTGGTGGAAGCGGCCCGACCTGCCTTGCGGCAAGCACGGCTTTTTCTAGCCGAGGCGAACTCGATGATCATTCTCACGGATCCGTCCGGTCTCATCCTCGAGACCGCCGGAGACCCCCGTACGATCGATTTTGGGCATCTTGTGCACCTTGAACAGGGGGGACTTTGGAAGGAAGCGGACATTGGGACTAACGCCATCGGAACGGCGATCGCTGCGTTGGAACCGGTGCAGATTCATGGAGCCGAACATTTCTGCAATGACGTTGGCGTTTGGACGTGTGCGGCTACGCCCATCTGGCATCCGGAGGATGGCGATCTATTGGGCGTCATCGACATCTCGGGACCGGCGCGAACTTTCAACCCACAGAGCCTTGCTCTTTCCGTGGCTGTGAGACACCAAATCGAGGGAGCGATCGCGCGGGCGATCAACGGCGATCATGAAAGATTGTTGCGAAATTTTCTGAAGAAGCGCTCACTCTGGGCAAATGAGCAGATTGTGGCAATCGACCAGCGTGGGAGGATTGTTTACGGTGCGGAGAGTGCACTACGCGATCTGGAGCGGCATCATCCGGGCTTGGCATCCGGTGGGAGCATCTCTTCTCTAAAGGGTTTACCCGCGGCCGAGTGGGCGTCGGCGCTGCGCGAACTGCTACCGAGCGCTAGCAGCGAGGAGGTCATCGATCAGAACCGCCAACTCGGCGCCATTATTGTGTTACACAACCGGCGACGGCCAACCGTACCCATGGTCGAACGACCGTCGACGGAGAGGTTGTTTGATTTCGATGAGATCCTTGGAGAAAGCGCCGCGATGCAAGAGGTGAAAGAACGCGCCCGCAAAATGGCGCTCACCGGCGCCCCAATTCTTGTTGAAGGAGAGACTGGGGTCGGCAAAGAGCTGTTTGCCCGCGCCATCCATAGCATGGGTCCGACCTCTTCTGGCCCCTTCGTGCCTGTCAATTGCGGCGGCATACCGCGAGACCTATTTGGAAGTGAGTTCTTTGGCTACTCCAAAGGGGCATTTACCGGTGCCCGAGAACAAGGGCACGCCGGCAAGATCGAGGCGGCCGACGGAGGTCTGCTGTGCTTGGACGAGGTCGGAGAGATGCCGCTTGAACATCAACCGTTCCTTTTGCGCGTCCTGGAGGATGGCGTGGTATATCGCATCGGCAGCAACGAAGGGCGTCCCGTCCGGGTCAGACTGGTTTCGCTGACCAACCGCAATCTGCTGGCCGAGGCTGAGGCCGGCCGATTCCGGCGTGATCTTTACTATCGAATCGCGGTTCTGCGGCTGCAAGTTCCGCCGTTGCGCGACCGCGGGGACGACGTCGTTGCGCTTGCCCAGCATTTCGCTGCCAAGGCGGCGAGCAAAATGGAACGGCCGTTACCTCGGTTTGACGTCGAAGTGCTCCGGATATTCCGCCTTTACCCTTGGCCAGGTAATGTCCGGGAACTACGCAATGTCGTTGAGAATATGGTATTGCTCGGGAGTTCAGACCAGCTGGGGCGCGCTGACGTACCAATTGAAGTTCGCCAACAAGCAGATCAAGCCGCTGCCGCCCTTACAGTAGAGCAACCAAGCCCACCGCCTTCGCCAAATCTGAAGCTAAGCGAGCGCGCGGCGATCGAAGCTGCACTAACAGAGGCGCGCGGCAACTTGACCGACGCCGCGAAACGCCTGGGTATCGCACGCTCTACGCTGTACCGAAAGCTGGATGAGTACGGGATTGGACGAGATTTGTAAGCGGTCATCCCGAAGGGACTGAATGATCGTAGCCAGGCAATTCATTGCCTGGAATGGACGCGAGAAGGGATCCGTCCCGTCAGGGACGGTGTGATTTGGTCGAGATGACGTTTTCGATGTGGGCAGTGAACACATCGAGTCTGGCGCAGATCATACCGTCCCTACGGGACTTGTCACCTTTTTGGACCCGCTCCAGGCAATAAATTGCCTGGCTACGATCATTCAGTCCCTTCGGGACGGAAAACCTTCGAGACCTGTCCTCCAAATCGACTCCCCTCCAAACTACCGACCCGTCGAGCCCTCGGATGAGCAGGAGCTCATCTCTACCGACCTGTCGAGGCTGCTATCAGCTTTCTTGATAGATAGTCATAAGATTGAGTTCAAGGCCCATTGCTTTGCTGATAAACCGCAGACTTTTCTTATGATAAGCCGCCCCAGAACGAAGAAGCATTTACGGCGACTAGGACGATTGATGGGGAGGTGCGACTCTGGATCGTTTCAATCTCGGTCGTTCGCAACAATCGACCGTTCGAAAATCGGACAACATGGTTAGCCGATCCCACGCGATGATCAGGCGGCGCCCTCGGCACACCGGTTACAAAAAGCGCAACCAGCGGCTGGCACTTCAGCTGCTTTTGCAGCGTCCCGCCGCTTAACCGGCTCGGTAGCGGTCCACATGAACCCCTTTGAACATAAACAGGAGAAAGATCGCATGAACAGCATGGACGCTCTTGATGAAGGACTCGATTCCCGAGTCCCGCCGCCCCCAGGTGACGAGGAAACCTGGGCAGAGACTTTCGATTCGCAAAACGTCAGTTTTAGGTCTGCCGAACCGGCATTCGGCGAAATTCTTGGTCAAAGCAGAGCCTGGCGACAACTTATCCAACAAATTGAGATTATCGCAGCCACCGAGGCCACGGTTTTGATTTCTGGCGAAACCGGCACCGGAAAAGAGATAGTTGCGCGCGAACTTCATCGGCGCAGTCGACGGAAAGCCAAGCCTTTGGTTCAGGTTAATTGCGCTTGTATCCCAAGTGAACTGTATGAAAGCGAATTCTTCGGTCACGTCCGAGGGGCGTTTACCAGCGCAATTAGGGACCGGGTAGGTCGCTTCGAAGTCGCGACGGGCGGAACCTTGTTCCTAGATGAGATTGGTGAGATCCCGCTGGAAGTGCAGGGTAAACTGCTCCGGGTCCTTCAGGAGAAAACGTACGAAAGAGTGGGAGAGGATAGAACGCGGCGCGCTGATGTGCGGATCATTGCAGCGACTAACCGGGACCTGCTGAAGGAGGTCGCAGCCGGCCGTTTCCGAAGCGATTTGTATTATCGATTGAATATCTTTCCCATCAAAGCGGCACCGCTGCGAGACCGGAAGGAAGACATTCCTGTTCTTGCAGCCCATTTCGTCGATTTAGCTGCCCGAGAACTCAAGTGCAAAAGACCTAGACTGACCGATGCAGGCGTGAAGGCACTGCAGAACTATGACTGGCCGGGCAACGTGAGGGAGTTGCGAAATGTAATCGAACGAAGTACAATCCTTGCCCAAGGTGGAGCTCTGGTATTTCAATTACCGGTAACTCTAGACCTTCCGAATTCTCCTGAGGGAAGCGGTTCGCATTCTCCAGAGTTAGAAGGCAAAGATAAAGCCGAACTCGATTATTTCACCGAAGCAGAGATTCGTCGCCTCGAGCGCGAGAATATTTTGGCGATTTTGCGGAAGACCGACTGGAAAATTAAAGGCATCGATGGTGCGGCAGAGTTCTTGGGAATAAAGCCCACCACGCTGGTCTCTCGCATGGAGAAGCTGGGCTTGAAGCGGCCGCCAGAAACGGAAAAGAATGAATAGCGAAAGCTCGATCGAGCGACTCTGGGGGGTAGCGAATGATGGGACTGTTCCCCCTTCGGGTGATACGAGATTACCCCGTTTCGGCAATGGCTAAACATAGGACGGCGCGATCATAGTCTCGCTAACGACAAACTGTGGGTAAGGAGGATTTATGTTTTTACTTTTTCCTGAATCAATAATGATTCCTGAAATGTTGGAGCGCCTGCGAGATAGTGACTTTGAAGATTGGCTCACCGCGGCATTGATCGATAGTGCAAGGCAGCAGTCGCCGATCGAGGGGAGTTCAAGCGATCAGCAATTGTCGCGATCTGCTATAACCGATCTCTGGATGTTAGAAATCGCGGAGCGAAGCGGGAATATATGGAGGGGTAGCTTTCACGTCGAATTTGAAAGCGAAAGTAATGGAGCGAGCGAGAATGTGAGCCTGGAGGAGTCCGACGGCGAAGTGATGTCCTTTGCCATCAACACCAATACGGGCGAAGTCAGGATTGATCCTCGGTAGGGACGAGCTCCAGCTCGTCCGTGTTATTTGCGCGATATCGAACCGACGGGTTTCGAACGAAACTCACTGACGGGCAGGAGCTCGTCCCTACGATTACGGCTGAAGCCAGGAACGGTTTTTGTCCCGCAGGGACTAAGTGATGGTAGCCAGCTAGTTTAGTTGATGAAGAGTTGCAGTCTGCAAGAATTAGCCGTGCCCGAGCGGGAGCCGCTCGACTTTTTCGTAGACCCAAAATTTCCGGTCGCCCACCGTAAAGTCTGGTTCCCTGTGGATATGCTCTGTCGTCAGTGCGATGCTACCAAAGTTGAAGGAAATATCGTCTTCCGAGGTGATACCTAGA
>Ga0210406_10007325_pt1 | contig 11227 bp, 7 predicted proteins | sample IncBWC30MmetaG_FD_155454 | JGI IMG/M metagenome (GOLD analysis project Ga0210406, IMG submission 155454) | Forest soil microbial communities from Barre Woods Harvard Forest LTER site, Petersham, Massachusetts, United States - Inc-BW-C-30-M | ecosystem: Environmental > Terrestrial > Soil >... | reverse complement strand
GGTTGTATTCGACGATATCCATGCTTTGTCGGATGAAGTGTAACCCAAGTCCGCCCGGCCTTATTTCTTCCAATGCGCGGAGGCACATGCGCTCCGGATCTATGGCTGGGCCGCGATCGCACAACACAATTTCCAGCCCTTCGGCAGATTCAGGATCGTCCTCTCGCACCGAGCGGCAAAGCACCTCAATCGGTTGGTCCGCCCTGCCGCAGTACGTGTGTCGTATGATATTCGTCAGCGCTTCGTCGACAGCGCGCGTGACCGCCCGGGACTCTGGCGCGGAAAACCCCAATGATTCCGTCAGTCGTTCCACAGCCCCGCGCACCGCGCAGAGCAAGCCGGGATTGCTGGTTAGCTGCAGCTTCAACAGCAAACCGCGTTTCAAGTCTTCATTGCGTTCCATGCCATTGCCTCGCCCTGCTGAGTGGGGTCTCCATGTGCGACTCAGTTTCGCCTCCGACTATGGTTCACGCCCGGGGAACTCGTTTCACGTTTTCGGTCATTCTCCGGAAAAGTCGAGAACATTTGGAGCAGCAACCGCCCCAAATAGTAGTTGTTAGAATAAGGCTTTACCTCTTGTACGAATCCCCAGTGCTTCGAATCTTTTCCTAATACTTTTGAGGTATCGGCAGAACTTGGTTCCGAGAGGTGTCCACTTCGGTCCGGACTCTTAATTGGCCTTAATGGTCCAGCAAACATTTATGGACATGCTAACACCGCTTTGAGGCCGAGGCTGTGATCGGTAACGAAGACCCTCTGACGGTGTTGAGAGCAGGGCGAACCCACTGGGTTGGTAGACACTGCGTCGACTGGTACAAGGAGGTCACGCCGGCGAGGTTGTGGGGTCGAACGGGAGGAATCGCGAGGCCCGATCTCCTTCGAACCTCGGCCGTAGAAACGCGGGAGCCGCGTTTTCGTTCGCGTCATTGAGCCAGTAGTCGGCGTCAAGCTTGCTGGCCCGGATCACGGCATTCTGAAAGGCCATCTTCCCGCGGGGGGGCAATCCCGCCGGATGGAGGTATATTCGTGACTCTGGCGCAATTCGCCATGAGGAACACCTGGCGCAACAAAATGTCTCCCACTTCGTCGATGAGCAAAGTGCCTTGATCCGCCAGTTCCATTCGGCCGACTTTCTGGGTAATCGCGCCGGTGAGCGCTCCCTTTTCATGTCCAACCAGTTCGCTGTCCAGCAGACCGGTAGGAATGGCAGCACAATTCAGCTTCACAAACGTGCGCTCCTTGCGCCGGCTGCGGTCGTGAATGGCGCGGGCGATCAACTCCTTGCCCGTACCTGTCTCCCCAAGTGGCCGCTGTCGGTTCGGCGAGATTGCGAATTTCGGTGGGGTGGCTATCGACCACGACACCCCGGCAAGCCGACACTCCCTGGAAACACGTTGATTTCAACCTTATACCGAGGGCGGGGATCATCCCACGGAAAATGCTGATTCCAGTCGCTTGATTGTTGCGGCGGCTGCCTTTCCCTCTGCTTGCGATCGACACTTTCGACTTTCAACACCTTCAAGCTGATCGAATTTCCGCTAAACATTGCCGTTCTCGGCACTTACGTGTGCCACGACGTTTGGCGCGGTTCTTGCCTTACAGAGAGGTGCGATGCTTCGAACCAATTGTGAGGCGGTTATGTGGAAGATTACAACTCGCGGTTTCACTCTTGAGGAAGTGTTAATCCTGGCTGCGATGAACCTGTTAGCCAGCGCTGATACTGCCAAACATGAGAACCGGGCGTCGCAGACATCAAGTCGCAGAAATCAAAAGGAGACCGAGCATGGAGTTGAAGTACTCGATACTACGAGCAGCAGTGGCGGTGGGCATTCTAGCACTCATATCCATTACTGCAGTCGCACAGGAGAACCGATCAGAAATTAGTATCCAGGGCACCGGATTTTTCACGAAGGACACGTCCGGCAACGGCACAGTCGAACGCGCCAACGACACAGGCGGTTTTCTGATCGGCTATCGCTACAATTTCAATCGTTGGTTCGCAGCCGAGGCGAACTACGGCTACGACCGCAACACACAATTCTATTTCGGTGGCACATCGGCGCGCGTCCAGTCCGATATCCACCAGATCACTGGCTCAGCGGTAGTCAAACTGCCGACTTTTGCCAGACTGCAACCGTACGCGCTAGCTGGAGCCGGAGCCCTTGTGTTTGATCCAACCGGCAACTTCGGTGGCACTTTCGCCGGTGCAACCTTGGAAACGAAGCCCACGTTCGTGTATGGCGTGGGCGCACAATACGCGTTCACTAGGCACCTCTCGTTGCGGGCCGAATATCGAGGGCTGGTGTACAAGGCGCCGAGCTTTAATCTTGCTGGCTTGAACACCGACAGCTGGACGCAGATTGCGCAACCTTCAGCTGGCATCGTCTTCCGCTTTTGATAAGCCGCGGCCGAAGGCGTGGTACGGGTGTTCAACCAAACACGGGTGCCACTTGCAGCCAATATAAGAACCCGCCCATCTCTAAGGCGCTCGGCATAAGCGCCGGGTAGCTTTCATGAGGTAGACCGCGACAACGCCTCTTTGGCCCTTCCCCGAAGGAGTACAGGAGGTGTCGCGGTCACCTCGCCACATTGAACTGCTTCCAATTTGAGTCACATGGGGTGTACCCAATGTCGGTGGAGAGCCGGGTCGCGCATGAGGAGATGGCGATCACATGCGCTGGGGTGATCACGGACTCGCTTCCTAGCTCGCCTGCGTAAGCGCGGATATGCGGCGAAGTCGGTGCAGTCAAGCTGAAGACTCAGGTCGGGTCTTGAAAGAGCAGCGTCCGGCGATCATGATGCGACCTTCGGTTCTCACGCACCCGCAGGGACTCGCATAGGGACAAGGAAGTTGCTGGCGAGGAGATAAGCAAATAGATGTCCGAGGGGCGGCGCGCAACGCAGCTGGCTGGCAGAAACCCATCCATTCGTCTCACTCCACTCCCAACCGGTAACGGAAACACTCTGGAGCCATTCCCGCAGATCCGTAGCGGTCATCGGATAAACGTAGATGCGGACATTCTGGGCGAAAAGACGCGCAAGGGCCTCCAGACGTCTGCCTTCGAGATTGTCGTAAACGTCTTCAGATGCTCGAATCATCAGGGAAAGACCTGCGACGAAGCGCACGGGCGCGCTCGTATGGCGGTTTACGAGAGTTGTCATGTGGTAGAGCTCGGGTTGACGAAAAAGCAGCACATCGCCGCCGGCGGCGAGAAGCGCATCGATGCGACGAAGCAAGTCGGGAATTTCCGGGGCTGGGTCGTCCGGCGCGAACGGAGCAACCGTCAGGCAAAAAAAACCGGCGGGCGCCGAATTTGTTTCGCCAAGGTCTGCCTGAAGTTCTTGAATGCCCGAAGCCAATAATCGCAAATGAACTTGCGAGTGAACTGGATCCGTATGGCCAAAATACCCCGGTGCAAGCACGACGGCTTTCTTATGGAGAACCTCGGCAGGTGGGACGAGGGAGCCCTTGGAGGAGAAAAACACGGCCTCTGCGAGTCCCGCACGCACCAGGTGGACTTGCAGAGCACGGTGATCCCAACTCTCGAACGCTGGCCCGCGAAGATTCATGTAGTCGATCTCGATTCGCTCCGCGCTTACGTCTTCTGCCAAGCCTGCCAGAAATGATTCCTTAGTTTGGCCTTCATAGAACGCGGTGTAGATGAGGTTGACGCCCAGAATGCCGATGGCCTGTTGCTGGAGGGCATTGGATGCATCGCGCATATTCACGTGCAGCAGGATGTCGTTGGGAGGACCCCCGGGCTGGAGCTGAAAGCGGAGACCGGTCCAACCATGTGAGTCGTTGGTTCCGGCGAAGTTACGCGCGGAGACGGTATCAACAAAGCAAAAGAACCTAGTTTGCGATCCTCGGGATTTGCTTAGTTGCGTGAGGAGCTGGGTCCATTCGCTGTCCAGCATCGCCTCAAGGCGCTGCTTGGATACGTAGCGCGATCCGGAACCGTAGAGATCATCGCTGACTTCCTTATCGTAGGCGGAAATGGTTTTGGCCACAGTACCGGAGGCCCCTCCAACTAGTAGGAACCAACGCGCGACCTCCTGTCCCGCCCCGATTTCAGCGAAAGAGCCGAAAGTGGACGGATCGAGATTCACGGTGAGTGCTTTGTGGTGAGTATCGAGTTTTTGAGGGGAAGGCATAGTCAAGATCCAGTTGATCACGAACTCGTAGTGCGATTAACGGCAGGGACAATCCGATAGTCCGCGCGATAAACCAAATTGTGCAGATCGCTGGACGCGATGGCCCGTAGTATGGATAGCTGAGCCGCGGCATCCTCGTCGCTGAACACATTCAGCGGCCAGTCATGAACTGTTGTTCCTCGAAGATGAGGGTGGTGGAAGCCGCCTCCGAAATAGGCTTGAAGCGCGATCGGCTCGACTCCGGCTGCCAGCTGTTCAGGCCAGCTCAAAACCCACGACGCGATCAAGCCTCCATCAGCTGTGCGTCGTAGTCCCGTCTCAGTGAGCTGCCCGGTGTCGAGCAGCAAGCTCGTGTTCATTTCTGTGAGAACCTGGCGGGCGACGGGAGCCAGCAGTTGCACTGCATTTTCGAAATGCGCTTCCTTGTCCTTGCGACTTGCGGAGCCGCCGTGTGTACCGTCTCGAAGATCTGCAAAATGGCGGACTAAGCTGGTGATATATGCGGGCACCGCGCTTTCTGGCACTGCTTACCTCCTCCTATGAATAGCAATGCTGCCTGAATATTCTCGTATCTTGGCCCATCGACTACTTCCACTTCTCATTAGAGAATCGCCCTCACGACACCACCGTCTACCCGCAGTGCTGCTCCGTTCGTCGCTGACGAGACTTCGCCCGCCAGGTAGATCGCCATCGCTGCAACTTCATCTACAGTGGCAAACCGCTTAAGCAGGGACGATGGCCGCACATGCTCGAAGAACTGCTTCTCTACCTCTGCCTTCGATTTGTTTTCCTGGCTCGCCATCGCCTCGACAAAGGCGCCCACACCTTCCGACTCCGTCGGTCCGGCAAGAATACTGTTCACCGTCACGCCGGTTCCGGCCACCGACTCAGCGATCCCCCGCGCAACAGCAATTTGTGCAGTCTTGGTCATCCCGTAGTGCACCATTTCCGCCGGAATCTGCACCCCCGATTCGCTCGAAATGAAAAGGATGCGGCCCCAGTTCCGTTCCAGCATCCCTGCGAGATAGTGTCGCGAGAGCCGCACTCCGCTCATCACGTTTGTCTCGAAGAGGCGGTACCAGTCCGCATCGGGAATCTCCGCAAATGGCTTAGGCTCGAAAATGCCAACATTGTTCACCAGTACATCCACCGCAGGGAGTTTCGCAATCACGGCCTCTGCGCCGGCTGAGCCAGAAAAGTCCGCCGCAATGCCATCAACCTTTGCCGCAGCAGCATGCGATCGGATTGCCTCCACCGCAGCATCGACGCGCGCCTGTGTCCGACCGTTTACATGGACATGCGCACCTTCGCTCGCGAGCGACTTGGCAATCGCAAACCCGATTCCTGCCGTCGATCCCGTTACCAGAGCGATTTTCCCCGTAAGTCTTAGATCCATGTCATTCTCCTGTAGAAAAGCCGCGCGCTGTTGTCGTCACTTTGTTGGCTCTGCCTCAGCCGCCTGCTCCCTGTCCCCTGCCGTTTCCCATTTTATCCACTTGAGATCCAAAACAAAGATGGAGTAGAAGACTGGGACCAACAGCAAGGTGATGAACGTTGCGACGGCCAGTCCGCCGATCTGTGCGTAGCACAGCGGTTTCCAGAGCGGGCCACCTTCAAGTGCGAGAGGAAACAGAGCAAGGATCGTCGCGGCCACGGTGATCATCACCGGTCGAATACGCTCGATTCCGGCATCCGGAAGAGCGCGTTCCAGCGGCTCGCCCTTTTCGTGCATCTCCTCAATGAAGTCGAACAGCACGATGACATGGCTTACGATGACTCCAATCAGGCTGGCCACTCCAAGAAATGCCATGAATCCAAAGGGCGTTCCCATGATTGCCAAAGCGATCAGTGCACCAATCGCCCCATAGGGAGCGGCCGCAAAGACCAGCAGAGGCTTGACGGCATTATTGAACTGAATAAGGAGGGCTAAGTAGATGCCGACTAGAGAAATCAGAAGAACGACGGCGAGATTCGTAAATCCGTCAACTTGCTTCGCCTTTTCCCCGCCGATCTGCAATTGATAGCCTGGCGGAAGATTTTTCTTGAGAGCGATCAGTTTAGGTTCGATTGGTGCGAGCACCTCCGATGCGAGGACGCCAGGCGCTGGAAAGCACAAGATGGATAGGGTGCGGAAGTGTTCGCGCCGCCGAATCCGCGCCGTCTCGAGGATGTCTTTTAAAGTCGCCACCGACAGCAAAGGGACTTTGACATTCTCTTGCGATGAGTTGACGTAGAGATTTTCGATCTGTGAAAGGCGCGCGCGATCCTGCGGCCGGAGGCGGACGACAATCGAGATTTCCTTATTCCCCTCCTTATACACACCCACCGGGTTTCCGCTAATTGCCGCAGACGTGGATGTTGCGACATCGGCATTCGTAATCCCGACCAAGTTGGCGCGATCGGGATCAATTTCGATTTTCATCTGTGGGCTGTCGGGGCTCCAATCGTCTCTCAACACGGCGATTCCAGGCGATTGGCGAACAATATCCATAGCTTGGGACGCGATTGTCCGAAGGGATCGGATGTCGTCGCTTTCGGTCCGCGCATCGTTATCTGCCTGGCCTGTAATAAGAACCTCAACAGGAGTCTCGACTGGATTGGTTTGCAACTGTCGGACCGTAATCCATGCTCCGGGAACCTGTTTATTGAGTTCATCCTGAAGAGGTCCGATCAGCTTTGGTGTCGCTTCCTTGTCGCGCACCTGCACAATGACCTGCGCATAGTTGGTCTGGCTCGCTTCGGGAGCGATGGAAAACCAGAAACGTGGTCCGCCCCCGCCAATGAAACTTGTCACGGAAGTGAGCAGGTGCTCAGATCCCTTCTCTTTTGTTCTCCCTTCAGGAAAAGCTTCAACGACCTTGCGTACGACCTGCTCTGCCCTCATTGCCGTATCGTTGGTCGCACTCAACGGAACATCGTTGGGCAGCCAGATATCGAGGTAAAACCAGTATTGGACGTCTTCCGGAAAGAATTGGGACTTGAGGTGCGAAGCTGCAAACGCGCCGATCAACAAGAATACGAAAGAACCCAGCAGAACGTACCAGCGATGCTGAATTGCCCGGCCCACTAGTCGGTTATAGAAGCCATAAAAGCCTCGCTCGCGCTTCTCTTCTATAGTGGATTCTTTCTTGGCGGGCGGCCGCTGAATGTAATAACCCAGCAGCGGAACAAACGTCATGGCAACCACCAACGCACAGAGCAAGGCCGTAGTCATAACGATGGGGAGGCTCTTGAGAAACTCCCCAGTGTTGCCGTTAAGCAACAGAAATGGAAGGTAGGCAATGATGTTCGTCAGCGTCGCGTAGAAGATTGCCGTGGCAAGCTTAGTCGGTCCCAGCCAAGCTGCTACGCGACGTGGTAATCCTTCCGCGAGACCGCGCTTGATGCCGTCGCCAGCTACAACAGGAACGTCGACCAGCAGGCCCAGGGCGATGATGAGGGTCGCCACCGACACTTGCTGCAGGTCGATGCCCAGCATATATGTAACGCCGAAGGTCATGGCGAGGGTGATCGGAATTGCCAGCGCCATGATGAGCGCAAGACGCCATTCCCAAAATCCAATCAGCGACACTCCGACGACGAGGATGATCGCTTCCATCAGAGCACGCAGGAATAAATGAATGTTTTCCTTAACCTGCAGGGGCTGATCAGAGGTGTGCGCGATGATGAGATCGGTGGGAAGAATCTGCTTAAGCTGGGCAAGTTTCTCATCGACCGACTGACCAAACTGTGCGATCTGCTGCTGATCGCGCATGTAGATCGCCAACGTGACTGCGCGGCTGCGCTGCCATTCTCCAGTTGGGTTCTGCCAAGTGTAATAGTTCAGATACGTGGCAGGAGCTTGATAGCCGGGAAAAATCTTGACCAGATCCCGCAGATAAACGGGAGCTCCAGTCGAAGTCTTAGCGACAGCGACTTCCCCAATGGCGCCTCGGCTTTCGAACTGGCCGGAAGGATTGATGATGATCTGTCGCTGGTCGGTCTCGAATGCGCCTCCCGGCGCAATGATGTTGCGCGCGCGCAGGATTTGCCCGAGAGCTGCCGGCTGCAGTCCGTACTCAGCGAGTCGATCTTGCGAATATTCCAGGTAGACGACCTGGGGCAACAGGCCTCGCCTCTCCACTTTTGAGGTCTCCGGCGCGCCCTGCACCGTTCTCCCAATCAGGTCAGAAAAGTTATCGAGATCGGCGTAGCTATATTTGTCTCCCGCGACCTCCGTGAGCTTGGCACGGATGTCATGAAGATTACGAATGATGATTGGAGTCCACCCGTCCGGATGCAAATCGGATCGCTGCAATTGCCTCTGGAAGAAAGCTTCCACGAAGCGATGGATGCTCGCGTCATCCTTGTCCGAAACACCATCCAGGGCGACAAAACCACTCCCTTGAATTATCTGCGGCGCGCGCAGGATTCTCTCTCCTTCTGCCTGTTGCTCGAAGAGCTGTACCGCATCGAGCATCGTCGCCGGGGAAATGGACCGGGGGAATGAATAGACAATTGCGACTGGGGCCTGGTATCCAGCCCGCTTCCTTTTTGCCCGGACCGATTCGATTGCGGATTGGATCTCTTCCGTTCGAATATTGATTTCTAACTGGTCTGCCTTGGGGCTGGCGATGGTCAGCATGAGTGCAGCGGTATCCCCAAAATCACTCTGGAACGAGATCGGGCCTGCACCTTGGGGTAGTTGGTTGTTCAGGGCGTTTAGCTTCAGATTGATGTCGCTGAATTGCCTTTTGACGTCTGACACATTCTCGGCGAGCTGCACATAGACGTACGCCGCGCCGGGGAGGGAGACGGAGCGAACTCCATAGTCTGAAGCTGTGCCGGGATGAATCGTCTTGTTCTCGGCGACGGCATCCTCGATGGGACGAGTGACAAACTGCTCGACTTGCTGCGCGGTAGCGCCCGGCCACGAACAGAAGGCCACTGCGACCCGGACCGGAATGTCCGGGTCCTTGCGCTGGGGCATGCTGTGGTAACCAAACCAACCCCATATGAGAACACCCATGAGCAGCACCCACGAGACCTGCGGATGCTCCACGAAGAACCTGGGGGCATTGTGGGTTTTCTCGATTCGTTCCTGGTTGTTTTTGTATGCCATGGAGTCGTCTGCTTAAGGAATCGCTTGGATGGGGTCGCCATCCTTCAAGAGTTGAGCCCCTACGGAGACCACTCGCTCGCCGGGTTGGAGTCCTTCAACGGCAACTGAATTGTCATGGGTCGTCCCGAGTTGAACTTTGCGCAAGTTGGCAACGAGCCTGCCGGCGCGCTCCTGCGCTACCATCACCGCAAAGTGATCGGGTTCCGAAGGAAACGGCACGATGGCGCTCAGAGGGATCGAAATGGAAGAGTGAGGAGCTTCACCTAGACCGATCGAAGCGATCATGCCCGGCTTCAAATGACGGTCGCGATTGCTGACGGTCACCTCAACCGCGAAGATTCGGTTGCGCGTATCGGCAGCGGGGGAGATGCTTGTAACCCGCCCTTTCACGGGAACGGCATCATTCTCTGTCTGAATCGTCAGTTCCTGCCCTAAACGTATGCGGCTGAGAACGTAGTCCGGCGCACCAAACGCGACCTTTACGCGACCTATATCGGCGATGGTAAAAGCGCTCGTGGACGGAGACACCAAGCTTCCTAGGTCTATATTTCGGCTCAAAATGTACCCGGAGAACGGCGCCTTCAAATCAGCATCGCCCAGCAGCAACTGGGCCTGAAGTAGCGCGGCCCTGGCATTGTCCATTGCGGCGCTCGTTGCATTGAAGGCTGCCTCCGACTGATCGTAGTCTGGCTTGGTGAGGCTCTGCGTCGAATAGAGCGCTTTCGCGCGCTGGAAGTCCTGATCGGCCTTGGTGTGTTGCGCTGTAGCCTGATCGAGTTGGGCTTGTGCCTGCGCCATTTGATTCTGCAGGTCTTCTCGGCGAATGTGCGCAAGCATGAGGCTTCGTTCCACATAATCTCCGGTTCCAACGTTGCGAGTTCGTCCATCCGCTCCTTGTACCTGCCTCACATCCGTCACATAGCCAGAGGAACGAAACATGAGGTCTACCTGCGCGTAGGGAAGAATGGACGCTGAATAGCGCAGTGTCTCTGCGCTCGTCTGGGGCGCCGCGACGGTCGCGAGCCGGACGGCCCTCGGTGGCTGCGAGGGTATCTGTGACTCGTGACCACATCCGCCCAACACTCCCGTCACCGATAGGACAATGAGGGCTAGTGGTGTGTTCAGTCTGTGACGCGGGATCGTGAAAGGCTTCACGGCTCTACTCCTCACCCAGCGATTTCTGGAAATCAGCGCGCGCGCTCCAATAGGCGAGAACCGCCTGATGGTATTGGCCCTCCGCGTCTGCCAGGGAAGACTGCTGCTTTAGCAGGTCGTTGAGCAGGATCGCTTGCTGGGAATATGCTTCCTTTTGGTTCCGCATCTTCTCGATCTCGGCATCACGGATTGCCTCTGCCACTGCAAGGTGCGCACGCGCTTCTCGCAGATGTCGAAAGTTTGAATTTACTTCAAGCAGAATCTGTTCGCGTGTGTCTTCGACCGAGAGTTCCGCCTGCTGCTCTGCAAGGGCGGCTTGTCGAACCTTATGACGCTTCTCTCCCCAATCCCACGGCTGCCAGGTAAGCAAGGCGCCAACGGAGCCTATGTTTTGCGGCAGAAAATTGATGTTTGCCGGACTGAAGTAGCTCGCCTGAATAGCGATATCAGGGATGTAGCGTGTTTTCTCGCTCTTGGTGGCCAGCTCGGCCTGACGGACACGATTTGCCGCCAGTTTCCCTTCTGTACGATGTTCGAGTGCAGTCGCCCGGGCGGCAGAAAGGTCCTCTTGCTCAGGGAACGTCGCAGGAACGGGCTCTACCGAAAACTCCGTCTGCACGCTGCGACCCAAGAGGTGATTCAGGGCATCTTTGCTGTCTGCCAGCGTGTCCTCGATCGTGGTCAGCTGATAGGTCGCTTTGGCTAGTTCTGCGTTGACGCTCAATCTGTCGGCTTTGAGAGCAGCTTGTTGGTTAAAGCGACGGTCCGTGAGTTGCAGCAACTCCTCCAGATACTTCACCACCGATTGTTGGGCTT
>Ga0210406_10007324_pt1 | contig 11229 bp, 9 predicted proteins | sample IncBWC30MmetaG_FD_155454 | JGI IMG/M metagenome (GOLD analysis project Ga0210406, IMG submission 155454) | Forest soil microbial communities from Barre Woods Harvard Forest LTER site, Petersham, Massachusetts, United States - Inc-BW-C-30-M | ecosystem: Environmental > Terrestrial > Soil >... | reverse complement strand
TAGGTGACGACAACGACGCGTTAATAAGTTAACGGTGCGTTGCCGGGGCGAGGCGAGTGCTGCGCAACGGTTTCGGGCCACTGCACGATCGGGAATACAAGTGAACGACTACGACGCGCTGCGCGATTATCTGCAGAAGCAGAAACTCCCCGAGTTCACCCTGAGCTTCGAGCAGATCGAGGAGATCATCGACGCGGCGCTGCCGCGTGCGGCGCATCGGGCGTCGTGGTGGGAAACGCTGCGCAGCCCGCAGGAGAAAATGCCGCAACGCGAAGCCTGCCTCGCCGGCGGCTACATCGCGACAAGGCTCGCGGACGGCAAGAGCGTGCGGTTTAAAAGGATGAAGTGAGCGTACCACCCGAACAAAAGGCAGGTCGTCCCGGCGAACGCCGGGACCATAACCCGTGGCGCCTGTGATTATAGAAAGCATCCGGCCCAGTGCTGAAACGAGAAGACACGACGTAAGGGTCCCGGCGTTCGCCGGGACGACAACATACTCAGCTCGCCGCTTCCAGCCGCTCTTCCGTCAACAGCCGCATCGCGGCATCGGCGTCCATTGGCTCGCCAAAGGCAAAACCCTGGGCGTATTCGCAGCCCAGTTGATAGAGCTCGACGGCATCGGAGTCGGTCTCGGCTCCCTCGGCCACCACGTCCATGCCGAGGTCGTGCGCCAGTGCGATGATCGATTTCAGGATCACCGGGCGGGTGCCGCGGGTGGTGGTGCGCACGAATGACTGGTCGATCTTGATGGTGTCAAACGGGAAGCGCTGCAGATAGGCCAGCGAGGAATGGCCGGTGCCGAAATCGTCCAGCGACAAACCGGTGCCGAGTTCGCGGATCCGCGTCAGCATCTGCGCCGCGTGTTCCGGGTTCTCCATGACCAGCGATTCGGTCAGTTCGAGCTTCAGCGTGCCGCGGGCCACCGAGGAACGCGACAGCACGGTGCGGATGTCGTGGATCAGGTCGTGGCGCAGCAATTGCCGCGAGGAGACGTTGACGCTGGCGAAGATCGGCTCGCGCGAGCGCATCGCGCGCTGCCAGATCGCGAGTTGCTTGGCGGTCTGGTCCAACACGAACATGCCGAGATCGACGATCAGGCCGATCTCTTCGGCGATCGAGATGAACTCCGACGGCGACATCCGGCCCAGTTTGGGGTGATCCCAGCGCGCCAGCGCTTCGAAGCCGGCGATCGAGCGATCCTCCAGCCGCACGATCGGCTGATACAGGATGGTGATTTCCTCGCGCTCGATGGCGCGGCGGAGTTCGGATTCTAGGGTCAGCCGGTCGGTCTTGCGCGCGCGCATCGCGGGTTTGTAAACGTCGATGCGGTCGCCGCCGATGCGCTTGGAATGATACATCGCCAGTTCGGCGTCCTTGATGATCTCGTCGGACAATTGCGTCTGCGGATCGGATAGCGCCAGACCGATCGAGGCGGTCAGGAAAATCTCGCGATCGTTGAAGGCGATCGGCGCGCGGATGGTCTTGCGGATGGTCTCGGCGAACGCGGTGATGCGCGCGGAGTCTTGTTCGGACATCAGGATCAGGCCGAACTGGTCGCCGGCGAGCCTCGCCAGCGTGTCCTGCGGTTTCAGGATGCGGGTCAGCCGGCGCGCCAGGGTCAGCAGGATCGAATCGCCGACCGCGATACCGACGGAATCATTGACCTGCTTGAAGCGGTCGAGGTCGATCACCATCAGGGTCGGCCGCAGGTTCGGCATGGTCTTGGCGAAATTGGCCACCGCGCCGAGGCGGTCGATGAATAATTTGCGGTTCGGCAGGCCGGTGAGGTTGTCATGCACCGAGTCATGCAGCATGCGCTCTTCGGCGTTCTTGGCTTCGGTGACATCGGTGAGGGTGCCCACCACCCGCGAAACTTCGCCGTCGGAGCCGACAACCGGCCGCGCTTTCAGCGCGAACCACATGAAATGGCCGTCGGGCGTACGGAGCCGGAAGTCCTGCACCAGCCGGCCGCGGCGCTGGTCGAGCACGCTGTCGAGCGCCGCCCGGAAGCGATCCTGGTCGAGCGGGTGCAGCACTTCGAGCCATTTCGCGGCGGGGCCTTCCAGCGTACCGCGTTTCAGGCCGAGCAGGCTCTCGGTCTCCGGGCTGGTGAAAACCTTGTCGGCGGAGACGTCCCAATCCCAGATCAGGTCGCCGGAACCGGTCAGCGCCAGCGCGCGGCGTTCGACGTCGGAGACCACGCCGGTGGTCGCGCCGCCGCCGGCAAAGGCGTGCTGCATCACCGTGAAGCCGATCAGCATCACAATCAGCACGAGGCCGCCGAGCAAGGCAGGTCCGACGATGTCGTTGGTGACGGAGCCCGCGATCGTCATGCCGGCCGCGACCACCCAGACCACCAGCAGGAACCAGGTCGGGATCAACAACACCGCGCGGTCGAAACCATGGGTCGAGAGATAGACGATCAGCGCGAAGCCCGCGAAGGCGATCATGACCAGCGACATCCGCGCGATGCCGGAAGCCACCGCCGGATCGAACAGCGCCAGCGCCACCAGCGAACCGAGGAAGGCGACCCAGCCGACAGTGATATGGGAGTAGCGCACGTGCCAACGGCTGAGATTGAGATAGGCGAACAGGAACACCAATAGCGTCGCGGCCAGGATCGCCTCGCCCGCCGCGCGCCACACCCGTTCGGCGTTATTCGACATGTCGAGCACTTTGCCCCAGAAGCCGAAATCGACGCCGATATAGACCAGCACCGCCCACGCCAGCGCGGCGGCGGCCGGGAACATGATGCTGCCCTTGACCACGAACAGGATGGTCAGCACCAGCGCGAGCAGGCCGGAGATGCCGATTACGATGCCCTGGTACAGCGTGAACGAGTTGACCTTGTCCTTGTAGGCGTCGGGCTCCCACAGATAGAGCTGCGGCAACTTGTCGGTGCGCAATTCCGCCACGAAGGTGACGACGGCACCAGGGTCGAGCGTGATGCGGAAGATGTCGGCGGTGGCGCTTTCCTGTCGTTCGGGCCGGTCGCCGGTCGACGGCGTGATGGTCGCGATGCGCGACAGCCCAAGGTCGGGCCACAACAGGCCCGACGACACGATGCGATAATGCGGCGCCACGATCAGGCGATCGAGCTGGTCGTCGGTGTTGTTGGCGAGCGCGAACACCACCCAGTTCTGGCCGCCTTCGCGGGCGCGGACTTCGATGCGCCGAACGATGCCGTCGGTGCCGGGCGCGGTCGAGACCTGGATGCGGTCGCTGTCGCTGCGCTGATGATCGAGCACCGCGGTCAGATCAATCGCAGGCGCGTCGCTGCGGACGCTGACCGCGTCGATCGCGCGCGCCGGGCTTGCGGCGGCAAACATCATGAGGCCCAGCGCAAGGGGCGCAAGGCACCTGATCAGACGCAAAGTCAGTTCTCCGCTTTCAACAGCCGCAGGCAAGCAAGTTGCCCAATGTTGCGGCGATAAATGACATGAAAGCGAAGACAATCAAAGGGTTTCCGGTTGCCCCTCCGGGCTGATGCCTCAGACCACCAACACAATTTTGCCAATATGTTCGGAGGTTTCCATTCGGCGATGCGCGTCGGCGGCCTTTTCCAGCGGAAATGAGCTGTCCATCAGCGGTTTGATGCGTCCTTCGCGGAACAGCGGCATCACCTTGGCCTCGATGGCGGCGACCATGGCGGCCTTGTCCGCATTGCTACGGGGACGCAGTGTCGAGCCGGTGTGGTTGAGCCGCTTCACCATCAGCTTGCCGACATTGATGGTGGCCTTGCCGCCGCCGAGCAGGGCGATCTGGACGATGCGGCCGTCGACTGCGGCGGCGTCGTAGTTACGATCGACGTATTCGCCGCCGATCATGTCGAGGATGACCTCGACGCCCTTGCCGCCGGTTGCGGTCTTCACTTCGGCGACAAAATCCTGGGTCTTGTAGTTGATGGCGTGGTCGGCCCCGAGTTTGACGCAGGCATCGGCCTTTTCCTTCGAGCCGACAGTGACGATCACCTTGGCGCCGAACGCCTTGGCCAACTGGATCGCCATGGTGCCGATGCCGGAGGAGCCGCCATGGATCAACAGCGTCTCGCCTGCCTTCAGTCCGCCGCGCTCGAACACATTGTGCCACACCGTCATCAGCGTTTCTGCGGTCGCGCCGGCTTCGGTCATCGACAGCGTCGACGGCACCGTAATCGCCTGGGCATCCTGCGCGATGCAATATTGCGCGTAGCCGCCGCCGGCGACCAGCGACATCACCTTGTCGCCGATCTTGTGCTTCGTGGCGTTGCTGCCGATCGCGACCACTTCGCCTGCGATTTCGAGACCCGGCAGGTCGCTGGCGCCGGGCGGCGGCGGATAGCTGCCGGAGCGCTGCGCCACGTCCGGACGGTTGACGCCGGCGGCTGCGACCTTGACCAGGATCTCGTCCGGTCCGGGCGCCGGCACGCTGCGGGTTTCAGGCACAAGCACTTCCGGACCGCCGGGCTTGCTGATGCCGATGACGGTCATTTGCGCGGGCAGCTTTTCCATGATTTGTCCTTGCGAAATGCGGGGAATTAAGATGGCCCCTGCTTAGCCAGCCATGCCGGTGCTGGCAACCGTTTCCCGGATCGTTGAGCTTCACGGAGGAGAGCGCATGGCCAGCGAGGATGACGACAAGCCACGCAAGAAAGTCAGCCACGAAATCGGGCAGGATCTGTCGCTGCTGTCGGTCGAGGAATTGACCGAGCGCATTGCGCTGATGCATTCGGAGATCGAGCGCCTGCAAGCGGCGATGGCGAAGAAGCGCGCATCGAAGGATGCCGCGAACAGTTTTTTCAAGTCGTAAGAGGCTCGTTCCCCGGATGCAGCGCAGCGCCTCTTGGCGGTGCGTTGCTGATCCGGGGTCCAGCGCTGGGTCCCAGCTCTGCGGAGCAGCGTGCCGGACGATGCTTCGCATCGCCGAGAGAACGCTGCACCGCGTCCGGGACACGGATGCCTTGCTGCAGCACTCGGCCAGTGGCCGACATGGCAAACGAATCCTGAATAAAATCGGTCGTTTACGGCCTATTAAGCTTTCTCGATTATAACTTTGATTGTCCTCGTTTGGACACCGAGTGGCTCCTGTCCACTCTGTTTGACGCCTCCCTGTTATCAACTTCAAAAGCCGCCGGAAACGGCGGCTCTTTTTTGGGCGTCTTTGTCACCGTGCTGTCACCACGCTGGAAACCATAAATTCTCTTGTGGCTGGACTCTCGGCCGCGAGCGCGCAATGATTTGTTCATCATAAGCCGGCGCCCGTTAACGCCGGTGGGTAGACAGTTGCGTGAGGCGTTAACCATGTTGGACCGTTCGCAAGGCGAAACCGCTCTGGTGCAATTCAGCGAGCGGCTGACCAATTCCGCGGCGTTCGGCACCTTGTTCCGGGAAGGCATGGATCTCGTCGAAGAGACCGCGGCCTATCTCGACGGCGTCGGCCGGGCGGAGGCCAAGGCGCTCGATCGTTCCGTCAGTCTTACTTACGCAACGGAGAGCATGCGGTTGACCACCCGCCTGATGCAGCTCGCGTCATGGCTGCTGCTGCACCGCGCGGTCAAGGAAGGCGAGATGACGCTGACCCAGGCCAATCGCGAAAAGACCAAGGTCAAGCTCAGCGCCGCCGATCCGGGTGCTGTCGACATGATCGAGAAATTGCCGCCGCAATTGCAGGACCTGATCGCGCGCTCGATGGCGCTGCAGGCCAAGGTTCGTCGTCTCGATGTCACGATCCATTCGGCGTCGACCGATCGCGCCGCGATCGGCAATCCGCTGGTGCCGCAGCTCAACCGCCTGAAGGCAGCGTTCGAGCGCTAGATTTTAAAGTTCGTCATTCCGGGGCGATGCGAAGCATCGAACCCGGAATCTCGAGATTCCGGGTCTGGTGCTTCGCACCATCCCGGAATGACAAGGCGCAAACAAAAACGCCCCGGCAAAAACCGGGGCGTTTTGTATGTTGGCGAACGAGAGACGCCAAGGAGAGACGAAAGCCGTATCAATCCTTCTTGAGGAAGCCCGAAAACTTCTTCTGGAACCGGGAAACGCGGCCGCCGCGGTCGAGCATCTGCTGGGCGCCGCCGGTCCAGGCCGGGTGCGACTTGGAGTCGATGTCGAGGTTCAGCTTGTCGCCTGCCTTGCCCCAGGTCGAGCGGGTCTGGTACTCGGTGCCGTCGGTCATCACGACCGTAATCATATGATAATCCGGGTGAATTTCGGCTTTCATGACAGATCCTTCGGCGCGCCGGCGCCTGCTTTTCGATTTCAAAGGGCGGATTTGGGCCGCTCTATAACGCAGCGGGCCCTTTAAAACAAGCCAAGGATAGCCGCGTCACGGCCCTTTCTGGGGCGCGGATCGCCGGATTTGCCAGCGCTGGCCGCGGAGCCTATCTCAAGGTAGCAACGCGATAGGTCAGATCTCATGAGCGCAGTGGAACGGCTTGACGAAGTGAATGGCGGAACACCGCCATTGCCCGATTCCGAGCCCAATGAGGCGTCCGCGATCGAGGCGGTGCTGGCGGAAACACCGGCCAAGGGCCGCGCCAAGCTGCGTCCGCTGCTGGCGCTGGCGCCCTACATCGCGCGGTATCGCTGGCGCGCCATTCTGGCGTTGATCTCGCTCACCGTCGCCGCGATCACCACGCTGTTGGTGCCGATCGCGGTACGGCGGATGATCGATTTCGGGTTCACCCCGAAAGGCATCTCGATGATCAACAGCTATTTCGCCGTGATGATCGCGGTGGTCGCCGTGCTCGCTGCCGCCAGCGCGTCGCGATACTATCTGGTGATGACCATGGGCGAGCGCATCGTCGCCGATCTCCGGCGCGACGTGTTCGCGCATCTGATGTCGCTGTCGCCGGCGTTCTTCGATTCCGCACGCAGCGGCGAGTTGATCTCGCGGCTCACCGCCGACACCACCCAGATCAAATCCGCGGCCGGTGCCTCGGCCTCGATCGCGTTGCGCAACGTGCTGCTGTTCCTCGGCGCCACCGCGATGATGGTGTTCACCAGCCCGCGGCTGTCGGGCCTGGTGCTGCTCGCGATTCCCGTGATCGTGCTGCCGCTGGTGGCGTTCGGCCGCTGGGTTAGGCGGTTGTCACGCAACGCCCAGGACACGCTGGCGGATGCGACCTCCTATGCTTCCGAACTCCTGGGCGCGATCAGGACCGTGCAGGCCTATACCAGCGAGCGGCTGGCCAATGCGCGGTTCGGCGGCGAAGTCGAACAGGCCTATCAAGCGGCGCGCAGTTCGACCCGGGCGCGCGCGGTGTTGACCGCGATCATCATCTTCATCGTGTTCACCAGCGTCGTGTTCATCCTGTGGATCGGCTCGCATGACGTGCTGGCCGGCACCATCACGCCGGGCCGGCTCGGTCAATTTATCCTGTATGCGGCGTTCGCCGCGTCCGGCCTCGGCCAGCTCAGCGAGGTCTGGGGCGAAGTTTCATCGGCCTCGGGCGCAGCCGAGCGGCTGTTCGAAATTCTCCGGGTCAAATCGCAGATCACGGCTCCCGCATCACCGCGTGCGCTGCCGGTGCCGGCGCGCGGCGATGTCAGTTTTGACAACGTTCGCTTCGCCTATCCGACACGGCCGGATGCGGCCGCGGTCGATGGCATTTCGTTCAAGGTCAGCGCCGGCGAGAAGGTCGCGATCGTCGGCCCATCCGGCGCGGGCAAGAGCACGCTGTTTCATCTGTTGTTGCGGTTCTACGATCCGGCGTCCGGCGTGATCTCCGTCGACGGCGTTCCGATCCGCGCCGCCGATCCGAAGGAGGTGCGCGCACGCATCGCCCTGGTGCCGCAGGAATCGGTGGCGTTTGCGGCGACCGCGCGGGAAAACATCCGCTTCGGCCGGCCGGAAGCCAGCGACGCCCAAGTCGAACGCGCCTCGGATCTGGCACATGCCACCGAATTCATCCGCCGCCTGCCCGGCGGCTTCGAGGCGCAACTCGGCGAGCGCGGCGTCACGCTGTCCGGCGGCCAGCGCCAGCGCATCGCGATCGCGCGCGCGATCCTGCGCGACGCGCCGCTGCTTTTGCTCGATGAAGCCACCTCGGCGCTCGATGCGGAATCCGAGACGCTGGTGCAGACCGCGCTGGAAGAACTGATGAGCCACCGCACCACGCTGGTGATCGCCCATCGGCTCGCCACCGTGTTGTCCTGCGACCGCATCCTCGTGATGGACCAGGGCCGCATCGTCGAGCAGGGCACCCACACTTCGCTGGTCGCCGCAGGCGGACTCTACGCACGATTGGCGCGGCTGCAGTTCGAGGGAATTTAGGCCCGCGGGTGCGCAGGGACGACAGCGTCATCCGAACGCACTACCGCTCCGTCAGCTTCAGTTCGATGCGGCGGTTGCGCTTGTAGGCGTCTTCGGTCTGCGCGGTGTCGAGCGGCTGGAATTCGGCGAAGCCGGCCGCGACCAGCCGCTGCGGCGGCACGCCGAGCGACACCAGATATTGCACGACCGAGATCGCGCGCGCCGAGGACAAATCCCAGTTCGACTTGAACACCGGGCTGTTGATCGGCCGCACGTCGGTATGGCCGTCCACCCGCAGCACCCAGGCAATTTCGCTCGGGATCTGCTTGTCGAGATCGATCAGCGCGGTGGCGAGCTGGTCGAGTTCGGCGCGGCCTTCGGGCAGCAGCAGCGCCTGTCCGGTGTCAAAGAACACTTCGGACTGGAACACGAAGCGGTCGCCGACGATCCTGATATCGGGCCGGTTGCCGAGAATGGTGCGCAGGCGTCCGAAGAATTCCGAACGGTAGCGCGACAATTCCTGCACCCGCTGCGCCAGGGCGACGTTTAGCCGCTGGCCGAGATCGGCGATCCGCCCCTGCGATTCCTTGTCGCGCTTCTCGGAGGCGTCGAGCGCTTCTTCGAGGGCGGCCAACTGGCGGCGCAGCGCGCTGATCTGCTGGTTCAGCACCTCGATCTGCGCCAATGCGCGCGCCGATACGGACTTCTCCGAGTCCAGCGCCTTGTTGAGTTCGTTGGCGCGGCCGGCGGCGTCATTGCCGGCGCCGGCGAGGCCCTCATAGAGGCCCTTGACGCGATCGCGCTCGGATTCCGCCGACGCCAGCCCGGCCTTGAGCTGCGAGACCTGATCGTCGAGCGTGAGCTTGCCGAGCTTTTCCAGTGACAGGAGGTCGTTCAGTTGCGCGATCTTGGCGTTGAGCTGCTCCAGCGCCTTGTCCTTGCCGGTGACCTCCTGTGACAGGAAGAACTGCACCACCAGGAACACCGACAGCAGGAACACGATCGACAGCACCAGCGTCGACAAGGCGTCGACGAAGCCTGGCCAGTAGTTGAATCCGGATTCGCTGCGGCGCGCGCGGGCAAGGGCCATCTCGAAATTCCTCTAATGCTCTCGTGTCCCGGACGCGGTGCAGCATGCAATGCTGCTCCGTAGAGCCGGGACCCAAAACGTTCCTGCCTTTATGGGCCCCGGCTCTGCAGCGCACCACTTCGTGGCGCGCAGCGTCCGGGGCACGATGTTTCCGTCGCCGCGCGGCTAATTCTTTTCCGGCTGGCGCGCGATCCGCTCGAGCAATTTCTTGATATCGCGGTTCTGTTCGCCCTGGCCGTCGGCCCATTCGCGGATCATTTGCTGTTCGGTGCGCATATGCGCGACCAGGCCCTGGATGGCTTCGGCCAGATTGGCCATTGCCGCCGTGGTGCCGCGACTGGGGCCGCCTTCTTCCACGGTCGAACGCAGCCGCTCCAGCGCGTTCTGCAAATCGCCCGTCATGCCGGTGCCCGCCGTCTCGCCGGAATATTCGCGCACCGTGGAGGCGAGCCAGTCTTCCAGGTCGGTATAGAACCGGTTCTGCGCCTGGCTCGACTGCAAATCGAGGAAGCCCAGGATCAGCGAGCCGGCGAGGCCGAACAGCGACGACGAAAACGAAATACCCATGCCGCCGAGCGGGGCGGCGAGGCCCTCTTTCAGGGTGTCGAACAGCGCGCCGGCATCGCCGCCGACCTTGAGGCCATCGATCACCTTGCCGACCGAGCCGACGGTTTCGATCAGGCCCCAGAAGGTGCCGAGCAGGCCAAGGAACACCAGCAGTCCGGTCATGTAGCGGGAGATGTCGCGGGCCTCGTCGAGCCGGGTCGCGATCGAATCGAGCAGATGCCGCATGGTCTGCTGCGAGATCGACATCCGCCCGGTGCGCTCGCCGCCGAGGATCGCGGCCATCGGCGCCAGCAAGGTCGGGCGCCGCTCGATCGCCAGGCCCGGATCGGCGATGCGGAAATTATTGACCCAGGACACCTCCGGATAGAGCCGGATCACCTGGCGGAACGCGAGGATGGTGCCGATCAAAAGCACGAGGCCGATCAGCGCGTTGAGGCCCGGATTGGCGAAGAACGCGGTGACGATCTGCTTGTAGAGCACGACCGCGACCAGCGCGCACAGCATCAGGAACACCAGCATCCGCACCAGGAAAATCCGGGGCGACGACAGCTTGGTCAGTTCGATTTCCATCGCGGACCGGGAGGGGGAGCCTGAAGGCATTGGCGAGGATTACCTTTTGCGAGGGAGGCGCTTCGGGGCGCCAATATGGCACAGCGGCGCCGGGAAAAAAGGCCAGTTGCGCGTTGTTCGTGGCGAGAGCAGGGAACTTGGTCGTGAAATCCGGTTCGGCCTCCAGCCTATTTGATAAATTGTTGATGTCACTGGCGCCTGGCGGGCGATTCCATGATTTTTTCGTATCGATGGTCGGCGGCTATGGCCGATCGCGGGCTACGCTCCTGCAGCCTGTCGTCGGGGTCGCCGGAGGCGGGATCCGATAGCGAATCGATAGCGAATGATGACGACGTGGATCGAATCACTTTCGCTCCCGCCTCACAATCTTGCGCATCGTTGCATGCGCGGGAATTTTAATGCTCGCGGGTTCCCGCAACTGCGACGGTTCGGCGCGGCAACTTTTGCCGCGACAATATAGCCGGCGATAAAAGTCGCTGCGGGCTCAGTGCGATAGCGGCGTGTGTGACATTGCGCCGCCCGCGCGATGCGTTGCATCGCAATACGGCGTTCTTATCCTGCCCTCGTCAAGAGCGCGGATGTCTCGCGCCGGGCGAATGTTTGTTCATTCGCAATCATATACACAAACTTGGGGCCATCATTCTGATGTCAGGATTTCGCGCGCAATCGGCTTGCATTGCATTGGTTATCGCTGCCCTGGCCCCGCTGCTTGCGGGATGTGACGAACCGAAGTCCGCCGTCGCAGCAGCCCAAGCTTCAGATCCCGACGT
>Ga0210406_10007323_pt1 | contig 11230 bp, 11 predicted proteins | sample IncBWC30MmetaG_FD_155454 | JGI IMG/M metagenome (GOLD analysis project Ga0210406, IMG submission 155454) | Forest soil microbial communities from Barre Woods Harvard Forest LTER site, Petersham, Massachusetts, United States - Inc-BW-C-30-M | ecosystem: Environmental > Terrestrial > Soil >... | reverse complement strand
ACGATCAGTTTGGCCAATCCGATCAGTTCGGTCGCGGGTCTATCATCGAGCCCGGCCAGCGGCGTGACGCAGGCCGCCGGCCAATGCGCGATCTCGGCAAACACGCCGTCGCGCCAGCGCATCTGCATCGCCAGCGCCGCCGGCGTGGTTACGGTAGCGGTGAGCCCGATCAGGATTTGCGGCGGCTCCGGGTCAGGCACGTCGCCGCGCAGATGCGGGCTTAGGAAAACGCGGTCGCCGCTCCTGACATGACCGACATTGTCGCCGGCCGCGATCACCCGCGCGATCGCGTTGGTGCCGGGCACGAACGGCATCGGCGGCAGGCTGTAGGGTATCGAGCCCGACAGCACCCGGCCCATATAGGACAACACCATGCCGGCTTCGATTCTCACCAAAACGCCGTCAGGCGCGGGCTTTGGTGTCTCGACGTCGTCGAACCGCAGATCATTATGCGCGTGCAGCCGCCAGGCTTTGTGGGTCGCCATTCCCATCACTCCCAATTCGCCTCGCGATTTAATCAGGCGGCGTCCGGCTCGTCGCCGTCGATTTCCTCCGGCAATTCGATCACCACGCGGCCGTTTGCCAGATCGACCGTGGGCACCACGGCATTGGTGAACGGCAGCAGCATAGTGGCGCCGGTTGGCGGCGCGATCTCGATAATATCGCCGGCGCCGAAATTGTGGATCGCAACCACACGGCCAAGCGGCGCGTCGGAAGTGGTGACCACGGTGAGCCCGATCAGATCGGCATGGTAAAATTCGTCTTCGTCGGTTGCAGGCAGCTTTTCGCGCGCGACATAAAGCTCGAGGCCGTTGAGGCGCTCGGCCTCCTCGCGGGTGGTGACGCCTTTCAACGTCGCTACCAGATGGTCCTTGGCCTGGCGGGCATGCGTCACCTCGAACTGGCGCGCGCCGTCTTTTGTTCGAAGCGGCCCGTAAGCCTTCACGGCCAACGGGTCTTGCGTAAAAGTCCACATTTTGACCTCGCCGCGCACGCCATGCGCGGCGCCGATCCGGGCGACGCAAATCGGCGCTGTCACCGTGCGCCCGGCGCTTACGCCGTCTTGGCGGCGGCTTCGGCCTGCGCCTTGCGCTCCTTGCGCGGCACGGCCTTTTCCGGATTCTTGCGCGGGGTGCGCTTCGCGACACCGGCGGCGTCGAGGAAACGCATGACGCGATCGGACGGCTGCGCGCCCTTGGCGAGCCAGGACTTGACCTTGTCCATGTCGAGCTTCAGCCGCGCCTCGTTGTCCTTTGGCAGCAGCGGATTGAAATGGCCGAGCCGCTCGATGAAGCGGCCGTCGCGCGGAAAGCGCGAATCGGCGGCGACGACGTGATAGACCGGACGTTTCTTGGTGCCTGCGCGAGCAAGGCGGATAACAACTGGCATTTAGTTCTCCTGTGTGTTCGAAAAGTAGCGTGAGAGGAATTCGGGTGAATGTTTCTCGTCATTGCGAGGAGTGAAGCGACGAAGCAATCCAGTCTTGCTGCACTTTCTGGATTGCTTCGCTGCGCTCGCAATGACGAATGGCGTCATTTCTTCTTCCCCGGAAAACCGCCGAGGCCCGGCAAGGTCGGCTTGCCGGATAGGCCGGTCAGCCCGGGCAGGTTCGGCAAGCCGGTGCGAAGGCCTGCGGGCAAATCTTTCGGCAGCGACGGCATCCCACCCGGTCCTGCGCCGCCGGGCATTTTCTCGGCGAGCGCCTTCATCTGTTCCGGCGACGGCATGCCGCCGCCAAAGCCCATCGCCTGCGCGATGCCGGCCATCGGGCCGCGCTTGCCCGAACCCATGGCCTTCATCATGTCGGCCATGTTCCGGTGCATCTTGAGGAGCTTGTTGACATCCTCGACCTTGACGCCGGAGCCGGCGGCGATCCGCTTCTTGCGGCTGGCTTTCAGGATGTCCGGATTGCGGCGCTCTTGCCGCGTCATCGAATCGATCACCGCGACCTGGCGCTTTAGAATCTTGTCGTCGATCCCGGCGCTGGCGATCTGGTTCTTCATCTTGGCAATGCCGGGCATCATCCCCATCAGCCCGGAGATGCCGCCCATATTCGCCATCTGCAAAAGTTGCTCGCGCATATCGGCCAGGTCGAATTGACCCTTGCGCATTTTCTCCGCGACGCGCGCAGCCTTTTCGGCATCGATATTGGCGGCGGCTTTCTCGACCAGCGATACCACGTCGCCCATGCCGAGAATGCGCCCGGCGATCCGGCTGGGGTGAAAGTCCTCCAGCGCGTCGGTCTTTTCACCGGTACCGATCAGCTTGATCGGCTTTCCCGTGACTGCGCGCATCGACAGCGCAGCACCACCGCGGCCATCGCCATCGACGCGCGTCAGCACGATGCCGGTGAGGCCGACGCGCTGGTCGAAGGCGCGGGCGAGGTTGACCGCGTCCTGGCCGGTCAGGGAATCCGCAACCAGCAGCACTTCATGCGGATTGGCGGTCGATTTGATCGCGGCCGCCTCCGCCATCATCTCTTCGTCGAGCGTGGTGCGGCCGGCGGTGTCGAGCAGCACCACGTCGTAGCCGCCGAGCTTGCCGGCCTCCAGCGCGCGCTTTGCGATCTGCGGCGGCTGCTGGCCGGCCACGATCGGCAGCGTCGGGATATCCAGGTCGCGCCCGAGCACGGCGAGTTGTTCCATCGCCGCCGGACGATAGATGTCGAGTGAAGCCATCAGCACCTTGCGCTTGTCGCGCTGGGTCAGCCGCCGCGCCAATTTTGCAGTCGTGGTGGTTTTGCCGGAGCCCTGCAGGCCGACCATCATGATCGCGACCGGCGGCACCGCGTTGAGGTCGATGGGCTCGCCTTCGGAGCCGAGCGTTGCGATCAGTTCGTCATGGACGATCTTGACCACCATCTGGCCGGGGGTGACCGACTTGACCACAGTTGCGCCGACCGCCTGCTCGCGGACCCGCTCGGTGAAGCTCCGGACGACGTCGAGCGAGACGTCGGCCTCGAGCAGCGCGCGGCGCACCTCGCGCATCGCGGCGTCGACGTCGGCCTCCGACAGCGAACCGCGCCCCGTCAGCCGATCGAGAATGCCACCAAGCTTTTCCGACAGATTGTCGAACAATGCCGTTGTCCTGTTGCTGCCCCTCACCCTGAGGAGCAGGCGAAAGCCTGCGTCTCGAAGGGTGGGCGAACTCCGTGGCCTCATCCTTCGAGACGCCGCTGCGCGGCTCCTCGGGATGAGGGTAATCCAAACACTTTCGCGCCCGAGGGCGCATCGCGCTGTCGGGCGTTAGCCTCCGGCCTCAGCGGCCGGGCGGCGGGTCGAAAAGATAAGTCTTTCCGATGAACGGCCGGGGTTAAACCCCCGCAAGCCCCGAAAGTCAAGGAAACTTGCGCAAAAGCGCCGCTTTCGTGAGATTCAAGCGACCTGCCCCCCTTGCCGAAATCACTGTTTTGAGGCCAATCGGGTCATGAAGATCACCCGCCGCCATGTGCTGGCATTGCTGGCAGGAAGCGCCGCGGCCATCGGCGTGCCGTCCATCTGGTTACCCCGCATGAAGACCTATTCCGGGCCTCCGTCCGACCATTTCGACGGCCTGCATTTCTTCGATCCCGACGGTTCGCCGCCGAAATCGCTTGCGCAGTTGTTGCGCTGGCAATTCGGCAGGGCCCGGCAGCGCGCGGCCTGGCCGGTGTGGGTTCCGAGCTTCTTTGCCGACACGCCGCCTCCAACCGTCACGGGTGAGAAGGTGCGGCTGTCCTTCGTTGGACATGCGAGCTGGCTGATCCAGACATCAGGTCTGAACATCCTGGTCGATCCGGTGTGGTCGATGCGCGCCTCACCTTTCACTTTCGCCGGACCCAAACGTCACAACGATCCCGGCATCGCGTTCGACACGCTGCCCAGAATCGATGTCGTGCTGGTATCGCATGGTCATTACGATCATCTCGATGTCGCGACGCTCTCGAGGCTAGCCGCGAAATTCTCACCTCGCGTGATCACCCCGCTCGGCAACGACGTCACCATGCGCGCCGCCGACGTCGCGATCAAAGCCGAAGGGTTTGACTGGAAAGACCGCGTCGAGCTCGCAGGCGGCGTTGCGGTGACGCTGGTGCCGACGCGGCACTGGTCGGCGCGCGGCCTGTTCGACCGCAACAAGGCGCTGTGGGCGAGCTTTGTTCTGGAAACCCCCGCAGGCAAGCTCTACGTCGTCTGCGATTCCGGCTACGGCGATGGCAAGCACTTTCGCAGCGTCGCTGCTGCGCATGGCCGGCTCCGGCTCGCGATCCTCCCGATCGGCGCCTATGAGCCGCGCTGGTTCATGCGCGACCAGCACATGAATCCCTCCGACGCGGTGAAGGCACTCTCCGATTGCGGCGCGCAAGCTGCCCTCGCCCATCATCACGGCACGTTCCAGCTCACCGATGAAGCGATCGACGCGCCGGCGATCGCGCTAGGCGAGGCGCTCGATGAAGCAAAGATCCCGCGCGAAAAATTTGCGGTGCTTAAGCCGGGACAGGTGGTGGAAATCTAGAGGCCTCGTTGGTGATCCCTCATGCTGAGGAGGCGCTTTAGCGCCGTCTCGAAGCACGAGGGCCCATCTCCATCCTTCGAGACGCGGCCAAGAGGCCGCTTCTCAGGATGAGGTCCGCGTGCTTGGCTAGAAGACTTACTGCCCCGCCTTGATCGCCCAGGACACGTTCACTGTCACCGAAAGCGTCTCTTCGCCCTGCGCCACCGGGGCAGCCGCCATCTCTGCGACCATCTTCGCGCGAAATACCGGGCGGGGTGCGGCGCCTTCTTCCGAAATGCTGAGCGGCGCGCCGAGCGTGGCGCCGGCGGCCTTGGCGTAGATCTCCGCTTTGCGGCGGGCATCGGCAACCGCCTGCGTGCGGGCGTCGTCGAGCAGCTTCGAGGCCTGCGAAACCATGAAGTTGATGCCGCCGATGTCGTTGGCGCCGGCGCCGACCAGCGTGTCGATCACGTTTGCAACCTTGGTGACGTCGCGCACACGGATGGTGACGCGGTTGCTGGCCCGATAACCGACGACCGGCGAAGGTCCCTGGCGGTTCGGCGCATATTCCGGCTGCAATGACAGCCGCGAGGTCTGGTAATCCTTCTGTTCGATGCCGGCGCTCTTCAGCGCCAACAGCACCTTGCCCATCGCCGCGCTGTTGGCGTCGGATGCCTCGCGCGCGGTCTTGGCATCCGATGTCACGCCGGCGTCGACCTGTGCCAGATCCGGCGGCACCGACACGGTGGCCTCTCCGGTGACGGAGATGGCGGACGGAAAATCGGCCTGGCTTTGCGCCCGCGCGGGCGCTGCCAGCAACGTGGCGGCGACAGCAGCGGCAACGATCGACACGCGGGGCGTCATCCCCCTCATTTCAGCGGCACATAGACGTTGATCACGAGCTTGTCCTCCGCGGTCGTCAAAGGGTCGGTGATATATTCCTCGATGAAGGTGTCCTTGGCTTCCAGTTTCTTGTCGTCGAGGTGATTGGTGATCGCCTCATAGGTATTGTCCATATTGTCGTAGGAACCGCGATGGACAAATTTCAGTGCCTTGCCATCCGGCGATTTGCCGATGCTCATGTCCTTGGCCAGGTTCTTCGGGTCCTGCTCGGCCGGAATTTCCGCCAGATACGTGAAGCCGGTATCGTCGGTCGAGGTATAGACGATCATCGAGTTGCCTGATCGCTTGATGCCCTGCTTCTCCAGGAACGTTGACAGCGCCTTGAAGGAATCGGTCAGGGTATCGAATGCCGAATCCCAATTGGCGGTGCCCTTGACGATCACCACTTTCTTTGGCTCGAGCGTAATCTCTTCGCCAAAGGGATCGGCGGTCTGAACCGGGGCGGCGGCGGGCGGCGGCGCCGCGGCTGCCGGCGGGGTGGCGGGAGCGGGGGTCGCGCCAGGTGCCGGCGTTGCCGTTTGTGCGGGAGCAGGGGTCGTGGCGGGCGCTGGCGTTGCCGCGGGCGCCGGGGGGCTTGCAGCCGGCGACGGGGACTGCGCCAGCGCGCCAGAAAATCCCAGCCAGATCGCGGCGGCCGGGATCAACGCGATTATGGCAAGGCGGTGAAGCAAGGGGCGGTTCATCCAGTATTCTCCGTGGCCTTGGGTGGCCTTTAGTTCAGTGTTCCGGGCTGCGTCAGATTACCACGCAAGGCGCACCCCCGTCCCATGACAGATCGGTCATCTGCCCCGCGGGCTAGGCAACGCGCCTTCATTGGCCATATAAGCTGGCATAAATCGGGATATTTCATGAGCGCGCTGGCCAACCACGCATTCGCCAAGATGAACGGCATCGGCAACGAGATCGTCGTGGTCGATCTGCGCGATTCGAAGGCGTCGGTGACGCCGGCTGACGCGCGCGCGGTGGCGTCCCCCGCGGGCGTGCCGTACGACCAGTTGATGGTATTGCAGCCGCCGCGGCTTGTCGGCACCGAGGCCTTCATCCGCATCTACAACAATGACGGCTCGGAAGTCGGCGCCTGCGGCAACGGCATGCGTTGCGTGGTGCGGCGGCTGTTCGAAGAAACCGGCCAGACCGCGGTGAGCTTCGAGACCAGCGCTGGCCTCCTGAATTGCTGGCAGGGTCCGGCGCCCGATCTCTACACCGTCGACATGGGTCCGCCGAAATTCGGCTGGAAGGATATTCCCCTTGCCGAGGAGTTTCGCGACACGCGCTACATCGAGCTCCAGGTGGGCCCGATCGATGCGCCGCTGTTGCATTCGCCGTCCGCGGTCAACATGGGCAATCCGCACGCGATCTTCTGGGTCGACGACGTCAACGCCTACGATCTCACGCGCTTCGGACCGCTGTTGGAAAATCATCCGATCTTTCCGGAGCGCGCCAATATTACGCTCGCGCATATCGTCGATCGCGACCACATCACGATCCGCACCTGGGAACGCGGCGCGGGACTGACCAAGGCCTGCGGGTCGGCCGCGTGTGCTGCCGCGGTCGCGGCGGCGCGGCTGAAGCGCGCCCACCGCGCGGTCAAGATTACGCTTCCCGGCGGCGACCTCGGAATCGAATGGCGCGAAGGCGACGATCACGTGCTAATGACCGGCACGGCGACCTTCGAATTTGAGGGCCGTTTCGATCCATCGCTGTTTGCCGCTTAACATGACGGTCGAGATCGTCACCTTCGGCTGCCGTCTCAACGCCTTCGAATCCGAGGTGATTTTACGCGAGGCCGAGAGTGCGGGGCTCGACCGGACCATCATCATCAATAGCTGCGCGGTCACCAATGAAGCGGTAGCGCAGGCGCGGCAATCGATCCGGCGGCTGAAGCGCCAGCGGCCGGAGGCGCGCATTGTCGTGACCGGCTGCGCGGCGCAGACGCAAGCGGCCATGTTTGCCGATATGAGTGAGGTCGATCGCGTCGTCGGCAACGACGACAAGATGTGCGGTGAAGCCTGGCGCGTCACGCGCGAGGCCTTCGGTGCTGCCGCGCGAAGCCAAAAGATCGCTGTTTCCGACATCATGTCCATCAAGGCGATGGCGCCGCATCTGATCGAAGGCTTTCAAAGCGGCCTGCCGCGGGCTTTCGTCCAGGTGCAGAACGGCTGCGATCACCGCTGCACCTTCTGCATCATTCCGTTCGGCCGCGGCAATTCGCGTTCGCTGCCGATGGGCGCGGTGGTCGACCAGGTCCGCACGCTTGTCGCGCGCGGCCACGCCGAGATCGTGCTGACCGGGGTGGACCTCACGAGCTATGGCGCCGACCTGCCGGGCGCGCCAAAGCTCGGGACGTTGACAAGGCAAATCCTGCGACACGTGCCCGAGTTGAAGCGGTTGAGGATCTCCTCGATCGATTCGGTCGAAGCCGACTCCGATCTGCTCGACGTGATCGCGGACGACGAACGGCTGATGCCGCATCTGCATCTGTCGCTACAATCGGGCGATGATCTGATCCTGAAGCGGATGAAGCGGCGGCATTCGCGAAACGACGCGATCGAATTCTGCGCGCAAGTGCGGCGGTTGCGGCCGGATATCGCGCTCGGCGCCGATCTCATCGCGGGCTTCCCGACCGAGACCGAGGAGATGTTCACGCGTTCGCTGTCTTTGGTCGACGCATGCGATCTCACCTTCCTGCACGTATTTCCTTATTCGCCGCGCCCGGGCACGCCAGCGGCGCGGATGCCCCAGGTGGCAGGTCCGGCGATCAAGGAACGCGCGAAGCGATTGCGGGAAGCTGGCGAAGTAGCCTTGCGGCGGCGGTTGGCATCAGAGATCGGCGCGACACGCGAAGTTCTCATCGAGAGCACGACGCAGGGCCGCACCGAACATTTCCTGCCCGTTGCGATCAGCGGAGAGGTGCCGGGCAGGGTGCGGGCTTTGGAGATGACCGGGCATGATGGCTCGCGACTGACGGTGCGAGGGCGGCTCTTCCCTTCTCCCCTTGTGGGAGAAGGTGGCGCGGACGCAGTCCGCGCCGGATGAGGGGTTTGCATCCGCGGAGAGAGACCCCTCACCCGTCTTCGCTTCGCGAAGCCACCCTCTCCCACAAGGGGAGAGGGGAAGAAAGCGCTACTCCCCGTTCCACCCGCACGCCTTGAGCCGCTCCTGCATATGCGCAGGCGCCGGCGCGACCACGCGCACTGGTTTCTTGTTCTTTGAAATCGGAATCCCGATCTCGCGGGAATGCAAATGCAGGCGCGGCGCACCGAAGCGCGGGCCGTTACCGTAGATGTTATCGCCGACGATCGGCCAGCCGGTTGCCGCCGAATGCACGCGCAGTTGATGGGTACGGCCGGTGACCGGTTCCATCGCGAGCCAGGCGAGGCCGCCGCCGCGCCCGAGCACTTTCCACTTCGTAATCGCGACTTGTCCTTCCGGATCCGGCTTCTGCCACCAGCCGCGTTCGACATTGAGCCGTCCGAGCGGCATGTCGATGCTGCCTTCGTCTTCGGCAGGCCCGCCCTCGACCACCGCCCAATAGGTCTTGGAAATCCGGCCATGCTTGAACAACAGCCCGAGCGACGCCGTTGCCTTGCGATGGCGCCCCAGTACCAGGCAGCCGGACGTATCCTTGTCCAACCGATGAGCCAGTACCGGCGGCCGCGGCAGCCCAAAGCGCAGCGCATCGAACGAGGCTTCCAGGTTGGCGCCGCCCTTGGGGCCGCGATGCACCGGCAGCCCGGCCGGCTTGTCGATGACAAGCATCAACCCGTCGCGATGGAGTACCCGCGCCAAAATTTCTTCGGCGGTCAGTTCGGGAACATCAATCGGTCGGTCAAGACTTTCGCTCATGGCGCGAAACGGCTAACACGTCCGCGCCATGAACGAAACGACCAAGCAGAGCTGGTGGCGGCGATTGTCCGGCGGGTTGAAGCGAACCTCGAGTTCGCTTTCGACCGCGGTTGCCGATCTCGTCACCAAGCGCAAGCTCGACCGCGCCATGCTCGAGGACATCGAGGATGTGCTGCTGCGCGCCGATCTCGGCACCGAGGTGGCCGCGCGCATCGCAGCGGCCGTCGGCGTTGGCCGTTACGACAAGGCGATCACGGCGGATGACGTGAAGAGCGTGGTCGCGACCGAAGTCGAAAAAGTGCTGTCGCCAGTCGCAAGGCCGCTCGCCATTGACGAAAAGCACAAGCCGTTCGTCATCCTCGTGGTCGGCGTCAACGGGTCCGGCAAGACCACCACCATCGGCAAGCTCGCCGCAAAATTTGCGTCCGAAGGCCGCAGCGTGATGCTGGCGGCCGGCGACACCTTTCGTGCCGCGGCGATCGAGCAGCTCAAAGTGTGGGGCGAACGCACCAAATCGCCTGTGATCGCAGGTAGCCAAGGCTCGGATTCCGCAAGCCTTGCCTTCAATGCGTTGTCCGCGGCCAGGGAACAGAAGCGCGACGTGCTGCTGATCGACACGGCAGGCCGGCTACAGAACAAGGCGGAATTGATGAATGAGCTTGAAAAAGTTGTTCGCGTCATCAAGAAGATCGACGCCTCGGCGCCGCATGCGGTGCTGCTGGTGCTGGACGCCACCGTCGGGCAGAACGCGCTGTCGCAGGTCGAGGCATTTCAACGGACGGCAGGTGTCACGGGCCTCGTCATGACAAAGCTCGACGGCACCGCGCGGGGCGGCATCCTGGTGGCGCTGGCGGAGAGATTCGAACTGCCGGTGCATTTCATCGGCGTCGGCGAAGGTATCGACGATCTCGCAGCCTTCACCGCGCGGGAGTTTGCGCAAGCGATCGCAGGAATTGAATAGGGAACGCATCCTTCGAGACGCGGCTGCGCCGCTCCTCAGGATGAGGGAAACATACGGGAAGTCCTCATCCTGAGGAGGCGCGAAGCGCCGTCTCGAAGGATGGGAACGATACGAGCCTGATGGATTTATAATGGACAAGACCCAGCCGCATCCCCTGTTCAAGCTCTTAACCGAACTCGGTCCGCTGATCGTGTTCTTCCTCGCCAATGCCAGATATCATCTGTTCGTCGCGACTGGGGCGTTCATGCTGGCGATCGTCGCCGCCATGATCGCCTCTTACGTTGTGACCCGGCACGTGCCCGTGATGGCGCTGGTCACCGGCATCATCGTCATCGTGTTCGGCACGCTGACCCTGGTGCTGCACGACGAAACCTTCATCAAGGTCAAGCCCACCATCATCTACGGCCTGTTCGCGGCCGTGCTCGGCGGCGGGCTGTTGTTCGGCCGCTCCTTCATCGCGATCATGTTCAATCAGATGTTTAACCTGACGCCGCAAGGCTGGCGCATCTTGACCATGCGCTGGGCGCTGTTCTTCGTCGCGATGGCGGTTTTGAATGAGATCATCTGGCGCACCCAGAGCACCGATTTCTGGGTCGCCTTCAAGGCGTTCGGCGTGATCCCGCTGACGATGATCTTTGCGATCGTGCAGATGCCGCTGACCAAGCGTTATCATCTCGAGCCGGTTTCGCTGGAGACGAGCGAAGCGGAAGCGGGCGACGTGCGGAAAAAGTAAACTATCCCCTCCGTCATTCCGGGGCGGCTCGGAGAGCCGAACCCGGAATCTCGAGCTTCCGGGTTCATCGCGGAGCCTGTCATCTCTGCGCGAGCGCTATTGCGCTCGTCGGGGGCGCGCGTTCGCGCGACCCGGTGGCGATGCCCTCAGATGTGCAATTGCACATCGGGGAAGGACGACTACGTCGTCACTTCAGCGCCTTGTCGATTTCGGCTTTTAGCATGGTGTCGATATTGTCCGGCGTCACCGGGCCGACCAGCTTGTAGACAATCTTGCCCTCGCGCCCGACGACAAAGGTCTCCGGCACGCCATAGACG
>Ga0210406_10007322_pt1 | contig 11234 bp, 11 predicted proteins | sample IncBWC30MmetaG_FD_155454 | JGI IMG/M metagenome (GOLD analysis project Ga0210406, IMG submission 155454) | Forest soil microbial communities from Barre Woods Harvard Forest LTER site, Petersham, Massachusetts, United States - Inc-BW-C-30-M | ecosystem: Environmental > Terrestrial > Soil >... | reverse complement strand
CCCGTTCCGTCCAGAAAAAGGTCCAGCGCGCCATCCTTGCGATAGCCGATGGTTTTCCCGGAAATCGCTTCCACTCGTTTCAGAAAAGCGGCATACAGGCGCACGCTGGACAGGCTGATCGGCAGCAGGGAAGCCATCGTGGAGTTTTCGGGCGCGGGGGAAATCATGCCCGCGCTGGCCCAGGAAGCCTCGCGGCCGGGCGTTTGCGCGTCGAACACCGCAACACTCAGGCCCTCGGAGGCCAGTTCGAACGCAATCGACGCGCCGATGACGCCCCCGCCGGCCACGACTGCATCGTAGAGTTTCATGGACTTATTCTAACGCACCGTTTGCCTGCAAGACGTGGCTGGGATTTCCCACTCACGGGTTCGGCGCGAATTCCTTGGAAAGGACTTCGGCCTTCTTGGCCTGCGACCGCGCGCGCTGCCAGTCGTTTTCTTTCATTGCCTCCCGGGCGCTGTCGACGAAGCCGCGGATTTTGGAGATCAGATCCTGTTGAGCCACGTTAAGCGGCCTGCCTTGCACGAGCCCCAGATTTCTTTCCGCCACCTCCAGGCTCTGCTGGGTAGCCGCCTTTGCCGCCGACATTTGGTCGTCGCTTAGCTCTGGCGCAATGATAGGTTCGGGCGGTTTTTCCGTTGCTGCAGGGCCGGGAGCGGGCGTAGTCGCAACGCGGGGTCTCGGCGGTGCCGAGCGCGGTGCAACAAGGCGCGGCGCGGGCCCTGGCTCGTACGGAATAACCGGCGGGTCGGAAAGGCTGATGTCGAGAGGTTGCGGCACGATCGGGCGATTCATTGCAAGCTGGCTAACCGGAAACGCCGGCCGTTTTTTCGTGACGCAACCGCCGCAAACCAGCGCACAAGCGCAGGCCAGCAGCAGAACTTTCTTCGACGAACTTTCGTTAACGGGCATCGGGGCGGGGATAATCTGCATGCTTAAGCGGCTAGCGGCAACTCGATTCGAAATGTCGTTCCGCGGCCAACCTCCGAAGTAAAGTTTATCGAACCATTGTGAAGCTGCACAATTCGGAAGGTGCTGGCAAGTCCGATGCCGCTTCCGCCCGGCCGCGTTGTAAAGAAAAGTTGAAACACTTTTTGCTTGTCTTCCGTTGGAATTCCTTTTCCGGTGTCGGCCACGGTGATTTCAGCCATTTCGCCGCGTCGGCTGAGCGTCAACTGGAGCTGACCGCCCGTCGGCATGGCCTCCACCGCGTTCAGTACCAAATTCAGCACCGCCTGTTTCAGCAGATCGCGGTCCACGAAAACTTCGGGAATTCCGATGGGCAGAAGCCGCGCCACCTGCACGTTCGCTTTCTGAAGCTGCGGTTGCGCTACTTCGAGCACTGCTCGGAGCAAATCGGCAAGCTGCGTTGGCTCCAGCCGCATATCGATCGGGCGCGAAAAATCCAGAAAGCGTTTCACCACCGCGTCCAGGCGATCGATCTCCACATCGAGCACATGCACTGCTTGCAACGCCGCGCCGTCCGCATCGGCGGGCAACGACTCCTTCAGATTCTCCAGCCAGAGCCGCATCGAGTTCAGCGGGTTTTTTACTTCATGGGCTACACCCGCCGTGATACGGCCGACGGCGGCGAGGCGTTCGCTGACCTGCAATTGCGTGTTGATGCTTTCGATGGAATCCAGGTCGCGCAAGGTAATCAGTGCGCCCATGCGGTCGCCCGCGCCCTGGATTTCCTGAACACTCACGCCCACGCGCCTGCGCCCCGTGGCCGTGTCCACTTCGGTTTCCGACGCCACTTCGGTCAGTTGGTCGCCATTGAGGTGCAGCGCCTCAAACAGCGGATGCCCCGGCGGAAAAATATCCGTCACGCGCCGGCCAAGGAAATCCGCCGCAGGTGCGCCCAGGAATTTTTCTGCCGCCGGGCTTACCATCACCGCGCGCGCATCCTTCGTGAAGAGCAGCAGGCCGTCTTCCAGGCCGGCCATCACGGAATTCATGTTCTCGCGCAGGGAACTGAAGATTTCGTGAACTCCACGCAGTTGCTGGCCGACCTGCTGAATCTTCTGGCGCACCTGGCCAAGTTCGTCCGTACTCCCACCCGGTTCCTTCGCTGTCGCGGCGGGGGCATCATAGACGCCCACGGAAATGCGTTCGAGTTGAGCCAGGATGTCGCGGATCGGCGCCAGCGCGGCCCCGCTGACCACCGCGGCAAGAAACGTCGAAAGCACCAGTGCCAGAACGGCAATCGAGCCCCAGCGCTCCAGTCGAGGGCGAATGTCGCTGAGCAGCAGAGCAGTCGAAACGGCGATGCGCACCTCGCCGAACGGATTCCCGCGCAGCTTGAATGGATAATCCACTTCATAAATGCGTGCCCTTTCGGCCAGCGCCCGCACCTGCCGGACGAATGAACTTTGCACCAGTTGAGAGAAAGGGGGCTTGCGGAGCGCGGTTTTTCCAACCAGCGAAGGATCGCTGGAGACAAGAACGACATCATCCTTGTCCACGATGGTTACTTCATAGATGGAAGGGGAATCGGTGGCCGATTGCAGCCGCGAAGTAAGCCCCTCGTTGATTTCGAACGCGTGGGCAACATAGTCGTGGATTTCCTGGGGATCCTCGGAAGCCGGGCGCAATCCCTGGACCTTGGCGTCTTCGAGGGCATGGCGCGCCGAATCGAACGCTTCACGCGCCAGCTCATTTGCGCGCTTGTCCGTATCGTGCAGCACCTGTTGCAGCAGCAATTCCGAAAATACCAGCGACAACACCGCGGTGGACAGGAGCACCAGCCCTGTCATGATCATCGTCAGTTTTGGGCGCAGCCCAAGCCGCATACCGTGCTAGGACTCCGTTTCTGTTTTCTCGCTGCCGTATTCCTTCAACTTGTTGTGCAGGGTTTTCAGGCTGACGCCGAGCAATTCCGCTGCGCGCGTCTTGTTGTTTCCCGTGGCCTGCAGGGTTTGCAGGATCAGTTCGCGCTCCATCGCGTCCACCGTCGTGCCCACAGGGAACTTGATGGAGGACAAATCGCTCGGGCCCTTGGATGCCACTTTTCCGAATTCGCCGGGCAGGGAGCTTCGCGAAATCAAATCCTTCTCGGACATGATCGCTGCCCGCTCCAGCACGTTGCGCAATTCGCGGATATTGCCGGGCCAGGTGTGACTCATGAAAATGTCCAGCACTTCGGCGCCGATGCCGCGCACACTCTTGCCGTGTTTCGCGTTGATGTCGCGCAGGATGTGTTCGGAGAGCAGTGGAATGTCGTCTTTGTGGTCGCGCAGCGGCGGCAGGTGAATGTGAAACACGTTCAGCCGAAAATAGAGATCCTGGCGCATGCCTCCGTTGGCGACGGATTGTTCGGGATCTTTGTTGGTCGCGGCGAGCACACGAACATCCACCGGCGTTTCGGTTTTGCTGCCCAGTCGCCGCACTTTGCGATCTTCCAGAACGCGCAGCAGTTTGGCTTGTGTGGGCGCGGGCATTTCGCCAATCTCATCCAGCAGCAGCGTGCCGCCGTCGGCCAGTTCGAAGCAGCCGATACGGCGTTCCGCGGCCCCGGTGAACGCTCCGCGCTCGTGGCCGAAAATCTCGCTCTCCATCAGCGTTTCGGGAATCGCAGAGCAGTTGATGGCCACAAACGGCCCGCCCGCCCGCGGCGAAAGCTTGTGAATCGTGCGCGCCACGATTTCCTTGCCAGAGCCGGTTTCACCGGTAATCAGCACCGACGCCGAACTCGGCGCCGCCATCTCGATGATGCGCATCACTTCCTGCATGGGCTTGGAGTTCCCGACGATGTCGCCCAGGCGGCCCGCCTCGCGCAACTGCCGCTGCAAAACCACCAGGTTCCGCGCATCGTGTGCCTTGCTCAAAGCGCGGTCCAGCAGCGCGCGCAGCACCGGCCCCTTCAACGGCTTCTCGATGTACCAGAATGCGCCGGACTCAATCGCGGCTACCGCGCGTTCTTCGCTTCCTTTGCCGGTGATGATGATCGCCGGAACATCGTGCAGTTCTTCGCCGAGCTGCTTTAGCAGGTCCAGGCCGTTCATCCCCGGAAGTTCCACGTCCGCGATCAGGGTGTCGGGTTGAAAGTTGGAAAATTTCGCCAGCGCGTCCTCGGCCGTGTTCACGCCCAAAACTTCGTATCCCCACCGCTGCAGGAGCTGCTCGTAACCCTTGCGTGCGTTGTCCTCATCCTCGACGATCAGGATGCGGTCCTTGTGTTCGCCGGTTTCCACCGTGCGTACCGCTTTGCTTTCGTCGCCCATGCGCCTGTGCCTCGTCTCCTCACACCACAACTCTATTGTCGCACTTTGGGTGGGTGAAACGACTGTAACAAGCACACACCCGCTTGCCAAGCGGGGTCTCGGGGCTTTCACCGGGCTGGATTTTGTGGAATTAACGCTACGGGAATGCCAGTCTACAGCGCCATCATTTCCAGAAACGTCCGGTGGCGGACGTAGAATACAATCACGCCGGGCTTGGGTTTGGCGTGGAACCACCCGCAGACATTATTTCCGACCACACCGGTTTCCAGAATGTCGTCAAGTGAGTAACGAACTTCCCTCCCGGTATCGATGTCACCGTGATACCGGCAATCCGCATACCAATTGGGGAGAAACCCTATGGTTCTAGGCAAGGCTTCAGTGATATCAATCTGAATTTCGCCACGGGCATTCAAGCGCGGATTGCGCGAGTCAGTGCTGGCGCCAATCCAAATGTTCGGGAACTCAAACCACTCGGGGAGGCCAGTGACGGCGTCGACGATGCGGACCGTGATTTTTTGTCTGGAATCCGTCCGGCTTCGAGTTTGTGCGGATAGGTCGGAGCCACAGAGGAAGAACACAGGAATCATGAGCGACATCAGAGAAGTGAATTTGGGCAGGCGCTTCATTGCGATTTACCTCTCTAATCCTTGACGAGATAAAGCGCGCGCTCCAATTCAAGTTCGAGCTTTGCGCCTTTGGGCAGCTCGATTTCCTGACCGCGTCCGGCGTCCATCAGGTACGCTTCAAGTGCTCCCAGCGCGGCACCCTCGGCCGCTTCTTTTTTATTTTTGTCTTTTACGCCATGCATCGCGCCCATGGCGGCGCCCGCGGCTGCAGCTTGCGCGGCATCTTTCTGTGTACTGCTACGCCCTTCGATCACGCCTTCCTGCAGCGGGCCGGCCTTGATGCTGTGGTCGCCGGGAACGGAAGCCACCTCGGCGACGATCGGCAGCTTGCCGAAGCGTGTGTGAATTTCATCGAAGGTCAACCAGATTTTCGCGCGGCCTGTAGTTCCCGCTGGATCAACGCGGCTGATGTGGCCGGCGATTACGGCCCCAGGCGGCAGATAATTACCCTGGCCGGCTTCGAGAGGCTCAAGCGTGCGCACGTGGAACGGCTGATTCTTGTGCACTTCTTTGGTGTTGAGATCGCTTTCGAGACTCACCAGAAAGCGCGTGCCGGGCACGACCGCAAACGTCTCCACAGGCAAACCGTGGCGTTCGCCGTCGGCGGCATGCGCGTGTGCTCGTGGTGCTGTTGTCTCCGTCTGCAAATCGTCACGGCTGATGACCGGCGCCTCTTGGGCGTGGGCGGTTGTTGCGAGTACGAAAGCTCCAGCCGCAACACCGAACACCGCAATCTTTAGAAATTGAATCGACTGAAATTTCATGGCCCAACCTCCTGAATCGGATTCGCGAGAGAGAAGAGCAGCCCGGGGGCCAAGCAGCCTGCTTAGTTCCCCAAGCTATCTCATTGAAAACAAGGTTGTTATGCGGACGGCTATGCGGACTGCCAAATCTTGTGTCAGTTCCTGCCTCCAGGGCTGTCGGCGCAAGCTTGCACCGCCCTGTGGGCCTATGCGGCAGCCAAAAAAGCCTGGAGACGCTTCAGGACAGCGGCGTACATCGCTTCGGTCAAGCGCCCGGTCTGGGTATTTTGCTGACTGGGGTGGAATACTCCGAAAAGCCGCGGCAGCTCACCGGCGAAAACATACTCCGCGCCGTGGGAAAAGCGGTACGCGGCGCGCGAGACGATTTGTCCGCGCTGCTTGAGGATTTCCAGGTAGGCGTCCCAGCCAATCCTGCCCAATGCCAACACGGCGCGGGGCCGCAGAATTTCCAATTCCCGCTTGAGGTATCCGCGGCAATGAACAATCTCGCTGGGCAGAGGTTTGTTCGCGGGAGGCGCGCAACGCACGGCCGCCGCAATATATACATTGTGCAGGCGCAAGCCGTCGTCGCGGTGCGAGGAAGAAGGCTGATTGGCGAATCCCGCTTTGTGCAGGGCCTTGTAGAGAAAATCGCCAGAGCGGTCGCCTGTGAACACACGGCCCGTGCGATTCGCTCCATGCGCGGCGGGAGCCAGCCCAAGAATGAACAGCTGCGCGCGTGGATCGCCGAAGCCGGGAACCCCGCGTCCCCAATAAGTCCACTCTCGAAACGCGCGCCGCTTCTCCTTCGCCACTTTTTCCCGGTATTTCACCAGCCGGGGACATCTCCGGCACGCGCAAACTTCTTCCGCGATGACATTCAGCGCGGTGTCCGCGTTCAACGCTTCCTCTTCAACACGTCCGCGAGGACGACCGCCTGATTCTGCTTTTCGTCGTTTCTGCCGTAGAGCAGCGTCACGACCTTATGGGCGGATTCTAATTTGCGAATCTCGCCGAGCAAATCTTTCTTCGCTGTCAGTTCCTTCCGGTAGCGCTTCTCGAATTCGGGCCATTTCTCCGGCTCGTGGCCAAACCACTTTCGCAGCGCATCGCTCGGCGCGATCTCTTTCATCCACATGTCCACAGCGGCGCGCTCTTTTGTCAGGCCACGCGGCCATAGGCGGTCCACCAATAATCGGAAGCCATCATCCTTCGCGGGCTTTTCGTAAACACGCTTCGTACGAATCATAGCTGCCTCAGCGCAGGAAATTCAGCACAGTCTCGTGCAGCAAACCGTTGGTGCTCACGAAGCGGCCTTTGTAAATCGTCCGCTCGCCGTCGACGGTCGTGGACTTGCCGCCCGCTTCTTCCACGATGATTCCCAGCGGCGAAAGGTCCCACGGCTTCGAAATCCAGTCCACGGCGCATTCGATCGCCCCTTCTGCCACCAGCATGTGCTGCCAGAATCCGCCCATCGTGCGGCTGTTGCGCGCCGCGTCGGCCAGGCGCCGCATGCGTTCCCGGGCCTGCGCGTCTTTGCTCGGCCCCGTGCCGGTAGTGAAAACCATAGACTCCGAAAGATTCTTCACCTGGGAAACATGTAGCCGCTGTTCTCCGCGCCATGCCCCTTCTCCGCGATATGCCCACCAGCGCGAGCCTTTTTCCAGTGCCGGCGCGCTGACCATGCCGGCCACGATTTCCGCGTTTTCCTCAATGCCAACCAGCGTGCCGAACGTCGGGATGCCCCGGGTAAATTCTTCGGTGCCGTCGATGGGATCGATGATCATCCGCGCCCGGCCATTGGTGGCCGGGCCTTTTGGCGGTTCGCTGCTGGTTTCTTCGCCAACCACGTCGATCGGCAATCCGCTCGCCTGCACTTTCATAATCGCCATCTGCTCGATGCGTTTGTCCGCTTGCGTCACCACGGTTCCATCGCGCTTGCGTTCCATGCCCATCGCCCCGCCGCGGAAATAGCTCAACGCCATCGAATCCGCCTCATTCGCGATGGCGCCCAGCAACGCCCCGTATTTGGCCTTATAGCTCATCCGATCTCCCACTCACTATTGTAGCGGCCACCTTCAGGTGGCCACACCCAAGCCGTCAAGCCACACAACCCAAATACCCCAACCAGCAGCCTGATTTGACACGCTTGCCCACACTCCCTAGCATACAAGTTCAACCCCATGAACGCCCACGCCAACACCGGCACCGTCCTCGACCGCATTCTGGAAGCGCGCCGCGCCGAGGTCGATCATCGCAAGCGCGTGCTGCCGGAGACCGCGCTGAAATACGGTGTGAAGGCCGCGACGCCAATCCGTGATTTCGCCGCGGCGCTCTCTCGCGACGCCGTCAACGTCCTAGCCGAACTAAAACCTGCCTCGCCCTCGCGCGGAATCATCCGCGATCCATTTGATGCGCCAGCGCTCGGAAAGGCTCTGGCGGCGGCCGGGGCGGCGGCGCTTTCCGTCCTCACCGAGGGCGAATTCTTTCACGGTTCGCTGAAGAATCTGCGCGATGCGCGCAAAGAGATCGCGCTGCCTGTTTTGCGCAAGGATTTTATCTTTGACCCGTGGCAAGTCTGGGAGTCGCGCGCAAACGACGCCGACAGTTTTCTGCTGATCGTAGCCGCTCTTTACGACGAGCAACTCCGCGATCTCATCGCGCTTGGCCGGGAATTAGGGATGGAGCCGCTGGTCGAAGTCCACACCCGCGAAGAATTGGACCGCGCGTTGGTTGCCGGCGCCCGCATCGTTGGCGTTAACAATCGCGACCTCAAGACACTGAGTGTGCGAACGGAAACTTCGTACGAACTGATCGAGCAAATACCCGAAACCTGCATCGCGGTCGCCGAATCGGGCCTGCGTTCCCACGATGATTTGGTCAAGCTCCGCGCTGCGGGGTTCGATGCGTTCCTCATTGGTGAGCATCTGATGCTTTCGCCCGATCCTGGAGCGGCGTTGCGCGCGCTTCTCGTTCCGCCCGCTTCCGGGGGATAATTCTCCATGGTCCGCGTTAAAATCTGCGGCATCACGAATGTCGAAGACGCGCTGCTCGCCTGCGAACTCGGCGCGGACGCCATCGGCCTGAATTTTTACGAGAAAAGCGCGCGCTGCATTTCTCCGTTTACGGCCAGCAAGGTCATCGCGAAATTACCGCCGTTCGTCGCTGCCATCGGAGTATTCGTGAACTGGCAGGCCGCGCCCGTCGCCAGCCTGGCGAAGGCAGTGGGCCTCGCGGCGGCTCAGTTGCACGGTGATGAACCGCCGAATCTCGTCAGCGAAACCGCGAAGAAAGTTTCTGTGATCAAAGCGCTGCCGTTGGGGAAGGGCAGCGCACTGCCGCCATTTTCCAAATATCGAGGCGTCACGGCCTTCCTGCTCGATGCGCCCCACTCCGGCCAATATGGCGGCACGGGCCGCACCGCCGACTGGACAGCGGCGCAGACCGCCGCGAAATCTCATTGTATTCTGCTTGCAGGCGGACTGACGCCGGAAAACGTCGCTGAGGCGATCCTCACCGTGCGTCCTTACGCCGTCGATGTGACCAGCGGCGTGGAATCGAAGCCCGGGAAGAAAGATTCCGTGAAGCTCCGCGCCTTTTTTGAAGCGGTTGCCCGCGCCAATCAGCAACTCTGCCTGTAGCGCCCGGTCTACCGGGTGCGAAAAGCGCAAGAGAGCCGACTCGAAGTACAATAAAAGGCTAGACCATGACCAGCCAACTCACCATACCCGCGGCCGTGCCGGGTCGCTTCGGGCCTTACGGGGGCCGCTACGTTCCTGAAACGCTGATGGTGCCGCTCTATGAACTGGAGCGGGCTTACGAGCTCGCGAAAAATGACGCTGCGTTTCAGGCGGAATTCCAGAACCTGTTGAAGAATTTTGCCGGGCGGCCCACGCCACTGCAGTTTGCTTCGCGGCTGACGGTCAAACTCGGCGGCCCGCGGATTTACCTGAAGCGCGAAGATCTTCTGCACACCGGCGCGCACAAAATCAACAATGCCATTGGACAGGGATTGCTCGCGGTGAAAATGGGCAAGCCGCGTATCATCGCGGAAACTGGCGCGGGCCAACACGGCGTTGCTTCCGCCGCGGCTGGCGCGCATCTGGGCCTGAAGTGCACTGTGTACATGGGCACGGAAGATATGGCCCGCCAGGCGCTCAACGTTGCGCGCATGCGCATGCTTGGCGCGGAAGTGCTTGGCGTGGAGTCCGGCAGCAAGACCCTGAAGGACGCCATCAACGAGGCGATGCGCGACTGGGTCACCAACGTACGCGACTCGCATTACTTGCTCGGCTCCGTCCTCGGTGCGCATCCGTACCCGACGATGGTCCGCGATTTTCAGGCCGTCATAGGCCGCGAGGCGCGGCAACAGATTCTGGCAGCCGAAAAGCGGTTGCCCACGCATCTTTATGCCTGCGTTGGCGGAGGCTCCAATTCCATCGGCTTGTTTTACGAGTTTTTGAAGGATGCCGACGTGAAAATGGTCGGCATCGAAGCCGGCGGTCGCGGCAGCGGTTTGGGTGAACACGCGGCGCGCCTGGCAGCGCACCAGGGATTCACGGGTGCGCGCCCCGGTGTGCTCCAGGGCACCTATACCTACGTTTTGCAGAATGAAGACGGCCAGATTGCGGCGACGCATTCGATTTCTGCGGGCCTCGACTATCCGGCCATCGGTCCGGAGCACGCTTGGCTGGCGGATCAACATCGCGCCGAATATACCGCGGTGGACGATCAGGCGGCGCTGGATGCGGCCAAGCTTCTGTCGCGCACCGAAGGCATCATTCCTGCGCTCGAATCCGCTCACGCCATCGCGGGCCTCATCGAACGCCTGCCGCAGTTCAAGTCCAGCGACCTCGTCATTCTCAACCTCTCTGGCCGCGGCGACAAGGACATGGACACCTATAAGCGGCTGCTTTAGCCTGCCAATGCCAATGACCAACGCGCCCCGAAACTCGACCCGCATCTCGAAACGCTTCGCCGAACTGCGTGCCGCCGGCGAACTGGGCATCGTTGCCTACATCACGGCGGGTGATCCGTCGTTCGATGCCACTCACAAATTTGTTCTCGCACTGGCCGATGCGGGGGCGGACGTGATCGAACTTGGCGTCCCGTTCAGCGATCCACTGGCCGATGGGCCCACGATTCAGCGTGCGTCGGAACGTGCTCTGAAAGCCGGCGCGTCGCTTGCGGGAGTTCTTGAGCTGGTGCGGCGAATTCGGCAGACCAGCCAGGTGCCCCTGGTTCTTTTCACTTATTTCAATCCAATTCTCCAGATGGGGCTTCAGAAGTTTGCGGCGGCTGCGGCTCAAGCCGGAGCCGACGGCGTGCTGGTCACCGATCTGACGCCGGAAGAGTCTGAAGACTATCGCCGCATCCTTCGCGCGCAGAATCTCGACACCATTTTTCTTGCGGCGCCGACGTCCGATGACGAGCGGCTGCGGAAAATTTCTGCGTGCTCCTCCGGATTTCTCTACCTCATTTCTCGCACCGGCGTAACTGGCGCAAAAGATTCACTGCCAGACGACCTTCCCGGACTGCTGCGGCGGGTCCATCAGTTCACGGAGTTGCCGGTCGCCGTAGGCTTCGGGATTTCGCTGCCGGGCCACGTCTCGGTGCTGGGAGGGCTTGCCGATGCCGCGGTC
>Ga0210406_10007321_pt1 | contig 11235 bp, 13 predicted proteins | sample IncBWC30MmetaG_FD_155454 | JGI IMG/M metagenome (GOLD analysis project Ga0210406, IMG submission 155454) | Forest soil microbial communities from Barre Woods Harvard Forest LTER site, Petersham, Massachusetts, United States - Inc-BW-C-30-M | ecosystem: Environmental > Terrestrial > Soil >... | reverse complement strand
GGCCACCCCAGAACGTATCCTCGTCCGACGACATCGGACGCCGCATCTCCGGCGGGCAATTGGCCTCAAGCCAGGCGCGGGTTTCACGTCGGAATTGATCTGTTTCGGTCATCAGGCGTTCCATCCCAAAAGCTACAGCGACCTTAGCCGTCGCATTGCGGAATTCAATATATCTCTGCCCCGGCCATGCGGCGGCAGATGTGGTCTTGCCGGCCAATCGGGTATATTCGCGTAGGCGGTAACGATTGAAAAACAAGAGGAAACAGACATGCGCCTGAAGTTGCTTTCGCCTGGCGAAATGAACGAAGACCAGAAAAAAACCTACGATGAATCGATCGCCGGCAAGCGCGGCGCACCGCCGGCGCCGATGATGGCCTGGCTCAACAGTCCCGAGATGGCGCGACACGCCACGCGCCTTGGCGAGACTCTGCGGTTCAACACGATGTTTCCAGCAAAGCTGTCCGAGATCGCGATCCTGGTCACGGCGCGGCACTGGACCTCGCATTACGAATGGTTCGCCCACAAGCGGCTCGCGCTCAAGGGCGGTATGGATCCGAAGATCATCGACGACATCCGCGACCGCCGCACGCCGCAATTCGACGACCCCAAGGGCAAGATCATCTACGAAGTCGCCAAGTCCCTGCATGAAGGCCATGGCGTGTCGAAGCCGCTGTATGATGAGGCTATCAAGCTGGTCGGCGAGCGCGGCGTGACCGAAATCATCGGCCTGTGCGGCTATTACACGATGGTCTCGATGACGCTGAACACCTTCGAGTTCGGGTTGCCGGACGGCGAGGTATCCGACCTGCATGAGGAATGAGCGCTGCATAGATCGCAACGACGACATTTAGCACAACAGGAGCAAACATGCCCGACAACCCACCCGTAGCAGCGGGAACGCGCATCGGGCATGTACATCTCAAGGTCGCCGATCTCGATCGGGCGCTCGGATTTTATTGCGGCGTACTCGGATTCGAGCTGATGCAGCGACTAAGCTCCGGTGCGGCGTTCATCTCGGCCGGCGGCTATCATCACCACATCGGATTGAACACCTGGGAGAGCAAAGGCGGCCATCCGCCGCCACCGGGAACGACCGGTCTGTTTCACACCGCAATTCTCTATCCGACGCGGCCGGCATTGGCCGATGCCCTGCACCGCGTGATCAGCGCCGGCATTCAACTCGATGGCGCCAGCGATCACGGCGTCAGCGAGGCACTGTATTTGCGCGACCCCGACGAGAACGGCGTCGAGCTTTATTGGGACAAGCCGAAGGAGCAATGGCCGCGCAAGCCGGATGGCTCGCTTTCGATGTCCACCCACCGGCTCGACCTGGAGGACTTGTTGCGGCAAAGGGAAACGTAACCTTCATGGCGAGATCCTGCGCAACAGTTCAACCGTCATCCTGAGGTGCGCGCTCTTGCGCGCCTCGAAGGATGGCCGCACGCACGATGCTGAACACCATCCTTCGAGGCGCGTCGAAGACGACGCGCACCTCAGGATGACGGCAGGATTGCAGTAAGCGGTAGTCCACTTTTTTGATTCAAATTTCAAACAGCTAATCCATGTCGTCATTCCGGGGCAGCCCGCAGGGCGCAGGCTCAGGGCTCAGGGCTCAGCCCGGAATGACGAAGAAAGACACACTTCCACGTTCTCGCGACACGCCATGCCGTTTTGCAAAAATCATTCGCCCCAAAGATAGAGGGCGCAGGGAAGACCGGGTGCGCGCTGCACCCGCGGTCTCGCGTGCAAAAGAACATAGCAAAACGCACACGAGCATACAGGTTCAGCGGAAGCATTCCGGCCTTCCCTGCGCAATGGTTTTACGGCTTATTTCGCGCTCTCCCCGGTGATCGGCTTTCTTGCCACCGTCGCCGGTGTGATGCGGAGCATCCTCACCAGCTTGATGCCAGCGTCGGGGCATCAGGACCACACGACTTCGCCGTCCGCGTCAGTGCCGTTCGTCTTGCGGCACTCTCGCGTCCATCGCTCCCCGCGCCCAACGTCCGTGACGATCGCGATACGCCCCTCTTGCGGGCACGGGATGACTGACAATACGCATGTGATTTGGCCTGGAAGTGAAGCGAAATATTTTTGAAAATGGGGCTGGACAGCCAAATCGGTGATTTGCCCGTCAGGCAAATCAGTCTGATTATTTCCACAAAGCATACCGTCACTCTGCGCAACAACTTCACCGTCATCCTGAGGTGCGCGCACTTTCTTGCGCGCCTCGAAGGATGGCCGCACGCACGATGCTGAACACCATCCTTCGAGGCGCGTCGAAGACGACGCGCACCTCAGGATGACGACAGGATTGCTGCGAGCCGGATCGCAATGACGGATTTAACTCAGCGAGGTTTTCGTGCCTCTCCCCGCACCATGATCAGCATCGCCGCGGTCAGCTCCAGCGCGATGCAGCCATAAAACGGCAGCGCATAGCTTCCGGATAGATCGCGCAGCCATCCGATCACGCCGGGTCCGAACGCATAGGTGACCTGATTGATCGCGGTGATCAGGCTGACCAGCACGCCAAACGAGCGCGGATCGAACTCGCGCTGCACGATCAGCGACGGCAGCGTGATCAGATTGCCGACCGAAAAACCGAACAGACCGCAGGCCGCCACCAGCACGATCTCGTTGTGGAAGTTGATGATGATCGCAAGCGCCACCGCCTGACTGGCAAACGAGATCGCCGAAGCCAGCCGCTGATTGAGCCGATCGATCACCGTCGAGAACAACACACGGCCGACCACCGCCATCGCCGTCAGCAACGCCACCGCAGTCGCGGCTCCGCTCCGGCCGATCACCGGATCGAGAAATGCGATCAGGTGCACGATGAAACCAACCTGCGCAAACAGCACCAGCGCGAACGCGATCGAGACCGTCAGGAATGCGACGTCGCGAAACGCCTCGGCGCGGATGCGGCTCGGGGACGGCGCATCCGCCAGGACTGCCCCTGCCGTGACGCTGCCACGGCGCGGTGGTTGTCCGACAAAGATCAGAATGATCGGGACCATCAGCACCAGCATCACGGCCGCCGCCAACATCAAGGCGCCGGAAAATCCGAACGCGCCGATCGCGGCGACCAGCAGCGGCACACCGATAATGCCGCCGAAGCTCGCGCCATTCAGCGCCAGGCTGATCGCCATGCCACGCTTGTGGTCGAACCAGAGGCCCAGCGTATTGGTGATCACGCCAAGGCTGGTGCCGGCCCAACCGAAGGCAAGTACGGCATCTGCCGCGTAAAGCTGCCACGGCTCGACGGCCGACCCCATCGAGACGGCCGCCGCCGCCATCGCGCAGACGCCCGCGAGCAGACAATTGCGCGGTCCGAATGCCCGGATCGCTTCGCTGACAAAGACCACCAGCAACGCGCCGAACAGATAGAACAGGGTCGTGCCGCTCGATATCAGCGAAGCGGGCCAACCATGCAGCCGATGCAACTCGGCGACATAGACGCTTTGGCCGTAAAAGCCGAGGCCCCAGCCGAACGTCGCCACCAGAAAGCAGACGGCAACGATCCGCCAGCCATCAAAGCGGATTGAGCTTTCGTCGATGGGAATCTGGGTTGAAGCGTCCAAGGATTACTCTTTTGCGTTCACGTCGTCATGCCCGGCCTTGTGCCGGGCATCCACGTCTTTTTTCATTCGGACCGTCAAAGACGTGGATGGCCGGGATATAGGCGAGTGGAAGCGACGCCGTCCTTCGGGCAGCTATGCCCGGCCATGACGCGATTTTTATCAGATTGCGCTGGCGCGATGCTACGAGCGCCGTCGAAGTATCCATCGTCCATCGCACCGTCGGATCGTCCGAAAAGTCGCGCAGAGTATCCGATCAAATGCTCGGACCGGCGATTGGCGCGACCGTCTGGAGTCTCCGGCGCCGGGCGAAAGACGCCAACATCAGAACCGCTAAACCCACCATGACCGGCGGGAACACCACCAGATTGACCGCCGACCAGCCGTAATTCGCCAGCAACTGGCCGGATGAGAACGATCCCACCGCCATCATGCCGAACACCAGGAAATCGTTGAAGGCCTGCACCTTGTTGCGTTCCTGCGGCCGATGCGTCTCGAGCACCAGGGCAGAAGCGCCGACAAAGCCGAAATTCCAGCCGACTCCGAGCACGACCAGCGTGGCCCAGAAGTGCATCGCGGTGATGCCTGACAGCCCGATGGTGGCGGCGGCCGCCTCCAGCAGCAGGCCGGTCGCAACGATACGTTGCGCACCGAAGCGCGCGATCAGCGAGCCCGTGAAGAAGCTCGGCCCGTACATCGCCACGATGTGCCATTGAATGCCGAAATTGGAATCGCTGACGGAGAGCCCGCACATCTTCATCGCCAGCGGCGCCGACGTCATGACCAAATTCATCATGGGATAGGCGATGATGCCGCACAGCGCGGCGGCGACAAATCGCGGCTGCTTCACGATCTCGAGCAGCGGCCGGCCACCGTGAAGGTCCGACGGCGCCGGCTTCGGCGCATCGATGCCCGCCAGCACCGCCATCGCCACCAAAGCGACGATCGCCTGCACCACGAAGCTGAAGGCGAACAGATAAGGCGGCCAGATGTTCATGGTCCATTGCACAAGTTGCGGACCCAGCACGCCGGCGAATACGCCGCCGACCATCACCCACGACACGGCTTTCGGCCGGTAGGCCGCGCTGGCGCCATCCGCCGCGGCGAAGCGATAGGATTGCGACACCGCGCCATACAAGCCGCCCAGGAACGTGGCGCAGCAAAACAGCGGGAACGACGCGTGCAGGATGGCATACGCGCCGAGCAGACCGGTGAGCACGCCGCAGCCGGTCCCGATGATGAAGGCGACGCGGCGGCCATAGGCCCGCGAGATCGCGCCGGTCGGCAGCGTTCCGGCGGCAAGCCCGACCACGTACATCGAGAGCGGCACGGTCGCGAACGAAATATCGGGCGCCAATGTCGCGCCGACGATCGAACCGGTGGCGAAGATAACAGCCGAGTTGGCACCGGTCAGCGCCTGCGCCGCGGCCAGGCGCACCACATTGGAGCGCGCCCGCGCATCGTCGGTGATCTCTTCGCTCGCTGACACGTTCATCGTATTTCCGCCCGCAGATCCCCGTCGGGATTGATTGTTTCCCCGCACTATGGAGAGGCGCAGGCATGCGATCAACCGACACAAACGGGCGCGCGCTATGCGCCGGGATCACCCTTTTCAGATCGCCCGAAGGCCAGAATCAGGTTGTTGGCCGGCATCGGTACGATTTCGAGCAGCGCCAGGCCGGCGGCATCGGCGAGGTCAGCAACGTCAGCGACATCGCGCACGCCCCATTCGGCGTCACGCTCGCGCAAACTGGTATCGAACACGGCATTGCTCATCGCGGTGTGCTTGCCGTCGCGCTTGAAGGGCCCGTAGAGATATAGCCGCCCGTCGGCGCGCAGATAACGCCCTGCCCCTTCAAACAGGCCCTCGGCGACACGCCACGGCGCAATGTGGATGACATTGGCGCAGAACGCCGCGAGCAATTTGCCGGGGCCGAAATTTTCCTGGCCGCTGCCGTCATGCAGCTCGGGACACCATGCCGGATCCGACAAATCGATCCGCAACGGCGGGCGTATATTCGCCAGTCCCGCATGCGCCCGCCACGCCGCGATGCTCTTGAGATGCTGCGCATTGTAATCGCTCGGCCACCAGGTGATATCAGGGGTGTGGCCAGCAAAGTGGACCACATGCTGGCCGGTGCCGCTGCCGGCCTCCAGGACATCGCCGGATTTGCCGGCGAGGAACTTCTCCAATACCGCCCAGATCGCCTGATGGTTGCGATGGAACGCTGCCGCATCGAGACGGCCGTCTGGCTCGATCCGCCGGCCATCCTTTCCGAACTCCACGACAAACTCCGCCACGCCGCACTCCCGGTTCATGGATGGTTAAAACTAGCCGGTTTACCTCGGCACTGCGATCCTATTGTCTACACCGGCGGCCGGTGGCAATTCCGCATCCGACCGCCTATAATCCAGTGAGATAACCGAGAAGCTTGCGAGAAGCGCCTTTGACCGAAACTCCTTCGACGAAGCCCATCCTGATTTGGGCGCTGGCGTTGCTGATCGGCGCAGCCGTCTTGTCCAACCCTGCCCGCGCCCAATCCGCCAGCGAGGGCGAGAAACTGGCGTTCGATCGCGGCAAAGGCAATTGCCTGACCTGCCACGTGATCAAGGGCGGCGACCTTCCCGGCACTATCGGCCCGGAATTGAAGGACATCAAAAGCAAATATCCTGACCGTAATGATCTGGTCGCAATCCTCCATGATGAAACCAAACGCAATCCGCAGACCGTGATGCCCCCGTTCGGACGAAACCGGATTTTGACCGAGCAGGAGATCAGCGCGATCGTCGATTTCCTGCAGACCTTGTAATTTCGGCGCATGCGCGCCCTGGGAGACTTTTGGATGACATTACCTGACAACGGATTCACGGCCACGCGGCGGCTGATTTTGAAAGGCGCCGGCCTGGTCGCGCTGGTTGGTCTCGGCAATCTGCCGTTCGGGCTGACACCGGCGCTCGCCGCGGCCAACGACAAGTGGCCGGAAGATGCGTTCAAGCAGAAGGCCGAAGCCGACGCGATCAAGTCGCTGTACGGCAAGACCGCCGAACCGTCCGACAAGGTCAAGCTCGACGCGCCCGAAATCGCCGAGAACGGCGCCGTGGTTCCGATTTCGGTCTCCACGACACTGCCCGACGTGACATCGATCTCGTTTCTGGTCGCGGACAATCCGAGCGCGCTGGCGGCGTCCTACAACATTCCGCCGGGCACGATCCCGAGCGTGGCCAATCGCCTCAAGATGGCCAAGACCAGCAATGTCACGGTGATCGTGGAAGCCGGCGGCAAGCTGTACAGCGCCACCAAGGAAGTCAAAGTCACCGTCGGCGGCTGCGGCGGTTAAACCGATATTTGAAGGAACATCACGATGGCATCGACCATTCGCGTGCGCGCCACCGCAACCGGCGACACCACCGAAGTCCAGGCGCTGATCCAGCACCCGATGGATTCCGGCTACGTCAAGGACGCCCAGGGGCAGATCATTCCGCCGCATTTTATCCAGCAATTGACGTTCGAATGTAACGGCAAGGCCGTGTTCGTCGCGAATTGGGGCACGGCGGTGTCCAAGGACCCCTATGTCAAGTTCAGCTTCAAGGGCGGCAACAAGGGCGACGACCTCAAGATCAGTTGGGTCGACAACAAGGGTGCGTCCGACAGCACCACGGCCAAGATTTCGTAAGAAGCATTCAGAACACGCGAGCTGACATGAACGTGCGATCGGCGATCCATCTTGTTTGCTTGAGGCCGTTTTTTTTGGGCCTCGCACTGGCGTTTGCGGTGGTGCAGCCCGCAGCCGCCGCCGACACGATCGATCCGGCCGCCGATGCCAAGGCGTTCCAGAAATACTTCACCGATAAATTCCCCAAGGTGAAGCTGGAGGATTTCGTCAACGGTCCCTATTCGATGAATGAGGATATGCATCGGCAGTGGGAGGAGAAGGAGGAATTCCCGCCCTACGAGTTCTCGCTCGACATGGGCAAGGAGATGTTCGCGAAGCCTTTCAAGAACGGCAAGAGCTATGCGGATTGCTTTGCCAATGGCGGCATCGGCGTGCGCCAGAACTATCCGTATTTCGACGAAAAGGAAGGCAAGGTCGTCACATTGGAGCTGGCGCTGAACCGCTGCCGCGAAGCCAATGGCGAGCCACCATTCTCTTACGTGAAAGACGAAATGGCCGCGCTGACCGCCTATATGGCGTTCACCTCGCGCGGCAAACCCTTCGACATCAAGATCCCGAACGATCCACGTGCGCTGGAAGCGTTCGAGACCGGCAAGCAATATTTCTATACCCGCCGCGGCCAGCTCAATTTCTCCTGCGCGAGCTGCCATGTGCGGAACCCCGGCGAGCGCATTCGTGCTGAAATCCTGGCGCCCGCGCTCGGAATCCTGAACGCGATGCCGATTTACCGTTCCGAATGGGGCGGCATGGGCACGATCAGCCGGCGCTTGACCACCTGCAATGTGCAGACCCGTGGCGTGCCGCTCGATCCGCAATCCGACGAATACCGCGATCTCGAATATTATCTGTCCTATGTCAGCAACGGGCTGCCGATCTCCGGTCCGGGAGCACGGCCATGAGCATGATCCGCAGCAAAGCGCCGATATCGATGCTCGCTTTGATCGCGGCGCTGCTCGGTGCCGGCGCAAGCCCGGCGCTGGCCGCCGCTTCCGAGGATGATTTCAAAGCGGCCTATGCCGCGGCGGTCGATGCCAATAAGCAGGCGGGCCAGTTGCGCGACCAGTGGACCGTGACAGCGACGGCACTGGCAAGCGCCAAAAAAGCCGCCGATGCCGGCGACTTTGACAAGGCCGTGGCTGACGCCAAGGAAGCCGAAGCGCTGGCCAAGGCCTCGGTTTTCCAGGCCACCAGCGAAAAAAGCGCCTGGAAGGCGATGGAAATTCACTGAGCCTGACGAGGGGCCGAGAAATCGCATGGCCATCCGCCGCCGGGATTTTCTTAAGCTTAGCAGCGCCGCCGCGTTGACGCCTGCGCTGTCGCTGGCCGCGCGCGGTGCCGACAGCCCGGGTGTTTACGATCTGGAGCGTTTCGGCAACGCGCGCATCCTGCACATGACCGATACCCATGCGCAGTTGCGGCCGGCCTATTTTCGCGAACCCAGCGTCAATCTCGGGATCGGCGCAATGCAGGGCAAGCCGCCGCATCTGGTCGGCCGCGCCTTCCTCGACCGCTTCGGCATCAAGCCCGACAGCGCCGATGCCTATGCCTTCACGTTTCTGGATTTCGAAAAATCCGCCGTGCGCTTCGGCAAGCTCGGCGGCTTCGCGCATCTGAAGAGTTTGATCGACCGGCTGCGCAACGAGGCTGGTTCCGGTCGCGCGCTGCTGCTCGATGGCGGCGACCTCTGGCAAGGCAGCGGACAGGCCAACGCCACGCAAGGCGCCGACATGGTCGACGCCGCGAATTTGCTCGGCATCGAGGCGATGACCGGCCATTGGGAATTCACCTACGGTGAAAAGGCGCTGCGCAGCAACCTCGATCGCTTCAAGGGCGAATTCCTGGCGCAGAATGTATTCCTCACCGAAGAAGCCGCCTTCAACGATGCCAAGGCATTCGATTCCGCCTCGGGCCGTGTATTCAAGCCTGCCGTTATCAAGGAACTCGGCGGCCATCGCGTCGCGGTGATCGGACAGGCCTTCCCCTATGTGCCGATCGCGCATCCGAAGCGGTTCACGCCGGATTGGACCTTCGGTATCCGCGACGACGAATTGCAGAAGCTGGTCAATTCGCTGCGCACCAACGACAAGGTCGATGCCGTGGTGCTGTTGTCGCATAACGGCATGGATGTCGATCTCAAGCTCGCCAGCCGCGTCAGCGGCATCGACGTCATCCTCGGCGGCCATACCCACGACGCCGTTCCGCAACCGATCTCCGTCAGCAATGCCGGCGGCACCACGCTGGTCACCAATGCGGGTTCCTACGGAAAATTCCTCGGCGTGCTCGACCTCGAACTCGCCAAAGGCAAGGTCAGCGATGTGCGCTACCGGCTGTTGCCGGTATTCTCCGAACTGCTCAAGCCGGATGCGGCGATGCAGACGCTGATTGACAGGACGCGCGGCCCCTTCGAAACACCCGACTCCGAAAAGATCACGACGGCAGATCGCCTGCTCTATCGCCGCGGTAATTTCAACGGCACCATGGATCAACTGATCTGCGACGCGCTGCGCGGTGAGCTCAATGCCGAGATCGCGTTGTCGCCGGGCTTCCGCTGGGGCACCAGCGTGCTGGCGGGCCAGCCGCTGACGATGGAAGATGTGCTGGCGGAGACCGCGATCACCTATCCCGAGACCTACGTTCAGAGCATGACCGGCAGCCAGCTCAAGGATATCCTTGAAGACGTCTGCGACAATCTCTTCAATGCCGATCCCTATTACCAGCAGGGCGGCGACATGGTTCGCGTCGGCGGCATGGCCTATACTTGCTCGCCCAATGAAGCCGCGGGCCACCGGATCTCCGACCTGAAGCTGGATAATGGCCGCCTTATCGAGGCTCGCAAGAGCTACAAGGTGGCGGGATGGGCTTCCGTCAACGAACAAAAGGGCATGCCGGTATGGGATGTCCTGGCCAAGCATCTGCGTTCCGGAAAGCCGACGCAGCCGCACGGCACTGACGTCACGCTGAAAGGCGTCGATGACAATCCGGGCATCGCGAGATGAAACAGATGCCACTCCATCGGCGGTCGGTCGTCCGCGGCTTCGGCAACGCCGCTATAGCGGCGATCGTTCTGACAGCCGTCGCATCGGTCGCCCGCGCCGAGCCGGCGCCGCTGCCGGACAAGCCGTTCGCCGAGCATCGCATCGTGCTGCAGCTTTCGGACAGCGATCCCAAAAAACAAAGCCTCGTGATCAGCGTCGCCTATAATCTGCTCAAGCTCTATGATCCCGACAAGGTTGCGATCGAGGTGGTGGCGTTCGGCGCCGGCATCGAGCTGCTTTTTCCCGATAATTCCAACCGCAAACTGATCGAGAGCCTGGTCGCGCAAGGCGTCACGTTCGACATCTGTCTCAATACCGTCGATACGATCGAGCGCGAGACCGGCAAACGACCGCAATATATCCCGGTGGCTATCCCGGTTCAGGTCGGCGTGGGACAAATTCTGTCGCTGACCGAAAACGGGTATACACTGGTCAAACCCTAGGGAGAGTTTTTGCCATGCATGGTTTGCTTTATCGTTGTGCCGCCGTCGCCCTGATCTCGATGGCATTCACCTCGGCCAGTCCGGCGGCCGACGCCGCCAAACCGCATCACATCGCGATCCAGGTCGATCAGAACGACCCGCAGGTGATGAACCTGGCGCTTGGCAATGCCAACAACGCGATCGAATATTACAAGGCCAAGAATGAAGAGGTCGACATCGACATCACGGCCTACGGTCCAGGCCTGCATATGCTGCGTGCCGATACCTCGCCGGTGCAGGACCGCATCAAGCGCCTGAAGGAGCTGGTTTTTCCGGGCAAGATCCAATTCTCGGCCTGCAACAACACCAAGCAAGGCATGGAAAAGGCGGAAGGCCACGCGATTCCGATGATGCCCGAAGCCACGATCGTTCCCGCCGGCATTGTTCATCTGAGTGAGCTGCAGGAGCAGGGCTGGAGTTACGTCAAGCCGTGAGACAAGATTTGGCGATGCGCTATGCTGCCATGCTC
>Ga0210406_10007319_pt1 | contig 11235 bp, 8 predicted proteins | sample IncBWC30MmetaG_FD_155454 | JGI IMG/M metagenome (GOLD analysis project Ga0210406, IMG submission 155454) | Forest soil microbial communities from Barre Woods Harvard Forest LTER site, Petersham, Massachusetts, United States - Inc-BW-C-30-M | ecosystem: Environmental > Terrestrial > Soil >... | reverse complement strand
GCAGACCGAAGCCATCGACGACGATCCGTTCGACTCGGTGATCTCGGAAACCACGCGCACCGTGTAGGGGAATTCGTGGTGCGGCGGCAGCACCGGATGGATCGCGCGCCAGGCCAGCTTGCCGTGGCCGATTTCACGTCGCTTGGTGCCGCCGAGACGTCCGGTTTCACCGACCGAGTAGGGAGGGAAGTTGTAGTGCAGCAGGAACTGCTCCTTGTAGGTACCGGACAGCGAGTCGATGTATTGCTCATCCTCGCCGGTGCCGAGCGTGGTCACCACCATGGCTTGCGTCTCGCCGCGGGTGAACAGCGCCGAGCCGTGGGCGCGGGGCAACACACCGACCTCGGCGATGATCTGGCGCACGGTCTTGGAATCGCGGCCGTCGATGCGCTTGCCGGTGTCGAGAATGTTCCAGCGAACGATCTTGGCTTCCAGTTCCTTGAACACAGCGCCAATACGCAGCTTGTCGTATTTCGGCTCCTGCCCTTCCGGGAAGTAGCGCGCCATTACTTTTTCCTTGGCCTTGCCGACCGCCGCATAGCGATCCTGCTTGACCGGAATGGCGTAGGCCGCACGCAGATCGGTCTCGATCAACGCCAGAATTTCTCTCTCAAGCGCGCTTTCGTCGATGGTCTTAACCTCGCGCGGCTCCTTCGCGGCCTTCTCGGCGAGATCGATAATCGCCTTGATCACCGGCTGGAAGTGCCGGTGCCCGAACATCACGGCACCGAGCATGATGTCTTCGTTCAGCTCCTTGGCCTCCGATTCCACCATCAGCACGGCATCGGCCGTACCGGCGACCACGAGATCGAGTTGGGTCTCGACCATTTCATCGAGCGTCGGGTTGAGCACATACTCGTCGTTGACGAAGCCGACGCGGGCAGCACCAATCGGGCCTTTGAAGGGGGCCCCCGACAGCGTCAGCGCGGCGGATGCGGCCACCAGCGCCACAATGTCGGGATCGTTCTCCATGTCATGCGACAGCACGGTCACGATCACCTGGGTCTCGTTGCGCCAGCCGTCGACGAACAACGGACGGATCGGGCGGTCGATCAGGCGGGAGACCAGCGTCTCCTTCTCGGTGGGCCGGCCCTCGCGCTTGAAATAGCCGCCGGGAATGCGGCCCGCGGCATAGGTCTTTTCCTGATAGTCGACGGTCAGCGGGAGGAAGTCGACGCCTTCGCGGGGCGTCTTGGCGGCGACGACGGTGGCGAGCACGACGGTCTCGCCATAGGTTGCCATGACGGCGCCGTCGGCCTGACGGGCGATCTTTCCGGTTTCAAGCCTGAGGGGACGTCCACCCCAGTCGATCTCGACTGAATGAATTTTGAACATTTTATTGGTCTTTCATGGGTTCACGAAAGCACGGACGCGGAAACGAAAAGACCATGCGCAAGATTGCTGGACGCTGATCGCGAAAGCTTCGCGGTCTCAGCGTCCAGCGATCCTGCCATGGTCCTTATGTTTCGAATGGCGTCCATCCTTTCGATGGTACGGGCATCTTGCCCGTTATCGCCCAGCCGCCGGATTGCGACTGGACACGCCGCACGGACATTACAAAGTCCGCGCGCAAAAACGCGCGCGCGAGGCGCGCGTAAACTGTATTCAACGCCGAATGTTGTGCTTTTCCAGCAGCGCCTGGTAACGCGCCTCGTCCTTCCGCTTGATGTAATCGAGAAGCGAACGGCGCGTCGCGACCATTTTCAATAGCCCACGGCGTGAATGGTTGTCCTTCACATGGGATTTGAAATGCCCGGTGAGATTGTTGATGCGTTCCGAAAGGATCGCGACCTGGACCTCGGGCGAGCCGGTGTCGCCGGCCTTGTTGGCATTCGTCTTGATGACTTCCGCTTTGCGTTCGGCGGTAATCGACATCGTCAAACACTTTCGTTGTTGCGAGCCGGACTGGCAGTCAGTCCGGTCAGGTTGAACACGCGCTTGGGGATGAGTTCGCCATTGCCAATTTCGGCGAGGGCCAGAAGCCGGCCTGCCACCGTGACATAGACTGTGCCGCTACAATTGGGCGCATCCCGTCCGCGCAACAAAACGGCTTGGCCCCTGTGGAGCCTTGCCGCATCAGCCCGTGTGACGGCCAGTGCCGGGATGTCGTCCAGCGCGGTCTCAACGGGCATGAGCGCGTCGGCGAGGCTGCCCTCGCCAGACGCGGCTCTATCGCACAAAGCCTCCAACTGTTCCAGCGGAATCATGTCGTTTTCGCCGAACGGCCCGACCAGGGTCCGGCGCAGCGCGCAGATATGGCCAAAACAGCCGAGAATCCGCCCCAAATCGCGGGCCAATGCCCGAACATAGGTGCCCTTGCCGCACTCGGCCTCGAACATGGAATGTCTGCTATCTATCTGTTCAAGCAAGGTTAATTGATGAATCTCGACCGGCCTTGGCTTCAATTCGACGGTCTCGCCGTCCCGCGCCAGGTCGTAGGCCCGCTCGCCCTGGACCTTGATCGCGGAGTATTGCGGCGGGGTCTGCTCGATGAGCCCCGTGAACCGCGGCAGCAGAGCGGAAATCGCCTCCGTCGAGGGCTTGATCTCGCTGGTCCTGGTGACACGGCCCTCGGTGTCGTCGGTATCGCGTTCCTCGCCCCAGGCGACCGTAAAGCGATAGCGCTTGCGGCCGTCCATCACGAACGGAACGGTCTTGGTGGCCTCTCCGAGCGCGATCGGCAATCCGCCGGAGGCGAGCGGATCGAGCGTGCCGGCGTGGCCCGCGCGCTTGGCCTGGAACAACCGCTTCACAATCGCGACCGCATGGGTCGAGGTCATGCCGATTGGTTTGTCGAGGACGATCCAGCCGTGGACGTCGCGCTTGTCGCGTCGCGGCTGGTTGTTGCCGCGCGGCTGCTTGCTACCGCGTGCGCGATTCTCGTCGCCTGAACCGGTCGAAGAAATATCTTTTGCAAGCTCGTCCGAATCGTCGCTTGGCGATTCGATAAGGCCGTTTGCGCTGGTCACGATCATCGTGTCACTCTTCCGAATCTTGCGGGTTCGGCGCAAGGTCTCTTTGCACCGCAGGCGTTCGCAGTAATTTCTCTATTCGTTCCGCTTCATCGAATCGGTCGTCTGCCCGGAAGCGGACATCAGGCGCAAATTTTAAGTTAACGCGCCGCGCCACTTCGCCGCGCAGAAACTTTTTGTTGCGTTCAAGTGCCGTGATCACCTTGTCGGTATCGCGGCCGCCGAGCGGCATCACATAGATGGTCGCGAGCTTCAGATCCGGCGACATCCGCACCTCGGGCACGGAGATGATGTGACCCTCGAGCTCGGAATCGTGAACGCTGCCGTTGAGGAGGATTTCCGCGATCGCATGACGCACGATTTCGCCGACCCGCAATTGGCGCTGCGAGCCGCCGGCGGCGGAACTCTTTTTGTGATGGCGGGGCATAGTCGTCTCTCAAAATCGTCATGCCCGCGCTCCTCGCGGGCAGCCACGTCTTTTTTGTTGAATCAGCTAGGGCGTGGATGGCCGGGACATAGCCGTTCGAAGAACGGCGTCGCTTCGCTCGCCTATGCCCGGCCATGACGCCGCATTTTCAGTTAAACTCAGCACTCTTGCGAGACTTGGACTCACAGCGAGCGCTGGATCGTCTCCACGCGATAACACTCGATGACGTCGCCGACGCGCATGTCGCCGTAATTCTCGAACGCCATGCCGCATTCCTGACCGGACTGCACTTCCTTCACTTCATCCTTGAAGCGCTTCAGCGTCGACAGCTTGCCTTCATGCACGACGACGTTGTCGCGGATCAGGCGGACATTGGCGCCGCGTTCCACGGTCCCGTCGGTGACGCGGCAGCCGGCGACCTTGCCGACCTTGGAAATGTTGAACACTTCCAGGATTTGGGCGTTGCCGAGCATGGTCTCGCGCAGCGTCGGCGCCAGCAGGCCGGACATCGCCTTCTTCACGTCGTCTACCAGGTCGTAGATGATGTTGTAGTAGCGGATCTCGATGCCGTTGCGCTTGGCTGCTGCCGCTGCCTCCTTGTTGGCGCGGACGGAAAAGCCGATGATGGCGGCATTGAAGCCCTCCGCCAGCGTCACGTCGGATTCCGAGATGCCGCCGACGCCGGCATGCAGGATGCGGGCGGCGACTTCCTCGGTGCCGAGCTTCTCGAGCGACCCCAGGATCGCTTCGAGCGAGCCCTGCACGTCGGCCTTGATGATCAGCGGGAATTCCTTGCGGCCCGACGTCTTGAGCTGCGACATCATCTGCTCGAGCGAGCCGCGCATGCCGGAAATGCTGGCGGCGGCGTTCTCGCGCTTCTGATGCGCGCGATAGCTCGTGATCTGACGGGCGCGGGCCTCGTTCTCGACAACGGCGAGACGGTCGCCGGCTTCCGGCGGCCCATTGAAGCCGAGCACTTCGACCGGCACCGACGGGCCAGCCTCCTCGACGGTATCGCCCTGATCGGAAATCAGCGCGCGGACGCGGCCCATCTCGGCCCCGGCGACGACGATGTCGCCGACCCGCAGCGTTCCGCGCTGCACCAGCACGGTCGCAACCGGACCGCGGCCGCGGTCAAGCTTGGCTTCGATCACGGTGCCTTCGGCGGGGCGCGACGGATTGGTCTTGAGGTCGAGCAGTTCGGCCTGCAGCGCGATCATCTCGAGCAGTTTGTCGAGATTGGTCTTGTTCTTGGCGGAGACCTCGACGTCAACGACGTCGCCGCCGAGCGATTCGACCTGCACTTCGTGCTGCAGCAGTTCGGTGCGCACGCGCTCGGGCTTGGCGTCGGGTTTGTCGATCTTGTTGATAGCGACGATCATCGGCACCTTCGCCGCCTTGGCGTGATTGATCGCTTCCACCGTCTGCGGCATGACGCCGTCATCGGCTGCCACCACCAGCACCACGATGTCGGTCACCTTGGCGCCGCGCGCGCGCATCGCGGTGAACGCGGCGTGGCCCGGCGTGTCGATGAAGGTGATCTTCTTGCCGCTTTCCGGCGAGGTCACCTGATAGGCGCCGATATGCTGGGTGATGCCCCCGGCCTCGCCGGAGACCACATTGGCGTGACGCAGCGCATCGAGCAGCGAGGTCTTGCCGTGGTCGACATGGCCCATCACCGTCACCACCGGCGAACGCGGTTCGGCATCGGCGGAATTGTCGACAATGTCGAACAGGCCTTCCTCGACGTCGGAGGCGGCCACGCGCTTGACGGTGTGACCCATTTCCTCGGCGATCAGCTGCGCGGTATCGGCGTCGATCACGTCGGTGATCTTGTGCATCGCACCCTGCTTCATCAGCAATCTGATGACGTCGACGGCGCGTTCCGACATGCGGTTGGCGAGTTCCTGGATATTGATGGCTTCTGGAATAATGACCTCGCGAACCAGCTTTTCCTTCGGCTCGTTCGACTGGTGCCCCTTGAGGCGCTGGGTGCGGCGGCGGAACGAGGCGATCGAGCGCTCGCGCACGTCATCGGCATTGAGCGCGGTGACCAGCGTTAGCCGCCCACGCTGCTTCTGCGGCGCAGGCTTTGCCGTCGTCTTGGGGGCGGCGGCGGGGCGGACGGTGCCGCCGGGGCCGCGACGGACCTGGCGCGGACCCTCATCCTCGTCGGAGATGTCGGCGGCGATACCGGGGGCCCGCGCGACAGGTACCGCGGGCCGCGCTGCGGCTGCGGTCCGGGCTTCGGCTTCGCCAAAACGCTTCTTGGCCTCGAGTTCGGCCTTGCGCTTGGCTTCCTCGTCCTGACGGTGGCGGTCCTCCTCGGCCTTGCGGCGGGCTTCGGCGGCTTCACGCTCGGCCTGCTCGATGCCTTCCTTGCTGTTGCGCCGCTTGGCTTCTTCCTCTGCCAGGCGCCGTTCTTCGACATCGCGGACTTTAGCGTCGGCGAGCGCGCTGGCGCGCGCGGTGCGCTCGTCCTCGGTTAGCGTCCGCAACACCACGCCGGAACTGCTGCGCGGGGTAGCCGCAGCGGGCGCGGCACGGGCTATCGGGGCCTTGGCCGGCGCCGCCGCCTTGGCGGCCGCAGGCTCCGGCGTATGGGCTTCGGCGGCCGGGGCATCGCCCCCGACACGACGCTTGCCGCGCTTTTCGACCACGACCTGCTTGGTCCGGCCGTGGCTGAAGCTCTGGCGCACGGTGCCCGTCTCGACGCGCGGCTTGAGCGTCAAGGTCTTGGTCGGGACACTGAGTGTCTTGTCGCCAGGAGTTTTCGTATCAACCATTCAGCAGTCCTAATCCTGTTTAGTCGTGCGTGTCCGCACAGTCTGTGTCGGCGAATTCTTGGCCGCGTGGCCGGCGGTTCTGTCGTCATCCGCCATCCGGTATCGGACCAGGGCATGGCTGCGCGACAGGAACGTTTTGCTCGCCGGGCCCGCGAGCAGCGCAGCATGTATCACATTTGACCGGCCAAGTGCCAAATCCAATTGTTCCGAAGTCAGCGCCGCGACCACCGGAATTTCGGCGGATTCTTCGCTATTTCCGGGATTTTGCCTGACCAGGCCGTCCAATTTACGAATTCCGTCCGCGGCACCGTCGGAGGCATGAATCAGGGCTTTGATCGGGCCCTGGATCTGCCGCCGGTCCAAGGTGTCCGCAACCTTGCTGAAGCCGGATACGACTTGCCCGGCCTTGGCAGCCATGGCGAGGGCTTCGATCGCAAAGCGTACCAGCAAAGCTTCGGTATCAGCCGCAAGCGTCGGTGCCACCCGCACCTCCCGCTTGAACCCCTTGCCGAATTGGTGACGCCGGACGGCCTCGGCAACCGCACGCTGCGACAGCGAAACCCAAAGGCCGCGGCCGGGCAGCTTACGTTTCAGATCAGCAATGACCTCGCCGGACGGCGCGACCACAAACCGGATCAGCTCGTCGATCGGCCGCACTTGCCGTGTGACCGCGCACATCCGCATCGTCGCGGACCTGTTGGTCCGCGGGCCGTTGTCGAGTTCGGGGTCAGCAAGCGCAAGCATTCAGGCGACATGGCTCCGTTCTGCCGTCAGGCCGGCTGGCCTTCGGGGGCCTCGGCCTCCTCGGTCTTCTTTTCGAGATCGGCTTGCGTAATCCAGCCGGCGATGACGCGCGCCTGCATGATCAGGTTCTCCGCGTCGTCGCGCGAGGTTTCGTTGGCGTCGAGGATGCCGGGGTGCTTGGTCGGCTCGCCGCCCTCCTTGCGCTCGGTCCAGCCGACCAGATCGTCGGTGGCGCAACCGGCCAGATCCTCGACGGTCTTGATGTCGTTCTCGCCGAATTTGACCAGCATTTTCGAGGTCACTCCGGGCACCGTCTTCAACGCGTCTTCCACACCGAGCTCCTTGCGCTTGTTCTCGAGCTCGCTTTCGAGCTGTTCCAGATATTCACGGGCCCGGCTTTGCAACTCGTTGGCGGTTTCATCGTCGAAGCCTTCGATGCCGGCCAGTTCCTTGACGTCCACCAGCGCCAGTTCCTCCACCGAGGTGAAGCCTTCCGATGCCAGCAATTGGCCGACCACTTCGTCGACATTGAGCGCTTCCATGAACACCCGCGTGGAGTTCTCGAAATCGGCCTGGCGCCGTTCGGATTCTTCCTGCTCGGTCAGGATGTCGATGTCCCAGCCGGTCAGTTGCGAGGCGAGCCGCACGTTCTGCCCGCGCCGGCCGATCGCCAGGGACAGCTGGTTGTTGGTGTCGGGCACCACGACCTCGATCCGCTCGCGGTCCTCATCGATCACGACCTTGGCGACCTCGGCGGGCGCCAGCGCGTTGACGACGAAGGTCGCGATATCAGGCGACCAGGGAATGATGTCGATCTTTTCGCCCTGCAATTCATTGACCACCGCCTGCACGCGCGATCCGCGCATGCCGACGCAGGCGCCGACCGGATCGACCGACGAATCCCGCGAGATCACGCCGATTTTCGCGCGCGAGCCGGGATCGCGGGCCACCGCCTTGATCTCGACGATGCCGTCATAGATTTCCGGCACTTCCTGCGCGAACAGTTTCGCCATGAATTGTGGATGGGTGCGGGAAAGGAAAATCTGGGGCCCGCGCGTTTCGCGCCGCACGTCGAAAATATAGGCGCGGACGCGGTCGCCGTTGCGGAACACCTCACGCGGCAGCATCTCGTCGCGCCGCACGATCGCCTCGCCGCGGCCCAGATCGACGATGACGCTGCCGTATTCGACGCGCTTGACGATGCCGTTGACGATATCGCCGATGCGGTCCTTGAACTCCTGATATTGCCGGTCGCGCTCGGCCTCGCGCACCTTCTGCACGATCACCTGCTTGGCCGATTGTGCGGCGATACGGCCATATTCGAGCGGCGGCAGCGTGTCGGCGATGGTGTCGCCGATCTGGGCGCCGGGATTGGCTCTCCGGGCGTCTTCCAGTGAAATCTGGTTCGCTGAATTCTCGACCTGCTCGACGACGAGCATGTGGCGCGACAGCCTTAGCTCGCCCTTCTTGGCGTCGATCTCGGCGTGAACGTCGGTCTCGCTGCCGTAGCGGGCGCGCGCGGCCTTGGCGATGGCGTCTTCCATCGCCGCGATCACGATGCCGCGGTCGATCGATTTTTCGCGTGCGACCGCATCTGCGATCTGCAGCAATTCAAGTTTGTTGGCGCTGACAGCTGCCATGGCTTTAGTCTCCTCTCGTGGGATCGAATTCGTCTCGAAGCAGCCGTTCTGCGGCGAGGCGGTGTTCCTTGGTATTCTTCGGGGCGTTCTTCTTGTTCGGCTTCAATTTCGGCTTCGGTTTGTTGCTTTTCGATGGGTCACTTTTTCTTGCATGCGGCGGGGGCGGCGGCTCAAGTCCGAGGCTCTGGCGCAACTCGCGCTCGGCGGCCTTGCCGCGCCGCATCGATTCCGCGATCAATTCGTCGGTCAGCACGAGCCGTGCCTCGGCGATATCCTCCATCTCCAGGACAACGCTGGAATCCTCGTCCGCCTTTGTGTGATCGCGAATTAGCCGCACCGCACCGCCCTCGACGCCGGCAAGCGTGCCGCGGAACCGTTTGCGGCCCTGATGGGCGACCGCCATCTCGATCTTCACGAGGTGGCCGGCATATCGTTCAAAATCGGAGCGGCGCACCAGCGGCCGGTCGATCCCGGGCGAGGAAATCTCCAGCCGGTAGGCGCGGTCGATCGGGTCGGCGACATCAAGCACCGGCGAAAGCGCCTTCGAGATCGCCTCGCAATCCTCGATCTGCATCGATCCGTCGGGCCGTTCCGCCATGACCTGGACCGTGCAGCCGGACTCCCCGGATATCTTGATCCGCACCAGCCGGTAACCCATTCCTTGCAACACTGGAGCTGCGACCGCCGATACCCGTGCGGCCGCGCCGGGCTCGACCACGAGGCGCGGCTCGGCAAGCAGATCGGTGTCCACGGAACCAGTCGTTGGATCGGTCATATCCAGTGTCAAAATTTGCCTTTTGGCGGTCTTACTTGGGGCGCGGTCTGACTTGCGTTGGGTTGGCGGTCCGGCGGTCGCCTGAACCAGGCCCGGCGTCATAAGTTGCGGGACCCATTCAGGTAATAAAAAAGAGCGGGTCCCGGGGGGCCCACTCTCAATACGCGATCGTATGAGAACCATAAGTTGCGGCTGATATAGCGGTTTTCCCTCGATCCGGCAAGGCCCGCGAGAGGCCGCGGCGTCGCGATTTTGCGGCCACCGAAGGGGGTGGTTTCGAACCTAACCGTTCCTTCACCAGGCCTGTCTAAATTGCCGGAAAACCCGGCGCAGCGCCGGGTTTGAGTGTGTTTCATGACCATCGCCACGCCGTTGATCCCCGGGCTCGATGAGATCGTCAGGCAGGGCGATCCCAAGCGCCTCGCGGACATAGCGCTCCAGATCGCTGAATTGTTCCTGAAGGGGGCGACGAATTTCCGGTCCGATCATGTCGATCTGTTCGACCGCCTCCTCATCGATCTCGTTCCGCACGCCGAGATTCCCGCCCGCGCCGATCTTGCCGAGCGGCTGTCCGTTCTTGCCAACGCGCCCCGCATCCTGGTCGGGCATCTGGCGCGCGAGGATGAGATAACGATCGCCGGTCCCCTGCTGCGAAGGTCGCCTGTCGTCGATGAGGGCGTCTTGATCGAAATCGCGCGAATGAAGGGCCAGGGTCATCTGCTGGCGATGTCGGAGCGACAGAGACTTTCCTCCGACCTCACCGATGTCATCATCCGCCGGGGTGACCGCGACGTTGTCAGGCGCACCGCCGCCAATGCGGGGGCGCTTTTCTCGCAAGCCGGATATTCCACGCTGATCAAGCGCGCCGGCAGGGACGTCGTCCTCACGCTCGCGGTCGGCCAGCGCGAGGACCTTTCGGATCGACTGTTGAAGGAACTGCTGGCGGGTTCGATCGAGGTCGTGCGCCGCCGACTGTTCGAAACGGTCAATCCCAGCAGACAAGCGGCAATTAGCCGCGCGCTGAACGAAATTTCCCGGGTCGCCGAGCGACCCGAGAGCCGCCGCGATTTTGCACCGGCGCAACGCGCAATCCTCGCGTTGCATCGCGGCGGTGAACTGAACGAAGCCGTGCTGCTCGGCTTTGCCAAGGATTACAGATACGAGGAATCGGTTGCCGCTCTATCGGCGATGTCGGGCGTGAAGATCGCAACGCTGGATCGTTTGATGGCCGGCGACCGCCACGATCCGGTCCTGATCGTCGGCAAGGCGATCGGGCTTGCGTGGGTGACCGTGCGCGCCCTGATCCTGCTCCGGTTAGGCCCGGCCCGCATGCCGTCTCCGGTCGATATCGAGGACGTGCGGTCGAATTTTGTGCGCCTGATGCCTTCGACCGCCGAACGGGTGGTGAGCTTTTGGCAAACCCGGCAATCGGCGTGATTTGAAGTTGTCGTTCCGGGGCGGTGCCAACGGGTCCGCGCAAAGCGCGGCCCGATGACAGGCTCCGCACCGAACCCGGAACCTCGAGATTCTACGATGTGCAATTGCACATCGTAGTTCGCGCTGACGCGCGCCCCGAAATGACACCACGTCGGCTCTATCAATTCTTCCGAAACCTCAGATACGCCGCCGGACGGCCCTCGCGCTCGGCTTTGCGACCGTATCGCGTCATCGTGTAATGCGGCCATGGCTCGCGCCAATCGGAAGCACGCTCCGCGGTCCAGATGAAATCAGGCGAGCGTGAAAAATGCGCCAGCGTCCAAGCGCAATATTCGCTGATATCGCTGACGAAGCGGAATTCCCCTTCGCGCTGGAGGACGCGCGCCATGGCTGCGATGGTAGCATCCTGTACGAAGCGCCGCTTCCAGTGCCGCCGTTTCGGCCACGGGTCGGG
>Ga0210406_10007318_pt1 | contig 11236 bp, 9 predicted proteins | sample IncBWC30MmetaG_FD_155454 | JGI IMG/M metagenome (GOLD analysis project Ga0210406, IMG submission 155454) | Forest soil microbial communities from Barre Woods Harvard Forest LTER site, Petersham, Massachusetts, United States - Inc-BW-C-30-M | ecosystem: Environmental > Terrestrial > Soil >... | reverse complement strand
CACGGCAAAATCTTCTTCTTATCCTTCAAAATCGCTTCTACCATCTCCACCGCCGCCGCCGATGGCGCGTAGTATGCCGATCCCGTCTTCAGCAAATTCACGATCTCCGCGCCACCCTTGCGCGTCCGCTCAACAATCGCATCAATGCGTTCCTTCGATAGCAAATCCGGCAGCGGAATCCCCGCCACCGTCGAATACCGCGGCAGCGGCACCATGTCGTCTCCATGTCCGCCCAGCACGAACGAGTGCACGTTCTCCACGCTCACCTTGCACTCCATCGCCACAAACGTGCTCATGCGCGCCGAGTCCAGCACGCCCGCCATCCCCAGCACGCGGCTCTTCGGAAACCCGCTCACCTTGAATGCCGCTTGCGCCATGGCGTCCAGCGGATTCGTCACCACGACGATGATGGAGTTCGGCGAGTGTTTCACGATCTGCTCGACCACCGCCTTCACCACGTCGTAATTGGCCTTCAGCAAATCGTCGCGGCTCATCCCCGGCTTGCGCGGAAATCCCGCCGTAATCACAACCACGTCGCTGCCCGCCGTCGCGGAGTAATCCCCGCTCGCAGTCGAAACCCCCACCGCGTGCGCATCCGTCCGCGTAATCGGCCCGGACTCCATCATGTCCAGCGCTTTCCCCGCTGGCGGCCCATCCAGAATGTCCGTAATCACCACGTCGGCCAGTTCCATATCCACAATCCGCTGCGCCGTAGTCGATCCCACAAATCCGCTTCCCACCACCGTCACTTTCTTCCGCATCTGCTCATTCTCCTAAAGGACTGCAAATTTGAATTCGAAACGCTGGTCATGAATCCGCGGTCAATTGGGCTTCTTGTCCGTCATGAACTCAGAAGACAGTCTATCCGTCGAGCATGGTTCCGGTTCGTCACTATCGCCTCCGCCCCACGCATCACGGACAATAACCATTTCCGTGTCGCGCCGTTCCTTTACCAGGCAGTGAAACTGCTTTCTCTCGCCGTCCCAATCCTGATCTTCGGACCAGGACAGCAACAAATGTTCGCCACTCGGCTTGTATCTTCGCGCTTCGTGCACAGCGCCTGCGGCACCTCCGCGCTGGAACGTAAAAATTGTCTTGTCCTGCGGATGAAGCCAGTACCGGGAGAGTAAGCTGCTAAATTCCTGGTTGTACTTGAAGCGACCGCTCGCTACGTCGTAGAGCCAAATACAGCCGAAGCGATTCCCGGTGGCCCCCCAGTGAGTCAGAAGAAAGATGTCCTGGTAACCGTCGAAATTCAGGTCTTCGGTCCGAAACCAATCGGATATAGCTGGCGGAGGCTCCGATTCCTCGAACGGGCACCCGTCGAGAAGCTGCATTGGCTTTTTCGCAGCGCCCTTAAATACTTGGATGGTCCGCACGGTGGCAAGCGGGCGTCCGAAGTTATCCGACTCCCTGCCATCAGAGATAATTTTGAAAGTGAACTGCGGTAAATCCGGAGCAATCTGAAATGTGAAGCTTGCTCCATGTTGCAAATCTGGAGCCGCAAGGCGTCCTGACTTCGTATATTTCTCGTCTTGTGCGCAAGTAGGTTCGGAAGTGCACATCAAGAAGAGAAAAGTACCAAGCACGATCTGTGCGATTGTGAACGCAGCTTTCATATCGCAAATTCGAGGTGCCAACTATTCACGGTCATCAGCGCGCTACCGCCGCGCCCTTCATATTTTCAATAATCGCCGAAGCAAACTCCGACGTCCCGACCTTCGTAGCACCCGGCATTAGGCGTTCCAGGTCGTACGTCACCCGCTTCTGCTGTATCGTCCGCGCAATTCCGTCCTCGATCAGCTTCGCCGCTTCCTTCCACCCCAAAAACTCAAACATCATCGCCCCCGAAAGCATCACTGAGCTCGGATTGATCACGTCCTTGTCCGCATATTTCGGCGCTGTCCCGTGCGTCGCTTCAAACACCCCGTATCCGTCCCCGATATTCGACCCCGGCGCCATCCCCAGCCCGCCCACCTGCGCCGCGCAAGCATCCGAAAGATAATCCCCGTTCAAATTCGATGTCGCCAGCACACTGTACTCATCCGCGCGCAAAAGTACTTGCTGAAACACCGAATCCGCGATGCGGTCGTTGATCAACAACTTCTTCTTCCACTGTCCTTTACCATGAGTGGAATAAATCGTATCCAGCGTCTGCTTCACTTCCGCATAAATCGTCTTTTTGAACGCGTCTGTCGCCTGCTCCAGCCCCGGCTCGATCAGCTCCGCGTTCTGCTCTACCGTCAGCGCCGCATTCTTGTCCAGATTGTCGAGGATCCAGCTTTCGCGCTCCGTGACCGTCTGCGCACGGAATTCTTCGCGCGCCAAATCATAACCCCAGTCGCGAAACGCGCCTTCCGTGAATTTCTGAATATTGCCCTTGTGCACCAGCGTCACGCTCTTACGCCCATTTGCCAGTGCATACTTGATCGCCCGCCGCACCAGCCGCTTCGTCCCCGTCGGCGAAATCGGCTTGATGCCCACGCCCGAATCCCACCGGATCTGCTTCTTGCCATCCTTCAGCATCTCGTTGTTCAGAAACTCCAGCAGCTTCTTCACTTCCGGCGTCCCGGACTTCCATTCGATTCCGATGTACACGTCTTCCGTGTTTTCGCGGAAAATAAAAACGTCCATCTTTTCCGGCTCCTTCACGGGGGAGGGAACTCCCTTGAAATACCGTACCGGCCGTTCGCACGAATACAAATCCAGAATCTGCCGCAGCGCCACATTCAGCGAACGAATCCCACCGCCCACCGGCGTCGTCAGCGGCCCCTTGATGGCCACGCGAAAATCTCGAATCGCATCGACGGTATCGTTCGGCAGCCACTCGTTGAAAGTCTTGAACGCCTTTTCGCCCGCGAACACCTCGAACCACGCCACGCGCCTCTTTCCGCCGTAAGCCTGCTGCACCGCCGCGTCAAACACCCGCCGCGACGCCTTCCAGATGTCGCGCCCCGTCCCGTCCCCCTCGATATACGGGATCACCGGCGTATCGGGCACCTGCAGTTCACCCCCGCTATATCCGATTCCTTTGCCGCCCGCAGGAACCGCCTGCCCGTTGTAAGTATCCTTCATGGTCCAAACTCCTCCGTGGAAAAAACCTCGCACCACTCGCCCAGAAGCCCCCGCCCAGATCCCTGTGCAAGTGGGAATCAAAAAACATATCACAACGCCCGCCAACTCCGAAATCCGTCGGCTTTCCGCTAGTGAGTCAGTTCCCGATTAGCGCTGTGGCTCAATGGGTCGATTAGTGGTGATTGGGCCTGATATTCGCAATTTATCTTTTCTGCGGCTTGGCAGCGTCAACTTCTGTTCTCAATTTGGGAGATTCGACGGTACCGTTTTCGGTTCTAGGGGTTGCGGGCAGCGTCGAAAGTCGAGGACTTCGCCTCAAGCCGTAACGACTCTCACAGGCTTGGTTCTCTTCGCAAGGATAGCCAGCCTCTCTTTGTGATTCATGGGCTCCCACGGGACAAGTTTCTCGGCGAGCACATCCATTCTGCGAAGGAGAGTCAACTCCATGAAAAGCTGCATAAAATCCAAGTCGCGAAAGACCAGGGAGCCGGACTCTCTCATCTTGCTGCGAATGCGCTCAAGATGGGCGGGCATCTCGGTCCAGTGTAGGGCCGATCGGTGGTGATGACAGAGGTGGTATCCTTCGTTCATGAAGTTCACCTCATCAAAGACGGTCACCGTATTTACAAAATAATCCTCGGGATGTTCCGGGTCACAGAAGGCGTGCTGAACCCATGAGGTGATTGCCATGATGAAGTTCAGGGTGAGAAGAGGAACTAACACGTACAGGATTCCAATTCTCCAATCGTAAAGAAAGACAGCCCCGAAATAAACCATGTACCGCGTCATTCCCCATAACATTCTTCTTTGGTTCTTTACATCGCCTCTAGCTCTAAAGTAGGCGTATGGAGCAAGCCCCAGCGTGGTCCAAATGTTGTCCGAAAGATACCAAAGGAAATGCAGTGGATTCGTTCGATCGTAGCCCATGGTAGAGGCATTGTCGTCGGGTCCGCCGTTCTCTTTATGGTGGAGACGCACATGAACGGTCCGTCCCAGTTCGGGAAGGTCCCCATACAAGTATCCGAGAAAGAATTCGACGTAGCGGCCGAAGACCCTGTCGTATCTATCGCAGAAGTAGCCTTGGGGGCGATGCGCCTCCAGGTGTTTAGCACTGAACATCCTGACAGACCGCCGAAACTTGGGGCCGCACAGCGAAAGATAGAACGCGATCACCAGCAGAAGCCGAGGTTTCCCTAAAACGAGTTGGATTACGAAAATTGGCAAGGCAGTAAGGGTGAGGGAGACCATGATGCGTAACGCGGGCGTGTCTCGGGAGTCCCGCAGAACTTCTTGGCCCAGCCGGCCAATGAACCGGTCGTAAGTCCGCGAAAGAAATTGATACGCCTTGCGTATGGGACGAACCTTCCCGAGGAGCATGGCCGCGCCATGGAATCCGACGGAAAGCGTGCCCACGAGCGATGCGGCAGCAATGCTTGTCAGAGCGATGGGCACTGACAAGCAGCGAAGTAGGAGTTTGGGTATCGCGTGAGCATTGACCGCAGGCCCACACGTGTTTGAGCGAGCGTCTTTTGCCACGTCGTTCAAAGCCGCTTGCGTTAACTTGCCTGCGAATTGCATGTTCGTCGTTATACCAATCGAGCGGCTTCGTCCGGTGTCATACGCGAAAGAACTGTACATCCAAGGAGACCAAAGTTCCAGCGTCGAACAGTTGTGTGCGGCGGATCAGAAACGGGTTCATCAAACACCGCCTCACCGTCCTGAGGCCCAGCTCCAGCTCCCCCGGCCCCCACGTTCCCGGTAATCGGCAACGCTCACTGTCGAGGTAGAATAGGCCTCGTGCCTGAGAACCCATATCCGGAAGCTCTTGTGCACCCTTCGGTGGCCATCCCTCGCGCCAACGAGAAGCACAAAATTATTGAATACTACGACTTCGTTAGCCCTTACTACTACTCCTTGTGGGGTGAGCATATACACCACGGCTACTGGGTCCGTGGCGATGAATCGAAAGAAACCGCGCAGATCCAGCTCATCGATCATCTCGCGCAGCTCGCAAACATAAAAACCGGCTCACGCATTCTGGACATCGGCTGCGGCTTTGGCGGCAGCAGTCTCTATCTCGCGAAAAAGTACGGCGCCAGCACCACAGGCATCACCATTTCTCCCGTGCAAGTGCAAATGGCCAGGGAAGCTGCGGCCAAGACCAATCTGGACGCCAGCTTTTTCCTGATGGACGCGGAGGACATGCAGTTTTCGCAGCAGTTTGACCTGCTTTGGTCCGTCGAATCCATTTCTCACTATTATGATCCTCGGAGATTCTTCGCTTCGGCGGTGAAGTACCTGAAACCCGGCGGCTGCTTCGCCCTCACGGACTGGTTCCGGAAGGAAAACCTTTCGCCCGCCGACAAAAAGAAATTCATCCAGCCGATCGAGAAGGGCATGATGGTCGAACTCCGCGGAATGAATGACTATAACGACTTTCTGGTTTCTATTGGCCTGCACATCGTCCATCGGCAGGACCTCACCCTCAACTGCGCGAGATCCTGGCGCCTCGGCCTGGACATCATCAAAGACAAAAAGTTCTGGACCCTGGCCGCGAAACATGGCGCCGCATTCGTCACCAACCTGAAAGCGTTCCGTGCCATGCGTTCCGGCTTCGCGTCCGGCAATTTCGTCTATGGCCTCTTCGTCGCAAAACTACCGGAAAACGGTAGCAATCACGCGCGATCTCTCTCGAACCAAGGTATAGCTGCCTTTATCCCATAGACCGTCCCGATTCGCTTTCGCCTACTCTGGTGGTGCCAGTTTCGGAGGATTGACTCGAAGATTTATTTTGCTCCCATCCGGCAGACTTACGATCTGTCTATGCAGGTCACCGAGGAAGGAAACATGCTCGTAGATGTCTGCGATAAAGGCCGTGTCGGGAGTGCCACCTTCGGCGAAGACCGCGGGTACACCAAACCCGATACATTGCGTTGAACTCGGAATTAGACCACGTTGTGCATAGGTTAGTGCCTCTTGTTCGACGAACCACTCTCTTCGTTTTTCACTGGTCTCAGCCATTACCAGAAATTCTGAATACGAGTTTGAAACTTTGTTCAATTTGCCGGTTGTTGTGTTCAGCCAGAAGACTGCGCCGGCTTTGTCCCGCAGAAATAATTCGCCAAAAATATTTCTTGCGAGCAGTGTCATCTGAGAAGGGCAGAGCCATCGCCAATCGGACAGAAGGCGGTCGATTTCGAGGTCATCCACCTGAAAGCATTTTTCCACGATGTCACCTATTAGGGTCCATCTTACGCGATGCAAAGCAAGTGCCTGTTAAGTCGCCAGCTTTGACGAGCTCACAATCGGCAGCGACGCATCCAAAAAAGTAGGGGCACGATACATCGTGCCCCTCTTCCCGATCGCATTCGATCCCAGGTGCCCGCGTCTAAAACATGTTCCACAGGTACTGGTTGTAAACCTCGTGGTGATATTGGACTTCCGGTACTTTGACGATGCTGCCCAAGGAACGCGGACAACGATCCGCGGCCACGCGCTTCAGCTCCGCGTAGCGAGCTTTGACGTCGGCGCCAAGGAGCGTGGTGGTCCAGTCCGCCTTCTCGAAGTTTTCGAGCGCGGTATAGATGTTGTCCGGCAGGTAGCGCTGCGCCGAGCGCAGATTCTTGATTTTGGCCACCTCGCCGTCCAGTCCAGACTTGAAGATCGAGTACATCACCATGTAGGGATTCGCATCGGGAGCGACGGCGCGCACTTCGGTGCGCATGCTGCGCTCATTGCCGATGGGGATGCGCACCATCGCGCCGCGGTTGACGGCCGAAGCATTGAGCTGGTTGGGCGCTTCAAAGTGCGGATCGAGGCGGCGATAGGCATTCACGCTGGAGTTAAAGAGCAGGCAGATGTCGTTGCCATGCGTGAGGACGCGATCTACGAACTCCCAGCCCATCTTGCTGAGCTTTTCTTCCCCCTTGGGATCCCAGAAGAGATTCTTGCCGTCCCTGCTGACGGAGACGTTGGTGTGCATGCCGCTGCCATTAACGCCGACCACCGGCTTCGGCAAAAACGAAGCGGTAAATCCCATGTTGGTGGCCACCTGGCGGCAAATCAGTTTGTAAAGTTGGATCTGATCTGCGGCGGAGACCACTTCGCCGTAACCATAGTTGATTTCAAATTGCGAAGGCGCCACTTCCGGGTGATCCTTTTCGTTCTGGAATCCCATGGATCGCTGCACTTCCGCGGTGGTGTCAATAAACGTGCGCAGTGGGTCGCCGGGGAGCGAGTGATAGTAGCCGCCCGTATTGACGTATTCAAACTTTCCGGTTTCGTTGTAATTCCGTTCCGCGTTTTGGCCTTTGAAAAGGAATCCTTCGATTTCATTGGCGGCGTTGAGCGTAAGACCTTTCTTTTCGTGGAGATTGTCGGCATAGCCCTTCAGCACTCCGCGAATGTCGGCAGAGTAGGGCGAGCCATCCTTGTCAATAACATGCCCGAAAACGAGAACCTTTCCGGATCCGAATACATCCGCGGGCGCCCAGTAAAATGCGCTCCAATCCATCGCCAGACGCAGGTCGCTCTCGCGCTGGGCCGTGAATCCGCGGATCGACGATCCGTCAAACGTCAAATTGTCCCAGCTCTTGATCAGGAATTTCTTGTCGTAGTCGAGCATGTGCAGGCGGCCTTCCAGGTCGCTGAACAGCACCGTGACCGCCTTGATGCGCTTCTCGTCTGTCAGGTACTTGATCCGCTCTTCCTGAATCTTGTGCGCTGCAACGCGCTTCTGACGCTGTTCCTTCGCCTTCAGGTTCAGTTCTTCCAACTCGTCATAGGAAAGGGCCAGGAAACTACGCAGTTCGTTCGACATGAATCTCCTCGCTTTGGGATTGGAAACGGCTTAGGCGTGCAATAAGAGGTGAACAAGGACGGTCCATCAAGCCGATAGGTTATCGCGGTGCTCTTCTGCCGGTCAAATCGAAAAATCGCGACAATCAATCGAAATTTTCAATCAAGAGCCAGCCACTTTGTCCTGAACAGTAGGCAAGCGAGGGCTCCCGCCGTCGGCATCAGAAACCCCAATTAGTCGTAGTATTCGTTTCCGAGGTGCGTGATCAGGTCTTCGCCCATCATCCAGCGCAGCGTGTTTTTCAGCTTCATCGACTGGATGAAAAGGTCGTGCTCGGGATAGAGGCCCGGAGCGGTCATGGGCGACTTGAAGTAGAAGCTAAGCCATTCCTGGATTCCGCGCATCCCCGCGCGCTGCGCAAGGTCCAGAAAAAGCACCAGGTCGAGTACGATGGGTGCAGCCAGAATCGAGTCGCGGCAAAGAAAATCCACTTTGATCTGCATCGGGTAGCCCAGCCACCCGAAAATATCGATATTGTCCCAGCCCTCTTTGTTGTCCCCGCGTGGCGGGTAGTAGTTGATGCGCACCTTGTGGAACAGCTTTCCATAGAGCTGCGGATAGAGTTCCGGCTGAAGAATGTACTCCAGCACGCTGAGCTTGGATTCTTCCTTGGTCTTGAACGAGCCTGGATCTTCCAGCACTTCGCCGTCGCGATTCCCAAGAATATTCGTCGAGAACCATCCGTCCAGTCCTAGCATCCGCGCTTTAAAAGCCGGCGCAAGCACGGTTTTCATCAACGTCTGCCCGGTCTTGAAATCTTTCCCGGCGATGGCCACATTGTGATCGTGCGCCAGCGTCTGGATTGCCGGTATGTCCACAGTCAAATTCGGCGCGCCATTTGCAAACGGCACTTCACTGGTAATGGACGCCCACGCATACAACATCGAAGGCGCGATGGCTGGATGATTCGACTTCATGCCCTCAACAAACTTTTCCGGCGTCGAATGCACGTCTTCAGCCTTCAGAAAACTTTCAGTAGAACCGCACCAGCAGGTCACCAGCCGCGCCGCTCGTGAAGTCTTTCGGAAATTCGCGATGTCTTCCTTGATCTGCAGCGCCAATTCGTACTTATTCTTGCCCTTCTTGATATTTGGCCCGTCGATCAGCTTTACGAAGTTGCGGTCGAACGCCGCCTTCATCGGCTTGATCGTGGAGAGAAACGGCTTTACTTTCGCCAGGTCCTGCGGGTTCAGCACTCCTGCGTTGGCCGCGCTCTGGTAAGCGTTATCCTTGAAAATATCCCAGCCGGCAAACGCGATATCTTTCAATTCCGCCAGTGGCACAAACTTCTTGATCGCCGGCGTCCGCCCCTCGGTGCGCTTTCCCAGCCGGATCGTTCCGAGCTGCGTCAACGAGCCTACCGGCTGTGATTTTCCTTTGCGGACAAGCTCGACTCCGGCCATAAACGTGGTGCTGACCGCCCCCATCCCGGGCAAAAGAACTCCCAATTTCCCCTTCGCTGGCGCAATTTTCGCGGGCTTTTCCATGCAACTCCTCGGTATTCAGGATCTTGGAATTAAGTTAGTGGCAGCTTTTGCGTGCTGCATCCCCAAGCAAACCAGTAATGATGCGCGAACCAGCGAGGATTTGCAAATGGCGCAAGAATAGGGAGCAAGAAGAGTGCCAGCGGCATCTCGGCAGTCGCCAGCTATTCAGTCCGCTGTGTCACACGTGCTTGGGGTTGCGCCGCAGCTCAAACACCAGATACACCACGATGGCGATGTTGAACAGAAGCAGGATCACTTTCGCGAGACTCACCTGCTTAACGATTTCATACACTTCCAATGGAAGGAAGGAAGCCGTCGTGACGATGGTCAGGTATTCCGCCCAGCGTTTGCGTAGCGCCAGGCCGATCCCTTCGGTGAGAAAAACCGCGGAGTAAATAAAGGTCCCCACCCTGAACTCTTTCAATTTTGTGGCGTCCACCCGCGCCAACTTCTCGATCAGCATATGAATGTACTGATTGTGCGGATCTATGCGGACCAGGTTTGCCCAGTGTTCCAGCGTCGGGCCGACATCTTTGGACAGCAGTGCAGGAGCGGTGATTCCCACCGCGAGCAAGGCCAGACCCTTCAAAAGCTTGAATGCGGCGATAACCATCAGCCCGCGAGGGTGTGCTTTGTGGCTTGATTCTTTTCCAGCCATGTTCCTCTATACGCTCTTTTTCTCGAAAAGGTTGCGCCCGTCAGCAGCCCAATCGCCGGCCGATTATGTCACTCTGACGTAGCAAAAGGATTGGCCTTCAAAAGCGCGGTCAAATCCACCACTATCTTCGCGCTGAGTTCCTTGAGGGACTGATCATTCGGATCTTTCTCCATCTCAAACTTAGCCGCCGGGGCGTATGGGCTCACCGTAATCACCGGCCCAAATTTGTTGTCGCCGCCTGTTGCGCCGGCAATTTCGTAGAGCTTCTGGTCCGGCCGCGCCAGGTTGCTCACGCTTACGAACAGTTGCAGCGTTGCGGGCGCGGACTCGCTGCCAATGAGCGCTCGGCGCAGACGGCCCTCTTCATCCACCTGTGCGAAAACGCCTTGAATGCGAACGCCTTTTTCCGGGCGCGGCTGCCATCCGCGCAAGCGGTGTGCCGTGTACCCCGCGTCCTCCAAAGCCTTCACCAAACTTGCGCCCAGCGAATCATTTAGCCGGAGGGCCTGCTTGAACGGAGTTTCTTTTTTCTTCTGCACTGCTGCCTGCTCCGTCGGCGTATTCAGCCGGACTCTTCTCCTCTTTGGGGTGCGCAACATCCAAATCGAAGTCGCTGACATACACTACGATGGATTTAGACGGGGCTTCGTCTTGCGGTTCCCGCAAGACCGTAGCTCGTCCAGCAGGTTGGGGAAACAAGCCGGCAAGCGCTCCCAATGCCATCGGGACTGTCAGCAAAACCAGACGCAATGCATTCATAAAATAACCTCTAGACGGAAGTGCCCGCTCCGTTGGCGTTCATGGAGTACCAATGATGTCACATGCCGGCACAATTTAGGACTGCGGGATTGCTGATCATCCGTCAAGTGCTCACGCAAAACACCGAGGGCCGTCTATCCAGGCGGTGGTGTGAAACTAGCCAAATTTCTTGGGGCGCGCTGGTTCACCAGCGGTCAAAACAGGAGGGTATGTTCATGCGAAGCGTTTTCAGAGGTCTTTTCAGCATTTTGCTGGCATGCGGGTTTCTCGCGGGCAGCGCAGAAGCACAGTTCAAAAGTGGCGGGCAAGCCAGCCAGTTGAAATTGCCGACGCTCAGCCAGCGCGCCGTAAGCACGCAGCGCGTCGGACTGACGGACATCACTATCGTGTATTACCGGC
>Ga0210406_10007317_pt1 | contig 11236 bp, 5 predicted proteins | sample IncBWC30MmetaG_FD_155454 | JGI IMG/M metagenome (GOLD analysis project Ga0210406, IMG submission 155454) | Forest soil microbial communities from Barre Woods Harvard Forest LTER site, Petersham, Massachusetts, United States - Inc-BW-C-30-M | ecosystem: Environmental > Terrestrial > Soil >... | reverse complement strand
CTGGTGGTTGGCGGGGACGTCCATGGTGGCCACGACGTTCGCCGCGGACACGCCGCTGGCCGTGAGCGGGTTGGTGTACACGCAGGGCGTGGCGGGGAACTGGCTGTGGTGGAGTTTTCTGCCCTCAGGCATGATGACGGTTTTTCTGTTTGCGCGATTGTGGCGGCGCTCCGGGTTGATCACCGACGTGCAGTTTGCCGAGTTGCGCTACCACGGGAAGCCCGCCGCGTTTCTGCGGGGATTCCGCGCGGTGTACCTGGGCTTGCTGATGAACTGCCTGATTCTTGGGTGGGTCACGAAGGCGATGGTGAATATCATCAGCACTTCGCTGGGGATCAGTGACGCGAAGGCGCTGGCGATTTGCGTGTTTTTCCTGATGCCGTTCACGGGGATTTATGTTTCGCTGGGCGGATTGTGGGGCGTGCTGTGGACGGATCTGTTTCAATTCGTGCTGAAGATGGCGATCGTGATTGCGGTGGCTTGGTATGGCGTGCACGCTGTGGGTGGAATGCCGCAGTTACTCGAGAAATTGGCGGCGAAGAGGAGTTTGGTTGGGTCGCATGCGAGCGACATCACGGCGTTGTTGCCCGATTTTTCGCGCGGCTTCACGGGCGAAGCGCTGTGGACTTTGCCAGTTATCACGTTCGTGGTTCATCTGGCGGTGCAGTGGTGGGCGTTCTGGTATCCGGGCGCGGAGCCGGGCGGCGGCGGCTATATTGCGCAGCGGATTTTCAGCGCGCGGGATGAACGGCACGGGTTGCTGTCAGTGCTGTGGTTTAATCTTGCGCACTACGCGCTGCGGCCCTGGCCGTGGATTCTGACCGCCTTGGCGGCGGTGGTTCTCTACCCGGGATTGGCTCAGCCCGAACGCGGCTACATGCTGGTTGCAACGCAGCATACGCCGCATGCGCTGCTCGGGATTTTGCTTGCCGGCTTTATGGCTGCGTTCATGTCTACTGTGGCGACGCAGTTGAATTGGGGAAGTTCGTACTTGGTGGAGGATTTCTACCGGCGGTTTGTCAAAAGAGGCGCCAGCGAGGCGCATTACGTGAACGCATCACGGCTGGCCACGATTTTTCTGGTGGTCGCGGCGGCGTGGGTATCCATGCAATTGCAGTCGGTCAGCGAGGGGTGGAAGATTGTGCTGGAGCTTGGGGCGGGCACCGGCGGAGTATATCTGTTGCGGTGGTATTGGTGGCGGGTGAACGCGTGGAGCGAAATTTCGGCCATGGCTGCGGCGCTGGTTACCACGCTGGCGCTGCACAGCCACTCTTTATGGATGAACATTGCCGGACGGCCGTTGCCGTTTCTTGGATCGGATCCGGTCGTATTCGCGAAGACAACGCTGTGCACTACAGGCGTAACCACGTTGGTGTGGTTGGCCGTTACGCTTCTTACTCCCGCGGAGCCCCAGAAAACGTTGGTGGATTTTTACCGGCGCGTACGTCCTGATGTGCGTGGATGGGGACCGGTGGCGCGCGCGAGCGGCTCGGAGGAGACGACGCGCGATCTGGGAACGAATCTGTTGAGTTGGTTAATCGGGTGCGTTTTTGTGTACTCCGCGCTATTCAGCATCGGGCAGTTGTGTTTCGGTCGAATGGCGCCGGGACTATTTTGGGGGCTGGTGTGCGCGGCGAGTGGTGTGGCATTGTATCGCCTGATGCCAAAACCCGCGGAATGGCGCGTTTCCTAAAATGACGGCTCCCACGCCCAAAAAGGGCACGCACCACGCCTTACTGGCCGGCTTTCTCGGCTGGACGCTGGACGCCTTTGATTTTTTCGTGATCGTGTTTCTCTACGACACTCTTTCTCATCAGTTTGGTGTTTCCAAGAAGGCCATCGTTCTTACCACTACAGCCACGCTGGCGCTGCGCCCCGTCGGCGCCTTTATTTTTGGCCTGCTTGCGGACCGCTTTGGGCGCCGCATTCCGCTGATGGCCAACGTGATTTATTTTTCGATTATCGAGTTGCTGTGCGGGTTTGCGCCCAACTACACCGCGTTCCTGATTCTTCGCGCCTTGTTCGGAATCGGCATGGGCGGAGAATGGGGTGTGGGGGCTTCGCTGGCGATGGAGGCTGCGCCTACGCGATGGCGCGGCATCCTCAGCGGTATTTTGCAGAGCGGCTATTCGATTGGGTATTTGCTGGCGGCGATGGCGGCGCGCTTCGTGTTGCCCGCGTGGGGCTGGCGGCCGATGTTCTGGCTAGGCGCGTTGCCGGCGCTGCTGGCTCTCTACATTCGGACCAAGGTGCCGGAGTCGGAGGCGTGGCAGCATCATCGCGCCGGGAGCATGAGCGATGTGCTGCGCGTGGTGGCCGCGAATTACAAACGGTTTTTGTACCTTGTGGTGCTGATGGTGTTCATGATGTTTCTTTCGCACGGCACGCAGGATTTGTATCCGGACTTCCTGAAGGAGATTCACAAAGTAACGCCATCAGGCGTGGCGAACATCGCCATGATTTATAACGTGGGAGCGGTGATTGGCGCGATTATATTCGGATCGTTGTCGCAATCGCTGGGGCGGCGCAAGGGAATGATGGCGGCGCTGGGGCTGTGCCTGCTGGTGATGCCATTCTGGGCGTTTGGCGGGAGCGTGCCGGTGCTGATCGTGGCGACCGTGTTTATGCAGATGGGAGTGCAGGGGGCGTGGGGCGTGATTCCCGTGCACTTGAATGAACTGGCGGCCGACGCGGCGCGCGGGCTGATGCCGGGGATGGCGTACCAGTTGGGAATTTTGTTTGCGGCGCCGACGAATTCGATTGAGTATGCGCTGCGCGAGCGGTTCGGGTACCAGTGGGCCCTGGCGGGGTTTGAGATCGTGACGATCGTGGCGCTGGTGCTGCTGTTATGGCGCGGTGCGGAAGAGCACAGCCGCAGCTTCATCGGCCAATCAACGCAAACTCCTAATCCTTGACGTGGGGCTGACCCCCTGAGGTCGGCCGCTCTCGCTTTTGTAGCGGCCGCCTTCCGAGGCGGGCGCTTTCCGCTTTGTCCGGGCCGCTCGCAGGGTAGATGCTTGCGACTTTCGTATGCTACAATTTTTGTATTAGTTGTGTATCTCGTTGCGCCCTTAGCTCAGCTGGATAGAGCGTCTGGCTACGAACCAGAAGGTCGGGTGTTCGAATCACCCAGGGCGCACCACTTTTCCCGATAAAAACAGGGTTTTTCGCGGCTGCCGGAAATCAGGGAAAGCCTTGTTTGTCCCTTTGTTTGTACTCCTGGACCGAGCTTGAGGAGGGCACTAGCTCGAAGAGCTCTAAGAGGAACAGCAACTTTTCCGGGTCCGAGGGGGGTTATCACGGAGGGGTGCAGATCTGTTCTCCTGCCTACCGCTAGACCACTTCTTCAGGCGAGTAGAACTGGGAGAACGTCACGTGGTGACGGGTTGTTTGGGCGCGGGAGACAAAACCGCACCCTGAACCGCATGGTACGGCACGCGGGTTCGGTTATAATGCGTCTTAATGTGTGTACGCATCCTTCTAAGTATTGTGGCTGATGTCGTTATGCCAGATTGGATAATCCAGACTCTTATCGGCATTGCTGTCAGCGCTATTTTCTTTTGGCTGGGGATGCGGTTTCGCTCGAAGTCTCAGATGGCATACCAACTACATGATTTATCGGTCAGCCCAATGTGACGAACCTCGGTGACATCAAAATTCTGTTCAACAATGTCGCGGTTCCTCGTGTCGTCGTCACGCAATTGGCTGTATGGAACACGGGCAACACGGTAGTCGGGGGAAAGGAGATCGTTGAATCTGATCCGCTCACAATTCACTTTGAAGATGGAGCGCTGATCCTTGATGCACAGCGTGTGACTGCGACTCAAGAGGTCAACGATTTTCGCATCAGAGTTTCTGAGCACGATCGGTCCCCTGCGTTTCTCGTGATTGTTGTAGTCATTACTGTTCTGAGTTTGGCAAAAAACGCGATTGCCCCGCACTATCCCGCGATAAATAAATATGCAGAGTGGCTATTCGATGCGGTTGTCGCTTTGGGGATGCTTATTTTCTTTTGCTTAATTCTGTTTCTCATTGGCTACAGCCTTCACACTCGGTCACGTGCCACCCCTAAATCCCTGTCTCGTTGAAGCGTCGGATCGACGGTACGTCTACGTGCTTCAATCCGAGAAAACTGAGCAACTCTACACGGGGTTTACTTCCGACCTTGAGCACCGCGTTGGACAGCACGATGCGGGCATCACTAAATCCACGAAGAATCGCGGGCCGTGGAGACTTGTTTACCAGGAACAGTATGATTCCCGTGCAGAAGCAATGCGGCGTGAGAAATTCCTGAAATCAGGCAAGGGTAGAGAACAACTTGCGGCTCTCATCGCCAAGAGGCGCCCTTAGCTCAGCTGGATAGAGTCCGCCTGCGGCGGAAACCAGAAGGTCGGGTGTTCGAATCACCCAGGGCGCACCATTTCCTTCCGTGCTTCAGGTCTTCGCGTTTCGAGCCGATATGAGGAGCGATTCTTAAGACGGTTTGCGTCTGACCTCGCTGCGTGAATTTATTCCTACCTTTCCAGTGCGAGGTGTCCGCACAGGAAATTCAGACGCAAAATGCAACTAATTAGGTGTTCTATAGTGAACAGACACCATGCCGGGCCTCTTGTACTATTCTGTTGCTCCACTTCCACCTTCACATCCCAGCGGTGGGAGCAATTGAGACAGAACAACTCATCAAGGTGACAAAATGAAGTTCCGCATAATCTCTTTCTCGCTTCTGGCCTTAATGCTTGCGTTTTTGGCGCCCAATGCTAATGCCGACACCGTCCTTGGACCTGTTTTGAGTACTTTTGCGGTCCTCGGTGGCACGCCTGTAGTAAGCTTCGCGTCGGGCACCGACACCATTACCGGGAATGTGGGTGTCTTCCCAGCTGCTTCGATCACCGGCACCTTCACCCTAAATGGTGGGACGCAACACGCCGGTGATGCGACCGCGGGGACGGCTCAGGCTGCACTCACCAATGCGTTGACTATTCTAGGAGGCTTGGCGTCCATCGGTGCCTCGCAGAGTAACCTGAATAATGTTAGCCTCGGTCCGGGTGTCTATAATATTGGGACGGCTGATTTGACGGGAATTCTCACTCTCACAAACACTAGTAACGTCACCAATCCAACCTGGGTTTTCATAGGGAGTGCGCTGACCTCCTCGGGGACAGTTCAGTTCGCGCCTGGCGTCAACGCCACTAACGCTGGCGTGTATTGGGATATCGGCAGCTCCGCGACCCTCTCTGGCGTGATGTTAGGAAATGTTCTCGCGAGCACAAGCATCACTACCACTGGCGTAACAGATACTTGCGGTAGACTCTTGGCGTCAACTGGTGACGTGACCTTTGCCGGCACCAGCACCATCTCCAGCACCTGCTCGGCCAGCACCAGCGGTAGCACCAACGGTTTGAGCGGCGGCCTTACGGTCACACCGGGTGGCGGCGGCACGGTAGTGGTCAGCGGGGGCGGAGTCCCACCCACTTCGGTTACTGGCACTGGCAACGGTGGCAACACTTCCGTCCCGGAACCCGCGACGTTTGCTTTGCTCCTCGCGGGACTGCTCCCACTTGGGCTTCTCAAGTTTCGCAAGTTGCACGCGGCCAACTAGCCCCAGCAACGGAACGCCGAACCCCCTCTCTTCATACCCAGGGAGCACTATTTCCTTCACAGTCTTTGCAATTGCATAGACACATCCGATTAGTGTTTCGTCTCGCTGTTTTGTATTATGAGGCGTTGAAAATTGCGTTTATCCAACGTTGAGCGAGAGACATCCGAGATGAAACTTTGCCGGTTTGGGGAGATTGGGCGGGAGAAGCCTGCCGTGGTTACTTCGGCGGGCGCGCGGAAAGATGTAAGCGGGCACGTTCGGGATTTTGACGATGTTTTTTTTGCTTCGGATGGCTTGGAGAAATTGAGGCAATGGTTCCGGGCTAACGAGGAGAAGTGTCCTGCTGTTCCGGAAAGTGCGCGATGGGGAGCTTGTATTGCGCGGCCTTCGAAGATTGTGTGTATCGGATTGAATTACGCCCGTCATGCCGCGGAAACCGGCAAGGAAGTGCCCAAGGAGCCGGTGATCTTTATGAAAGCGCCGTCTTCCTTGTGCGGGGCGTTCGACGACCTGGTGATTCCGAAGAATTCGCAGAAGACGGATTGGGAAGTGGAACTTGCCCTGGTGATCGGAAAGCGAGCTTCGTATGTTTCGGAGGCTGAGGCGATGGGTCATGTGGCCGGCTACTGCCTGGTCAACGATTACAGCGAACGGGCGTTTCAAATGGAGCGCGGCGGGCAGTGGGTAAAAGGGAAGAGTTGCGACACGTTTGCACCGCTCGGACCGTTCCTTGCGACACCGGATGAGATTCGGGACCCGCACAATCTGGCGCTGGGGCTCACCGTGAATGGCGTGGTGCGGCAGAACTCCAACACTTCCGACCTGATTTTTGGTTTGCCGAAATTGATCAGCTATTTGAGTGAGTTTATGACGCTTTTGCCGGGCGATGTGATTTCGACGGGGACTCCCGAAGGCGTTGGCCTGGGTTTGAAGCCGCCGCAGTATCTAAAGCCGGGGGATGTGGTGGAGTTGTTTATCGAAGGGCTTGGAAAAGCCAAACAGAAGGCGGTTGCCTACCGCGCGAGTTAGCAAACCAGAAAAAATTTGACGATTACCATTCCCACCAGCGGGCGGAGCGTTCCTTATGCGGGTGGGGAATGGTGAGCCTGATCGTCAGCGTTTCGTGGGGCTTCAGATGAAAAGTTAACGGTTTGGCGCTTGCGGTTGCCAGTTCCTCGTCCTCCGTCATGGAAACGACGGCTGCTGCTGTCACTTTCAACGTGGTGGTGATCGATGCGTCCGCCGGTTTTCCGGCGATTTCCTGGAGGCGCAGGATGTAATGCTCGGGGTTGCCGTCGGTGCTGGGTTTGAACGCGAGCATGGCGACGTTTTCGGCACTGACGGAGAAAAAGCTGCCGGTATCGGCGGCGGGGCCCATGGAGTTGTCGAGTTGCATGGTGATGAGCGGCACGTTTTCTTCCCAGCCGTCACGGTAAGACCCCACAGCATCGCGGGGGCCGCGATTCGCGCGCAAGGAGAAGGAATAGGTGGAGACGGCCGGGAGGCCCGGCTCGACGGTGGAAAAATTCACCATGCCCAGATCGCGGGTGTCGCCCTGATCCTGCTTGCGCATTACCGTGGGTCGCGCGGAGTTCAGGAAAGTGTTTGGGCCTTTCACTCCCGGGAGACCCGGCAGGTAAACAAAGAACGATTCTTTTTGAGAGAGCGTGATGGAAGTCTCCTGGCCGCCGATCTGGCCGGTCATCACGAGTGAGTGGAGCGGGGCGGCTGCGTCGGTGCGGGCTCCGGGCAAATAGTCTTCAGGAATTTGGTGAAAGCCGATGCCGTCTTCCACCCAGAGGGATGCGGAGCCTTTGAACGGGGCAGGGAATTGAAAGGAATAGTATTCACCGGCCTGATTGCTGGCGACGAAGGGCATTTTGTCTCTGTCCAGAATATTCTGGATGCGAACTTTCGAGATGCCTTCGACGAGCAGGATTTGTGTTTCCGGCCAGAAGGTGCCCGGTCTGCGTACGGTAAGGCGTGAAAAGACAGCGCCGGATTCCTTGGTGATCTGGACGTCGGGCCAAGCGGCGGGCAGGTTTTCGGCTGGGATCCAGCGAAGAAGCGAGTTGGCCGCTTTGCCGGCGGTCGAATCCACCAGTTCCTGGTTCAACTTCTTATCCAGAAGGCTGGTGATCGCGCCGTCCCCTGGTCGCAGCGCGAGTTTGTAAGTGCTGTTTTCGAGCGAGGCAGATGGTGCGGCGGCTATCTGGGACGCGGCCGGAGTCCCAGCAAGGATGGAATAGCTACGGTAGCCGAATGGGGGCACGTCTTTTGCAAGAAAAGCCACTTCAGTATCTGTAATCGTTTGAACGGGCACCGGTGCTCCGGTGGCAAGATCCTTTAGGCTGACAACCTTTTGTCCGTTGCGAAGTCTGAGTGTGGCCAGGTCGGCTCGGGTCCAGCTTAGGGGATTGAAAACGACTACAGTTTCACTCTCAACTTTTTTTTGCCCAAGCAAAGCTTGCAAACCGGAATCGAGCAGGTACTGGATATCTTCGCGGCCCGTGGAAGTGTAGTTGGCATATTCGCGATTCTGCAGGTCTACTTCGGCGCGCGTCATTAGTTTGGGCCAGCCGACCTGGGCTGCGCCGGAATGCTCGTCGTATTTATAGAGTTTCAGACGCGTGTCTTCGAGATTTCCCGAGGGGAGACTGGTGGAATTGCGAAACGTCAGCAGGCTCCAGATGGCTTCGGCGATCGGGAAATGATCCTGAATCCAGCGGGCGTTGGCGCTGATTACCGGGGAATTGATTTTTACTTCGGACCAGAGGCCGCTGTAGTCGCCTGAGAAGGCGGGGAAGGAGTCTTTCCCATAAGTTGTTTCCATGTGGCGGAAAAATTCGGCGGGCGTGGCGATGACGATTCTTGGGTCTTTTCCGGCGGCGTTCCATTCGCGCACCGCAGGGAGGAGTTGCTTCGCCTCGCGATTGGATGACACAAAATCGTGCAGGTATAAAAGCATCAGAGCGTCGTAGGGATAATTCGAGTTCTTGTATTTCGCGAGCAGTTTGTCCACGCCGTTCTGCATGATTTCGAGGCGCGACTTGCCTTCCATTTCTTTGGGATAGAAATGTTCCTTGGTGTATGGCTCGAGCGAATCGGGGTCGAGATAGTAGTCGGCCATGGCTTCGGTGTAGCCGCCGAGGCGTCCCTGTGTTTGCCAGGTGAGGACGCGGCTGCCATCCGGCGCGGTCCAATAAAACGGCATTTTGCCGGGGGTGAGGGAGGTGCCGCCGAAGAGAAAAAGATTGGACCCGTTCGCAAAGTATTTCACGCCGCTGCGGGCCAGCACTTGGGGGAGGCGCGAGGTGAAGCCCGGGACGTCGTCCATGATGGCGAAATCGGTTTTCACGCCTAACTGCTTTTCAATCGCCTTCATGTCGTAGGTGATGCGGTTGAGCGCTTCGGCGCCCATGAACTCCGTGTGCATGCTTCCGTAGACGGCGGACAGCTGGATCTGGCCTTTGTTTACGAGGTCAACGAATTCCTGAATTTGCTTGGGATCGGGAGTGCGCGCTAGCCATTCGCGAAGCTGCCAGGCACTTTCGACGGTCCAGCGAAATTCCGGATCGGCCTTGGCGTTGGCGATGACCTCGTCGATGTGAGGTTTGAGGCGAGGAAGAACTTCCTCTGGCGGGGCGATGAAGCCGAGGTCCCAGTGGCTGGAAGGAACGACGTAGATGGTCTTGATTTGCGTCTTTGCAGGAGGAGCAGCCTGTTGAGGCCCAGGTTGAGGGAATGCCATCCCTCCGAAACCGAGCAGGAGGCCGAGTAGCGCGGTCTTCGCTAAGGTGTTTATTGACATTGATCTTTTTGTCCCGTTCTTCCGACGCATTAAATTCTCTTCCTCCGCAGGCGAATTGGAAAAAGTAAAAAGAAAGGGGCCTCTTCGCAAGAGGCCCCAAGTTTAACGGAAACCCCGGTGGCGGATTGATCTAGAAGAGGAGCTTCAAGACCAACTGGGCTTGCCGGGAAGTGCCGGTGCCGACGTGATTGGCGATCGTCGAAGTGCTGATTCCAAAGTTTGAATCCGTGAGGTTGCCATCGGGATTCGCAAAGTTTGGATGGTTGAGAATGTTAAAGAGCTCGCCGCGGAATTGGACGGAGAGCCGTTCGTTAATCGCTGTGGTTTTTGCGAAGGAAGCATCCCATTGAGTGAAGCCGGGGCCACGGCCGGTATTGCGGCCCAAATCGCCATATTGACCGTTTGGAGGAGGAGCAAATGCCGCCGGATTGATCTGCGGGTGACCCGGGTATCCCGGAGTATTGGAGCCCGCAAAGGAGAGAGACTTGCCGGTCAAGTTGGGACGAATCTGGTCTGTGCCTAAGAACGGAGGGGCGACCGCGATATTATATGGCAATCCGCCGCGTGCCTGAAGCAGGGTGCTGATCTGCCAGCCTGCGGCCAAGCGCCTGGGGAGAGCAGAAGCCACCGGAAGATCCCAGACGGCACCGAGCGTGAAGTTGTGGCGTACATCAATATCACCGCTGGCGTAGTCCAGCTTTGGGTTGTGCGAGTTCTGGTAAGCCTCGGTGAGAATGTTCACGGCATCGTCGGTTTCATGGGCGTAGGTGTAATTGGCATCGAGGGTAACGCCCTTAGAGACACGACGACGCAGGCTGACTTGCAGCGATTCGTAGTTGGAATTAATGAAATTGCCGAATCGCCGAATCTGACCATAGTTGTTGCTGAGCTGGTTGGCGCCGCCCGGGAACGGAGAGAGGTTCAGTTCCTCGCCTGCATAAGCCGCGCCGGCGGGACCTTTTACTCCACGATTGGCGACATAGGAGGCTTCCAGAATCGTATCTTTCAGGATTTCATGCTGCACGCCGAGGCTCCAGTGCAGGGAATAGGTGTCGCGGATGTTCTTGTCCAGGCCAGTCACGTTCGCGGGGAGTGGCGGCGTGCAAGTCGGCAAGGGATTGGGAACTGGATACGTCAGGCCATAAAACGGAGTGCAACTCCGCGTCCCAAACAGGAGTTGAAAGAAGTTGAAGTTGAAGCTTTGCTGGTAATTGCTGGCGAGCCCGAGAGCGGCGCCGGTGAGCATCGGACTGTAGAAGACGCCGAAGCCCCCGCGCACCACCGTCTTTCCGTGTCCAAACGGATCCCAGGAAAAGCCTACGCGCGGACCGAAATTGTTGCGATCCGGGTTGTAAAGTGGCTTGCCGATGGGATCGAGGGTTAGGGCGGCGATGTTGAAATTGCCGATCAGATCGCCTTGCAATACGGTGTTGTACTCATAGCGCAAACCCAGGTTGAGGGTAAATCTGGGAGTCAGGCGGATATCGTCCTGGACGAAGAAGTCGTAGTTCGTATTCTGCACGCCAACTTCGTTGTAACCGAGGGTGCTGAGTTGCAGCGCCTGCGCCTGCTCGAAGTTGTGGATGCCGTCGAAGGCGAGGAATTCCTGGGGTTGCAACGTGTCGTGGGTAACAGCGTGGCGAATATCGAAGCCCGCCTTAACCGTGTGCTTGCCCTTAACCCAGGTCAAGGTATCCAGAAATTGCAATGAGTGCTGCGGGCGTAGGTCCGAGAAGAGCGCCGGGCCAGGAGTCGCGCCAAAATCCGTGGCCGGTCCGCAGCCCCAAAATGCGGAACATTGGAAGAAGGGAAATCCGGAGCCGCCG
>Ga0210406_10007316_pt1 | contig 11236 bp, 9 predicted proteins | sample IncBWC30MmetaG_FD_155454 | JGI IMG/M metagenome (GOLD analysis project Ga0210406, IMG submission 155454) | Forest soil microbial communities from Barre Woods Harvard Forest LTER site, Petersham, Massachusetts, United States - Inc-BW-C-30-M | ecosystem: Environmental > Terrestrial > Soil >... | reverse complement strand
TGAGTGAGCGCATGAGCCGAAGGGTCATTCTATCGGGAATGCGGCGGTTTGTCTGCAAGATTGACCAGCGCGGTAGTCGGCTACTTTGAAGTCCCGGATAAACCCACGCAGACTAGGAACGCCATAACCGCAGTCGCGGATACCATGACGAGAAATGCGAAAGTCCCTATAGCCATGCCAACCCAGTAGCTGATCGGTTCCTTGTCCCGGCGAGAGGTGCGGCCTTTGATTGTAGTAAGGACACCACTGCGAAAGGATTTGTAATAACCGTTTCCAAGGAGGAAGGCGATCGTCGCACAAAAGAAGAGTATGAAGAGTTCACGCGCCACTTAAATCACGATTCTAGCGTTCACGCCGCTCTTTCCGCTCTCCGCTGCTCGTAGGCTTCCCAGAGGGCCACCAAATCCTCTACACTCCACAGCCTGTCCGACACACCCGCTGCCATAGCCGGGGACGTGCGAAGTGTACGGTGAGTCTTGATGAAATTGTACGCGAAATAATTAAGGGCCGTGGCGGGGCGTGGTTCGCCAGTTTCCGGCTGAATCCATTCGACAAGCGAGTGTAACGCATCATAGTAGCCCACCACCGACCAGCGCTTGAGATTTGTTGTGCATGAGATCCCTCGCTCCGGCGCGTGCGCTCGGGATGACGCCGCCGGTGTGGGTCACAGCGTATAATCCGGTTTCGAGTTCAATATTTATTGAGGCCACTCCTTTGCCTATTGGAACCGCGTTTCACGAGAGAACTTTTCCGCTTTGCCACAGCTTGAATTACCGCGAGTGGTCAGGATATTACACGGTCAGCGTGTATGAGGTGCATCATGAGCACGAGTACAACGCCATCCGCAATGCGGCGGCGTTGATTGATATTTCTCCGCTTTATAAGTATTTGATCACGGGCAAAGACGCAACGCGGCTGGTGAACCGCGTGATCACGCGCGACATCAACAAGGTGAAAGTGGGGCAGGTGATTTATTGCTGCTGGTGCGATGAAGAAGGCAGGGTCATCGACGATGGAACGATTTCGCGATTGGAGGAAAATGTCTATCGCTGGACGGCCGCCGACCCGAGCTTGCGGTGGTTCCGGCAGAACGGCCTGAATATGGATGTGCAGGTCGAAGACATTTCCGAGAAGGTGGCGGCCTTGGCTTTGCAGGGGCCGACGTCGGCAAAGTTGTTGAAGACTGTGGCTGATGCGGACATTGCGAACCTGAAGTATTTTCGCGTGACGCACGGGAAGATTGCGGGCGTGTCTGTCGACATTTCGCGCACTGGGTATACCGGCGATCTGGGGTATGAAATCTGGGTTCCGTGGAATGATGCGGTGAAGGTTTGGGATGCTCTCGCGGAAAAAGGCAAGCAGTTTGATTTGCACGCGGCGGGCATGTTGGCGCTGGATGTGGCGCGGGTGGAAGCCGGGCTGCTGCTGATCGAGGTGGACTACAGCAGTTCGAAAAAGGCGCTGATTGCGTCGCAGAAGTATTCGCCGTACGAACTGGGTTTCGCGAAGATGGTGCATCTGGAGAAAGAGAATTTCATTGGCAAGCGGGCGCTGGAGCAGGACGCGAAGAATGGCGTGCCGCGACAACTGGTCGGCGTGGAAGTCGATTGGACCGACGTTGAGGCGCTTTACGAGCGCTACGGTCTGACTCCGGCTGCTCCGAGCCAGGCTTCGCGCGTGGCCGTGCCTTTGTACTCGGGAGAAAAGCAGGTGGGCAAAGCGACGACTACTAGTTGGTCGCCGATCCTGAAGAAGATGATCGCGCTGGCCAGCGTGGAGACTGAGCATGCGAAGCTGGGGACGCAGTTGCAGATGGAGATCACGATCGAGGCGATCCGGCTGAAGACGAATGTGAAGGTGACTGGGCTGCCGTTTTTTAATCCGGCGCGGAAGACGGCGGTGCCGGTGTAGCTTGGCTAGCCGGGCTTCGCCCGGCGGACAGCCCCTTCGACTCCGCTCAGGGCAAGCTACGGGCGGCTGTCCCCGAACGTTTTTCTGCGAGGCGATTGGCATCAGCGCCGAAGGAAGTAGATTCTATTGGTCCAATCCCAATTCCCAGTTTCTCTTGCCAGTCCGGTCAAGGCCCAGACCAGACCACCAATATCCGAAGGCGAAATCGTTTTTTCGTCTACAAAGACCACGCCGCCGTGAGTGCGCTCTTCTTCCGCCCAAGTCTTGAGCAGGGGAGGAATTGTCCTCCGGTCATAAGTGACGAGCGTTAATCGCTGGGCGGCGGCTTCTCGCAAACAAGCGGGGTCGTCCTGTCCCAGGAAGCGTCCATTTTCCCATTCCGCCAGATAGCGAATTTCCAAAGCGCGGTTGCGGCGATGGAGACCGGTCGCTACGTCCGGCGAGATATGCTCATCGAGAAGAAGCTTGAGCATGTCGGTTTTTCGCCGTTTTCCTGGGAACGAATTCGACCGCTAGAGGCAGCATGCGCTTCAGCGCTTCGAAATCAGTTGTCTCATTGTCCGCGATTGCCTCATTGATTTCCTCGGGAAACGCGGCGGCATAATTTACAGCTGCCTGGACTTTCGCTTGCGGCCACTTGAGATGTCCCGCCACAGCCGACACATCTTTCCGATAACTGTCGACGAGCAGCATGACCTCCCATATGGCGAGCGAGCTCCCTTGCAGGTAAGCCTGGCGGCCCGCAGGCGAATCTCGAAAGTCGATGAACCCAAACTCCGACCGGCGCAAGCCTTCCTCCACGAGACGGGCGCTGGCATCGCTGGGAGTCCATCCATGACGATTCGCCATGCGTTTGAGACGCTTTCCGCTCGCCGCCGGCAGGCGCATACTGATGACCATTGAGTGAGTTGATCTCACGGCAACCTCCGAAGTGTAACTGTTGTAAGCATTGTAACACATGGCTTGCGATCTTGGCTTCGGAGTCGGCAGGCCGGGCTTCGCCCGGCGGACAGCCCCTTCGACTCCGCTTGGGGCAAGCTACGGTTGGCTGTCCCCACATGTTCGTGCCGATTACTTTCCAGGAATAGACTTTGCCACTCGCCGCTTTCCCGCCAGATAAATCCACGCCCCCACCGAGACGAGCGCTCCTGTTCCGCCGACGATCTTGAACAGTGCCAGCGGTTTGTTGGGTTCATCCGGCTGTGGGATCAGAGACAAGACGATGGTCAGCGTGGTGGTGAGGAATCCGAGGGTTGCTACCAGTTTCGCGACCGTGCTTCCTCCGGGCACCCGGATCACATCCGGGCCGGCGGGCTCGCGCTGCAGCTTGATCATGGCGGCGAACAGGTACAGGTAGGGAATGAAGTAGGTGATCACGCCCAGGCTGACCAGCACATCGTAGGCGCCTTTGACGCTGGTTCCTGCTTGTCCGAGAAAAATGAAGAGTGCGCCGAGAATGAACTGGGTTAGCAATGCTACCCACGGCGTTTTCCAGCGTGGGTGGAGCGCGCCGAATGCTGGGGGCAGGAAGCGGTCGATGCCGGCCACGAAGGGAAGACGGGCGACGGCGGCAAGGTAGGCTCCGGCGGCGCCGATGTTGCTGAGTGCGATCAGGAATGCGGCGACTGGCAGTACTCCAGGAAACCCCGCTCGCTCCGCGGTTTTCGAGATGGCCTGTACCAATCCCTGCAGACTGCTGACTTCGCTTGAGGGTAATGCCAGCAAAATAGCGGCCGTACCCAGGATGTAGCAGAGGGTGACGGTCACGCCGCCGAAGAGCAGAGCGAACGGGATCGAGCGACGGGGATTCTTGATTTCTTCTCCCATGAAGGAGGCGGTCTCGCTTCCCCCAAAGGCAAACGTCAGCACCGACCAGAAGATGAGGTCGTTGAGATGTGTGCTGGGAGTCATCGAGTGCAAAGTGAACGATGTGGCTGAGCCGTAGCGATGCCAGGCAATCAGTCCCATCACGATGACGATGGCGACTGGAATCCACATGGCGAGTGCGCCAACGTTATGCAGCCATTTGCCGACGTCGAGTCCGACGATGTTCATCAGAGTCGCGGCACATAGCGTCAGCAAAGAAAAGACAATGTAGAACGTGGCGTTGTTCGAGAGATGCGCCCATGCATTCTGGCGCATGAAGAGGATGTTGCTGGCGGCGAAGTAGAGCACGGCGGGGAAGTAGGGAAGGTTGCTGGTCCAGTACGTCCAGGCCGACATGAAACCGGAGAAGTCGCCGAAGGCGCGCTTGCTCCAGACGTAGAGGCCGCCTTCGCTGGGATAGCGCGAAGAAAGCTCCAGCACCGAAAGTGCGAGAGGAGTGTAGAAGCAGAGCCAGGCGCCGATCCAGATGACGATGGAACTGGGGCCGGCGGCGGCGGCGGTGGCGATCCAGCGCAGGCTGATGCCGGTGACCACGTAGAACAACACAAGATCGCGGAAGCCGAGCACGCGCTTGGGACGGTTGGGATCTTCGGCCTCGGGAGAAAGACGTTCAGCGCGGGATGTAGTCATCGAGGAGCGGGACTACGTCGGAGGCAAAGGGAAGAATGCGCTGCTGCGCGGCGTTCGGCGTCTCGCCGGGAAACATGTCAGCCGTCATGCGCACCAGAGCGCCGTCGCTTCGGTTCATGCGAATCGCATCCTTGACCAGGTAATACTTTGCCCAGTATTCGCTGGCCACACCGCGATCGTGGGCCCAATACCAATACAGGACCAATTTTCGCGCCCCGGCTTTGGAGATGACATAGCGGTTGGCGGGGAAAGGGCCGTGACCTGGCAGGGAAAGTGTCACGCGGCTGTTCTCCTCGGGATTCCATCCTGCGCCTGGCAGGCAGTGCTGGGGAGAGTGGATGGTGTCGCCGGTCCGCTGGCTGGGGAAGTAGGCCAGGAAGAGATCGACGTAGGCTAAATCGCTGGCTGGGTCCTGGTAGCCGCGCACCAGGAAGTCGCCGGGCCCCAACACCTCGAGAGTTTCTTTATCCAACGGAATGTCTGTACCGCTCCAGTTTCCCAGTTGCGCGGGAAAGGACGAGAGCGGCAAGCGCCTGGCGATGACCTCGGTGCGACCACGCGCCTGCAACAGGATCGCCGTGATGGCAATCAGTGCGGCAGCGAGAGCGAAGCGTAACACGCCGGATGTCTTCATGATTCCGTGTCTTCTTCCTCGGGCCAGAAATTGCGAACCGTTCGATGCAGAAGATAGAGCATGACCAGCGAAACCACGAAGATCAGCCACCCGGAGAACTCATGAAAGAAACCTTCCGCTTTCTCCGGATCCCAGTACTGCACCAGCAGGCCCGTGCCCACAATTCTCAGGCTGTTGGCGGCGACGGCGATCGGAACGGATGCCAACGCCAACAATACTCGCACGGAGGTCTTCCGTTCCATCAAGTAACCGTAGATGACCGCAAGCGTGGCGAGTGACATCAGGGAGCGGATACCGCTGCAGGCCTCCGCTACTTCCAAAGCCATGGCCGGAAGGATTATGACGTTGCCTTCGCGCAAAACGGGCACGCCCATCCAGGGCAAGGTGGTGCTGGCCACTCTTGACGCCAGCAACTGCAGCGGGAAGGTGATCTTGTTGAAGACGATGGCGGGAATGGGAATCATCAAGAACAGGAACGCCCAGGGAAAGAGGAGGGTGCGAAAGAAACTCCATCCGAGAAAGAGCACGATCAAGCCGGCCAGTACGATCAACAACGATAAACGAGAAAGGAAAAGTTCTGCGCCCAGTTGACCGACGATGAGCACACACAGTCCGGACGCCAAGAACAACAGGCCCCACCACGAGGGCCGGGGGCTCAGGCCCTTGAGCCGGGACCGCTCTTGCCAGATCACGAAAGCGGAAAACAGAGGTACGAAGAAACCGTGGGAAAAATTCGGGTCGTTCCACCATTGCCTGACTAGGTGGAGGAGCATAGGAATGTACAGCCAGAGCAGTAGTGTGCCGATAGCGGCTGTTTGCCACAATGGAATCGGCTCCGGGCCGGTGGCGGGTGGTCGCGCAGTTGTGGCTTCGGATTGCAGGACTGGGCTCACTGGAACAGACTCATCCCTACGGGATAAGGTCCAGCATATGCGAACCGTGAGGAGGCCGCAATAAAAAGCCCGAACCGCGGGGTAACTCGAAAGACCCCGGCGGCGTGTAGGAGTGGTTTGCAGCGCGAAAGGATTAGTAAGGGCTGAAAGACTTCGGGAGGTTCCGTGGATACCGATGAGACTCTCCGGCCGGAGGGGATTTGAGCCCAGCATGCCCTTGGGAGGAAAGGAGTTGGGAACTATTTCCTCTTTTGCTGAGGCGTTAAGACGTACTCTAGTTACCCTCGGTTAGGCAAATACTTTCCCTTTTGTGCTGGAAGGTGTAGGTTATGAGGATAGATTTTTCTCCCTCCCGAGCCCGGTTCTGGCTTGTATGCTTTTGAAAACATGGCGGTAAGCTTGTCATGCGATCTTTCTCCTGCGACGAATGGGATGGCACACGCCGTGCTCCTAGAGAGTGGCTAGGGTCCAGCGGAAGTTGAAGTTTTTGTCCCGCGAGAAAAGGCGATAGATGGAATCAGATGTCCGCCAAGGCGTGAAAAACGTGCAGACCGCTATGATTTACGAGCCGGTGAGGATGGACTTCGTGGAAGGTGTGAGTCCGAGCATGCGGGGCGTGGAAGCGGTGATGCGGGAGGTTGCACAGAGCGAAGTTCCCGTGCTGCTGCTGGCGGAGCGCGGAGCGGGCAAGAAGGCGACGGCCCGGCGGGTTCACGATCTTTCCCGGCGCGGGGGGCAGTCGTTCCGCGTGGTTTCTTGTGCCACTCTGGAGTCCGCCAAGTTTGAGGAGCTGGCGGGGCAGGGCGGGATGCTCGGTGAGGGCACGGTGTTCCTGGAAGAGTTGGCTCAACTAGGTGCGGAGGGTCAGGCGTGGTTGCTTCAGGCCCTGACCCGGGGGAATGGGAAGGATGGTCGATCTCCTGGTTTGCCGAGGCTTATCTGCGGAAGTGCGCGCGATCTGGAAGCGGAAGTAAGGGCGGGGAATATCCGCGAGGATCTGTATTACCGCATCAGCGGAGTGTGCTTGCGGCTTCCCCCGCTGCGCCAGCGGCGGGAAGATATTACGATACTTATGGAGCATTTTCTGCGGAAATACGGGCGCGACTTTCAGCGGACGGTGCCGGCGTTGAGCGAAGAGACGCACCGCTTGTTTCAGGAATACTCCTGGCCGGGGAACGTGAGAGAGCTGGAGAACGCCGCTAAGGCGATTGTTGCGCTGGGAGATGAAAGGGTCGCGATGGGGGGCTTGCGTGCGATGCTGCTCCGGCCGGACCTGGGGGGCAACGGCGGCCGTGTTTCGCTGAAGCAGGCGGCCCGCGCCGCTTCGCGCGAAGCGGAGAAGGAAATCATTCTGCGCGCGCTGACCCGCACCCGTTGGAACCGGCGCCGGGCCGCGGAGGAGTTGCAGATCAGTTACAAGGCTTTGCTGTACAAGCTTAAACAAATGGGATGCTCCGAGTACGGAGCCTCCTAGCTCCACAGGGAGAGCGCATGAAGAAAGTAACGAAGCTGGCGTACCTGGTGCTGTTGGGGATCATGACCATCAGCCTGTGGGCCCAGAACGACGCCGACGCGAGTGCCGCCAAGCCAGAGAAGACTACCGCGCCGGAGGCTCACTCGTCGGGTCCGGCGGTGCCGTCCGATTATGTCATTGGCGCCGACGATACGCTGCACATCACGGTCTGGAAAGAACCGGATATGAGCGTCACTCTGCCGGTGCGGCCCGACGGCAAGATCTCGATACCCTTGCTGGACGACGTGCAGGCCGCAGGCATGACACCCATGGAACTGAGCGCCTCGATCAAGGAGAAGCTGAAGAAATACATCGCCGACCCGCGTGTGACGGTAGTGGTGACGGCGATGAACAGCCAGCGGATTTATGTGCTGGGTGAAGTGGTGCATACCGGCGCCATGCCGCTCCTGCCCCATATGACGGTGCTGCAGGCGCTATCCAGTGCGGGATTTACGCAGTTTGCCAATCTCAAAGCGATTTACCTGCTGCGCATGCAGGACGGCCAGCAGATAAAGATGCGGTTCAACTACAAAGACGCGATCAAGGGGCGCGGCGACCAGCAAAACATCATGCTCAAACCGGGAGATACCATCGTTGTCCCGTAGGGTTGGTAAATATCACCGAAGAGGAATACGGATGAACAGAGGCCACATCATTTTGACCCTAACGCTGACCGTGCTTGCGGCCAGCGTGGCCTGGGCGCAGAGCGACGAGAACCAGCCGCCTGCGTCTTCCCCAGCGCCCGCCTTCGGGCAGGATAATCCTGTGCCGGCGGTGAGCGAGAACCCGCCGATATCCGCCATCGACCAGCCGGGGCTCGAGCCCCATGCAGCTCCGGAGAGTTTCCTTTTGCCCGGCTTGCACTTCAGCGAGTCTGTGGATTCCAACGTCGCGAACTCGCTGGGCGGGTCGTCGGTCAGCACAGTCACCAGAGGTCTTGGAAGCCTGACCCTGCAAAAGCTCTGGAAGAACTACGACGTAGCCATGGACTACATCGGAGGCGTGGCCTATTACAACCGCAAAGGCGTAGGTCTGGAGCAATTGCAGCAACTTGATGTAGACAACCGGATCAACTGGAAGCGCGGGCAGCTGGCGATCCGCGACTCGTTCAGTTATCTCCCCGAGGGCTCCTTCGGCTTCGGAGCCTACGGTGGCGGTGGGGCTTACAACTCGGGCCTCGGCAGCCTGGGGGCGGGCATGCTGGGAGCCGGCGCATTCGGCGGGGCGAGTAACAGCTCCTTAGGCGGAGGCACCATTTCCCTGGGGCAGGTGCCGCGACTTTCGAATTTAGGCTTGGCGGACATCGTCGAGAACCTGACGCCAAAATCGTCGGTGACCGCTGCGGTGGGGTACGGGCTCGTGCATTTCTACGGGGACCTCATTTCTCAAACTGGTTCGCAAGAGAACGTTAATTTCATCGGGAGCCGCGAGTTTAGCGCCAACGCCGCCTACGACCGGATCTTAAATGCGAAGGACCAGGTCGCGCTCAGTTATGGCTACCAGGGATTTGACTTTTCGACCGCGGGTACGGCATTTCACTCGAATGTTGTGCAGGCGATGTACGGGCACCGGATTAACGGGCGTTTGGATTTCGTGATTGGAGCCGGACCGCAGTTTACGCACATCGACCAAAACGCGACGATTTGTACCAATCCCTTTGTCACTCTGCCGAACTGCATAACGGCTGGAGGCGCCTTCGTAGTCCTACCCGAGAAGGCTAACCATATCGGGCTTGCGGGCCGGATCTCGTTCCGCTACAAGTTCCCGCGAACCACCCTCGCGCTCACCTACCAGCGTTACACCACGAGCGGCTCCGGGCTTTTCGCAGGCTCGCGGAGCGATATTGTGCACCTCGATGCGCGACGACCGTTGAACCGCGTCTGGGACGCCTTTGCTGATATCGGTTATTTCAGGAGCAGCCGCTTGCAGCTTGCCGGCTCGGCGGTCAATGCCAACGTCTTCAACTATGGCTTCGCCGGCGTAGGTCTCCATCGCCAGTTCGGGCGCAGCCTGCGGGGATTCGTGAGCTATCAGTTCAACGATTTGAGTTTTGACACGGCATGTCCGCTGCTAAATTCCGGTGGAACGACGACCGTCGCATGCAGTCATATTTCCCAGCGGCACGTGGGTTCGATTGGATTGGATTGGACTCCCCGGCCAATCCGGCTTGATTAAATTTTGAGCTGGCCGTGTCGGCCGGCGGAACGGGTAACTGAAATGATGCAAAACCGCGAACTAACCATGGACGATTATCTGGCGATGTTGCGCCGCCGGATGAAGGTGATTCTGATTCCGGCGCTGCTGGCGCCGCTGGCCGGATTTCTGGTCTCGTATGGGTTCCCCGCCAAGTACACGTCGCAGGCAGAAGTGCTGGTGACGGCTCCGAAGATTCCCGACGCGGTGGTGCAGCAGGTCTTTACCGAGGATCTGACGCAGCACATTACCACGATTGCGCAGCGGGTGTTGAGTCCGACCAAATTGAGTCCCATGGTAGAAAGGCTGGGATTGGCCAAGGGAGGGCAGAGTGTCGAGGATGTGGTTAGCGACATCCAGCTGAACATGACGATCCAGCCGGTTCCCGATATCTCGCAGTTCGGCGCTCCGGGCAAGAGAAAACCCGGCCAGAGCAACAGTCCGGTTCCGGGATTCTATGTGAACTACACTGCGTCGAGTGCCCGCGAGGCACAGCGGGTCTGTACCGACCTGACGTCGATGCTGCTGGAAGAGGATCTCAAATCGAGGCAGGACGCGTCGCAGGGTACAACGGTTTTCCTGACCAAGCAGGTGGAAGATGCCAAGCAGAATCTCGACGATCTGGATAAGAAGCTGGCGGCGTTCAAGAACCAACATATGGGGCAGCTACCCGGCGACGAGGAAAATAATCTGAAGATTCTGATGGGCTTGAATTCCCAGCTCGAAGCCAACACGCAAAGCCTGAACCGGGCGACCCAGGACAAGTCCTATACCGAATCGATGCTGGCGCAGCAGTTGGCGGCGTGGAAAACGTCGCAGTCATCGAGCAATCCCCAAACCCTGCAGCAGCAGCTCTCGCAACTGCAGGCCCAGCTCATCGATCTGCAGGCACGTTATACGGAAGACCACCCGGACGTGATCAAAACCAAAGCGGATATTGCGCAGGTCAAGAAGAAGCTGGCGGAGATCAACGACGCGTCGGCGTCGGGGAGCGAAACCGCGAACGACAAAGGGTCTGGATCGGAACCGGCGGAAATTCGGCAACTGCGGCTGCAGATTCACCAGTATCAAGATCTGATTGCGCAGGCGACGCGCGATCAGAAGAAGCTGCAGCAGGAGATCTCAATGTACCAGGGCCGGGTAGCTTCGAGTCCCGCCATTGAAGGGGAGTACAAGGAACTGGCTCGCGACTACGACAACGCGCAGAAGGTTTACCAGGACGACCTGGCCAAGCAGAGCACATCCAAGATGGCGACCCAGGCGGAGCAACAGCAGCAAGGGGAGCAGATGGCGCTTCTGAACCCCGCCAACCTGCCGGATTCGCCGAGTTTTCCGAACCGGCTGTTTTTTGCGGGTGGAGGATTGGGCGCCGGTCTGGTGCTGGGGTTGGGTCTGGCGCTATGGCTGGAGTTGCGCGACAAGTGCATCCGCACGGAAGCGGACGCCGAGGCCGCCCTGGAGCTTCCGCTGCTGGTTGCCGTCCCTTGGGTAGCGGAGACTGCGATGGCAAACGGCAACGGCCATTTCTGGAACCGGAAAAGGCAGCCGGAGGAACCGAAGGAAACGGCCAGGGTA
>Ga0210406_10007315_pt1 | contig 11237 bp, 12 predicted proteins | sample IncBWC30MmetaG_FD_155454 | JGI IMG/M metagenome (GOLD analysis project Ga0210406, IMG submission 155454) | Forest soil microbial communities from Barre Woods Harvard Forest LTER site, Petersham, Massachusetts, United States - Inc-BW-C-30-M | ecosystem: Environmental > Terrestrial > Soil >... | reverse complement strand
TGCAAAGCTCTCCGACAATCTGTTGCAGAAAATCAGAAATTGGGGTAAGCTTGCCCCATGAACAATCCTGCCCTGCCGCATGGCCTCGACCGCGGGTTCCCATTCCGGCGCCTCTCAACGCCAGGGGAAAAAGCGCGAGAAAAAATTTTCCCCGCTTGAATCCGCGTAACCCATTGAAAAGTCTCGATTCGCACGAGAGAATCCAAGGAAATCCAAGACAATCCAACCCTCCTGGGGCGGGCCTTCAGCGCGAAACGGCCAGGAGCCAAGAAAACCCAAACGGATCGACCGGACCGATGTCGCGGGCCCGCTGCCGAGACGGAGCCAAACCGACTCCATCCGAAGGCAAAGCGCCTCGGGCGTGGTCGCTCCTTCTCACACGCCGAGCGCCTCGCGTTCGCCGATCGCCGCGCTCTCCGGGGTCAGCCCGCGGGAGCGCGCGCCGATCCGCCAGCGCTCGCCCTCGCGATCGAGCCGAACCAGATGATAGGCGGCGCGGTAGCGCGGGTGACTCGCGGCCGCGGCCGCCGACGGCGCGCTGAGGACCGGCACCGCGCCGCTGACCGTGCGCGCTGCGCGGGATGGTAGCGAGCGGACAGCCTGCCGGTGGATATGGCCGTGCAGGATCGCCTCGGCGCCATAGTCACGCACAACGCGTTCGAATCCGGCCGCGTCCGAGAGTCCGCGTAGCGGCGGCGTAACCCCGGCCAAAGGCGGGTGATGGATGAGCACGACCCGCGCCAGGCCTTTGGCGCCGGTTTGGCGCAAGAGTTCGGCGAAGGCCTCGACCTGTTTTTTGCCGAGCCTGCCCGTCGCCATTAAGGGAGCTGTCGGCACGGCGGAGCTCAAGCCGATGATCGCGATCTCGCCGCGGACGCGCAGGTACGGGTAGGTCGCCTTGCTCTCCCGCGCGCCGTCGCTGGTGGCCCACGGCGCGAACGTGGTCCCGAGCAATGGCATGGACGCGCGCACATAGGCGTCGTGATTCCCGGGCACGAAGCTAACGTCGTACGGCTCGCCCAATGTCTCCATCCAGAGCGCGGCGCGCTGGAACTCGACCGGCATCCCGATATTGACCAGATCTCCGGTCACCGCGACATGATCAGGACGCTGGGCGCGCAGGTCCTCGACCAGGCGCTTGAGCAGGCCCATGTCGTTGAGCCGTTCGCGCCCCCGCTTCCAATTGATGAAGCCCATGACGCGCTTGAGCCGCAAATCGGAAAAGCCGGGCATGGGCGCCGGGCTCAAATGCGGATCGGTGATATGCGCAATGACGAAGCTCATCCTCGGGCGCCCTTCTCGGCGATCCGCCAAGGCGAGGAGGCCTCGAGCCATTGACCGGGTGGAAATAAGATTGCTTCAACGGAAAGACAATCCTGGATGGGGTCGGGAGTATCCGCAACATGGCCGCGTCGATTGGAGAAAGGCTGAGGCTCCGCATGTTGCACTGGGGCTTCCTCGTCACGCGGCCGATGTCGCTTGGCGTTCGCGGGATTGTGATCAGCGCCGACGACGAAGTCCTGCTGGTGAGACACGGCTACGTTTCCGGCTGGCATTTTCCAGGCGGTGGAGTGGAGGTCGGAGAGACCTGCGTCGAGTCCGTCACACGCGAGCTCGAGGAGGAAGCGTGTATCGCGCTGGAAGGGCCGCCCGTCCTGCACGGGCTCTTCTTCAACAAGCAAACGTCAAAGCGCGACCACGTGGCCGCTTATGTGGTTCGAAACTTCCGGGTCTTGGGCGAGCGCACGCCGGATTGGGAAATCCGCGAAGCGCGCTTTTTCCCACGTCTTGCAATCCCGGAAGGAACGACAAGGGCGACTCGAGCGAGGCTGGCTGAGATCTTCGATTCAGCGCCGATTTCTGACCGCTGGTGACCGCCGGGGCCCCGCAATTTAACCGTATTGCTTTGATTCCGACCCGCAATTTAGGTCGGGAAGACAATCCGTTAACGGGTAGGTAAGGACGGCTGCTCTTGATAGCCGGGTAGACTTTTGGCGCCCGCGCGCTTAAGAGTCGGGTCGAATGCGGGGAGATCGATGAACTCCATCATCCGGCGCGGGACCGCCGTTGGACTGACCGTTGCAGCGTGTGCATTGATGGCCGGCTGCGATGATTCCTATCTTGATCAGAGCTCTGCGCGATCTCAGCAGCCGATTTCGAGCGCCACTCTCGCCGAGATGGAAAAACTCGACACCACGCCCTCCTCGCCGACGGTCATCCGGACCTACAAGAAGGAGGCTGAGCTCGAAATCTGGAAAATGAGATCGAACGGCGAATACGCGCTGCTCAAGACCTTTCCGATGTGTCGCTGGTCGGGGCAACTCGGCCCGAAGAAGCGCGAAGGCGACATGCAGGTGCCGGAAGGCTTCTACTCGATCGCGCCGGGGCAAATGAACCCCAATTCCCACTATTATCTGGCGTTCAACGTCGGATACCCGAACGCATACGACCGGGCCTATGGGCGCACGGGCGGCAATGTGATGGTGCACGGCGTCTGTTCGTCCGCCGGCTGCTTCTCGATGACCGATGAGCAGGTCGCCGACATTTACGCGATCGCCCGCGACTCGTTCGCAGGCGGGCAACGCGAGATCCAGCTCCAGTCCTATCCGTTCCACATGACGGCCGAAAACATGGCCAAGTTCCGGCTCGATCCAAACATCGATTTCTGGAAGAACCTCAAGGATGGCTCCGACCATTTCGAGGTGACCAAGAATGAGCCGTCCGTCCTGGTCTGCGGCAAGCACTACGTCTTCGACGCGACCACGAAAGATGAGGTTTCGGGCAGCGAGCCGTGCCCGACGCTCAAGCGCGATCAGAGCGTTGAGGCGCTCGTCGCCGAGAAAGAAGATAAGGACGAGACCAAGGTTGCAGAGCTTGTGGAGACCGGCGTCAAACCGATCCATCTGGTTTACGCCGACGGCGGCCAAAATCCGGCTTTCACTGGTTACAAGGACGTAAGCGACCCGGAGGCCCTGGCGAGCGGACCGCAGGAAATCGTCCTCAATGACCGGGCCAAGCCAGTGTCCGCGGCGGTCAAGGTCGCTGCGGCCGACGCGGACAAGAAGCGTGTCGCAAGCGCGGCGCCAGCGCCCGTCGAGGCTCCGGCGGCGCAGCCAGCTTCAACGACGGTGGCCATCGCCTCTACGGCGAACCAGCCGGCCGGGATGCTTGGCGGAGTCACCGGGGGCGCCAAGAACGTTCAAAAGTGGCTGCATCTTGGCGGTCAAGATCCCGCGCCTCCGCCCGCAGCCGCCGCGGCGAACGATCCCGATCAACAGGTTCCTCCGTCGCCGCTGCCGCCGCACCGCGACGACGTGCATTTGGCGTCGCTGCATACGCCGCCGACCCCGCCGACGCGACGAAATTCCGCCGAAACTCAGGCTGACGCGCCCGATTCCGCGCCGTCCACGGTGTCGCCGCAGTAATAGCGCGCCGCGTTAAACCGCGAGAGTCGCTCGCCGCTCATTCCCGATCCGAGTCGAGAGGCGGGAAAGGACGCGCACCGCCTCCTCGGCGTCAGCCATCGCTCGAGTCGGCACGACGATCGGGACGCCATTGCGCGGCCATATGTAAATAAGACCGCCGGCATCTTCCGCTTGTTCGCAATCGGCGTAGCGCAGGTTCAATGTGCGCCCGTCGATATCAAACGACAGGGCTTCATCGCCGAACGTGGCCTTGAGCGCGCCCGCCGATCGAAGGGGCCCGATCGCGGCCCGGCCGTCGCTCCGCGCGCGGCGAATCCGCCAATGACTCGCCAGTCGCTGGATCATAAATGCGGCAGCCGCCAGGATAATCGTCGCCTCGCCGGCGCGGCGACTGATGAGACCAGTCAGCGCCAGCACGGTCGCAAAAGCCATGACCAGCGCGAAGGCGGTCAGCGGCGCCACGTGACTGGTGAGCAATCCGCCTTTGAGCGCCGTGCGTAGTCCCGCGCGAGCAGCTGCGGCTTCGGCTTCGGCAGGCGCAAGCGTAAAAGCGTAGGGCCCGAACGAATCGGGGAGCCGATCCGCCGTCATGGCTCGCCGGGCGTCTTGGCGACCAAGGCTAGAGCATGCAGCCCATCAGCGAATTCCGCCGTCAGGAGGTCATAGACGAGGCGGTGCCGCTCGACTCGGCTACGACGGTCAAACTTGGCGGACACCACGCGGACGCGATAATGCGTGCCTCCGCCTTCGCGCGCGCCCGCATGTCCTGCGTGACGATCGGACTCGTCGACGACGTCGAGAAGAATGGGATCGAGCGCCGCCGTCAAACGGGCGACAATTCTCTCTTGCATGATCACGGTTTGAGCACTCCCGTTAAGCAGATCGCGACCCTACATATCTTACGCTGGGCAGGGGGCTGAATATCCCGATCCGCACACGATTTGCTGGCTTTTGCTGGCGTCGAGCGTTTCGGGCTTGCCCGATGGCGTTGGCGGTCATAAAGGTCATGGCATGGATTTGAACTCTCGTCTGTTCGACCGTATCCGGGTCAAGCCGGCCGAGCGTGCGCCGGAAAAGGTGCCGACGACCCCTTGTTCGTTCCCCGGCTGCTCGGCCGAAGGCGTGTTTCGCGCGCCGAAGGGCCGCGAGCGCGAGGGCGAGTATTTCAGCTTTTGCCGCGATCACGTGCGGGAATACAACGCTTCTTATGACTATTTTCGCGGCATGGATGACGCCTCCATGGCGAGGTACCGCCAAGCCGACGCGGTCGGCCACCGTCCAACTTGGAAGATGGGCGCGCGGGCGGCGGCGGCCGGCCAGCCCGTCGATGAATCGGTTTTTGCCGAGGCCCGCGCCGCGCGCCGGCGCGGAGCGAAAGGCAAGCCACCGCAGACCGAGCCGACGCCGCGCTACAACGCTCTCGCGATCAAGGCCTTGTTGACGCTCGGACTTGGCGGCGACGCGACTCCAGCGAAAATCAAATCGAGATACAAGGAATTGGTCAAACGCCATCATCCCGACGCGAACGGGGGCGATCGTTCGTCGGAAGAACGATTGCGTGAGATCATCCAGGCCTACAATTTCCTGCGCGCCAACAAGCTCGTCTAATTGCAAGGTTGGCGCCCGTGGAACGGCGCGCCATTCTGGCGGTTAAGATATTGCTGTGAGCGCTCGCTTTTTGCGCGCGCCCGGAATTCGAGTATGAGAAAGTCGCTCTCTTCCACGCGCGGAAGAGCGTGGAGGACCTATGAGTTCAGTACAAGCGATGGTGGGATCAGAACCAGCGCCCGGTTTGCCTGACACCCGAATATCGGTGCGAAAGGCGTTTGGCATCGATTCCGATATGGAGGTCGCGGGCTATTCGGGGAGCGACGAACACGTTCCCGATCTCGATCCGGACTATCTGTTCGACCGGGACACGACGCTAGCGATCCTGGCGGGCTTCGCCTTCAACCGCCGTGTGATGATTACGGGTTATCACGGCACGGGCAAGTCTACACACGTCGAGCAGATCGCCTCGCGCCTTAACTGGCCTTGCGTGCGGATCAACCTCGACAGCCATGTCTCCCGCATCGATCTCGTCGGTAAGGACGCGATCGTGCTCAAGGAGGGCAAGCAGGTTACGGAGTTTCGCGACGGCATGCTGCCCTGGGCGATCCAGAACAATATCGCATTGTGCTTCGATGAGTATGACGCGGGCCGTCCCGACGTGATGTTCGTTATCCAGCGGGTGCTGGAGATTTCGGGCCGCCTGACCTTGCTCGATCAGCGCCGCGTCATTCGGCCACACCCGGGGTTCCGTCTCTTCGCGACCGCCAATACGGTCGGCCTCGGCGACACATCCGGCCTCTATCATGGCACGCAGCAGATCAATCAGGGCCAGATGGATCGCTGGTCGATTGTCGCCACGCTCAACTATCTGCCGCACGACAAGGAAGTCGACATTGTACTCGCCAAGTCGCCCGCGCACCGGGCGCGCAAGGACGGGCGCGACACCGTCAACAAGATGGTTCGCGTCGCCGATCTGACGCGTAACGCCTTCGTCAATGGCGATTTGTCGACGGTGATGAGCCCGCGCACCGTCATCACCTGGGCGGAGAATGCGGAAATCTTCAAGGACATCGGTTTCGCGTTCCGCTTGACCTTCCTAAATAAGTGCGACGAGCTCGAGCGGACATTGGTCGCCGAGTTCTACCAGCGCTGCTTTGGCCAGGAGCTGCCGGAGAGTGCGCTGAACGTCGCCCTGAGCTGAGGGCCCAAGGAATAGGCGATGGGCCGAAACGTGGTTCGGAAAGAGGTGGGCGCCCCGACGAAACGCGACGACCTCTATTCGTGGGCGGTGCGTCAGGCTGAGCTTTTACGCGCCGGCCGGCTCTCGGAAATCGATCCCGTCGCGATCGCGGCGGAGATCGACGACGTGGGCGAGGAAGAATACCATAGGCTCGAAAGCGCGCTACGCGTCGTGATGCTGCATCTTCTGAAATGGGACCATCAGCGCGACAGGCGCAGCCGCTCATGGGCTCTTTCGATCAACCAACATAGAAGGCGGGTCCATCGGCAGCTCCGGAGAAGTCCGGGCCTGAAATCGCAACTCGATGAGGCACTCGAAGGCGCGTACGAGGACGCGCGCCTGGAGGCCGCGAGCGAGACGGGATTGCCGCTGAAAGTTTTTCCGAGCAAGCCTCCTTTCGACTATTCCGAGGTCATGGAACGACCCATCGTCTTGCCCGGTGACGAAGAGTAAGATCGACCGCGCCGGCTGAGCCTAACTAATTGGGGCGGCGACCGATGAGCGATTTCCCGTCCCCGACGAAGCCCATGAGACTCCTCGCCATCTCTGGAAGCCTGCGCCGGGCGTCAACGAACACGGCGGCGTTGGAAGCGCTAGCGCGGCTCGCGCCCGGAGGCGTCAAACTGCTCCTATACCGCGATCTCGCAAATCTGCCGCCGTTCAACCCCGACGACGATGTTGAAGACAAGCCGAAACCCGAGCCGGTCGAGACGCTTCGGGCGCTCGCCGATGGGAGCGATGCGCTCGTCATCGCCGCCCCGGAATACGCCCATGGGCTCCCGGGCGCGCTGAAGAACGCGCTCGACTGGCTGGTGGCGAGCGAGACCTTCGCCGGCAAGCCCACCGCGCTCATCAATACGTCGCCCCGGGCTTTTCACGCACAGGCGTCCTTGCGCGAGATCCTGTCTACGATGGCTGCGCGTCTCATCCCTGAAGCGTTCGTGTCGATTTCGCTGACGGGAAAGGCGGTGACGGCGGACGATATTCTGGCCGACACAGTTTGCAGGCGGCGGCTTACGGAATCGCTCGAGGCGCTCATCGCCGCGGCGGAAGGCTGAGCAGTCGGCAAAGGCATTGACCCCAATCGGAGGCTGACATGGGCGCGTTGGACGGGAAGATCGCAATCGTGACCGGTGGCACGAGCGGTATCGGCGAAGGCATCGCCAAGGCTTTTGTCTCGGAAGGGGCTAAGGTCGTGATTGTGGGGCGCCGCGAGGAGGAGGGCCGCGCGCTCGAGAAACAAATCGGCGTTCGTTTCGTTCGCGCGGACATGGCCAACGAGGCCGACGTCAAGGCGATGATCGATCGAACGCTCGAATGGTTCGGTCGTCTCGATTGCCTTGTGAACAACGCCGGAATTCCGTCGCCGATGATCAGCATCACAGAGATCGACGTGGCGACCATCGATCAGGTCCTGGCGGTCAACGTCAAAGGCGTCCTTCTTGGAATCAAGCACGCTGCACCGGTCATGCTTGCGCAGCAGTCCGGCAGCATCGTGAACGTGAGCAGCATGGCCGGCATTCGGGGCGGCGTTTCCGGCCACATCTATACCGCGTCGAAGGGAGCGGTGAGCGCGTTGACGCGTTCGGCCGCAGCCGAACTGGGTGAAAAAGGGGTCAGGGTCAACAGCATCTCGCCTGGCGCGATTGTGACCGGCATTTTTGGGAAAAATGCCGGCCTGGAGGGCTCCAAGGCAGACCGGGTGGCTGGGGTGGTGAAAGAAGCCTTCGCCAAAATCCAACCGATTCCGCGGGCGGGAATGCCCGAGGATATTGCGCGAGCCGCGGTGTTTCTTGCGAGCGACGGCTCCGGGTTCATCAACGGCCAGGATATCGTGGTTGACGGCGGACATACGGCCGTCACGCGGGGGTGGTCGTTCACGGTGGCCGCTCGCGGCGAAATGTCGAAGCGGCTGAAGGAGGCGGCTGCCGCCCTTTAGACAGCCGCCGTCGCTCGCGGGCACAAGCTTGCGAGAGGCCGGGTTGCGCTTGGCCTTCTCTTCCGCCACATGAGGCGGCATGAGCCATGACTTCGTCCTCATCGTCGACTTCGGCTCGCAAGTCACGCAGCTGATCGCCCGGCGTGTGCGCGAGGCGGGCGTCTATTGCGAAATCCACCCATTCTCGAAAGCGTCCGAGGCCTTCGCACGGCTGAAACCGAAGGCGGTGATCCTGTCCGGCGGCCCGGCGTCCGTTCCCGAAGCGGGAAGCCCGCGCGCGCCGGCGGAAGTTTTCGCAAGCGGCGTTCCGATCCTCGCCATCTGCTATGGCCAGCAGACCCTGTGCGAGCAGCTTGGCGGCAAGGTCGAGGGCGGTCATGCCGCGGAGTTCGGTCGGGCGGACGTCGAGATCCTGGGATCGTGCGCCCTGTTCGACGGCGTGTGGCGAACAGGCGACCACTATCCCGTGTGGATGAGCCATGGCGATCGCGTCACGCGCCTGCCTGAAGGCTTCCGGGTCTATGCCGTGTCGGAGAACGCGCCTTACGCGGTCGCGGCCGATGAAAAGCGGCGGTACTACACAACCATGTTCCATCCGGAAGTGGTTCACACACCGGATGGCGCGAAGCTTCTCGCCAATTTCCTTTTCAAGGTCGCCGGCCTCAAAGGCGATTGGACGATGGCGGCGTTCCGTGACGAGGAGATCACCCGCATTCGCGCGCAGGTCGGCAAGTCACGCGTCATCTGCGGCTTGTCTGGCGGAGTCGACTCAGCGGTCGCAGCGGTGCTCCTCCATGAGGCGATTGGCGACCAGCTCGTCTGCGTGTTCGTCGATCACGGGCTCATGCGCCAAGGCGAAGCGGACGAAGTGGTGAGTCTGTTTCGCGGCCATTTCAACATTCCACTCGTTCATGTCGACGCCGCGCAAGAGTTCATACAGGCGCTCGCAAGCGTCGAAGACCCCGAGGCCAAGCGCAAGACGATCGGCAAGCTGTTCATCGACACATTCGAGGCGGAGGCGCATCGTATCGCGAGCGACGGCAAAGGCCCGGTTGAGTTCCTGGCTCAGGGCACGCTCTATCCCGACGTGATCGAAAGCGTTTCGTTTTCCGGCGGTCCGTCGGTGACCATCAAGAGCCACCACAATGTTGGCGGCTTGCCCGAACGCATGCGCATGAAGCTCGTCGAGCCTTTGCGCGAATTGTTCAAGGATGAGGTGCGCGCTCTAGGCCGTGAGCTTGGGCTGCCGGAGACGTTCGTCGGCCGTCATCCCTTTCCAGGACCAGGGCTTGCCGTCCGCTGCCCCGGCGCCGTCAGCCGCGAGAAGCTCCAAATTCTTCGGCAGGCCGACGCCATCTTTCTCGACGAGATTCGGAAATCTGGTCTCTACGATCAGATCTGGCAGGCGTTCGCCGTGTTGCTGCCCGTGCGCACAGTCGGCGTGATGGGCGACGGGCGCACGTACGATTCTGTCTGCGCGTTGCGCGCGGTGACCTCGGTCGACGGCATGACGGCCGACTTCTTTCCCTTCGACATGACCTTCCTTGGTCGCGCAGCGACGCGCATCATCAACGAGGTCAAGGGCGTCAATCGCGTGGTCTACGACGTGACGAGCAAGCCGCCGGGCACAATCGAGTGGGAATGATTTTTGCCCATCCGGCGGTATCCGAAACTACGCGCAGTACGCCATAACCATCTGATAAACAATAAAAAACTGGTCAGATTCTATCGGTTACTATCGGTGGGCAGAGATCGGCCATAACAGTCCGTGTGACGGGCCTCGCCCACATTGATCAGCTCCAAAATGCGAAGTACCGTCAAGGCAGATGAGGTCTTGACGGTACTTTTTTCGATATAAACGTCTGAAACGACGACGTATTTTTCGTCAAGGCACACCCAAAACCGCATGACGGTACTTTTTGGAGGTGACGCGAAAATGCTGACGGATGCTGCGATCAAGGCGCTGAGGCCGCAGAGGAAGATTTACAAGGTTTCGGATCGGGACGGCATGTACGTTCGCGTCATGCCTTCGGGAGCGATCTCGTTTCGCCTGGACCTATCGCCTGAACGGGCGGCGCGAGACCGTCTACCCCGGGAAGTACGGGCGCGACGGGATCTCACTCGCCCGCGCTCGCGAACTCTGCATCGATGCAAGGCGAGCCATCAGCGAAGGGCGGTCGCCTGCGATTGAGAAGCAGCGCGAGAAGCGGCGGCTTAAAGAAGCCAAGAGCTTCGGTGAATTCGGGGAGAAGTGGCTCGTTAATGCGCCGATGGCCGACAGCACGCGGGCCATGAGGCGCTCGATCTTCGAAAGGGAACTGCTTCCGGTATGGCGCAATCGGCTCCTCACGGAGATCACGCCGGACGACCTGCGTGCGCATTGCGGGAAGATCGTCGATCGCGGCGCGCCGGCGACTGCAATCCATGTGCGCGATATCCTCAAGCAAATTTACGGGTTCGCCATCCCGCACGGCGAGAAGGTCGCAAACTCGGCCGACGATGTCGGGCCACGTTCGCGCCGAAGGATCGCTCATTATCTCCCACCGAGATCCGGATGATGCTCAGGCAGCTCGAGAAAGTCGCGACCCTACCGACGATCCGGCTGGGGATGAAACTGTATCTACTGACGATGGTCCGCAAGAGCGAGCTGCAGGATGCAGTCTGGGACGAGGTGGATTTCGAGAACGCCGTCTGGACGATCCCCAAGGAGCGGATGAAGCGATCAAAGGCGCACAACGTCTATCTCTCGCGCCAGACGCTCGACATCATGATCGCGCTCAAGACCTGCGCGGGCAACTCGCGATACCTCCTGCCATCCAGGTATGACGCCGATGCGCCCATGTCGCGCGCGACGTTCAACCGCGTGACCTATGCGGTTGTCGAGCAGGCCAAAAAGGAGGGGCTGCCACTGGAGCCTTTCACCGTCCATGATCTGCGGCGCACAGGCTCAACGCTGCTGAATGAACTGTGCTTCAATAGCGACTGGATCGAGAAGTGTTTGGCGCACGAAGATGGTCGATCGTCGCGCGGGGTCTACAACAAGGCGGAGTACGAGGTTCAGCGCCGCCATGATGCAGGAGTG
>Ga0210406_10007314_pt1 | contig 11237 bp, 9 predicted proteins | sample IncBWC30MmetaG_FD_155454 | JGI IMG/M metagenome (GOLD analysis project Ga0210406, IMG submission 155454) | Forest soil microbial communities from Barre Woods Harvard Forest LTER site, Petersham, Massachusetts, United States - Inc-BW-C-30-M | ecosystem: Environmental > Terrestrial > Soil >... | reverse complement strand
CCCCGAATGCGCACTGGTCGCGATCCTCGACGCCGACAAGGAAGGCTTTCTGCGCAGCGAAACCTCGCTGATCCAGACCATCGGCCGCGCCGCGCGCAATGTCGACGGCAAGGTGATCCTCTATGCCGACACGGTGACGGGCTCGATGGAGCGCGCGATCGCCGAGACCAACCGCCGCCGCGAGAAGCAGATGGAGTACAACGAGGCCAACGGCATCACGCCCGAGAGCGTGAAGAAATCGATCGGCGACATTCTCAACTCGGCCTATGAGCGCGATCACGTGCTAATCGAGACCGGCGGCGGCCAAGGAAGCAATTGGTCCGAGGACGTCATCTCGATCGGCCACAATTTCGAGGCCGTGCTCGCCGATCTCGAAACCCGCATGCGCGAAGCCGCCGCCGACCTGAACTTCGAGGAAGCCGCCCGTCTGCGCGACGAAGTCAAGCGCCTGCGCGCGACCGAGCTTGCGGTCGTCGACGACCCCACCACCAAACAGCGCGTCGTCCAGCAGCGCGCCGGCGCCTATGCCGGCACGAAGAAATACGGCGAGGCCGCGAACCTGCCGACGTCGGCGCTGAAGAAGCGCGGCGCGACGAGCGGCGGCAGGATGCGCGGTGGCACTTCCACCTCTCCCCCAGGAAGTGCAAGCAACACCTCCAAGGTCCACAAACCCCATCTCGACGAGATGCACGGCCCGGAGTCCCTGCCCTACCGCCCCGATCGCGCGCTGCCGAAAAAGCCTGCACGCGACGACGTTGACGGCGACAGCGAAAGCCGCATCTGGCAACCAACCTCTTCGCGCGAAGCCGCCGGCCTCTCCCCGCCCCCACGCTCCACCGGCGGCGCACCGGGCAAGCGCGGCGGCTGGAAAAGAAGGTAGCGTGTCGCGCGCAATCCAGAAGGAGCCCCCGATGCGCCTTTCAGTTTGGATGATCCTGACGATCGGAACGATCCTGGCTGTCATGCCGGCGCAGGCTCAGACCTACGACCCGAGCTACCCGGTTTGCCTGCAGGCCTATGGCAGGGCTGGCGACTACATCGCGTGCCGGTACACATCGATGGCCCAATGTCAATTATCAGCGTCGGGCCGCGCGGCCCAATGCATTACGAACCCATATTTTTTCGGCCGAGTCTACCGCCGGACACACCGCGCCTACTAGAGGGGATCGCCGAGCAGAGTGAAGCGATTAAAGTTCCCAAATCAGGATCGTAGCAGCCATTAAGTTGCAATGTCATTCCGGGATGGTGCGCAAGCACCAGACCCGGAATCTCGAGATTCCGGGTTCGATGCTTGCGCATCGCCCCGGAATGACGTCGTAGCTCCGCCATCAGGAAGCACGACGATGACGTCGTCGCCCGATACGGCGACTGCTATTTTTCGCAAGCGTGCCCGCGGGTTTCCCGGGTGAACACCGGTCCGTATGTCGAACTCGTATCCGTGCCAGGGGCACACCACATGCATCCTCGACTTGGAGAACATCATGCCCTTGCTGGTACGGTCCTCGGCGATGACCTCCTCGACCTTGGCAATCATCTTGCCCTGACAGGCAGGGCCGCCCATGTGAGGGCATTGATTGAGATAGGCAAAAAACTCGCCGTCGAGCTTGAATACGGCCACCTCGAAGCGCTCGAAGGCGACCACCCTGCGGCCAGGATCTGCAAATTCCGACGCCGAGCCGATGTTCACCTCGCGCATGATGGCCCATCCATTATAGCTTTGTTCGATTGAACCACATCGAAACGTCCCAGAGATTGAGCCCGGCACCGCGGATCAGCGCACTCACCGTCACCACGACATCCGTGGGTGTCACGCATTCCGGCGTGACCGGCCGCACTGTCGGGTTCTCGGACTCGGCCTTCGCCGCATAAAGCCGCACCGCCGCGGTCATGACCTTTTCAAGTTCCGCGTCAGGTACCTGCTCAAGCATCCCTGAACGGAGTGCGCGCTCGGCCGCCTCGATGAAATCGGCACCAAGCACAATCGCATGCGTTTGCGTAGGGATCGACATCAGGAAATGCCCGGCCTTGCCGCGAGAACGTCGGAGGCCTTTGGACGCTTGCGCTTGACCTCAAGATTGAAAATGCGGGCGGCGTTGAGGCCAAGGATGTTGCGCTTGGCCTGCTCCGAAAGGAACGGCAGCGTGGTGATCGCGGCTGGCGGATCGAAGTCCCAGTGCGGCCAGTCCGACGCATAGAGCAACTGGGTTTCGGCGTTGAAAGCCTCCAACGTTGCCTGCAGCAGTTTCGGATTGGTCTTCTCCAGCGGTTGGCTGGTATAGAACATGTCGCGCATGTACTCGCTCGGCAGCTTTTTCAAGAGCGGCGCCTCGCAGGAGCGCATCTGATATTCGTGATCGAGCCGCTGCATCAGGAATGGAATCCAGGCAAGCCCGCTCTCCACCCACAGCACCTTCAATTTGGGAAAGCGCTCCGGCAGGGCGTTGATGATCCAGTTGGTCATGTGAATCAGATTGTAATGCACAAAGGACAGCGCGTGCATGGAGATGAAGCGATTGAGCTGCAGGAAGGACGGGTCGTTCCAATTGAAGCCCGAGTGGAATGCAAAGGGCTTGCCCGTTTCCTCCATCAGCGAATAGAGCTTCATGTAGCTGTTGTGATGGACGGGCTTGTTGCGCGTCGAACAGACCGTATAGCCGATGACGCTCTCGATATGGGCATAGCGCTCGACCTGCTCGACGCAAGCCTCCGGCGTGTTGAACGGCAGATAGAGCAGCCCCTTCAGCCGGTCATCCTCGGGAAGGATTCGCTCGATGAGCCATTTGTTGTACGCACCGCCCAGAGCCGCCTCTATCTCATCCTGCGGATGCATGCCAAGCGTCAGCATCGGTGTCGGGAACACGATCTGATAGTCGAGGCCGAGGGCATCCATGGCGCGGCGCGCAAGCTCGGTAAAACGATGGACACCCTTCTTCTCGACCGGCTCCAACAGCGCCTGCTGGTGCGGGATGCGGCCATAGAGATGCTGGTGGAGAATGCCGGGCTGAATGTTGAGCAGTGACGTGCTCGCGCCGCCCGGCCGCGCCGCGTTGGCTTCGCCCATCTGCCGAATGACGTCATTGTCGATCAGCGCAAGGATCTCCGGCCAGAATGACGTCTCGGTGACATGGGCGTCCATGTCGACGAGGAAGTAGTCCTCATGGCTTTCGGACTGCCGCGTAGCATGCGCGAGAATATCGCGCGTGTCCGTCTGCATCGTAATCTCTTGCAGCTCGCGAAACAATTGCGGGACTCGTTCGAGCATCGCGTATCTCCTCGGTCAAAGCCGCACGTCTCCAAAAAAAGCCTGAACCCATCTTCTCATTCCGCCGCATGCAGCGCGCCAGGCGGCGGATGCACACCGGCCGCGAACTGCCTGGCATAGACCTGCTGCCACTCGCCGGTGTCGTCGCTGACGAAATAGCCGCTGCGCGCACCGCGATAGACGCTTGGGTCCTCCGCACCGGGCGGTGTGACGCCCTGATCGCGCAGCGCGCGCGCCGCCATCAGGAGGCGCCGGCGCGTTCGCGTGATCATCTGGTCCGATGGCGCCAGATGTTCGAGTTCGTGATCGACGATCGGTCCCATGCTCTCAGTGATCGCCTGGTCCTGCAGATGAATGCCGTCGATCCCGCTGTAGATGGTGCCGTTCTGCTGGGCGAGGCGGTCGATCTTCCAGTCGTTGCCTGGATTGGCCTCGAGCCGAAACCGTCCAAGCCAGTCCGACGTGTTGGGAAGCAGCTTGTTGCCGCGGCTGGTGCCACCGATCGGCGTACCGTCCTTGAGTGCCGGCTGCGGCAGCGACATGGCCGTTACTGCGCGCTTCCACCAGAGAAACACGAACATCGTGTGGTAATCATCGAGCGGCACCCAGGCGCGCGCATGCATGTGGCTGGCAAACTCGCCATTGGGCGCCTGGCTCCAGAACGGAAACAGGAAGTTGCCGAAACGCCAATAGGTGCTGTCGCCACCGGCCGGGCGATAGCCGGCATATTGCGTTCCCCACGGTGTGTCGGTGAGGTGATATCTGGGCGCACGGTCGGTGACGGTGTAGCGCAGCGGCTCATCCTCGCCGAGGTCGTCGACATCGACATGGCCGGCGTGCAGGAAGCCGAAATGCGAGGTGTCGATCTCGCCTTCGAGCGCCTGCAAATAATTGCATTCGCGCTGGATGAAGCTCACGCGGATCTCGTCATCCGGAAGGTCGAGAATTTCGAACGCGGGCAGCGGCGGCGCTGCGGCGCGCGCACCCATGTAGACCCAGATCACGCCGGCGCGCTCGGTCACCCGGTAGGCTCTCGCCTTGACTTTCTGCTTGAAATCCGGCGGCGGCACGCTCGGCATGTCCAGGCAATTGCCGGCGACGTCGAATTTCCAGCCATGATAGATGCAGCGAAGTCCTCCCTCCTCGTTACGTCCGAGAAACAGCGACGCGCAACGGTGCGGGCAGCGGTGATCCATCACGCCGACACGGCCCTGGCTGTCGCGAAAGGCGATCAACTTCTCGCCAAGCAGCATCAGCCGGATCGGGGGTCCGTCGGACACGAGCTCCGACGACATCAAGGCGGGAATCCAGTAGCAGCGCATCAGCTCGCCCATCGCCGTGCCACGCCCTACGCGCGTCAGCTCTTCTCCTTCCTTGGCGGTGGTCATGTCATCCTCCCGATGAGGCCGGAGTCACAGCATATCGGTGAGGAACGACAGGGACCATCCAGAATTAGGACAGCATCTCTGCCGGGAATTAATACACAAGGCATATGCCGGCCCCGTCTACCTGCCCCGTCGGTCTGCCCCCGCGAAGCCCTGTGCTGACCTCAACGGACACCGACGTCAGCATTTGCGCCGCTTGTGGGATAGCCCACGTTGAGCGATCAGAACGACGCGTACACTGCCTGGCCAAGCTCGGTACCGTACTTACGGCACAGGGTCAGGCTGCTATCATTCATGCTTGAATCCAAGAACAGTCGAACAAGAACAATCAACAAGAACAGTCAACGAGGAAACTGTCCGACAAGAGCCGTCACGCCTGGCCCGCTGCGAGGAGGGAAAACTCATGAAGCGCGCGCTCAAGGAATCGATCGGGAGGCAACTTGGAACGCGACTTAGAACGCAACTTGGAACACAACTCAAAACACTTGGTCTTTCCGGACTGATCATCGCGCTCGCCCTGGCAAGCGCCGCTGCTCAGAAGAAATACGATCCGGGTGTCACCGACACGGAAATCAAGATCGGCAACGTCATGCCGTACAGCGGGCCGTTATCGGCCTACAGCGTGACCGGCAGGGCCGAGGCGGCCTATTTTCGCAAGATCAACGCGCAGGGCGGCATCAACGGCCGCAAGATCAGGTTCATTTCCTATGACGACGCCTACAGTCCGCCAAAAACGGTCGAGCAGGCGCGCAAGCTGGTCGAGAGCGATGAGGTTTTCCTGATCTTCGGCTCACTTGGCACGCCGCCCAACACCGCCATACAGAAGTACATGAACGCGAAGAAGGTGCCGCAGCTTTTCGTCCAGAGCGGCGCGACCAAATGGAACGATCCGAAGGAGTTTCCCTGGACCATGGGCTGGCAGCCCAACTACCAGAACGAGGCTCGGATCTACGCGAGGTACATTCTGAAGGAAAAGCCGAATGCCAGGATCGCCGTGCTCTACCAGAACGACGATTACGGCAAGGACTATCTCAAAGGTCTCAAGGACGGCCTCGGCGACAAGGCGGCGGCGATGATCGTTGCCGAGGAGGCCTACGATGTGTCCGAGCCAACCATCGACTCGCATGTCGTCAAGATGAAGTCGCTCAATACTGACGCATTCGTCGACATCACCACGGCAAAGTTCGCGGCCCAGGCCATCAAGAAGGCGGCCGAGATCGGCTGGAAGCCATTGCACTTCCTCAACAATGTCAGCAGCTCGATCGGCGCAGTGATCAAACCGGCGGGATTCGAAAACGCGCAGGACATCATCTCGGTGTCTTACCTGGCCGACGCGCTCGATCCGCAATGGAAGGATGATCCCGGCATGAAGGCGTTCGATGAATTCCTCGCCAAGGATTTTCCCGACGGCAATCGGGCGGATGATCGGGTGATGACCGGATTCAACATGGCGCAGACGCTGGTCCGGGTGCTGGAGCAGTGCGGCGATGACCTGACGCGCGAGAACGTCATGAGGCAGGCCGCGAACCTGAAAGATTTCAGGACCACCAATCTGCTGCCGGACATCAAGATCAACACGAGCCCGATCGATTTCGCGCCAATCAAGCAGGTGCAGCTCAGGAGGTTCAAGGGCGAGATATGGGAGCTGTTCGGGCCTACGCTGAGCAGCGAAGTCGGGGGCTAGGCGAGGCGTGCACACCAATTCTGAGTCTGTGAGCCAGGACACATAACCAAGATCGGAGCAGGCGTACCCTGAGCGCCGCGTTACCTCCCCACTTTACCCGCCGCAAATGGCGGGTTGTTTTTCGCCTTAAGTGATCTGACTCACATACAATGTGACAGGCAACGGCTCGCGACGCACGCCAGAAGGTTGAGCTGTCATTCTGTTGTGAATCAGCCAGCCAACGTGCATCGCAGCTCGGCGTTTGGCCCACATCAGACAGCCAAGCCTACAACAAACGACACTCACACCCGCTCCAGTTCTCATCTGGCGCGGGTTTTTCTGCTGTGTCTACACGGCGGTTGCTAGACCCTTTTCCGTTCCGATTGAATCGGAACGGAGGGCTCTAGTCTCTTGTTTTGACGCGTTTTCTTCACGCGAACCGGTACCCACCCCCGGATCAAATCCGAGGGCATGCTTCGCTCAAAAACGCTCTAGCAAGCGTTCACAGGCACAACACGCCATCTCCGACCGGTCCAGACTTGACGCCACTGCGTGCAGCCGCCGTTCCAGGCAGCATAGCTCGCCCCGGGGCCCCCCCATCCCCAGCCTTGATTCCAACCTTGATTCCAACCCCAACCTGAGTTCCAGGCGGCCGCACTCGCGAGGCCGACGCCCACGCCGGCTGCGACAGCCGGTGCACCCCATCCCCAGCCGCCACCGCGCCAACCACCACCACGCCAGGCGACGTTGCCACCGCGCCAACCACCACCGCGCCAAGCGACGGCGCGCCGACCGCCGGCAAAACCTCGGTTAAAACCAGCTCCGTGGAAGCCTCCTCCGCGAAAACCTCCCCCGTGGAAGCCACCGCCGTGGAAGCCCCCACGCGCGGAGGCTCCTGTGGGTGCGAACGCAATCACCGCAATTGCAACAATTCCGATAGAAATTTTGCTGAGCATGAGAGATCTCCCTGGCAGACTCTCGTCCCCGGAGTCTCTTAAGAGGTACAATTGATACTTGTTCCCAACCGGCACCAAGATTTATCGTCGGCGGTCGAGTAGAAAACCGGATTTCAACCGGGCCTGTGCCCGCTCGATGGCTTATGCGCCAGTCCGGAAGTGGCTCTCATGCGAAGTTCGCCTGGGGTAGATCGGAAGTGGCTGGCCGATGTCCCCATCGAGCGGTCTGCACATTCACGGACAAACCAATACGGGGGTTTTCGCGAGCGTCAGCACCTTGTTTGTCACACTGCCGATGAGAAGCAAGGAAAGTCCGCTGCGCCCATGCGATGACATGGCAATGAGATCGCAGCCTTTGTCCTCGGCTGCTGCGATGATGGCTTGATGGGGTTGCCCGCTCTCCACTTGAATCGTCTCGCAGGAAACACCGGCCTCCTTGGCGGCATTTGCCGCGCGATCCAACGCGCTCGCGGCCTGCTCCTTGCGCAGCTCGGCATATGTTGCGACTGCTTCAAGGAACCGCCCTGTCATTTCTGAAAACGGCTCCACAACGAAGATCACAGATACCTTGGCTCCAAGGGATTTCGCCAGCGCCAACCCGTGCGCCAACCCATGCTCCGCTAGCTCCGACCCATCCGTCGGAATGAGAATATGCCGGTACATCCTTCACCTCCCGATTGTCTGGGACGTATCGCTGCCTTCCGAATGCAAGTTGGGCTCGCGTTGCCGATACAATCTTGAGATAAATCAATCCATCGGCCCATCGTGCCGCGACGCGGATGTCCGCAATTGGCTGTCTGTAATTGGCCCGAAGCGGCGGTCCCGGAATGTCTGCTCTCATGCCGCTGTGGGGGGCTAAGATGGGGTAATCGGCGGTCCAGCTTATGGATAGCTGAAGATTTTAGGTGCTGCGCTTCAGGCTGATGGTGAAACGAGGTCCGTGGTGACGGCCTCAAGCATCAGAAGGAGAAGCGCAGCATGGACCATTTTGCCGGACTGGACGCATCGGTCAAGGAGTGTCTGCATTTTGGATGACGCGGGCAAGATCGTGAAGGAAGTGAGCATGATCTCCGCGCAAGCGTTCCGCGTTTGTTAGGCTCAAGAGAAGACCGCTACGCACCCCATCGGGGCGCTGCCCGGATCAAGCTCTAGCCCCGGCCACCATGTGGATAGCTCGTGGATAGCTCGTCTTGCCGCAGCGCGGTAGCGCAAAACCGATTTGGTTGTCAGGTCGTACTGATGTAATCTTGTGGTCGTGGTCTTGATGTGATTGCAGGCAATTGGAAAGTCTGTACGGGGGGACACATGGATATGCCGCGGCGTCTTGGGGCCGAATTCTTCGGCACCTTCTGGCTGACATTTGCTGGTTGTGGCAGCGCTGTGCTGGCCGCGACCTTTCCAGCGCTAGGCATCGGATTTCTGGGGGTCAGCCTGGCGTTCGGATTGACCGTGCTGACCATGGCGTATGCGGTCGGCCACATCTCCGGCGGACATTTCAATTGCGCCGTGACCATCGGCCTTTGGGCCGGCGGCCGCTTCAAGTCCAGTGACGTGTTCCCTTACATCTTCGCGCAGGTGATCGGAGCGATCCTCGCGGCCGCGGTCCTCTATGTGATCGCCTCCGGCAAGCCCGACTGGGTCCCCGGCGGATTTGCGTCAAACGGCTATGGCGATCTCAGCCCCGGGAAATACAGCCTGACATCGTGCTTCCTGCTCGAAGTGATCGCGACCTTCTTCTTCCTGTACGTGATCATGGGCGTCACTTCGAAAGGAGCGGCGGTCGGATTTGCCGGTATACCGATCGGGCTTTGCCTGACCCTCATTCATCTCTTCCTGATCCCGGTCACAAATGCTTCCGTCAATCCGGCGCGAAGCACAGGCCCGGCGTTGTTTGCTGGCGGTCCCTATATCGCGCAGCTTTGGCTGTTCTGGCTGGCGCCGATCCTGGGCGCGGCGATTGCCGGCGCGGTCTGCCGCTGGCAACATGACTACGATCTGCCATCCGCGGCGCGATGAGCAGCCAAAGGTCGGGCAACAGGCTCGGGACTCGGGCCCCGGGCGGCCCTCTGCCTGAACTGACAAATCAGTTCGATTTCGTTGCTGATCACGTCGTGACCGCCGCCTTCGTGCCGCAGCCTTCGTGCGCAAGGCACGCTGCGCGGACGACAAAATTTGCCGAACCAATTCAAGCTGATTTGCGCCGTTCACTCCTGAGCGCGGCAATAAATCACGTCACCCCTCGATCGGTGGCGACGTCTTCACCTAGAGCTTTTTCCGTTCCGATTGAATCGGAACGGAGCTCTAGCTCTTGTTTTGACGCGTTTTCTTCACGCGAACCGGTATCCACCCCCGGATCAAGTCCGAGGGCATGCTTCGCTGGAAAACGCTCTAGAAGTGCACCGAGCCGCGAGGCGGATGGAAGACGCGATAACTTTTCGAAACGAGCTCGTCGCGGCGCTATCCACTAGATCTGGAATCAGCGACAAGTCCATCAAAAGCCCCTAGAGCCTTTTCCGTTCCGATTGAATCGGAACGGAGGCTCTAGTCTCTTGTTTTGACGCGTTTTCTTCATGCGAACCGGTACCCACCCTCGGATCAAGTCCGAGGGCATGCTTCGCTCGAAAACGCTCTAGTGGATGTAGGCTGACGATCTATGAAATGTCCTCACTGTTCAACAAGCGTTCACGAGAGTTGGTCTGACAACGACATCAAATGGTCGAACGGACAACACGCTGGCTGGATGGTGGGAATCATGCAGTGTCCGGAATGCTCCAAGGAGATACTCCGCATGGGCAAGCTCCGGATTGAAAACGATGAACTCATCGTCGCAAACTATCGACTGGTCTATCCGGCAGGGTCGAACCGCGCACTGATCGCCAACGAAGTACCACCCGACATCGCGGCAGACTATGCCGAAGCCGCTCTCGTTTTGCCACTGAGCCCCAAAGCGTCTGCGGCACTTTCCAGACGCTGTTTACAATCCGTCTTGCGGGCGGCCGGTTACAGTCAGAGGGATTTGTCGGAGCAGATCGACGCTGCTCTCGCGGAATCGGACGCGAGAAAGGCCCTCCCGCCGGGGATCCACATGATCGTCGATGCAATGAGAAACTTCGGCAATTTTGCCGCTCATGGAATAACTGATCAAACCACGTTGCAGATCATCGATGTCGAACCTGCTGAAGCGGAATATTGCCTCGACGTCCTCGATGCAGTTTTTGATCATTATTACGTGAAGCCGGCACAAGCGACAGCATTGAGACACTCACTCAACGCGAAACTCGCAGCGGCAAGGAAGCCTCCTGTTAAGTCACACCAACAAGTGACACCAATCGGATGACTTCAAAAATCCGATTCGCCCGACGGGCACAATCAGTCCGATTCCCTCGCGGAACCACGTCGTTCGCGCTGGTTTTGACGCGAGACGTCGGTGCGCCGACAGCGAAATTTGCCGAACCAATTCAAGCTGATTTGCCCCGTCCAGTCGCGAGCGCGGAAATAAATCTCTTCACACCACCCCTCGATCGGTGGCTATCTGGTCGCGTCCCGCCTCGATGAGAGGGGCGTACGCGTCGTCACGGACGTTGGGTGCGGGATGCGGTGGACGCGAGGATTGCCGAAAGACGAACGGCATCTTTCGCGGACGGCGAAGTCGTGTGGTCCTGGCGCCCCGACGCTGGCGTCAAGTTGGCGATGATGCTCCGCATCACGCCGATGACGGTGGCAAGAAAGCCCGGTTCACCGAGGAGAGCGCGAAGTAAGCCGTAAACCACTGCGCAGGGAAGGCCGGCGTGATGCCGCCTGAACCTGCGGTTCCTGCCCCGTGCATTTTTTTCGCACGGGGGCCGCGGGTGCGGCGGGCACCCGGCCTTCCCTGCGCCCTCCGTCTGTCGGGGGGACACTTTGGTGGCAAAGCTCGGGCGCGAAAGGCGCCGCGAGAATGCACAGCGTTTGTCACCAACAACTCTCCGTCG
>Ga0210406_10007313_pt1 | contig 11238 bp, 11 predicted proteins | sample IncBWC30MmetaG_FD_155454 | JGI IMG/M metagenome (GOLD analysis project Ga0210406, IMG submission 155454) | Forest soil microbial communities from Barre Woods Harvard Forest LTER site, Petersham, Massachusetts, United States - Inc-BW-C-30-M | ecosystem: Environmental > Terrestrial > Soil >... | reverse complement strand
GGTGGGCTCGATTAGTTCCTTACCCGGCCGCAGCACGCCGCGCTGCTCGGCATCCCAGATCATGGCCGCCCCGATGCGATCCTTCACCGAATAGGCCGGGTTTCGCCCTTCGATTTTGGCAAGGATGGTGGCTTGCGCGCCCTGCGCCACCCGGTTGAGCTTCACCAGAGGCGTGCGTCCGATACTTAGCGAATTGTCCTTATAAAACATCAAATCTCCCAGTTGGGTACATATTTGGACTGCTTGTCGTGCCAGGTGCGCACCAATTCAGCGAAGGTGGTGTGATCGATCACACTGGAGATCGATTGCTCTACGCGCCGCCAGGTTTCAGCGAACGGATCCGCCGCGGGGCGGCGCTGAGATGTCTTGTTGCTTTTGGTCCCCTCGACGTAGCGAAGCACTTCCCCTACTGTAATGCCATCCGGCGCCCGCGACAGCAGATAGCCCCCTTCGGCGCCCCGCCGGGATTCGACGAAGCCGCCTTGCTTGAGTCCTGCGAGAATCAATTCCAGAAATTTTTGGGGGATTTTTTGCCGGCGCGCGATGTCAGCGATTTTGATCGGTTCACCCCGCTTTTGCAATGCTAGATCGAAGATGGCGTGGAGCGCGTACTCGCCTTTCACCGAGATGTTCAATCGTTTCCTACCAAGTAGAGATTGTACAACCCCTCCCTGCGGTCAGGGCTCAGTCTTTCCAGAACAGCTCGGCGTCGGACCTGCGGACATAGTTGGCGTCGATGGCGGCGGGATCGGCCGCACGGCCATTCCGGTATTCAACCGAAGCGATGCGTCCGATGGCGGCGGCCAGAGCGCGGGGCGCGGTTATCACGGGAATAGCCGGATCGACGCTGGCGAGGAACGGCGAAAAATCGATGGCGATGAACTCGTAGCCATTCGAAGGCAGCATCGCAGCCCACGCCGGAAACTTCATCACGACCTCCGGCGCGGCGATTTCGAGCCGATCGTTATAGACCGCGCCGTACACTTCGCCACGCCGTGCGTCCAGCACGATCGCGCGTAACGGAGCCGTTCCAAAAAACGCCAGCGCCCGGAGATTGGATACAGCGACCACTCGCTTGCCGGTCGCCTCCGCAAGTCCTTTCACCGCGCTTAGGCCGACGCGGACGCCGGTAAACGATCCGGGCCCGGAGGCGGCGGCGAAGCAATCCATCTGATTCAAGTTGACCTGGTGCCGCGCCAGCAACTGCTCAATGCGTTGGAACAGGATGTGCCCAAAGCCGTCGGGCGAATGTAGCGGAATCTCTTCGAGAGTGCGATCGCCTTCGATGAGCGCTATGCTCCCAAACTCGGACGTGGTGTCGATGGAAAGAATCACTTGTTCAGCTGAAACAGGCGGTCGGCCGAATAGGCCTTGCCATTCGCGTTCAGCGCGGTCAGGTGGATGCTGAGGATGGCCGGGAAGTTCAGCGCGATGGAGGGCGGAATGACGAAAGTGCCGGGCGAGCCGGTGCCGAGCACGCGCAGACCTTGTCCGTCGATGGACACTTCGCCGGTCCAGAGAAACATCATCGACCGCGTGGCGCGGGTTTCACGCGTGAGCTTCGCGGAAAATTTCACCGGCTTGCCGGCGTCCAACGAATTGCCGGAGGGGTCCACGATGACGTACGGCACTTTTGCCGGATTGGACTCAATCTCCTGCACTAGCGGCACCTCGCGCGAATCGAATTTGTAGGACTTCAGCATCGATTCCTTGCGGCCTTCGCGCGCGACCATAAGCACCCAGGGATGGCTTTTGTCGGGAGCCTCACCAGTGAAATGCTCGCCTTTATATTTCTTCTGCTCGACGGATTCGCCTGTGGCCGGGTTGAACCACCATACGTCGTAGCCGTGCTTTTCCACCGAAATTTCGACGGGCGGGCCGGGGTGCTCGATGTAGCTGACATATTCCACATCTTCCAGCGCCACCGCGCGCGCGCCGTCGACGTCGAAATAGGGTTCCAGCTCCCAATGCCGCGTGTCGGCGATGAAGTCGAACCAGTACCGGCACATGGCAGCGCCATCACCCTGGAACTCGGGGTATTCGCCATCCATGGTGGCGTTCCACAAATGCTGCGCATCGGTTACCCCGACGAAGGGCACTTGATAAAACTGATGTTCCACTGATCCGACGACGTCGTTGGTCGTGTTTTCGATAACGAAGTTCATCCAGCCGTCGGGGAGCAGGGAAGACGAGGTCACCTTGGCATTCGACGATCGAGGGTGTTGGTAAGGATCCTGCTTCTTGAGAGCGAGACCTAGTTCTTTGAGCAATGGCCGGCCATTCTTGTAATCCTCGAACTCTTCCAAGCCTTGCCAAGTGATGTTAAAGGGCGCATATCGCGCCACGACATAACTGATGAAGCGCTCGCGGGATTGCCAATCCGGAAAAAGGCTCAGGATGTAATCCGGATTGGACCCGAGGATCAAGTCGATGGTGAGGCCGCGTTTGTGAACGGCGAGTATTCGACGGTCAAGTTCATCGAAGTAGGCCGGATTCGGCTTATCAGGCGCAAGATAGACGCGGCTGCGATCGGCGGCGCCTCCCAGGATGGAGCCGCGAAAATGAGTGAACTTGTTCTGGGTTGCAGCAGCGATCTGCTGTTCGAACTCCTGCTGGCTCAAGAACGGGAAGCGATCGGCGATATAGCCCATCCATAGATGCGGTTTCTTGTCGTCGGTGGCCCAGTGATGGAGGTTGGCAGCGTTCACATAGCCCGGAGAATCCGACGCAGTGGCATTGAAGGCACCTTCCTTGGCGTCGAAAGCCGCTATATTGCTGGTGGTGCGATAGGTCCACTGGCCAGTTTCGGTGGGGGTAATGCGGATGACCAACCTGCGGCCGCCATCCCAAAACGCAGGCATTAGATAGGTCTTGAAATGAGGCGACCGGAATTCGGCGTGAAGCTGCGCGCTGGCGTAAGGATTGGGATGAGCGGCGAGATCCGCGGAGGAGAGATCGAAGATGAGCTCGCATGGCGAGTAGGCCGGCGTCCCCTCGCATGGTGCTTGGCTAAATATGGGAAGGGCAATAAAAAGGAAGACTGCGAAGCGCCCCAGCATCTTTCTTCAGCGTAGCGCAGAGGCTAGGCGTCTTCGCAATCACAGCCTGTTGCCGCGAAGAGGTCGCACGGATATGGCGGACCTCCACTTCGTTAACCACTTGCGCCACATTCGGAACGCTGGCAGCGATATGCGCCGCTTCCGAGCGCGCGGCCTGTGAATCCACGTGACCCTTTAAGGTCACCACGCCATTCTTGACTGAATATTTTACAGTTTTATTTAGACGATTCTCGACCAGCGCGGCATCCAGGTTTTTGTCGATTGCCTCAGCTTGACCTTTGGCGAGAGATTCCGCCCGCATCTTCTCCGCATCCGAAGGAACTGTACCCTTTAGCGTAACCACGCCTTTATCCCGATCCTGATGCACACTCACATCCTTGAAGCCAGCCTGATCGAGAGAGCGGTGGATGTTATCTGTAACGTCAGGCGCTTTGTTGCGATCTGAGCAGCCCAGATCGTCAACAATGCGCCCAAAAACAGGGATCCGGCAATATGTTTCTATATATTCTCCGCTGCCTAGACGACCGTTCGGCGGCCGGCAATCAAGCTGATGACGAACAGGACGACGAAAACGAAGAATAGGATCTTGGCAATACTTGCGGCGCCAGCGGCAATTCCTCCAAACCCGAAGAGCGCCGCGAGAATCGCGATTACCAGAAAAACCCAGGCGTACCAAAGCATTTGTAATACCTCCGCCGAATTATGAGCACGCCGGTTGCCAGGTAGGTGTTAGAGCGTAGTTACTAGTGCGCTATGATCGCGACGATTTCCTGATTCCAGGAGTAGCTCGGAGTCCACTTCGGACCATAGATGCCCACGCTGACCGTGTACTTTCCCGCGTTGGTTGGGGTCCAGGAAAATTCGTAGGTCTTCACCTCACCAGGGGCAAAATTTTCGTTCGACCTGTTTTGCTTATGGACAGGCTTGCGCGATTCATCCCAGACCTCCATCTCGACCACGCTGCCAGGCGCTGCCTTTCCGTCGTCTTTGGCAGTGATGTAGATGGTGACCGGCTTGCCGCTCTGGATGGATTGAGCCGGCGCGCGGCCGCTCACGGTGAATGGCGGAGTCGCGAGCGCCGGCGCGAAAAATCCTGCAATCTTGACAGCTAGAGAGTCCACCCTGGAGCTGCCCGAGTTTGTCAGAACGATCACGCTGAGCTGGTCATCCTCGAAGCGTTCGTAATCAGACCGGAACCCTGGGTACTGGCCGTCGTGGTGTATCCTCGTTCGCCTGAGAAATGAATCCACGTACCAGCCGAAGCCGTAATTGGCGGATGTTCCGTCATTCAAACGAACGGGCGTCCGCATCTGTTCGAGGCTCGACGCGGTGAGAGGACTGCGTGAATCTAGGAAGGTGTCCCACTTCGCAAGGTCCAGAACCGTGGAGAGAAAGGCGCCGCTGGGCCGCACGGCGATCCAGTTCTCTGCGTTCATCATTTTTCCGTCTGACTGCTCGTAACCGCTGGCGCGATGGGGAACGATAGCTGTTAGCGTCAAGAGGCGCGTGGATGTCATGCCCGCCGGGGCAAAGAGCCGTCCGGAAATGAACTCGCTCCACGATTTACCGCTCGCCTTGCTGATGATTTCCGCCAGCACGTAGTACCCAACATTGGAGTACAGCCACTTTTCGCCGGGTTGAAAGCTGAGTGGCATTGGATAGACCGACTCGATCACGTCGGATGGCGGCTGTTCTTTGTAGGGATGGTAGTCGATGGGTCGCGGACCATGCCCGAAGTGTGTGTCAACAGATTCCGAATGGTGATATTTCTCCAGGATACAGGCGACCCATTCAGGTATTTTTCTGCCTTGTCGTCGAGGCCTATCTTGCCCTCCTGCACCAACAACATGATGGCAGCAGACAGGAATTGCTTGCTCAGCGACGCGATCTTGTACACGGTTTCTGGAGTGGCAGGCGTGTCGGTCTCCACGTTTGCCAGTCCATACCCGGCAACTTTGATAAGCCTGCCTCTTTCTAGCACCGCAATCGACAGTCCCGGAGGGTGCAGCGTCTGCATCTGCGCTTTGACGTAGTCGTCCACTGCATCGGCGCGAACAGGTAGGGAGGCACCGATCAAAAGAGAGAGGACGAGATGGGTGTTACGACTCAAGATCGGAATACTTCCCGCGAACGGAAAGGTTACAAAAAGAACAACTCTTCGCTACTGGATGTGAAACCGAGCCGAAGCTGAGTAGGCGCGCCCTGGTCCATCGCTGGTGAACCAGCCCTGCACGACGTATTTGCCGCGGGGCAGTTTAACCAGCGGCACGCTGATGACGTACTCCTTCTGATCCTGAATCTCCAGTTCGGAGATGACCTGCGGGAAAACTTTACCGCGCGACCAGAGCACGACAACGTTGCCCTGTCCATCCCGAATCTCGAGGTCATAAATCTGGCCGCTGGAGAAGCTCAGTACGCCGGGGGTCCCTGGATCGCTGTTACGGATCGTCAGGCGCGCTGTAAGTGTGTCAGAAGCCCCATAAATATCGCGGTCCAGCGCTAAATCCGTCGATAATTCGCCTTGAGACATGTTCAGTCCGCCGTTCAAGCGTAAAAATTTTTCGACCACGCGTGGCGTTTGAGAAGCTGCAGAGTCGCCGCGTCTAGAGGACCCTTTTCAGAAACCGCCGCGTTCCGCTCGACGTTTCGAACCGTTCGCATGCCCGGGATCACACTGGAAACCGCCGAATCGGAGATGGTGAAACGGAGCGCGATTTCGGCCAGCGAAGCATTCTTTGCCGCCAGGTCTTTTTGTAGGGCCGCGACGTGCTCGACCACCTGCTTCTTGCGGTCGCCCCGGAAATAGAAGGCGCGAAACTCCTGGGGGTCGAAAACAGTTTCCTCGGTGATACTGCCTGTCAGGCTGCCTTCGTCGAAGGGCACGCGCGCCAGCACGCCGACATTCTTCTCTTTGGCCAGTGGAAACAAGTGCTGCTGAGGAGTCTGATCGAAAATGTTGTAGATGACCTGTACCGCGTCGACCAGTCCTGTGCGGATCAGTTCCAGCGCCGAATCGGGCTGATGGTCATTGATGGACACGCCCACTGCGCGGACCTTGCCGGCTGTTTTCAACTCTTCAAAAGCGCGCCGCCACTCTTCGCGATAGAGCCAGTCGGGATTCCAGACATGCAACTGCTGGAGATCGATGGTGTCCACCTTGAGGTTGCGCAAGCTGGTTTCCGTCGAGCGCAAGATGTAATCGTAGGGGAAAACATTCTCGATGCCGATCCCCGGCCTGGCGGGCCACAGTCGATTCTTGGGCGGCACCTTGGTGGCGATATACATACGGTGCGTGGCATCGCGGATGATCTTACCCACCAGCTTCTCGCTGTGACCGTCCCCGTAGGCTAACGCCGTGTCGATGAAGTTGAAGCCCAGTTCCATGGCCCGCCGCAAGGCCCGCAGGGACTCGTCGTCGTTGCCTCCCAGCCATTGTGTCCCGCCGATGCCCCAGGCGCCGAATCCTATTTCACTGATCTCAAAACCAGTCCTTCCGAGGGTCCGGTATTTCATCCTGCAATCCATGATAGTGAATCGTGATAGTGAATCGTGATAGTAAATGGAGCATCTAATGCCTTAAGGTGGAGGTTGCATGACGGCCAAGCACCAGGTAGTGATTCTCGGCGGCGGATTTGGCGGCCTGTACGCGGCCAAAGCCTTGAACAAAGCTGCGGCGCAGATCACCGTACTGGATCGCCGCAACTTCCATCTTTTCCAGCCGCTGCTCTATCAAGTGGCCACTGGGTCGCTATCACCCGGTGAAGTTGCATCGCCGCTACGACGTGTGCTGCACAACCAACAGAATACTCGCGTGCTGCTGGGTGAGGCCGTGGATCTGGACGCTGCCGGTCGTCGCGTGATACTCGCTGATGGCGAGCTAAAGTACGACACGCTGATCGTCGCTACGGGTTCGACCGATTCTTACTTCGGCCATGACGAATGGAAGCGGACCGCGCCCGGTCTTAAAACCATCGAGGAGGCGACTGAGATCCGCAGCAAGATTCTATATGCTTTCGAAGAGGCCGAGAAGCAACAGAATCCTGAAAAGCAGCGGGCATGGCTGACGTTTGTGATTGTCGGCGCTGGCGCAACCGGGGTAGAGCTGGCCGGCGCACTCGGAGAAATTGCACACGAAATATTGCGCCGGGATTTCCGCTCCATCGACTCGAGAAATGCCGAGATTTTACTTCTGGAAGGCGGGCCGCGCGTCCTTCCAGCCTATCCCGCGGATCTCTCCGCGAAGGCGGAAGCATCGTTGATCCGGTTAGGGGTGACGCCGCGGACCAACGTGATGGTGACCGGGATCGACGAGGCGGGAGTCACCGTGAAAACCTCCAGTGGAGAGGATCGGATTGCCGCGCGAACGGTAATCTGGGCGGCCGGAGTGCAAGCGTCCGATTTTGGCGGCGTACTGAAGCAGCGCGCGGAGGCGCAGCTTGACCGCAGTGGTCGCGTTACGGTGAGCGGGGACCTGAGCGTGCCGGGGCATCCAGAGATTTTTGTGATCGGCGATCTGGCGCATTTCGAGCAGGACGGCAAGATGCTGCCGGGTGTCGCGCCGGTGGCCATGGAATTTGGCGGATACGTGGCCAAGCTGATTCAGAAGAGGCTCCAGGGTCAGGCCGACGGAGCCGCCAAATTCCGCTATTTCGACAAGGGCAGCCTGGCGGTAATCGGTCGCGCGTCGGCGGTGGCGGAGATCCGTGGACTGCATCTATCGGGCCTGTTGGCGTGGCTCACGTGGCTATTCGTGCACCTGTTGTATATCGTGGAATTTTCAAACCGCGTGCTGGTCTTCATCCAGTGGGGCTTTCTTTATCTGACTTACAACCAAGGGGCCCGGCTCATTACGGGAACGGATGTGGGTGCCAGCAAGCCGATGAGTACCGAAACCGCTGTGCGGCGATAGCCGCGCCGCCGACAAGTTTGCGCTCCTCAACGCTTTCGCGTAGGTTGGTACGTATGACGGTCGAACAGAGAGCCCGCCTCAATGAGATCGTATGGGTCGATGCCGAACGGCTCAGCGGCACGCCTTGCTTCAAGGGCACGCGCGTTCCGGTACAGGCGCTGATCGACCACATTGAAGGCAATTCCACCTTGGAAGATTTTCTCGCAGACTTCCCGTCCGTTTCGCGCAAGCAAGCCATTCAGTTCATCGAACTACGAAGCTGAAAATAGGCTTCATTGTTTGTGAGAGTGCCAAGCAACCAGCTTGCGTACTGTGTGCCGCTCTTTGAGAGACTGAAGTGGCCACGGAAACCGTCGGCGCCGGCCAGGTGATTTACGTCCGAAGCCCGCTATCAAAAGCCTGAGCATTCGTTCCCGCAGAACTTGGCCCACTGAGCGGCTGCAGCCGGACATATCGCTAAAATACCTCAGCCACGATAGAATAATAATAGCTCCCGTATGATCGACCAGGCACTGGCGAAAATCTTCGGTACCAAGAACGAACGCGAAGTCAAGCGCATTCGTCCGATCGTGGCCGCCATCAATGAGCTCGAGCCCGGAATGCAGCAGCTTTCCGACGCTGAACTGGCTCAGAAGACGGTCGAATTCAAGCAGCGCGTCGCCAACGGAGCGTCGCTCGATGATCTCCTGATCGAATCCTTCGCGGTGTGCCGCGAGGTCGGCCGGCGGGTGCTGAACATGCGCCATTTCGACGTACAGTTGATTGGCGGCATCTTCCTGCATCGCGGCAAAATCGCCGAGATGCGCACTGGTGAAGGCAAGACGCTGGTCGCCACCTTGCCCGTGTATCTCAACGCGTTGAGCGGGCTGGGTGTGCATGTCGTCACCGTCAACGACTATCTGGCCAAGCGCGACTCCGAGTGGATGGGCCGCATCTACAAGTTCCTCGGCATGTCCGTTGGCGTCATCGTCCATGACCTGGATGACGAAGAGCGCCGCCAGAGCTACGCCTGCGACATTACTTACGGCACCAACAACGAGTACGGCTTCGACTACCTGCGCGACAACATGAAGTTCCGGATCGAGGACTGCGTGCAGCGCGGCCACAACTTCGGAATCGTCGACGAAGTGGACTCCATCCTGATCGACGAATCGCGCACGCCGCTAATTATTTCGGGACCCAGCGAAGAATCCACCGACAAGTATTACAAGATCAACCGCATCATCCCCAAACTGGTGCGCGGCGAAGAGATCAAGGGAAAAGAGCCGGGCGAGAGCTACACCACCGGCGATTACACGGTGGATGAGAAGCATCGCAGCGCCGCCCTTACCGAAGAGGGCATCGCCAAGGTAGAAAAACTCTTGGGCTGCGGCAACCTCTACCAGCCCGAGAACTGGACCATCCTGCACCATGTGCAGCAGGCGCTCAAAGCGCACGTCCTGTTCATGCGCGACAAAGACTATCTGGTGCAGGACGGCCAGGTGATCATTGTCGACGAGTTCACCGGCCGCGTGATGCCGGGCCGCCGTTGGAGCGACGGTCTGCATCAGTCCATTGAAGCCAAGGAAAACGTCAAGATAGAACGCGAGAACCAGACTCTCGCCACCATTACTTTCCAGAACTACTTCCGCATGTACAAAAAGCTGGCCGGCATGACCGGTACGGCCGAAACGGAAGCCGCCGAGTTTGACAAGACCTATAAGCTTGATGTCGCGGTGATCCCCACCAACCGTCACATGGTTCGCAAGGAATTTCAGGACATCGTCTACCGCACCGAGGATGAGAAATTTCGCAACGCGGCCAAGGAGATTCAAGGCCTGTACGAAAAAGGGCAGCCGGTGCTGGTCGGGACCATCTCCGTTGAAAAATCCGAGCGGCTCTCCAATTCGTTAAAGAAGATGGGCGTCAAGCACGAAGTCTTGAACGCTAAGAATCATGAACGGGAGGCGTTCATCGTCGCTCAGGCGGGCCGCAAGGGCGCCATCACGGTTTCGACCAACATGGCCGGTCGCGGCACCGACATTCTGCTGGGCGGCAATCCTGAGTTCCTCACCAAAGAGTATCTCAAGAAGCAGAACAAGGATCCGGATCTGCTGCAGACCAGTCCTGTGGGATCGGCGGAGCGGGCCGAATGGGACGCCGTCTACACGCGCTTCAAGGAAGAAACGGCGGTGGAGCACGACGAAGTGGTGGCGCTGGGCGGGCTGCACGTCCTGGGCACTGAGCGTCACGAGTCCCGGCGCATCGATAATCAGCTGCGCGGACGCGCGGGACGTCAGGGCGATCCTGGCAGCTCGCGCTTCTACCTGTCGCTGCAAGATGACCTGATGCGCATTTTCGGCGGCGAGCGCATGCAGAATCTCATGCTGCGGCTCGGCATGGAGGAAGACGTTCCGATCGAGTCGAAGATGATTTCCAAGCGGATCGCGGCCGCCCAGAAGGCCGTTGAAGCCCAGAACTTCGCCGCCCGCAAACACCTGCTCGAGTATGACGACGTCATGAACAAGCAGCGCCAGGCCGTCTACGGCATGCGCCGCCACTTGCTGGAGGGGCAAGATCAGAGGGAGCGAGTCCACGAAATCATCGAAGGCATCGTCGCGACGTTTATCGACATGCGCTGCCCGGAGCGTACGCATCCCAGCACATTTGATCTCGCGTCGCTGCAATCGGACGTGCTATCTTCCTTCGGTTTGAAGATCGATACCGATGAACTGCAAGGGATGGCGCGGCAGGAGATCGAAACTCACATCTACGATCTGCTCATCGCGCGCTACAAGGAAAAAGAGGACCTGATCGGCCCGGAAAATATGCGCGACGCCGAGCGCATCGTCATGCTCAACGTCATCGACAACCAGTGGAAAGACCATTTGCTGTCGATGGATCACCTGAAGGAAGGCATCGGGCTGCGCGGATACGGTCAGAAGGATCCGCTGATCGAGTACAAGAAAGAATCGTTTCAGATGTTCCAGGACATGATGGATCGCATCGAGGACGAGACCATCCGCTACCTGTTCTTCCTGCAGGTGACCACGGGCGGGGGCCCAGCGGGGCAGGCGCAACCGGTGCTGCCGTTCTCTCCCGATGGCGATGAAGAAGAAGAGGAAGAAGAGGACACCGAAGAAGCGCTGGTGGGCGCCAACGGTGAGCAGCGCCGCGCCGCTCAAACCGTGGTCGAAGACTTCACACGCAATATCCAGCGCAAGAAAGACAAAGAAATGGCCGAGCTGCAGTTCGTCGGCGGCAGCGGGGCGGCCACCGAGAAAAAGCAGG
>Ga0210406_10007311_pt1 | contig 11239 bp, 12 predicted proteins | sample IncBWC30MmetaG_FD_155454 | JGI IMG/M metagenome (GOLD analysis project Ga0210406, IMG submission 155454) | Forest soil microbial communities from Barre Woods Harvard Forest LTER site, Petersham, Massachusetts, United States - Inc-BW-C-30-M | ecosystem: Environmental > Terrestrial > Soil >... | reverse complement strand
CTGCAACGGCTTTGGCGGCTTCCTCGTCGTTCGGCATTTCCACGAACGCAAATCCCCGCGCGCGGCCGGTCTCGCGATCCTTCACCAGGTTGACGCGACCCACCTGCCCGAACGGCTTGAACAGTTCATTTAACTCGCTTTCCGTGGTTTGAAAGCTCAGATTGCCTACAAATAGACTCTTCATACTTCTTCTCCTTAAAAGATTTGCGGTCGCTGGCAATTATTTCTGCCCGCAGCCGCATGAACCTCAACTCATCTTCAGTATGAGCCCCGAATAAATATCTGAAACCTGCCCGACCGTGAGGGATGCCGCAACTTGCGCAGAGCCTTGGCCTCAATCTGCCGGATGCGCTCCCGGGTAACCGCGAATACCTCGCCGACTTCCTCAAGCGTATGCTGGCTGCCATCATCCAGGCCAAATCGCATCCGGATGATGCGTTCCTCTCGCGGCGTCAGCGTCCTGAGGATCGACGCAATCTGGTCCTTCAAATTCAGGTCAATTGCAGCGTCGGAGGGAGACAATACACCCTTGTCCTCAATGAAGTCGCCCAGGTGCGACTCGCCCTCGTCTCCCAGCGGCGTCTCAAACGACATCGGCAACTGCGCAATTTTTTTCGTCTTGCGCACCGCGTCCACGGGAATATCCATGCGCCTGGCAATTTCATCGGAAGTCGGTTCGCGCCCCAGTTCCTGCACCAGTTGCTGGCTCGTGCGCACCTGCTTGTTGATCATTTCGATCATGTGTACGGGCACCCGGATCGTGCGGGCCTGGTCCGCGATGGCGCGAGTGATCGCCTGGCGAATCCACCAGGTGGCATACGTGGAAAATTTGTATCCCCGCCGCCAATCAAACTTGTCGGTGCCGCGCATCAGCCCGATGTTGCCTTCCTGGATCAGGTCCAGAAACTGCAGCCCGCGGTTCGTATATTTCTTGGCGATCGAAACCACCAAGCGGAGGTTCGCCGCTGTTAGTTCGCTCTTGGCCTGTTGCGCTTCCGTCTCGCCTCTGTGAATCAGGATAAGCGCGCGCTTCAGCGTGTTCGCCCCCATCTCGCTCGACTCTTCGATTTCTCGCACCCGGGCGCGGCAGGAGCGCAATTCTTTGCGCGCTTCCATGGACGCGTCTCCATGTGCCGCCTTCACGCGCCGTTCCAGTCGGGCCGCCTCCCGTTCCAGGAACTCCACTCGCTCGACCGTGTGGCGCAGCAATTCAATCAGCCGCTTCCGCTCGCGCTCCTTGAACTCCAGGGAGCGGGCAAGTAACGACATCTCCACTCGGGTCCGGGACAACCGCCGCTTGGCCCGGAGATAGGCGCGCTTCTCCGACATGTTGGTAGCTTCCAGTTTGGCGCGCTGCTTCAACCCCAATTCATGCAGCTTGGCTATCTTGTCGATGGCTCGCAGGGTCTGCCGGGTCTTCTCTTCAACCTTCTCCTCCGTCAGGTCTTCCTCGTCGAACTGGATAATCTCTTTGATCGAACGGTTTCCCGACCGCAGTTCTTCTCCAACGGAAATCAATGCCTTCAAAACGATGGGAGAGCGGGAAACGGTCTTCAATACGCGGAGGCTTCCGCGCTCAAGCCGTTTGGCTATGGTCACTTCCTGTTCGCGCGTCAATAGGGGTACGAGGCCCATCTCACGCAGGTAGACGCGTACAGGATCGCTGGTTTTTTCCGGGGGCGAGGCGGTCTGGTCGAGCTCCGCATCCTCGTTAACCGCGGCTTCGTGGTGCGGCCGAACGTCAGGCTGTTCCGCGACGTCAGCAGTGGCGTGTGCCAGCTTGGCGTCGGAAGCATCTTCGTAGAGCGAGATGCCCTCACTCTCGAATGCGGTGAAGGCGCTGTCAATCTCCTCGTTAGTATGCTCTTCCGCCGCGAAGGCGTCGTTCACCTGATCGTAGAGCAGATACCCTTGCTCTTTGCCCAGTTTAATGAGCAGCCGGACTTGATCTTGTTGTTCTTGAATTTCCCGTGACAATGGTTTCTCCCCTCATCCACTGCCAGTTTTGCCCGGGCCTTCTTCTCTGCACACTTTCACCCGGTAGGCACACTTGGACGAGGATTGGCTCACTTTGAATCGTTTTGCGGATTGCAGCTGTGGCTACCTGCGCTGCGTTCTGTGGACAGGACTCCGAGTGTCCCGATGCTCTTGGGTGCTGCGGCATTTGCAGCTCTAGAATCAGATGCCTACCATCATACACTACCTGCCTGTCCGCTGGTTGTGCTCGCTTGCACCCCGCTGGCCCCGCCAAATGTCCTGGTGACCGCGATATTTCAGCTGCGACGGAATTCATCGTTCGATTTATCCTTAGGGATTCGCTGCGGGTTCGAGGTTTTGCCAGAATTGCCCCGAGGGCCGCGGTCAATTTGGCGAGCCGGCATTTCCACAAGCTCTTTAGGTCGTGGCTCCGCCGCCAAATCGCCTTCTTCCTGGATTCTCTTTGCTTCTTTTTTTGCTTCCTTCCGCATTCCGCCTCCGAACGGTACCTTTCCCGGAATTTTCCGGGAAATGCAGCGGATCCCGCAGGCTCTGCAATTCGCGGTAATAATAAAGCGCGCTGGGCTTCTGGTGTCGAAATTTCAGGCTATTGAGAAATTCGATTTCTTCATCGCTTGCATCGCCGCTCATTCCCGGGTTCCGGAGAAACTCCCTCAACCCGGCCTCCGCCGCGGCCCCATCCAAGCCGCCCGTTTCTAAAAACTGGAAGCGCATCATCCGCGCGGACGCCAGGCGCTTGCTCAACAACACCTCCACCGCAAACGATTTTAGATCGATGTCCCAGGATTCGATCACCGGACCCAGGAATGCGGAGCAGTGCTCGATGGAAACGTTGAAAACATCCGTGTCCAAATAGTCCAGTATCATCGCTCGAATCTCTTCGTATGATTGGCGCCGAAGTTTCCCCACGCTGCGAAGCCATTTCTCGTTCTTCAACTCCTCCCGCGCGATTCCCTTGGCCACATCCAGCAGCGTCTGGCTCACCAGCCGCTCAAGCTCGCCGAAGGACTGCTTTTCAAAAATCTCCCGCACCTGGACGCTCTTTTCCGGCTTGCATTTCCGGATGATCAATTCCCGCACTTCCGGGAACAATGGTGCGGGTGGTTCGGCCAGTTTCTTCTTCAACTCTTCGTGCCGCTGCGCCTGCACCATCGAAGAGAGATGGCCGGTTGGAAATTCCAGGAAGGCGTCCATTCTGTCGTAGAGGTCGGTTCGATCGACAGCGGGCGGGGCCTTCTTCCGCGTCAGAAGTTGCGAGATGTAAGACTCCGTCACCTGCGCCGCGGCCGCCAGGTCGCGTTGCTCCAGTCCCAGCTCCTTGAGTCTCTGTCGAATGATGAAGCTTACATCCACGGATGCCGTCCTCCTGATTAACTAAGATAGTAAAGTGCAGTGTAAGCGAATCGATATTACTTGACAAGAACTGTGAAGTAGCCCATGCTCGGTAGGTGATCCCAAGGCTGCCTTCAGGTTTGGAAAACCCATGGGGGTTCCTGAAATACTCCCTTGCTCATGACCGAAGGAGCATCCTATGTTTGTTCGCAAAGTATCCATGCGGCTCAAGACCGAATCTGCCGCGGAATTCAACCGCAAAATGGAAGGCGAGATCATTCCCCTGCTTCGAAAGCAGAAGGGCTTTCTGGACGAAATGACATTGATCCCGCAAAGCGGCAGGGAAGTTTACGCCTATAGTTTCTGGGAAAACAGCGCCGACGCGGAAACTTACGAAAAAAACGAATTTGCCCAGGTTACCGGCATGCTCGCCGGTGTGATCGAAGGCGCGCTGCGCATCCATACCTACATGGTTGCCAACTCCACTTTCCACAAGATGGCCACTGCGGTCGCTTCCTGAGCTCGCTGGTTTTTCTGCGGGCAGAGCCGTCTTTGGCTGAAGCGCGCTGACTTTTTTGAAGAGGGCAGGCGCCGAGCCTTTCCCGCTTTTCTCTTCACAGGTTCTCGGCAGAGGAGAAAACATGCAAATTGTGATCTGGATTTTCGTGGGTCTCGCGGCTGGATGGCTTGCCGGCAAAAGCCTCGAAGGGAAGGGCTACGGCGTGTGGATGGATTTGACCATGGGTGTTGCCGGCGCGGTTGTTGGAGGTTTGCTTTCGCGTTCGATAGGCTTCGCCGGTTACGGCGCAGTATTTGTATCCACCTTCATGGCGATCGGATGCGCCGCGCTTTTGACGATTCTCGTGGCAATGGTAAACGGCAGAACCGTTCGCGCCAGGGCGTTCTAATTGTCCCTGTCACTGGAATTTGCCTTGAGCTTTGGTCGCTCCAATGCCCGAAATGAATGAATCCGGGATGATCCTTATCCGTGAAGGCGCGCTGTTGCCGCCGGATTTCGCACTGGAGAGCGAAGCATTCTTGCCCGGTTGGCGGGTAGTCAAGAATTTCGATGGCTACACTCTGAATCGGAAGATCAGCCAGGCAAACTGGAATTTCGTTCGTCTAACCGGTGAACACAAGGCCAGGGTTGTTGGCCGCGCGTACGCCGGAACCCTCCGAAGAGGCATTGCCCAGATTTTGACGGGGCTGAGCGGCAAAAAATTTAATTCTCTTGAGATAACCGTGGTCGTTCTGAAGCGTTTCGTGGGCCTCGCTTTTGTCAGCATTTCGGCGAACCGGCGGCACATTCAGGGCGGACTGCGGGTTTCTCCTTAGGGTTTCTTGACTCACCCGGTTGAAGGGCGCCCAACCATTCACAGGATCGTCAGAAAGTAACGGATGTTTATCTTTCGTAATGAACCAGGAAAAGGAAACGCGCATGACAAAACTCTATGTTGGCAATCTCTCTTTCGGCATGAACGATGAATCCTTGCAGCAGTTGTTCGTTGACAAGGGTTATCAGGTGTCCTCCGCTCGAGTCATCACGGACCGGGAAACCGGGCGCTCGCGAGGCTTCGGCTTTGTCGAGTTGGGTGATGGCGGCGACGCAACCAAGGCCATCGGCGAGTTCAACGGGCTCGATGTGGACGGCCGGCAGCTTCAGGTGAACGAGGCGCGTCCTCAGGAATCGCGCGGGGGCGGTGGTGGTGGTGATCGCTCCGGTGGCCGTGGTGGTTATTCCGGCGGTCGCTCTGGCGGAGACGGTCGTCGCAACTATTAAAGCGGGCGCAGTTCGCTCGTTGCTTGTCCGCACCCGCTTGGCTGCAGATTCTTGCAGCCCCGGAAGTGGCGGTGGCGCGATCTTTTTGCTTTCTTAAGCTAACAGGAGGCAGTCTTGGAGAATCTCTCGGCGGGCCAGTACATCAAGCATTTTCAGTACGGCTGTGGTGTGATTACTGAATCAAAATCGGACCGCACAACCATTGATTTCGACGCTCACGGGATCAAAATCTTTGTCACGAGCCTTATGGTCGTGGAACTTGCCGAAGGCACGCCGCCAAAGCGGCGCCGCGCCAAGCGCCCCAAGCCGCCCAAGCCGGCTCCCACGTTGAATGCTCGCGTCTTCGTGCCCGGTGCCAAATGAGTGGGGGTATTCTCGTGCAATACGTCGGCTTTCGTACAAACGCGCTTTCACGAGAGTACATGTTTAACGTTCGCGGCGACGGCGTTGACCGTGAATTTACTTTGAATATTGCCAACGAGGCGTTTGTGACTCATCGTGCGCGTTATCAGGATGCACCCGCAATCTGCGCCGAACGCCTGCAAGCGGAGCTGGCCGCTCACGAGAACCACCCTCCGGAAACGCAGTACGTCATCACCAGCGCCGAATTGGAATCCTATCGCGCCGCCCGCTCGCCAAAAGGCGACCACAAGTTTTGGAGCCGCAAACCTCAGGAGGATTACTAGTCGTTCGCTTCGGTAAAGACACCACACAATGCGTTGAACTGTGGTGCCCGCCCGGGACTCTCGGAAAACGAATTCGTTACGAAGGCGGGAAAATCATGTCGCTACGCAAGACAGTCGCCCCACTGGAAAATACAACTTTCATCGAACTTGAAGACACGCGGAAGCCGCTCGATTTTTTGGGCGCGGCGGAAGTGGTCACCCTCGACTCCCTGGTCGTCGACGGGAAATCGGTGCCCCTCGGGCCTATCCATCCGCGGCCGATTCTGCCCAGCAGGGTCGCGATCATTGGCAACTACCTCCCACGACAGTGCGGCATTGCCACTTTCACGACGGACTTGTGCGACGCGATTCACTCCGAATATCAGGACACCGAGTTGCTGGCATTGCCGGTCAACGATACCCTGGAAGGCTACGACTACCCTTCTCGGATCCGCTTCGAACTATCCCAGGATGAACCTGCTTCCTACAGGCAAGCCGCGGATTTTCTAAATTTCAGCAGTATTGATCTGGTTTGCCTTCAGCACGAATATGGAATTTTCGGCGGGCCGTCGGGCGCCCATATTCTGGAATTATTGCGCCGCCTGCAAATGCCTGTCGTCACCACACTTCACACCGTGCTCCGCGAGCCGAATCCCGATCAACGCCGCGTGATGGAGGAAATTGCAGCGCATTCCGATCGGCTGATCGTCATGAGCCGTCAGGCCTCGGAAATTCTCCAGGAAGTCTTCCGCGTTCCCAGCTCCAAAATAGACCTGATTCCGCACGGGATCCCTGACTTGGCTTTCACGGATTCCAGCTTTTATAAGGACGCCTTTGGAACGGAAGGCAAAGAAGTCCTGCTCACCTTTGGATTGCTCTCGCCGAATAAGGGGATCGAAAACGTCATCCAGGCCCTGCCAAGCATCCTCGCGCGCCACCCCAATGTTGTTTACATGATCTCGGGAGTCACTCACCCGCACATCCTGCGCAGGGAAGGCGATGTCTACAGGACCTACCTGCAGAAAATGGCAAAGGATCTGGGCGTCGAAGGAAAGGTAATCTTCCGGAATCGTTTCGTAAGCCCGCAGGAACTGGTTGAATTAATCGGTGCTGCCGACATCTATATCACGCCTTACAAGCACAAGGGACAAGTCGTCTCCGGAACACTCGCGTACGCCCTGAGCGCCGGAAAAGCAATCATATCCACACCGTATTTGCATGCGACCGAATTGCTGGACGAGGAGCGGGGCGTGCTCGTTCCATTTGATGATCCGCAGGCGATTGCCGATAAAACGATCGAATTGCTCGACAACGCCACCGCCCGCCATGCCATGAGAAAGCGGGCTTACCTCTATACCCGCGACATGGTATGGGGCCGCGTCGCTCAGCAGTATATGGGGAGCTTTGAACGCGTGTACAACGAACGCTTGCGTAATCCGCGCGCCACTTTTTCAGCGCAGAACACGGAAAAAGCTTTGGACCGGCTTCCAGCCGTCAAACTTGATCATTTGCGGCGCATGACCGACTCCACTGGAATCATAGAGCACGCAGTTTTCGTTGTGCCGAATTATCCCGAAGGCTATTCCACCGATGACAACGCCCGAGCCTTGATCGTGGCCATTCTCCTCGAGCAATTTGGGGGCAGCTTGCTCCGCAGTTCACTCGACCTTGCCTCGCGCTATCTGGCTTTCTTGTGGCTGGCCTTTGACCCGGTCAGCCGCAGATTCCACAACTGCTTGAGCTATCAACGTCAGTGGCAAGAGCCGCAAGGCTCGGAAGACAGCCACGGGCGCGCCCTGTGGGGTTTGGGCACCGTTCTCGGCAGGACGAAGGACTCAGGTCTTCGGGGTGCCGCCGGGCGTTTGTTTGAGCTGGCCGTGCCCGCAGCCGTGGAATTCAAGAGTCCCCGTGCTTGTGCTTTCGCCCTCTTGGGCATCCAGGAATATCTCGAGTCATTTTCCGGAGATCGAGCCGCCCTGAATGCGGCGGACGCGCTGGCGAACCGCCTGCTTGATTCCTACCAGGCCAATCGTACTCAAGATTGGCGGTGGTTTGAGAAAGTGCTTTCCTACTCAAACGCCCGCATGCCACAGGCTCTGATTCGCGCTGGAATGCGCGGTGCTAACAATACAATGGTTTCGGCCGGACTCGAAGCGCTGGACTGGCTGGCGAGAGTTCAGTCCTGCGCAATCAAGGGCCACTTCGTGCCCATCGGCTCGCACGGCTTTTATTCCACGAAAACCGAGAAGGCCCGCTTCGACCAACAGCCCATCGAAGCCTGTGGCGCCGTTTCCGCGGCTCTCGAGGCGTATCGGGCCACTGGAAAAGGTCGTTGGCGCAAGGAAGCATGGACCGCGTTCAACTGGTTCCTGGGCGACAACGACTTGCAGGTCGCCTTGTACGATCCCAACACCGGTGGCTGCCGCGATGGTTTGCATCCCGATCGCGCCAATGAAAACCAGGGTGCTGAATCCACCTTGTCTTTCCTGATGGCCCTTCTCGAAATGCGCAAGCTGGAAGAGGCGGACATCACCGATAGCAAGTCTTGACCGACTCACAATTGTTTTTCACCGGGCAGCGGCTCCCGAACCCCATCGCGTCGCGCCTTCAAATTATTTCAAAGGGAGCCCATGAACCAACACGAAGCTTTATTTAAGCGCTACGCTGCAAATCCAATCCTGTCCGCAAAGCACTGGCCCTATTCCATGAATAGCGTTTTCAACGCGGCCGCAACGCTGCTGCCAGACCGGACCACTCTTCTTCTTTGTCGCGTTGAAGACCGCCGCGGCTTGTCTCACTTGTGTGCCGCGCGCTCCGCAAACGGCATCGACAACTGGCAGGTCGACAAACAACCGACGCTTCTGCCCGAACCCGAGCGCTTCCCCGAGGAGGTCTGGGGCATCGAAGATCCCCGCATCACTTACATGCCGGAACTCGGGCAATATGCCGTCGCTTACACTTCGTATTCTCGGGGTGGGCCTGGCGTATCCCTCGCGCTTACAAAAGATTTCTGTGCCTACGAGAAACTCGGCGTCGTGATGTCTCCGGACGACAAAGATGCCGCGCTCCTTCCCAGACGCATAAACGGGCGATGGGCCCTCATCCACCGGCCGATGACCACGCTCGGCGCTCATATTTGGATCTCCTACTCGCCTGACCTTCGGCACTGGGGCACCCACAAGCTCATGCTGGAAGCCCGCCGCGGCGCTTGGTGGGACGCTAACAAGATTGGCATGTCGCCACCGCCGATAGAAACGTCCAGAGGCTGGCTGATGATCTATCACGGTGTGCGCAGGACTCCGTCCAGTTCCATCTACCGCTTGGGGCTCGCGCTCTTTGATCTGGAGCAACCTGAAAAATGCCTCATTCGAGGTGATTCCTGGATGTTCGCCCCGGAAGCAGACTACGAACGTCAGGGTGATGTCCAAGACGTGGTGTTCCCTTGTGGCTACACGGTTGCCGAGGACGGCGACACGATCAATCTTTACTACGGTGCCGCGGATTCAAGCATCGCGCTGGCCCACGGCAGCATTCGCGCCCTGTTGACGTGGCTGGATGCGAATGGCCATTCCGAAGACATGCACGACCGGCGCATGCGGCACGGCTAGTTCGTCAGTTGCCGCTTTTGGCTGCCGCGAAAAGACTTTTCTCGATTGGATTCCTGAGGCCAGAATGACCATAACGTGTCCGAATTGCCGAAGTTCGTTGACCCACAGGTCAAAGACGAAGGGAATCCGTGAGTCTGTTTTTCTCGCGATAATTTTCAGGCGCCCCTTCCGTTGCGAAGAGTGCGACTCGCGCTTCTTCCGCTGGTCCATCACCGAAAAGCCTGGCCCCGAGCGCCGCATGACCTCAAGCTAGCCCCCTCACCCGCCCCTCTCCACCGCGGTGATTCGCGTAGCTATGTCGCGGCACATATACAGTGCAGCCCTTGACCCGTCAGCATTCTTAGGATCCCCAGGAACTTGGCCGAAACGGTAATTCGTCCTCGACCCCGGAAGTCCTCGCTTCGCTGAAGGAAGACATTGCGAAACTCCAAGCAAACCTGAGAGGATACGCAAATCAAACCCCCGCCAGGCCCAAGTCGAATCATGCCAAGCGACAAAGGCCTCCCCGGAATCGGGGTAAACGCCGGCGGTGAAGTTTGCGCGCGGCGAATCCGAGTTCATCCCACGGGAGTTCGAGCATGCCTCACATTCTGGTTGCGGAAGATGACGCCACAACGCGCGAAATGATCCGCGGCATCCTGACAAAGGAAGGCTACGAGGTAAGCACCGCCGCCGACGGAATGAGCGCGCTCCGTATCCTCAAAAAAAGAAATTGTGATCTGGTACTGCTCGATATCTGGATGCCCAAAATGTCCGGCTTGGGCCTCATCAGCACCCTCCATGGGGAAAAGCACATTCCCAAAATTATCGTGATGACCTCGGATAAGACCTCCGATACAGTCCTGAATTCGCTGCGGGGCCAGGTTTACCAATTTCTTTCCATGCCGGTGGATGCCAGCACGCTGATCTCCACGGTCGACAACGCTCTATCGGAGGATCCGGCTATTCCTCCCATCGAAGTCCTCTCCGCCAATAAGCATTGGGTCGAATTGCTCGTCCCCTGCGAACGCTCCGTGGTCAGCCGTGTGCAAAGTTTCCTCTCCCGTCTTGAAACTGACTTGCCTGCCGACGTGATGGAAAAAGTCGGTTATGCGTTTCGCGAGCTACTCAACAATGCCATCGAGTGGGGCGGCCACCTTGATCCCAACCTGAAAGTGCGCATTTCCTACATTCGCACCCGGAAGCTGCTGATGTACCGCCTGGACGATCCGGGCCCAGGCTTCAAGATGGAAGACTTGAAGCACGCTGCCGTGAGCAATCCTGCCGACGATCCCATGGCCCACATGACCGTCCGCGAACAGAAGGGTCTCCGCCCCGGCGGTCTGGGTCTCATGCTCACGCAACAATTGGTCGACGAGTTGGTCTACAACGAAGCCCGCAACGAAGTTGTGCTGATCAAATATCTCTAACGACTCTCTCTTTTTTTGGAGTGCGGCCTGCCCTGAGCGTAGCCGAAGGGTAGCTCTGCCACCGCTTTTGAGATTTCAACCTTCTAAACAATATCAGCCCGGCGACGCCGCTTCCCGTTCCAACGGTTCTTCGGCTGCCCGCTTGCCTACCCTTCACCAAAGGCCCCCTGGAAGCATCAAATAAAACACAAACGCAATTCACCGCTGCGTACCAATTTATGCTGTTCCGAAAGGCTTAAAGTGTCTGCCCAACGCTCCGACCCGCTAACGAAATTCAAAAACTGGGGCAACCGTCCCTGGACCGTAGACTTTCGCGCAAAACTCCAACCCTTGCCTGAGTCTGTGGATTTCGCTCTTATCGGGGGTGGATTCACTGGCCTTGCTGCCGCTGCGTGGCTCAAGCGACTCGCACCTGAAAAATCCGTCGCCCTTCTGGAAGCCGAGACC
>Ga0210406_10007310_pt1 | contig 11240 bp, 8 predicted proteins | sample IncBWC30MmetaG_FD_155454 | JGI IMG/M metagenome (GOLD analysis project Ga0210406, IMG submission 155454) | Forest soil microbial communities from Barre Woods Harvard Forest LTER site, Petersham, Massachusetts, United States - Inc-BW-C-30-M | ecosystem: Environmental > Terrestrial > Soil >... | reverse complement strand
CAACAACGCGGCCGCCGTGCTGCTGCTGCTGAGCGGTCTCGCGCAGCGCCGCGAGGTGCTGGTCTCACGCGGGGAGCTCATCGAGATCGGAGGCTCCTTCCGCCTGCCGGATATCATGCGGCGGGCAGGCGCCCGGCTGATCGAGGTCGGCACCACCAACCGCACCCATCTCGAGGACTACGCGCAGGCGCTGCGTCCGCGCACCGCGCTCCTGATGAAGGTGCACACCAGTAACTACGCCATCAGCGGATTCACGGCGAGTGTGCCGCTCGGCGAGCTCGCGCAGCTCGGCCGCGCGCGAGGTGTTCCCGTGGCCGCGGACCTCGGAAGCGGCTCGCTCGTGGATCTGACGCGCTGGCAGTTGCCCGCCGAGCCGATCGTGCGCGAGGCCATCGCGGCGGGCGCAGATCTCGTGACTTTCAGTGGCGATAAGCTGCTTGGCGGCCCGCAGGCGGGACTCCTGGTAGGCCGCGCCGACCTGATCGAGCGACTGCGTCGTGACCCAATGAGGCGCGCGCTGCGAGTCGGCAAGCTGACGCTCGCTGCGCTGGAAGCGGTGTTGGCGCTGTATCGCGCACCGGAGCATCTCGCCGAGCGGCTCACGACGCTGCGTCTCCTGACCCGGCCAGTGTCTGACCTGCGGGCGCAGGCCACGCGTTTGGGGGCGGCGCTGCAGCACTCCCTCGGCGAGGGCTACGAGGTTGCCGGGATGCCGCTATCCAGTCAGATCGGTAGCGGCGCACTGCCCACCGAGCAGTTGCCGAGCTACGGGCTCGGGGTCCGCGCCGTGCGGGGAAAGCGCGCGAGCCTCGCGCGCCTCGAGGAAGCGCTGCGCGCGCTGCCGCGACCCGTCATCGGCCGCATCGCCGAGCGAACGCTGCGGCTCGATCTGCGCTGCCTCGAGTCCACCGACGAGACCCAATTCCTCACGCAACTTGAGGCGCTGCGCCTGTGATCCGCCTTCCACGCCCATGATCATCGGCACGGCTGGTCACATCGATCACGGCAAGACGACGCTGGTGCGCGCGCTCACGGGTGTCGATACCGACCGGCTGCCGGAAGAGAAGGCGCGCGGTATCTCGATCGAGCTTGGGTTTGCCTACGCACCGCTCGCCAACGGAGAGATGCTCGGATTCATCGACGTGCCAGGCCACGAGCGCCTCGTGCACACCATGCTGGCGGGCGCCTGTGGCATCGACTTCGCCCTGCTCGTCATTGCCGCCGATGATGGCGTCATGCCGCAGACTCGGGAGCATCTCGCGATCCTCGGCCTCCTCGGCATATCGCGTGGCGCCATCGCGCTCACCAAGGTCGACCGTGTCGCCGGCGAGCGCGTACGGCAGGCCGAGGCGGAAGTGCGCGCGGCGCTCTCGGGCAGCGCCCTGCAGGATGCGCCGCTCTTCGCAGTCGATGGGACCTCCGCGGATCACCCGGGCGCTCGAGCGCTGCGGCGGCACCTTCATGAGGTGGCTCTCCATGCGCCGACGCGCGCGGGCGAGGGACTCTTCCGTCTGGCGGTGGATCGCGTTTTCACGCTTCCAGGCCACGGCACAGTGGCGACCGGAACGGTGTTCTCAGGCAGTGTGGGCACGGGAGACACGGTGCTCGTCATGCCCGCTCAGCAGCCGGTGCGCGTTCGCAGCATCCATGCCCAGCAGCGTGCAGTGAGTGCCGCGCGCGCGGGCGAGCGTTGCGCGCTGAACCTCAGCGGAGCGGACAAGCGGGCTCTCTCGAGAGGTGCCTGGCTCGCGGACCCGCAAGCCCTCGCGCCATCCTGCCGCATCGATGTGCGGCTCGCGCTCCTGGCGGAAGCGAGCGGAGCGTTGCGCGCCTGGTCACCCGTGCACGTGCACCTTGGAACCGCTCACGGCGTGGCTCACCTCGTGCCACTCGGGGCTACGGAGCTCGCCGCGGGGCAGTCGACACTCGTGCAGCTCGTCTTTGCCGAGCCCTTCTGCGCAGTCCCTGGCGATCGATTCATCGTCCGCGACTCCCAGGGAAGGCACACCATCGGCGGCGGCTACGTGCTGGACCCTGCTGCGCCTGAGCGCCGCCGGCGCTCTCCCGAGCGGCTCGCTTTTCTCGCCGCCATCGAGCGCATGTTGGCGGGGGATGGCGCCGCGCCACTGATCGAGCACGCACGTTTTGGGGCGCGCCTGGCGGATCTCGTGCGCCTCTACGGCCGGCCCCGCGAGAGCCTGCCGCTGCCCGACGCGGCGCTCACGGTCGATGCGGGGAGCGAGCAGTTCGTGATGCTCCCGGCACGGTGGCAGGCACTGCGCGCCGCCGCGCTGGAAGCGCTGGGCCGTTTTCACACCGAGGTGCCGGATGAGCCGGGCCCCGACGCCGCAAGACTCCGTCGCATGAGCTTCCCCGATATGCCGCTCGCTCTGTGGCGCTCCTTGCTGGCGGACCTTGCGGCGGAGGGAGCGCTCCTAGCCAACGGACCCTGGCTGCATCTGCCGGAGCACCGCTCGAAGCTGTCCGCGGAGGATGAGGCGCTCCTGCGCCGGCTGCAGCCGCTCATCGCAGCGGGCGGCTTCGACCCACCCTGGGTGCGGAAGCTTGCCGCGGACTTGCACGAGCCCGAGGAGCGCGTGCGCGCGGTGTTGCGCAAGCAGCTCACGCAGGGTGGCGTTTATCAGGTCGTGCGTGACCTCTTCTATCACGAGGAGCGGGTGGCCGAGCTCGCCGAGATCGTACAGGCCTGCTCGCGCGAGCGCGGCGGTGTCAGTGCCGCGCACTTTCGTGATGTGGTGGGGGTAGGTCGCAAGCGCGCGATCCAGATCCTCGAGTTCTTCGATCGTGTGGGCTACACGCGCCGCGTGCGCGATGCCCACGTGTTGCGCGCGGACAGCCCGTGGCGAACTCCGCTGCGTGCGCTCGACAGATGAGCGATCCATAGGAAGGCATCCGTACCCGGCGGTGCGACTGGGCTTCAAACCCAGGAGGGGGCGCCAGACGCTCCCTGGTAGGTTCGACTCCTGCTGCCTTCCGCCATTTTCCGATCGAGCCCTAGGCCCGCACTGGGCGCGCGACCGCCGGCGGCTGCAACTCGGCGGGCCACACCTGGCGGATGTGTCCGTACAGAAACGCAGTGGTGAGGCCAAAGAGCAGCATTCCATTCAGCGCTTCCAGCGCACCCATGAGGCGCCATTGGGGTGCGAGGACGAGGTCCGTGTGCCCATAGCTGGTGATGGCATTCAGCGAGTAGAGCAAGGCCGTGCGGCCATCGGGCAGAGCCCCGAGGCTCCGAAAAGCCACCGCCCACAGAGCGGCCTCGAAGCCGAGCAACACGATCGCGAGCAGCGCGGTCACTCCCATGACGAATACGAACATCGGGAAGAACTGACGGCTGCCGTGAATGCGCCTGATCGTGCGCACCATGCGCAGGTTGATCAGCGCAAGGCCTACGACGTGCAGAATGAGTGTCAGCACGATCAGCGGCAGCGCCCATGCCCAGTTCATATCCCAGCTCAGAGCGTCAGACATTGCGAAGCCTCCCCGGATCTGGCCACCGCCCAAGCCGCGGCATGCGGCGTCGCGCTCGCGCTGTCGGCGAGGAGACGCTCAGAAATAATTGAATGGCAAGATGGAGCGGGCTAACGGGTTCGAACCGTCGACCTGTACCTTGGCAAGGTACCGCTCTACCAACTGAGCTAAGCCCGCGTGCTATGAGAGCGCGGAATTCTATGTACACCCCTTCGGAAGTCAAGGCGAGTTCTGCGCGCTGGATCCATATAAATTAGTTGAAATATGATCGCTAATTATCTGTTTTACAAGCTAGTAGAGTTCTCAGAACTCAACGCCTGAGCTCGGGCCAGGCAGCACGCAGGTAGACGAGCATCGAGACGAGCGTCGCAGCGGCAGCGACCACCGTAAGCACTACCCCCAGCCTGTAGGTCGGCATCCCGAAGAGCGGCCAACGGTAGAGCATCAGCGAGAGCCCCGTGATCTGCAGGATGGTCTTGTACTTGCCGAGCTGCGATACCGCCACCTTGCGCCGTGCGCCGATCTCGGCCATCCACTCACGCAGTGCGGAAATGGTGATCTCGCGGCCGATGATGATGATGGCTGTGAGCACGATCACTGCGCGCGCGTCCTTGCTTACGAGCAGTACGAGCGCAACCGCCACGATCAGCTTGTCGGCCACCGGATCGAGAAAGGCCCCGAGACGCGAGCTCTGGCCGAACCGCCGCGCAAAATAGCCATCGAGGGAATCGGTGATGCCGGCCGCCGCGAACAGCAGTCCCGCCGCCGGATCCGCCCAGGGATAGGGCACGTAGAAGAACATTATGATCAGCGGGATCGCGGCAATGCGCGTCCAGGTGAGCGTGTTGGGAAGATTCCACGGCATGGGCGGCGCCTAGCGGGGCCCCCGCCAAATTTCGCGTCTTGCTAATCGGTATGTGGTCATAAAACGGGGTAAGCGAAATTTCGCGGGGTGCTCTAGGAGCCCGGGTGCAAGTGATCATAAAGAGTTCGTGCCAGCGCCGCGCCGATTCCGCTCACCTGTGTCAGGTCGGCGACCCCGGCGCGCATCACCCCCTGCAGCCCGCCGAAGTGCTTGAGCAGGGCGCGACGCTTGGTGGGGCCGAGTCCCGGCACGACTTCCAGCACGGACTCGGTATAGCGCCGGGCGCGCTTCTTGCGATGCCCGCTGATGGCGAAGCGGTGCGCCTCGTCGCGGATGCGCTGAATGAGCCGTGACGCCGGGCCGTGCGGTGTGGGCGTGATCGGCGACTGCGCCCCATAAACATAGAGCCGCTCCTGCCCCGGACGGCGCTCGGGCCCCTTGGCGACACCGACGAGCGCGAGTTCGGCAAAGCCGAGCGCGGCGAGCACCTCGTGCACCTGAGTGATCTGCCCGAGGCCGCCATCGATCAGCAGCACATCCGGCGCCGGTACCTCGCCTTCTCCCACGCGCCGATAGCGGCGCTCGAGCGCCTGACGGAGCGCCGCGTAGTCGTCACCCGGGGTCACACCGCGGATGTTGAAGCGGCGATACTCCTTCTTGAGCGGTCCCTCGGGACCGAACACGACGCACGAGGCTACCGTGCCCTCCCCGCCAGTATGGCTGATATCGAAGCACTCGAGGCGCTGCGGCGGCTCGGGCAGGTCGAGCTCACGTGCTAGATCGGCGAGCATCTCGTCCATGCCGGCGCGTCGTGCGAAGCGCATGCGCAGCGCCTGTGTGGCGTTCTCCCGCGTGAGCTCCACCCAGCGGGCGCCGATCCCACGCGAGGGACAGCGTACCTCGATGGCGCGACCGAGCCTCTCGCGCAGCGCTTCCGCGAGCGCCGGTGCCTCTTCCACGCGGCTGCCGAGCAGCACTTCTGCGGGCGCATCGGCATTCGCGTAGTACTGCATGACGAAGGATGTCAGTGCCTCGTGCGGCTCGGCCAGCACCGCGCGCGGAAAAAAACTGCTGGTGCCGAGATTGCGACCGCCGCGCACCAGCATCACGCTCACCGCGTACTCCCCGGCATCGCCGGCGATGGCGAACACGTCGGCGTCGCGCGCGCCCTCCGCCATGACGACCTGCTGGGCCTGGATGCGCTTGAGAGCCGCGAGCTGATCGCGAATCTCCGCCGCGCGCTCGAACTCGAGCCGGGCGCCCGCCTCCTCCATTCGCGCCTGCAGCTCCGCATTGACCTCGTCGCTCCGTCCCTCGAGCACCTTCACCGCGGCGGCGATGTCCTCGGCGTACGCCTCGCGGGTGATCAGCCCCACGCACGGCGCCGAGCAGCGGCCGATCTGATGCTGCAGGCAGGGGCGGCTGCGATTGGCGAAGAAGCTGTCCCGGCAGTTGCGGATGCGGAACAGCTTCTGCAGCTGGTTGAGCGAGTCGCGCACTGCCCCGGCGTTGGGAAACGGCCCGAAGTAGCGCCCGGGCGCGGCGCGCGAGCCGCGGTAGAACTCCAGGCGCGGGTAGTCGTGCTCGATGTACAGGTGGATGTAGGGGAAGCTCTTGTCGTCGCGCAGCACAATGTTGAAGCGCGGCTTGTGCGCCTTGATGAGGTTGTATTCGAGCAGCAGTGCCTCGGTCTCGGAGTTGGTGACGGTGACTTCGATGGCGCTGATCTGCGCGACGAGCGCCTGCACCTTGGGATCGACGTTGCGCGGCGCGAAGTAGGTGGCGACGCGGTCCTTCAGGCTGCGTGCCTTGCCAACATACAGCAGCTCCTGCCCGGCACCACCGTACATGCGGTACACGCCGGGGCGCCGCGGCAGCGATGTGATGTATTCCTTGTGATCGAACATGCCTTCAGCCCGGCGCAACACGCGCTCATCCCCGGCGGCGCGGCAGCTGCGCGCGCTCACAGACGCGGGCCACCACTTCCTGGAACATCGCGGCCGTCAGGCGCCGTGTGGCGGTGTTATAGCGGCTGCAATGATACGAATCGATGAGCCAGCGTGTCGCATCGAGCGCGTGCTCGCGGCCGTGGCCGAAGGCATAAGCCGAGCGGCGCAGGCCAAACGCCATGAGCAGCCCATCGTGCGCCACCCGCCCGAGCGCGAGGTACACACGCACCGAATGTAGCCGCTGCAGCTCGGCGGCGAGGTAGCCGTTGCAGCGCCGCACTTCGGCGGGCAAGGGCTTGTTCTCCGGTGGGACACATTTGACGGTGTTGACGATGCGCACGTTGATGAGTTGCAGCCCATCGTCCGCCGAGTGCGACTGCGGGCGGCTCGCGAGCCCCGCGTCGTACAGGGTCCGGTAGAGCAGCAGTCCCGCGTGGTCGCCGGTGAAGGGACGCCCCGTGCGATTGGCGCCGTGGAGGCCGGGCGCCAGTCCGACGATGACGATGAGGGGCCGCGCCACACCGAAGGACGGCACCGGCCGCGCCCAGTAGGTGGGATGGCGCTGCCGTGTGACCGCGAGGAACTCGGCGAGCCTCGGGCAGAGCGTGCAGTCCGGGTCGTAGCCTGCGGTGCGTGGGCGTTTGGCGCGCAGCTCACTCACCCATATGGCGAATGACGGCGCTGGCAAAACCCGAGGTGCTCATGAGCTTCGCTCCGGGAATGAGGCGCTGCAGGTCCTCCTCGACGTTGCGCCGCGCGGCGAGCTCGCGCTTGGGAGCCTTGATCGCCTCGCGCAGCCGCGCCAGGTCGTAGGTGAGCTCCTTGTTGGCGATTGTTTGCGCGACTCCCTTGATGATGAGATCGGCCGCCTCGGCCCACTTGAGGTAGCGCAACATCATCTCCGCCGAGAGTATGAGTGAGGCCGGATTCACCCGGTCCTTCCCGGCGAAGCCGGGGGCCGTCCCATGGGTGGCCTCGAACACCGCCAGCCCATCGCCAATATTGCCGCCGGGCGCGATGCCTATACCGCCGACTTGCGCGGCGAGCGCATCCGAGACGTAGTCGCCATTGAGGTTGAGCGTGGCAATGACGTCGTATTCCTCGGGCCGTAGCAGAACCTGCTGCAGGAAATTGTCGGCGATCACATCCTTCACCACGATTTCCTTGCCGCTGCGGGGGCTCGTGAACGACAGCCACGGTCCCGAGCCGATGGGTCGAGCTGCGAACTCCGCGCGCGCGACTTCGTAGCCCCAGTTGCGGAAGGCTCCTTCGGTGAACTTCATGATGTTGCCCTTGTGCACCAGCGTCACCGAGACCCGGTCGTTGTCGATCGTGTACTGCAGGGCTTTGCGCACCAGGCGCTGGCTGCCCTCCTTCGAGACCGGCTTGATGCCGATGCCGGAGCTGTCCGGGAAGCGGATGGCGGTGACACCGAGCTCACCCTGCAGGAAAGCGATGAGCCTGCGGACCTCGGCGGAGCCGGCCGGCCACTCGATGCCAGCGTAGATGTCCTCGGTGTTCTCGCGGAACACGACCATGTCGGTGAGGCTGGCATCCGCCATCGGGCTCGCAACACCAGGGAAGTAGCGGATCGGACGCACGTTGGCGTACAGGTCGAGCTCCTGGCGTATGGCCACATTGAGCGAGCGCAGGCCGGTGCCGACCGGTGTGCCGAGCGGTCCCTTGATCGACACCACGAAATCACGCAGCGCCTGCAGCGTCTCCTGCGGAAACCATTCGCCGTAGAGCGCGTTCGCCTTCTCGCCCGCGTAGACCTCCATCCAGGCCACGTGCCGCACGCCGCCGTAGGCGTGCACCACAGCGGCATCGACCACGCGGCGCATCGCAGGGGTTACATCGATGCCGATGCCATCGCCCTCGATGAAGGGAATGATCGGCTGATCGGGCACATCGAGTGAAAGATCGCCCGCGATGCGGATGCGCCGGCCCGCCGGCGGCACGACGATGTGCTGAAACTCCATGATCGACGGCCTCAGCTCGCAGAGGCTCCGCTGCGCCGATCGATGCGGCGGCCCTGGCTGCGCTCGGCGATGAGCATCGCGAGCTCGAGCGCCTGCTCGTGGTTGAGCCGCGGATCGACACTCGAGCGGTAAGCGCGCGCGAGATCCGCGTCGGTGAGTCCGCGGGCCCCGCCGGTGCACTCGGTGACGTCATCGCCCGTGAGCTCGATGTGTACGCCCCCGAGGTGCGAGCCCATGTCGGCATGAATGCGGAAGGCCAGATCGAGCTCGCGCAGGATGTTCTCGAAGCGTCGGGTCTTCAGCCCCCCGGTGGTCGTCTCGGTGTTGCCGTGCATCGGATCGCACACCCACAGCACCGACTGTCCGGTCCTGCGCACGGCCTCGATCGCCTTCGGCAGCGCCGCCGCGACCTCCTTCGCCCCGAAGCGGTGGATGAAGGTGAGCCGGCCCGGCTGGTTCTGCGGATTGAGCGTGTTGACGAGTCCCTGCAGCCACGCCGCGTCCATCGCTGAGCCGATCTTCACTCCGATCGGGTTCGAGATACCGCGGAAGTACTCGACGTGCGCGCCCTCGAGCGCCGCGGTGCGCACGCCGATCCATGGCATGTGCGTCGAAAGGTTGTACCAGCGGTTCTGGCGCGGAATGAAACGCGTCTGCGCCTGCTCGTACAGCAGGTGCAGTCCCTCGTGACTCGTGTAGAAGTCGACGAGCGTCGCTTCGTGGACCGGATGCCCGCTCATGCCTTCGAAGAAATCCAGCGCATCGCCGATCGATCGGACGATGCGCTGGTACGCGTCCTTGAGCGGCGCCTGGTGCACGAAGCCCAAGTCCCAGTATTCCGGGTGGTGCAGGTCGGCGAAGCCGCCCTCCACCAGCGCGCGCACGAAATTCAGGGTGAGCGCCGCACGCTCGTATCCCCGCAGCAGCAGCTCCGGATCCGCAGCGCGCGCTTCGGCCGTGAACTCGGGACGATTGACGAGATCACCGCGATAGCTCGGCAGCGTCACCTCGCCGCGTATCTCGGCATCGGCCGAGCGCGGCTTCGCGTACTGCCCCGCCATGCGGCCCACGCGGATGATGGGCTTCTTGAGCCCGTGCAGGAGCACGAGGCTCATCTGCAGGAGGATCTTGAGCTTCTTGGCGATCGTGTCCGACTCGCAGTCGACGAAGGTCTCGGCGCAATCGCCACCCTGCAGCAGGAAGGCCTCGCCGCGTTGCGCTGCGGCGAGCCGGCCACGCAATGCTTCGACCTCCCAAGACACGACAATCGGCGGCAGCCGGGAGATCTGCGCCACGATCCGCTCGAGCGCCTTTGGGTCCGCGTACACCGGCTGCTGCTGGGCGGATCGGGTCTGCCAGCTGGCGCTGTGCCAGGAGGTGGTTTCGGGCGCTCGCATGTCATTGATCCTAGCATGTATTTGTCGCCCATCAGGGCGCACCCGGCGACGTTCCCCGGAACCTCGCATATGGCTGGCGCCCGGCGCGCTTCGAAGGCAGAATGCGCCCCTTTTCACGAGGGCCCTATGCACCGTGTCTTGATTCTCGGCGCCGGCAAGATCGGCGCACTGATCTCGGGATTGCTGGCTGAATCCGGCGCTTACAGAGTGCAGCTGGCGGACCTCGACGGCGCCGCCACCGAGGCAGTAGTGCGCGCGCACGCCAGTGCTCACCTCACCCCGGTCACACTCGATGCGAGCAACGCCGCGGCGCTCGCGCACCACCTCGCCGCTCATCCGGTCGATGCGGTGATCTCGAGTCTTCCCTATCACTGCAATGTCCGCGTGGCTGAGGCGGCCCGCAAGGCACGGGTGCATTACTTCGATCTCACCGAGGATGTGGAAGTGACGCGCGCAGTGCGCGCAATCGCCGCCGGCGCCGGGCAGGCCTTCGTGCCACAGTGCGGCCTGGCTCCTGGATTCATCAGCATTGCCGCCGCCGAGCTCATTACCCACTTCGATGAGCTGCGCGCGGTGAAGCTGCGCGTCGGAGCGCTGCCGCAGCACCCGAACAATGTGCTCAAGTACTCCCTCACCTGGTCGACCGAGGGGCTGATCAACGAGTACGGCAATCCCTGCCAGGCAGTGAGCGACGGAAGGCTCATCGAGCTCGCACCGCTCGAGGGACTCGAGGAAATCGAGATCGACGGCATGCGCTACGAGGCCTTCAATACCTCGGGCGGTCTCGGCTCGCTCGCCGAGACCCACGGCGCGCACGTCGAGTCCATGAATTACAAGACCATCCGCTATCCGGGCCACTGTGAGCAGATGCGTCTGCTCATGAACGATCTGAAGCTCAACCATGATCGCGCGACGCTCAAGCGCATCCTCGAGAACGCGGTACCGCAGACGCTGCAGGACGTGGTGATCGTCTACGTGGCCGTCACCGGCGCGCAGGATGGCCAGCTGCGCGAGGAGAACTACGTCAACAAGATCTACCCGCAGGTGATTGCCGGCCGGCTATGGTCGGCGATCCAGGTGACGACCGCGGCGGGAATCACCGCGGTCGTGGACATTGTGCTCGAGAGCAACGGCCGCTACAGCGGCTTTATCGCGCAGGAGCAGTTCCGCCTCACGGATATCCTCGCCAATCGCTTCGGACGCTTCTACGCCCCCGGCGGCAGCAAGCACCTCTCCGGAGAGCTCGTCGTCGCGGGCAACGTAGGTCATCAACGCCGCGCAAAGGCTGTCAACGCATGAATACTGATACGGATGCACTGCTGCGCCGCCTGGGTCTCGGCCCCGTCAACCCGGGCGCCTGGTCAGGATCGCGCGGCTGGTCGAGCACCACGGACGCTGCGCTCCTCAACGTTCGCAATCCCGCCAACGGCACACTCATCGCGCAGGTGCGCCCCGCGAGTGTCGAGGATTATGAGCACGTCGTAAGCTCAGCGGTCGAGGTCGCCGCGCGCTGGCGCGAGATCCCGGCGCCGAAGCGTGGCGAGACCGTACGGCT
>Ga0210406_10007309_pt1 | contig 11241 bp, 11 predicted proteins | sample IncBWC30MmetaG_FD_155454 | JGI IMG/M metagenome (GOLD analysis project Ga0210406, IMG submission 155454) | Forest soil microbial communities from Barre Woods Harvard Forest LTER site, Petersham, Massachusetts, United States - Inc-BW-C-30-M | ecosystem: Environmental > Terrestrial > Soil >... | reverse complement strand
GAAGCATGGAGCCATCGACATGCGCCATGCCATAGCGGAATCCTGCGACGTGTATTTCTACAGGGTCGCCGAGAAACTCGGCATCGACCGCATGTATGAGTTCATGAGCGCCTTTGGCTACGGCTCACTGACGGGCATCGATATCCCCGGCGAGAAGCCCGGGCTCATGGCGTCGCCGGAATGGAAACGGCGCGTATTCAAGCGGCCGGGCGATCAAGTGTGGTTCCCCGGCGAAACGATCAGCATGGGAATCGGCCAGGGGGCGATGACGGTGACACCTCTGCAGCAGGCGCATTTCGCCGCCGAAATTGCCGAGAAGGGCCAGTTGATCGCGGTGCCGCGGTTGGTATCGGCGATTCGCCGCGCGGGATCGGACGTGGTCGCGCCGCGCAATCCCGCGTTTACGAAGCCCGTCAATATGGGGACGCCCGAACAGTGGCAGGTGGTCTACGACGGTATGGTGGGCGCCGTGTCGCCGGGCGGCACCGCCTATGCGTCCGGCCTAGGAGCCAAGTACAAATTTGCCGGCAAGACGGGAACGGCTCAGGTGTTCACCATCAAACAGAACGTCAGTACCCGCGCGAAGATCGCGGATGAACGAAAGCGCGATCATGCGTGGTTCATCGCCTATGCACCGGCCGACGACCCGAAGATTGCGATTTCCGTGCTGGTGGAGAATGCGGGCTTTGGAGCCTCGGCGGCGGCTCCGATTGCGCGCAAGGTTCTCGATGCCTATTTGCTGGGAAATGACGCGCCTTCGGATTCGCGAAAACCCGTCCCACCGAACATGCCGAAAGCAAGCAGCCCCACTACCTAGCACACGCGACGAAGGTTACCGCCCTCCCTGGCAAGCAGTCGGCCGCTGCGTCCGCCAGAGACCCCACGTTTTGCAGAACAGGTTCGCCTGGAACAGTTCGCCTCGTTATTTGGCACTGTGACGCAGCTCGTAATTGACGGTGATACCCACTTGTCGCGGATCGCCCTGTTGCAGAAAGGATTGCACGGGATAATTCGGGGGGATCAGCGCGAAATTAAAGCCCTGCTGGGCGTAGCGGGCATCGAAGAGATTGCGCACCCATAGGCTCGTGGTCCACGCCCCGTGTTTGTAGCCGACCCGGACGTTTTCCAAATGATAGGCGCTCGAGGCCTGCGCATCGCTGGTGTAGTAGTAGAAGCTGCCAATCGCGGAGGCATCGAGACGGGCGAACCAGCCGGCCGGGTGGTGGTATTCCACTGCCGCGGATAGCTTGTAGCTGGGTGCGAACGGCTGCGCGCGGCCGTCTAAACCTAAGCCTGCGAATGAACCGCTGACGCCGACGTAACGCGTGTGCAGCAGCGAGGCACTGCCTGAAATCTGCCAGCGGTTGTTGAGACGGTAAGCGGCCTCTCCCTCCAGACCGTAGTTCTCGCCGTTGCTGGCATTCTGCGTGTAGAACACATAGTCCAGCGGATTGTTCGTTTGCAGCTGCTGGGACAGATAGACCTGCATGCTTTGACGGCGCATGTAGAACACGTCGGTTTGCAGCTGCAGCGGGCTGTCGGCTTGCGCAAACTTGAAGCCCGTCTCGATGCTCCAGAGCGACTCGGGACCAAAGCTGCGCTGTTCGGACAAGATCTGCGAGCCGATGTTGAAGCCGCCGCCCTTATAGCCGCGCGCCAGCGTGACGTACACATGCTGTCCGTCTCCGGTCTTCAATTGCCAGGAAAGATTGCCCCCGACCATGTGATTCGTCTGCTTCGGAAACGGAGTTTGCGCATCGGCGCTGTCGGCGTACCGAGCCTCGCGCTGCTCCACACGCAGGCCGCCCGACACGGTTGCGCGGGGACCCAAGTCTGCATCCAAGGAGCCGTAGAGCGCCACGTTGGTCGCGCTGTATTTGCTGTCGAGGCCGCTGCTGCCCGCACCGGGGGTGCCGCCCGGGCCGGCGTTGAAAGCGTTCCATATGAACATTTGGTGGTCCGACTCGGTCAAGCGCAGCGCGTATACGCCGGCCAACCAACGCAGCCGGCCGAACAGCGCACGCGACGGATCGCCGGTCAGCCGCAGATCCTCCGCCAGCGTGCGGCGGTTTCGATTGTCGCTCTGAAAATAATCATAGGGCGAGAAGCCCGTGGTGGCGGCCCAGTAGGGATCGTTGCCCCAATCACCGTCGAACGAATACGTGATCTTGGAATTGGCGGCGCTCGTGACGCTGCGCAGTTCTCCGACGCCATTGATGGAATCGACCAGACGCAGCGCGGCGCCGTTGGAAAGCTGCGCATCGCGGCCCGGCTGGTTCGAGTAAGTCGTGTACGTGTTGTAGATCGACCAGCCGTCGTAGCCGTTATTGATATTGACGTGCATCAAAGCCAGGTCCGCCCGCAGCTCGTCCGTGAGCTGCCAGCGCAGCTTGCCGCGCAGCGTGCCCTCGTCGAATCCATTGGTGGAATTCTCGTTCAGGTACGCGTTGTGCCGGAATCCGTTGCTCGAGTACTGTTGCGCAACCAAGCGCCAGCCGGCGCTGCCTCCGGCGAAGCCATCGCCGATGGCGAGGCCCGCGGCGCGCGTGTCGTAATCGGCGCCCGTGACTTCGCTCAACAACTCGAAATCGTTCCCGGGATCGGCCGTGCGCACACTGATCAGTCCCGCCAGTGCGTTGGCGCCGTAAGCCGTGCCTTGCGGACCGCGCAGGACTTCGATCTGCTGCGTGTCGAACAACGTCGCCGGCATGCCGACGCCGGAGAAATCGATGTCGTCGATCAGAAAGCCGACCGATGGATTGGGCGCGCCCTGGTACTGTTCGACCTCGCCGATCCCGCGGAGCTGGAAAAAGCGCGGCCGCGACGTTCCCGCGGCCCAGTTGAGGTCAGGGATCAATCCTAGTACGTCCTCAAAATGCTGGACGCCGGCGGCCCGCAGCGTGTCGCGATCGATCACGGTCACGCTCTGCGGCAGCTCGGCAACGCTGGTTGAGCGCAGACCGGCCGTGACCACGATCTCGTCGAGGGTGTCCTCGGCCGAAACAGACGGCTGCGCCAAAAGAATCGAGACCGACAGCGGCCCGCACCAAAGCCATTGAAATTTCATTCACCTGCTCCCTACGCCGGTACTAACCGGATCAGGTTCAACGGGTTCGTCGGTTCACCGACGTCTCAGGCCGTAAGGCCACCCCAAGGTTCGAGTGTCAAACTATAAGCGATTTATGTTGAATTTCAATGGCCGATGAGCTGGCGAACCGCGCCGAACACGCCGCCAAGGACCAGAATGACGGTGGGCAGGAACGTCAGCCCATACCCGACTTCGCGTTTTGACGGCTCTTTCACATAAGCGGCGGCGTAGACTTCGCGGCCGATCAGGTAGATCACACCCAGCGCCGCCGCGACGAGAGGGTTCAAGTAGCGGCTGAAGAGATACAGTCCCGGCAAAAATACGATTAACTGCTCCAAGGTATTTTGCTGGACTCGGAAATACCGTTCAAAAGTTTCGCTGCCTGTGATGGCAGGCGCCTTCACCCCATAGCGCCCGCGCGCTTTGCCCACTCTGAAGCCGAACACGATGAATTGCAGAACTGCGAGCGCAGTCACAATGTCTACATAAGCCATGGATGTTCCTCCCGGGTTGAGGGATTCTACACGCCGTTGCCGGCGGGTTTCCGCCAGGCTATCCACATCGCTATGCAAGAGGCTCGAAGTCCGAAATGAGCTTACCCCGCAAAACCACCCGAAATGGTACCCGCGGCTACGCCCACTTGATCGAGATCGACGTCCCCGTCGCCCGGGTCTGGCGCGCGCTGACGGATCCCGGCCTGATTCGCATATGGTCCGGTCAAGAAGCGCAGATAGACCCTCGTAAAGGGGGCTCTTACCAATTGGGCGACCGCAACGCCGGCGGCCGTGAAGCGCACATCGATATATTCGACGTGAACCGGCGTCTGCGGCTGATTTATCTGAACGGCGCCGATTGGCCGCCCAGCGACAGCGCCGTGGTCGACGATTTCCTGTTGGATGTGCGCAAGGGTGCGGGCACGACGTCGCTGCGCTTGCTGGGGTCAGGAGTCCCGGAATCCCCGACATGGGACAAAAGCTACATGCGCATACGCATGGGCTGGGAACGCCTCATGGCGCGCATCAAAGTGACGCTGGAAAGCCCGCCGGTTCCCAAAAAACCGCAGCAGGCGCCGCCCAAGGATCCCCCGCTCCCCGGCCTAGATTATTGACGCCCCGGCGGTATCGTAGTATTTGCTTTGGATTCAGTGCTCGCGCAGCGAGCACCTATAGGGCGGGGCCGCATCGGCCCCGTTGAATTCGGCGCGTAGCGCCTGGAAGAGACACACATACATGCTCGGATTTCTGATACGCGCAAGCATCGTTGCGCTCGGTTTATGGTTGGCGACCGTTTGGGTCAGCGGCGTCTCGATCGACACCCCGGCCACCTTGATTCTTGCGGGCGTGTTGTTGGGAATCGTCAATTCCATCGTTCGGCCCATCGCCATATTGCTGACGCTGCCGATGACCATCATCACTCTCGGTCTGTTCCTGCTGGTGATCAACGCCGGCATGGTGGCGCTGGTGGCCTGGATGCTGCCGGGCATGCACGTGGCGGACTTCTGGTCCGCGTTCTGGACCTCGGTGCTCGTAAGCTTGGTGAGCTTCGTGGGCTCATGGTTCGTGGGCGGCAAGGGAAAGGTCGAAGTCATCGTCAGGCGCCGCTGATCGCGTGATCGCACGCGATGGTGTTGCGCGGATTCGGCTCCGGCCGGTTACTGGGTCTTTGGCTCCGCGAGAGTCTTAGGATCGGTGAGACTGCCGCCCGGCAGCGTCAAGATACTCACGCCGACGATGATGACCACCATCCCGACGAGCTGGGTCCCGGACAAATGCTCGTGCAGAAATTGCCAGCCGAGGAATGAGGCGATCGCGGGATTCACGTAGCCGTAGGTGCCGATCAAGGCAGGAGCGGCATTCAGGCTCAACCAGCCGTAGGCGGTATACGCCAGGCAGGAACTGAAGAAGGTCAGGTAAAGGAGAGCCATCAAGCCGGAGGTATTCGGCGCCCAGTGCGCCGCGTCGCCGTGGACCAGCCCTAAGCCGAGCAGCATCAATCCGCCCATGAGCATCTGCAAGCCCATGAACATGAGCGAGCTCAATTCGGTATCGATGCTGCGGTAGTACAAGGTACCCAACGACCACGAGAAGCAGGCGGTCAGCACGCCAGCCTGCGCCAGCAGGCTCTTGGCGCGCAAGGGTTCCGCCGGGATGAGCATCAGCGCGGCGCCCAGAAATCCGATGACCAATCCCAGGACGGCCGAACGCGTCAGTGGGTGGCCGCGGCGCCCGAACGTGCCGAGACCGGCGATCCAGAACGCCGACGTGCCGTTGAGCAGCGCCGATTGATTCGACGGAAGATATCGCATGGCCCAGGTATTCAGGCCGTTGCTGACGAACACCATAAAAAAACCCGCGATGATGACGTGGCGCCAATCGATCAGGCGCGAAGGCCACGAACTGCCGCTCCAGACTCTGGCGATGAGCGCGAGCAGCGTGCCCGCCGTCACGAAACGAATCCCGGAGAAGAGCGCAGGGGGCAGATTCATTACCGCGAGCTTGGTGAATAGAAAGCTCGAGCCCCACACCAGATAGACGGTGCTCAGGGCCAGCATGAGCTTCGCGGAGTGACGTGGATCGCGCAAAACGTCGAACGGCCCTTAGCCTTCCTCAAGCGGCGCGGCGCGGCGTACCGGCGCGGAAAATCCAATAGCAGATTCCGAGCAGCAGCATCGCCGCCCACCACTTCCCGCCGGGGATTTCAGAGGCCCTGGCGAGGACGTCCGGGTTCTTGCTGATCCAGATGCAGAGGGCAATGAAAATACCCACCAGCGCCTCGCCGGTGATGAGACCCGCGGCGAACAACATGCCGTTCTGCGAGAGTTTCTCAGCATCGCCGTTCGGGTTTCGCTTGCCGTGCCAGTGGGCAACCAACTCCGCAACGATGCCGCCGGCCAGGATGGGCGTCGACACATCCAAGGGGAGATAGACTCCCACGGCCACGGCCAGCACCGGCGCGCTCCAGCGCGATCCGCGCCGCTTGAGGTAGAGATCAAAAACGATGATCAACGCACCTAACACTGCGCCGATGGCGATCATGCCGACCGGCAAGGTGCCGCCGAACATGCCTTCCGCGACCGACCTGACCAGGTTGGCCTGCGGTGCCGGCAGGGCCTTGACGCCGGGATGCGAAGGTTCGCCGATGCCGTACGCGAAGAGCAGCACGTTCATCACGGGCGCCATGACCGCGGCGCTCACGACGACTCCGACGCAGAGCATCACCTGTTGACGCCAGGGTGTGGCCCCGACCAGCTGGCCGGCCTTGAGATCCTGCAGGTTGTCGCCGGCCACGGCCGCCGCGTTGCAGACCACGGCGCCGATGAACACCACCGCCACCGCGCCGACCGTGGATTTACCGCCCACCATCAACATGAGAACCAGCGAGGCGAACAGAATGGTGCAAATCGTAATGCCGGAGACAGGATTGTTGGACGATCCGACCAGACCTGCCATGTAGCCGCTGACCGATGAAAACAAGAAGCCCGCGATGATCATGATCACGGCCATCGCCAAGGCGACGCCGAGGCTCCCTACGACCAGGTAATACAGCACGAACAGCGGCACGACGAACAGGGCGATGCAGACGAGCACTGCGCTCATCGGAAGATCGCGCTCGGTGTGGGGGATTTCGGCGGCTCCGCGAACGCCTACTTTCAGCCCGCTGCGCACCGCGGACCACAGGGAATTGCGCAGCGACCAGAGCGCCCAGAGCGCACCCGTCAACATGCATCCGACGCCGATGTAGCGTACTTGAGCCCGCCATATCGCGAATGCGGCGTCTTCCGCGTCGAGTCCGATCAGCTTGTGCATCAACACCGGGTCGTGCTCGAAGAAAAAACTGTTGTACAAGGGAATGGCGAGCCACCAGGAAAACAGGCCGCCGGCCGCTATCAGGATCGCGACGTTCAGCCCGACGATGTAGCCGACTCCGAGCAGCGCCGGGGAGAAGCTATAGCCGAAAAATGCGATGCCGCGCTCGCCGAAGAACCCCTTGACGGTAAACGCCTCGGGCAAGGCGCGCAGACCCGATGTGATCAGCTTGAACAGGCCGCCGACAATACTCGCCAACGCCAGATATTTCGCGCCGATACCGGGGTTCGCGCCGACCTTGAGCACCTCCGCGGCCGCAATCCCTTCGGGAAAACGCAGCTTCTGTTCGATGATCAGCGTTCGGCGCAGCGGCACCGAAAACAGCACGCCGAGCAGGCCGCCGAGTCCGACTATCGCGAGCGTCCACCAATAATCGAAGCTCGTCCAGTGGTGCAGGAGAATGAGCGCCGGCAGGGTAAAGATGGCGCCCGCGGAAATCGAGGTACCGGCGGAGGCACCGGTTGCCACGATATTGTTCTCGAGAATATTCGGGCGCCCGAACAGCGGCAGCACCGCCATCGAGATGACGGCGGCCGGTATGGCGGTCGCGACCGTGATTCCGGCGAACAAGCCCACGTACGCATTGGCGGAGGCGAGGATGACGGTGAGGATGATGGAAAGAAGGATGGCCTTGAGCGAGAGCTGAGGAGCCGGAGCCGTGCTCGGAACCGTGGTCGTGGCTGTTGCTGTTTTCATTGAACGTCACCCATCAGTTTCTTCACGGGACGGCTGAGGATCAGAAGCACGGCGCCCAAACCCACCGAGAAATAAACGATATGCATGTATTGCCCCGGCATTGCAGCCAAGTTGTTCACGTCGAACTCGCCGGCGATCAGTCCGGCAATCAGATTACCAAGCGACAGCGACAGGAACCACATACCCATGAGCTGACCGACGAAGCGCTTGGGCGCAAGCTTCGTCACGTAGCTCAATCCCACCGGACTCAAACACAGTTCGCCGAAGGTGTGCAGCAGGTACGTCATGATCAGCCAGTACGGCGATACCTTCGATCCGGACGCGACGATCGCGGCAGCCGCCGCCATGACCAGAAATCCCGAACCCATCAACATGACGCCGAGGGCGAACTTCGCCGGCGCCGATGGATTGAGATTGCGCCTCGCCAATGCGATCCACAGCCACGCGAAGAACGGGGCGAAAATGAAAATGTATGCCGAGTTCAGCGATTGATACCAGCCCGTCGGAACGACGAAGTGCAGCCACCCCAGCGTCCGGTCCGTGTAGCGCTCCGCAAACAGGTTCAAGCTGGATCCGGCTTGCTCGTAGCCCGACCAGAACAACGCGCTGCCGAGGAACAGCACTACGATCACCGCGCCGCGCCGGCGTTCTTCGGTGCTGAGATCCGCGGCGATGAAGAAATACAAAAAATAGAGGACCGCCATGCCGACGATCACGTAGGTCGCGGCCTGCGCTAGATTGACCGCGTTGACGGGAATCCAGCCGAAGCTCAGCGCCGCCAGCGCCAGGGCGGATACGCCGATCCCCACCCATAGGTAAAGCCATTGCAGGGCCCTACCCGTGCCGCGTCCGGGCGCAGGTGCGATGTAGGCGCCGGCGGTACCGAGATGCCGCCGTGTCAGATAAAACTGCACCACGCCAACGGCCATGAACAACGCCGCCGCTGCGAATCCGGCGCGAAGACCGAAGTACACTTGAGCCCAGCCGGTGAGTAAAGGTCCCAAGAATCCGCCGACGTTGATTCCGATGTAGAACACCGTAAACCCGGAATCGAGCCGCGCACCGCCTTCCGGATAGAGGTCCGCGACGATGGCACTCACGTTGGGTTTCAGCAGCCCGACGCCGATCACGATCACGACCAGGCCGATATAGAATCCGCGCGGACTCGTGGACATCGCCAGCAGCGCATTGCCCAAAGTAATGGCCAATCCGCCCACGAACACCGCGCGCTGCGCACCGATCAGCCGATCCGCGATCCAGCCGCCCGGCAGGGCCGCGAGATACGCCCCCGCGGTGTACAGCCCGTAGACCGCCGTGGCCGTCCTGTCGTCGATGCCGAACCCGCCCTTCGACACCGCGGCGACCAGGAACAGCACCAGCACCGCGCGCATGCCGTAGTAGGTGAATCGCTCCCACATCTCCGTGAAGAACAGCGTGGCGAGGCCGCGCGGATGCCCGAAAAAAGTGGAGCCCAAATCAGGCCCCGGCTTCGCGCTCAGCCTGTTCCGCTTCTTCTTTGGCGCGAGCCGCGATCTTGTCCTTGAGCAATAGTCCGGCCATGATGATCCCTATTTCGTACAGTAAATACATCGGTACCGCCATCGCACTCTGCGACACGGCATCGGGCGGCGTCACGAAGGCGGCAAAGATGAATATTCCGAGTAACACGAAGCCGCGATTCTTCTTGAGCGTCGCGATCCTTACAAATCCCGTCCACACCAATAATACAGTAGCCACCGGAACTTCGAAGGCCGCACCAAAGGCCAATAGCAGGATCATCACAAAATCGAGATAACTGCCCATGTCGGTCATCATCTGCACGCCGTGAGGGGTGGTGGCGACGAAGAAGCTCAGCATCACGGGGAACACCGCGTAGTAGGCGAAGGCGGCGCCCAGGTAAAACAGCAGCACGCTGGAGATGAGCAGCGGGATGGCGAGCTTTTTTTCGTGCTTGTACAGCCCGGGCGCCACGAACGCCCAGGCCTGATATAGCACGAAGGGCATGGCGATCCCGATGGCGAGCACCAGCGCAAGCTTGAACGGCACCGTGAACGGAGCCACCACACTGGTCGCGATTATCGTGGCGCCCGGGGGCAACTTGTGGATCAGGGGATCCGCCACGAACGTGAACAACTGGTTCATGTAGATGGCGCAGGGAATGAAGCAAATGCCGACCGCCAACATGGCTTTGAGCAAGCGATCGCGCAGCTCCAGCAAGTGCGAGATCAGAGTACCTTCGGCGAGCTCGCCGGGTTCATCTGCCTCGCTCATGGGGGCGATTTGGCGTCGGTCGCGGCGGCGTGTGAATCGGCTAGGTGCGGATCGGCGGCGGGCGGATCGGACGCATGCATGGCCGCGGCAGTAGTCAAAGAGGCGTCCCGCCCGTAGACCGGTTCAGGCGTACTGGCGGGCGGGGGTGCCGCAGCCGGCGGTGCGATGGTATAGGCGTGGTCGGGGGCGGCGCCGTTCGTGCCGCCGGCCGGCGAGTTCGTGACGCCGCCCGGCAGGTTCGTGCCGGGACTCGGCTTGCTTTGTGTCTTCAACAATTCTTCGGCGCTGACTTCGCGCTCCAATTGCTCGCTCAATTGGCGCGCCATGGCGCGCGCGCGCCCCATCCAGTGACCGACCTGGCGCGCAACTTTGGGCAGTCGCTCCGGGCCCAACACGATGAGTGCTATGGCCGAGGTGAGCAGTATCTCCGAGAACCCGACATCAAGCATGCGGCATCAAGCGTTGGTTTTCGGGGGTGCCTTGGCTTCGGCCTCGCGCGCCGCCGCCGCAGCGCCGGCATCGAAGTCCGCGTCCTTGTCCTGCTTGAGCTGCTTCACTTTTTCTTCCGCCTCGCCGTCATTCATGGCGTTCTTGAAGCCCTTGACCGCCGCGCCCAAATCCGACCCGATCGTGCGCAAACGCTTGGTGCCGAATATCACCAAGGCGATGGCCAAAATGACCAATAGCATTTTTGAATCGAACATGTCGCTTCTCCGATCCGAGGTAAACCTAAGTAGGTCGTCAATGATACGCCAAAGAGATTATGACATTGGACCGCGGGACACCGCTGCGTGTTCGGTCGCATTTGAGATTTCAGGTGAAATTAGCTCTCGAGCCACAAGGTAACGGGCCCGTCGTTGGTGAGCGTAACCCGCATATGTGCGCCAAAAACGCCGGTCTCGACGCGTCCGTGGCGCCCGCGGGCCGCCTGCACCAAAGTTTCGAACAATTGCCGTCCCTGGCCCGGAGGAGCGGCGGTCGAGAAGCCAGGTCTCAAGCCCTTGTGGGTATCCGCCGCCAAGGTAAATTGCGGCACCAGCAGCAAATCCCCCTGGATCTGCCCCAGGCTCAAATTCATTTTTCCGTTCTCGTCCGCGAATACCCGGTATTGAAGCAGGCGATCGACCAGCCGCAGGGCGGATGCTTCGTCGTCGGTTGGGCGCACGCCGACCAGCACCAGGAGTCCGGCGCCTATGGTTGCAACGCGCTGGGCGCCGATGTCGACACTGGCTTCTATAACGCGCTGCAGCAATCCTATCACGATGTCTCCATCCACTTTCTCGGAGACCAGATCCCACCGATGTCCTCTTTTGAGCCATC
>Ga0210406_10007308_pt1 | contig 11242 bp, 10 predicted proteins | sample IncBWC30MmetaG_FD_155454 | JGI IMG/M metagenome (GOLD analysis project Ga0210406, IMG submission 155454) | Forest soil microbial communities from Barre Woods Harvard Forest LTER site, Petersham, Massachusetts, United States - Inc-BW-C-30-M | ecosystem: Environmental > Terrestrial > Soil >... | reverse complement strand
CGGTGCTCGATCTGCTCCTTGCGGTAATTGGAGCGGCGCAGCAGCACTTCGCGCAGATGGTCGAGCCATTCGCGCAAGCACTCCGCGAGGCCGAGCACCTTCGGAATGCGCCCCTTCACCAGCACGTTGAGGTTCAGCGGAATCCGGCTTTCGAGTTCGGTCAGCCGGAACAGCGATTCCATCAGCAATTCCGGATCGACCGCGCGCGACTTCGGTTCGATGACCAAGCGGATGTCTTCCGCCGATTCATCGCGGACGTCGCCGACCAGCGGCAGCTTCTTGTCGTTGAGCAGTTCGGCGATCTTCTCGACCAGCCGCGACTTCTGCACCAGCCACGGAATCTCGGTGATAACCACGACCCAGGTGCCGCGCGCGCCCTCTTCCTGGCTCCATTTGGCGCGGGTGCGGAACGAGCCGCGCCCGGTCATGTAGGCCTCGGTGATGCTCTCCTTGGAATCGATGATGATCCCGCCGGTCGGGAAATCCGGCCCCTTGACCCAGCGCAGCAGCGCCTTCGACTTGGCGTCGGGCTTGTCGATCAAATGCAGCGCGGCGTCGCAGAGCTCGGCGACGTTATGCGGCGGGATCGAGGTGGCCATGCCGACCGCGATGCCCTGCGCGCCATTGGCGAGCAGGTTCGGAAAGCCGCCGGGCAACACCACCGGCTCTTTCGACTGGCCGTCGTAATTGGCACGGAACTCGACACCATCCTCGTTGATGCCTTCGAGCAGCAGCCGCGCGACGTCGGTCATGCGCGCTTCGGTGTAGCGGTAGGCCGCCGGATTATCGCCGTCGATATTGCCGAAATTGCCCTGGCCGTCGACCAGCGGGTAGCGCGAAGAGAAATCCTGCGCGAGCCGCACCATGGCGTCGTAGATCGCCTGGTCGCCATGCGGATGGAACGAACCCATCACGTCGCCGACGATCTTGGCGGATTTCTTGAACGGCGTGCCGGGGTCGAGCCGCAGCAATTGCATGCCATACAGGATGCGGCGATGCACCGGCTTCAGGCCGTCGCGGGCGTCCGGCAGCGCGCGGTGCATGATGGTCGATAGCGCGTACGCGAGATAGCGCTCCTCGAGCGCATCACGCAGCATTACTTCGTGAACCTCGGCCGGTTCAGGCGGAATCAGTCGTTTTCCCATGGCGACGGATTAAACTTTTGGCGCGAATCCGGCAAGGCGCGAATCAGCGCCGACGGCACCAAATACCGGCGAGGTGATTCGACCGTTCCACCGTCTCAGCAGCCCGCAGGCAAGCCGCTGAGGGCTAGTTGGAGGGCTACTTTCCCGGAATTTTCTGCGCCGAGGCGGTCTGCGTCAGATCCGATTTGATGCAGCGTCGCGCCGCATCGATGTCCGCATCGGTTGCGCCCTTGCTTCGGGCATATTGCTCGGCAGCCGTCGCCGAATAGAGCGCCACGTAATATCTGACAGCCACGCAGGACATGCGGTGCATGATGCCGGCTCGCTCCGCGGCCATCGCGTTGGGCGACAATCCAAGCAAGACCACCAAAAGACATATCAAACGCGCCACCATCTGGCGTTCCTCCGAGATCAGCGATCCGGTCATATCGCAACAGTTGAAGGGAACGTCGGTTCCCCAAGGGTTGAACGGCTCGGCTGTTTGCCGGAATACAAGCCAAGCTGGATCGCACTCCAGCGGGCCGTCAACGATCGATTTATCAGAAGCACATGCCGTGCCACGATTAGCTGTGCGAGGTGCTCTCCTGATTCGGCATGCGTGATTGAATCACCGCCTAGTACGCTGCAGATGCAGTTCTGAAAGCGATCGCACCGGTAAGCGATCTCGGACGGGTCCTGACGGCACCGCCGTCGTTGCCACTTTGAGCCTGCGCATTCGGCATGAACACGCAAAGCACCGCCGTTGCAGCTAAGAGGGTACGTATCAATTACAAATCCTTGGTCGGGGAGATCGCTTCAATGCGATCAACACAGCCGCTTTAAGGATACAATTTCCGGTCCAGCGGCGCGCGATAAATTCGCGGAACTAAATTCCGGTCAGTGGCTTTAAGTAATTTTAGGTGGCCAAAATGGGGCACAGGGTCCCACTCAGAAGACAGCGCCATGCGCTACAAGCGGTGGACATCGCTCGACAAAGTTAATGCGTGATCGCGACGGGACGTTTCGCAAAGAGTGGATGAAAGCTCGCGATCAATTCGGCTGAATGGCAACCCTGCTTCGCGCCACCGCATTAATAAATCCGTCGCGCGCATCGGAGTGACTCTGCCCACGCGGTTCCAGCACGTGGCGCAACAGAAACAGCCCGGTCAACCGAAAGCCGTCCTGCAAATCCTGATCGGACCAACTGTTCGACGCGCCCTCGCCTTCGCGCAAAAATGGCGGCAACCGCAGCAGCCTGTCACGGTACGGCTCGCCTGCCAGCCGCGAGACCGCGCCGCCGGATTTCGGCGAAACGTAAATTAGTTCGGTGCTCCCGCCGGTCGCGGCGCAATTTTCCAGATCGAGTCCAAATCCAAGTTCGGCCAACATTGCGAGTTCGAACCGCACCAGATGTATAGCGGCGGCGCCGGCATCGTCGAAATCGTCGAGCGTGCGCTCCAGCATCTCATAGATGTCTTCGTGCGGATCGCGCTCCGGTAGCAACCGCACCAGCGAGGCCAGATGGGTGACGCCATAGGTCGCATGCGCCGACGCCAGCAGGGTCGCGGCACGCAAGCGCGTACCCTCAACGACATAATAACCGAGATGCTCGTCGAGCCGCGCCCGCCACACCGTGGTGACGCTGTTGCCGGGCTGCAGTAACGGCCGCATCCGCTTGCCCGCGCCGCCGCGCACCAGGCCGAGATGGCGGCCGTGGCTGCGCGTCAGCAGTTCGACAATGGCCGAGGATTCGCCATGCCGCCGCACCCCTAGCACGATGCCTTCGTCGGTCCATTCCATGTGCAGAGTTTAACATGTCACGGCGGGTCGTCGCTACCGGACTAACCGAACCCTCCAGGCGATCGCCCGGTCAGCTATTGAACCAGCCGCGGGCATCGCCGGTGAAGGAGAAATACAGCCCCGCCACGGTCAGGGCGCAGGACACCACCTCGATGGCGCTGTCGAGCGCCAGACCGGTGTCGCCGATCACTTCCACCAGCGAATAGAGCGACATGACCAGCGCGGCGATCAACACCCAGCGCGGCCAGCTCTTGCGCCGCTGCGCGGCAAGCCAGACGAAATAGACCAGCAACAGGATCATCGCGCCCGCCATCACGGTCGCCATCGAGATCAACTGTTCCGTCATCTCCCCGCTCGGGGTGCGATCCTGAAACGCCACCGACAACGCGTCGAGCGTCAGCGACAGATACAGCAGCACCTCAAACCAGACGACGTTTCGGGGTACGTTCATGAGACGCCGGTCATTCCTTGGGAAACTCCAGTCCCATTTCGCGGTAGCGGTCGGGATCCTCGCCCCAGTTTTCACGCACCTTCACGAACAGGAACAGATGCACGGGCACGCCCACGATCTCGGTGAGTTCCTTGCGTGAATCAGCGCCGATCGACTTGATGGTGGCGCCGCCTTTGCCGAGCACGATCTTGCGCTGGCTTTCGCGCTCGACAAAGATCGTCTGCTCGATGCGAACCGACTTGTCCTTGCGCTCGGTCCAGCTGTCGGTCTCGACCGTCGACTGATACGGCAATTCCTGATGCAGCTGCCGGAAGATCTTTTCCCGGGTGATCTCCGCCGCCAGATGCCGCAGCGGCGCATCCGACATCTGGTCTTCGGGATAATGAAACGGTCCCGCCGGCACCATCGCCGCCAGCGTGCGCCTGAGATCGTCGACGCCGTCGCCCGACAGCGCCGAGATCATGAAGGTCTCTTCAAACGGCAGCCGATCGTTGGCGGCCTTGGCCAGCGCCAGCAGCTTTTCGCGCGGCACCAGATCGATCTTGTTCAGCACCAAGATCTTCTTGTGCGCGACGGTCGCGACCTTGGTCAGGATCGCGTCGGCTTCCTCATCGATTCCGGATTTGGCATCGAGCAGCACGCAGACCAGATCGGCGTCATGCGCCCCGCTCCAGGCCGTCGACACCATGGCACGATCGAGCCTTCGTTTGGGCAGGAAGATCCCGGGCGTGTCGACCAGGATGATCTGGGCGTTGTTCTCGATCACGATGCCGCGGATCAGCGCTCGCGTGGTCTGCACCTTGCGCGAGACGATCGTGACCTTGGAGCCGACCAGCGCGTTGACGAGCGTGGACTTGCCGACATTGGGGGCGCCGATCAGCGCAACAAAGCCGCAGCGCGTCGCGGCCGTTGGTGCGCCCGTATCGGGGTTTTCATCCGTCATTGCTGCCGCCACCAACGCCTTCACGTTCAATCATCACGGATGCTGCGACCTTCTCGGCGGCGCGCTTGCTGCCGCCAACGCCTTCAGCCGGCTCCAGTCCCGGCAGATCCACCGCGACCCGAAACTGCGGATCGTGATGCGGCCCGGTGCGCTCGACCTCGCGATAGACCGGGGTCGGCAACCCCTTGCCCTGGGCCCATTCCTGCAGCACGGTTTTGGGGTCGCGCAACGGCCGCCGCGGCTTGCGCATCCGCTCGGTCCAGTTGCGCTCGACGAATTGCGCCGCAGCCGCATAGCCGCCGTCGATAAAGATCGCCCCGATCACGGCTTCGCAGATGTCGCCGAGCACGGATTTGCGCAACCGCGCCCCGGCCGCAGCACCAACCGCGCCGAGCTTGATATCGTCGACCAGCCCAAGAGATTTCGCGACATCGGCGCAGCTTTCCTTGCGCACGAGATCGGCCAGGCGCTTGGACAATTCGCCTTCGTCGGCCCTCGGATAGCCGCGATAAAGCATGTCGGACACGACAAGTCCGAGCACGTGGTCGCCGAGAAACTCCAGGCGCTGATAACTGTCCGCGCGGTGTCGGGTGGCTGGCTTCAGGGCCGAGACATGCGTAAACGCGGTGGTCAGCAGCGCAGTGTCGGCGAACTTGTACCCGATGCGCGACTCGATCGCCGCAGCCGCCGCCTTGGCGCTGACCTTGCCGCGTTTCTTCTTCGCCGCGGGCTCGCGCCCGGTGTCAGGCTGAGGGGACGCTTCGCCTGATGGGGTCTGGATGTCCTGCGCGTCGTCGTTCATCGCACAATTGTGAATATGCGATTCCAGCGCACCGCAGTCGGCCAGCGCCAGAACATCCAGGCATGTTCGCCCTCGGCAATGGAGAAGAAAATCATCTGGGCTCGGCCGATCAGGTTCTCGAACGGCACATAGCCCACCGCCGACAGCACCCGGCTGTCGGTCGAATTGTCCCGGTTGTCGCCCATCATGAAGAAATTGCCCGGCGGCACGGTGTAGACATTGGTGTTGTCGTAGAAACCGTTGTCGACGCAATCGAGCGACTCATAGCTGACGCCGTTCGGCAGCGTTTCCTTCCAGCGTTTCACCCGCGCGGTGGCATCGGACGAACCGCAAGGATCTTCGCCGATGAAGTCGCTGATGCGCTCGCGCACCACCGGCTTTTCGTTGATGTAAAGCAGGCCTTCCTTCATCTGGATGCGGTCGCCGGGCAGCCCGATCACGCGCTTGATGTAGTCGGTGGAGTCATCCTTCGGCAGTCGGAATACGACGACGTCGCCGCGGTTCGGTTCTGAGCCGAAGATGCGCCCCGAGAATAACGGCGGCGATAGCGGGATCGAGTAGTGGCTGAAGCCGTAGGAATATTTCGAGACGAACAGATAGTCGCCGACCAGCAGCGTCGCCTTCATCGAGCCCGAGGGGATGTTGAAGGGCTGGAACAGGAAGGTGCGGATCACCAGGGCGATCAAGAGCGCATGAACGACGACGCGGATGGTTTCACCCAAGCCGCTCTCAGATTTTGTCCCTGTGGTCACGCTCATCGCTTTCCCAATTTCCATCGCTTCTGCCGCCGGGTGGCGGCATATCCTCCGTACGCGAATCGCTCGTCGCTTCGCGTCAAGGACATGGTCGATTCTGGTGTGAAAGCGAATCCCGGCGCAAACCCGAACTCGCCCCTGTTTCCCCGCGGCGTTTTAGACGGTTGTTCGCAACCGCGCAATCAACGACGTTATCAAAACTTGCTAATCCTTTGATAAATCGAATATTTTTAGTTTCGCCGTGGGATGATTGAAAATCGGCCCCTGAAGCGTCAGGGCTTGCCCGCCGGGACCGCCGAAATTATGACGAAAGCCTGCGCCAACGGCCAGTCGTCGGTGATCGACAGGTCGATCCGCGCCTCATGGCCCGGTGGCGTCAGCGCCTTGAGCCGGGCGAGCGCCCCGCCGGCCAGTTGCATGGTCGGCCGGCCGCCTGGCAGGTTGACCACCCCCATGTCCCGCCACCAGACCCCCAATCGGATGCCGGTGCCGAGCGCCTTGGAACAGGCTTCCTTGGCGGCGAACCGTTTGGCGTAGGTCGCGACCACCATTTTCTCGTTTTTGGCGCGGCGTTCGGCCTTGGCGCGCTCGGCGGGGGTGAAAATACGGTCGAGGAAGCGCTCGCCGTGACGTTCGATCACCTTGGCTACCCGGGTGATGTCGATCAAATCGGAGCCGATGCCGATGATCATGCCGGGCTCTCCAGGCGCGCGCGGCCGCGATCCATGGCCGACCGCATCGCACGCACGGTTTCACCGAGCCCGACGAACAACGCCTCGCCGATCATGTAATAGCCGATATTCAATTCGGCGATCTCGGGCAGGCCGGCGATGGTCTCCGCGGTCTGGTAATCGAGGCCATGGCCGGCATGAACCTCCAGCCCCGCGGCGCGGGCCAACCCCGCCGCTTTCACGATACGCTGCCACTCGGCATCCGCCTTGGCGCTATGGCCATCCACCACCGCATCGCACCAGGCGCCGGTGTGGATTTCGATTACCGGCGCGCGTAATTTGGCCGCCATCTCGATCTGCCGCGGGTCGGCGGCAATGAACAGCGAGACCCGGATTCCGGCATCGTTCAATTGCGCGATGAACGGCTTCAGCGTGTTGTGCTGCCCGACGACATCAAGGCCGCCTTCGGTGGTCAGTTCCTCGCGGCGCTCCGGCACCAGGCACACCGCATGCGGTTTGGTCGCGAGCGAAATCCGCAGCATGTCGGCGGTCGCCGCCATCTCGAAATTCAGCGGCTTGGATATCCCGGCCTTCAGCCGCGCCATGTCCTCGTCGCGGATATGGCGCCGGTCTTCGCGCAAGTGAGCGGTGATGCCATCGGCACCCGCCTCGATCGCGGTCAGCGCCGCGCGCACCGGATCGGGCCGCTCGCCGCCGCGCGCGTTGCGCAAGGTGGCGACGTGATCGACATTGACGCCGAGACGCAGCGGAGGAGCAGACATTCAGGACTCGCAGCTTGAAATGATCTGACGATGATTAGCAGAAGATCCTCATCCTGAGGAGCGCGCTCTTGCGCGCGTCTCGAAGGATGACGCGTGCAGCACATGGTTCGAGACGGCGCTGGCGCGCCTCCTCACCATGAGGCGTTTGTCTCTATCCATTGACGCGCTCGACCCGCGCGACGACCGCCTTGGCGCGCAACTGGGCGATGATCGCGCTGAGATGCTTCAGGTCATAGACCTCGAGATCGATGGTCAATTCGGTGAAATCAGGCGAGCGCCTGGACATGCTGATGTTGTCGATGTTGCCGTCGTGCTCGGCGATCACGGTGGCGACCTGGGCGAGGCTTCCGGGTTCGTTGACGTTATGAACCAGGATACGAGCCGGAAACCGCTGCGGCGTGGTGTCATCGACATCCCAGCGCACGTCGAGCCAGCGCTCCGGCTCCTCCTCGAAATCGCCGAGTGCCGGCGACTGGATCGGATAGATCGTGATGCCCTCGCCCGGCGAAACGATGCCGACGATGCGGTCGCCCGGCACGGCACCGCCGTTCGGCGCGAACTTGATCGGCAGATCGGAATTGATGCCGCGGATCGGAATCGCCGACGGGCCGCGCGCCGGATCGGACGGCGATTTCAGCTTCAGCTTGCCCGCGACGGTCGCCTTGGCGCCAAAACGGCCGACGCGTTCTTCCTTGTAATCCGGGTACATCGCGCGGGCGACATCGGATGCCTTCAACTCGCCGCGCCCGACCGACGCCATCACGTCCTCGATTGAGGCGCGCGCTAGCCGCGGCAGCGCGCCCTTCAGCTTGTCGTCGGCATATTCGATCTTGGCGCGCGCGAACAACCGTTCGACGATGCGGCGGCCGAGGCCGGCATATTGATCGCGCACGGCGGTGCGGGTGGCACGCCGGATCGCCGCGCGCGCCTTGCCGGTGACCGCCAGGGCCTCCCATGCCGAGGGCGGCGCGGCCTGCGCCTTCGAGGTCAGCACCTCCACCTCGTCGCCGTTCTGCAGTTCGGACGACAACGGCGCAAACTTGCCGTTGATCTTGCAGCCCACCGCGCTGTTGCCGACATCGGTATGCACGGCGTAGGCGAAGTCGATCACATTGGCCTGACGCGGCAGCGCGATCAGTTTTCCCTTCGGGGTGAAGCAGAACACCTGGTCGTGGAACAGCTCGAGCTTGGTGTGTTCGAGAAACTCTTCCGGGTTGGCGCTTTCCGACAGGATTCCGACGGTACGCCGCAGCCAGGCGAAGGCATTGGATTCGCGCTTGAGCAGTTCGGTCGGCGAACCGACGCCGTCCTTGTAGAACGCGTGCGCGGCGATGCCGAGCTCGGCGATCTGGTCCATCTCCTCGGTGCGGATCTGAAGCTCGACGCGCTGGTTGCCGGGGCCGATCACGGTGGTATGGATCGAACGATAATCGTTCTGCTTCGGGGTCGAGATGTAATCCTTGAAGCGGCCCGGCACCACCGGCCAGGTCGTGTGCACGACGCCGAGCGCCCGGTAGCAGGCTTCGACCGTATCCAGCACGACGCGGAAACCGAAAATATCGGACAATTGCTCGAAGCCGACCGACTTCCGCTCCATCTTGGTCCAGATCGAAAACGGCTGCTTGCGCCGGCCGTAGACATGCGCGGCCATGCCGTTTTTTTGCAGATTGCGCGAGAGCTGGGTTTCGATTTCACCGATCAGGTTGCGGTTGCGCTCCGCCAGCGAATCCAGCCGCTGCATCACCACCGCATGGGCCTCAGGATCGAGTGTGCGGAACGAGAGGTCTTCGAGTTCCTCCCGCATCTCCTGCATGCCCATGCGGCCGGCCAGCGGCCCGTAGATGTCGAGGGTTTCCTCGGCGATGCGGCGACGGGCCGCCGGCGGCACGAACTCCAGGGTGCGCATGTTGTGCAGCCGGTCGGCCAGCTTGATCAGGAGCACGCGAACGTCGTCGGCGATCGCCAGCAGCAGCTTGCGCAGGTTTTCGGCCTGCTTGGCCTCGCGCGACACCAGCTCGAGCCGCTTCAGCTTGGTGAGCCCCTCGACCAGCGCGCCGATCTCGTGGCCGAAAATCTGGTCGATTTCCGCCCGGGTGGCTTCGGTATCCTCAATGGTGTCGTGCAGCAGCGCCGCGACGATGGTGGCGTCGTCGAGCTTGAGGTCGGTGAGGATCGCGGCGACTTCCAGCGGATGCGAAAAATAGGGATCGCCGGAGGCGCGGGTCTGGGTGCCATGCGCCTTCATGGCGTAGACGTAGGCGCGGTTCAGCAGGTCTTCGTTGGTATCGGGGTTGTAGGAGCGGACCCGCTCGACCAGGTCGTATTGTCGCATCATGCGCGGGCGCGGCGACTTGGCGGCCTTCGACGTATCCTTGGTCCCCTTGGCCGTCTCACGGCTATCAGGCGCCACGGCGACCGAATCGGTCGCGGCCTGCATCTGCCGGTGGTTGCGGCGCCAACTCGCCATCTAGTGTCCGCCTTCGCGCTCGGCCATCACAGGCCCGCCTCACGATACAATCTAATGCGTTTTCCGAGCGAAGCAGCACCTCGTTTCCGAGGGAAATGCCCGATTTTCGGCACCAAGTGTAACGCGAAACCGGCGGGCCGCCGATCACATCGGAGACAGCCGCGCGGGATTCGTCCACACTGGGTGAGCGCGCCATGGTAACCACGAAAACACCAATAAAAGCAAAGGCCCGAGCGAATGCCCGGGCCTTTGATAAATCTGATCGCTCCGGGAGGCCCCGGAGCGGCTGATCCGGACGAATTTACTCGTCCTCTTCGGGCTGCTCTTCCGGCGGCGCCAAACCTTCGAGACCCTTCAGGAGCTCTTCCTCGGTCATCCGCTCGACGGCAACCTCGGTGTCGTCGGCATCGACGCTGGCGCCGGCCGAACCGATCAAAGGCACCGTATCCGGCTCGGGTTCATCGACTTCGACGAACTTCTGCAACGAATGCACCAGCTCTTCGCGTAAATCCTCAGGGGATATCGTCGAATCCGCGATTTCCCGCAGTGATACAACCGGGTTTTTATCGTTATCTCGATCAATCGTCAGCTGTGAGCCGGATGAGATCATGCGGGCACGGTGGGCCGCCAGCAAAACCAGGTCGAACCGGTTATCGACCTTATCAATACAATCTTCCACGGTGACGCGCGCCATCGACTGTCGCTCCGTTAAATGGGACCGAATATGCGGATTATAGCGGGTAGTTATAGGGACCAACGGTCTTTCGCAAGGCCAATTTGTCATTTGGCCTTGGCAATCGCCTCTGCTAACCCACTTCGGAACCGGAAGACCGGGCCCTCCGGACGCACCCCGATCTATACAGGGTATTGTCCAGGACAAGAATTCGCTTCATTCCAAGTCGAAAGTATGGGTTTTCCGCCCTTGCCGCACCATATTTCCGGTGGTGTCTGGCGAGTCTGATTCTCCGAGCTTTAGACGCCCATCCAGAGCCGCGCGTGGTCGGTTGCCGCGCTGCCAAAAACCGTTAACAACGCGAGTAAACTTGATGTCACCTGCTTCGAACAAGATCGCGCTTTTCATTGATGGCGCCAACCTCTACGCAACCGCCAAGACGCTCGGCTTCGACATCGATTACAAGCGCCTGCTCAAGGAATTCCAGAGCCGCGGCACCTTGGTACGCGCGTTTTATTACACGGCGATTATCGAGGATCAGGAATATTCGTCGATCCGTCCCTTGATCGACTGGCTCGATTACAACGGCTATACCGTCGTCACCAAGGCGACCAAGGAATTCATCGATGCCAGTGGCCGCCGCAAGGTCAAGGGCAACATGGACATCGAGCTCGCGGTCGATGCCATGGAACTCGCCGAACATGTCGATCAGATTGTGCTGTTTTCCGGCGACGGCGATTTCCGCTCGCTGGTCGAAGCGGTGCAGCGCCGCGG
>Ga0210406_10007307_pt1 | contig 11242 bp, 8 predicted proteins | sample IncBWC30MmetaG_FD_155454 | JGI IMG/M metagenome (GOLD analysis project Ga0210406, IMG submission 155454) | Forest soil microbial communities from Barre Woods Harvard Forest LTER site, Petersham, Massachusetts, United States - Inc-BW-C-30-M | ecosystem: Environmental > Terrestrial > Soil >... | reverse complement strand
AAGGTGCGCGGCATATTCCGAGCAACTGGCGTGAAGCCGAAATTTGCCGACCGGCTACTGGCGGGTGGGGCGCGTTTACGGCCAGCCCTGTTTGAATCGAAGATGGAGTTTTAGATTCTATGCCTGTGTTCATCGCCATCCTCGTGTTTGTCGCCGTAACGCTGCTGGCATTCGCCGCCATCTCGTATCTGGACGATCGGAGCGCGCAGGCACGCGTCCTGCGCGAGCGCCTCTCGCCCGCCGAGCAGGGGATGACGTCAAAGCCGGTAGACGACCTTGCTTTGCTGCGCGACCAAATGTTGAGCGAGATTCCTGCCCTCGACAACATTTTGCGGCGGTCAGCACGCGTCTCGGCCCTCCAAGAATTGCTCGTCCAAGGCGAAATCAAGACTCGCGCGGGAAACTTCCTGGCCCTGTGTGGAGTGAGCGCGCTGGTCGTTGCGGTCCTGACTTTCCGTTTCGGCAGTCCGCTGCTGGGTTGGGCGGGTCTGGTATTGGGCTTTTTCCTGCCCTACATGTACGCGTCGTACCGGCGTACCAAGCGCTTCGAAAATTTCGAGATGCTGTTCCCCGAGGCCATCGACACCTTGGCCCGCGCGGTTCGCGCCGGACACGCATTTACGACCGCGATTGAGATGATTGCCAACGAAGTTGCCGAGCCGGTCGCAGGAGAATTTCGTAAGCTCTACGAAGAGCAAAAATTTGGCCTTCCGGTCCGCGACGCGCTCATGAACCTTGCGGAACGGGTGCCCCTCGTGGACGTAAAGTTTTTCGTAACTGCCGTCATGCTTCAACGCGAGACGGGCGGCAACCTTGCAGAAATTCTCGACAATCTCTCGTACGTAATCCGTGAGCGATTCAAGATCCAGCGGCAGGTGCGCGTGTTTACCGCACAGGGCCGGCTCACCATGCTTCTACTCATGGGCATGCCTCCAGTGATCGTGGTCATTATGCTGCTCACCAACCCGACATTCATCCGACCGCTCTTCAGGGATCCGATTGGTCACGTGATGGTGGTGATTGGCATTACGCTTCAAACGATTGGCTATTTCGTAATCCGGAAAATCATTCGGATTCAGGTCTGAACCATGGCATTAGGGCTGGCAATTCTCGTGTTTCTGACGGTGGTAGCGGCGATCTTCTCCTTTGGAGCCGCTGCCTACGCGCCATCATCTGTTATTGGATCGCGCTTGCGGACCCTCGGCTCGCAACAGCAAAGGGTAGTGCAGTCGGACAAACCGGCCATCAAAGAACGAATCGAGCAAGCCCTCGATCCTCTCAGCCGCGCGCTGCCGCTTTCGCCGGACGAAGTTTCGCGGACGCGCTCTTGGCTGATCCAGGCCGGCTATCGCGAGCAAAAGCATCTGACGGCGTACCTCGGAGCGCGCGTCCTTTTTGCCGTACTCGGACTGGGCATCGTTCTGCTGGTAAGCGGCTTTGGCAACATGATGCTGCTCATCGGAATCCCGGCGCTGGGCTTCTTCATTCCGCGGTTCATTCTCAAACGCATGATCGATGATCGTCAGATGCGCATCCGACTGGGTCTGCCGGATGCCATTGATCTCACGGTCATCTGCGTGGACGCCGGCCTCGCGCTCGACCATGCCATGAAGCGCGTCGGCGAAGACTTGCAACACGCGCACCCAGACTTGAGCGAAGAACTCCGGCTGGTGAACCTCGAAATGCGAGCCGGCAAGCCCCGCGCCGAAGCCCTCCGCAACCTTGTCAGCCGGACCGGCGTGGATGACATCAAGTCGCTGGTCGGAACGCTTGTTCAAACCGATCGTTTTGGTACCAGCATTTCGCAGGCACTTCGGGTACACTCTGATTCATTGCGTACCGAGCGCCGGCAGCGGGCCGAAGAGCAGGCTGCCAAAACAACAATCAAGATGGTTCCTCCCCTAGTACTGTTCGTGCTGCCATCCATTATCATCGTTAGCCTCGGGCCTGCCCTGATTGAGCTGTACCGTACCGTATCGGGGAAATAGTGCTCGCTGTCTGATCGAATCAGGAGTTTTCGTGCCGGGTCCCGGTCCCCAGGGCTATGTCTTGAACCGTACTCGCCAGACGTATCTGGCGACGTGTCTGGCCGTGGCCGACGGGCATTGGTCGCGGCTCCGTGGGCTGATCGGGACAACCTCCGGGCAATTCTCTGACGGCAAGGGGCTTTGGATTATCCCCTGCAAAGGGGTGCATACTCTGGGAATGAGCTTCCCGATTGACGTGGTGTACCTTAACCCGGATCGAACCGTAATCCACCTCGAAAAGAACCTGCAACCCTGGCGTTTTGCGCCGATCCGTATGCAGGCTACGTCTGTCTTGGAGCTGCCCGGAAACACTTTGGAAGCGACTGAAACTAGAGTAGGCGACGAACTCGAGATTCACACGCCTCCCGAGGGAGACGGGCAGCCGGCGTGAACAACGACCTCAAACTTCTGGTCGACTGGTCGGATCCGTGGGAGGAATTCCGTACCGCGATCGTTCCTGCGCTCAGCCGGTCCGCCGCCCCGCTTGCCGGAGAAGCCCGCACCGGGCTATGGCCCTACCAGGGAATGGCTATGACCTGGGTGCTGGAAGGGCTACTGCTTTTAGCAGTGATTGTGATTCCCGGCAAGTACGCAACCCTTCATCCCACAACGCCTTCACCGGCCAAGTACGACGTAATTTATTTCTCCGGGGACGAACTCCCGCAGACCAAAGATTTTGGCGGGGCGCAAGCTGGCAAGTCAGGACGTGCAGGAGGGAAAGAGGCCTTCCACCGCAGCCAGACCATTCGTGTAGCGCGCGGAAATTCTGTCGCGGAGAAAGTGGTAGACGCGCCCGATCTGAAATTGCCAGTATCGACGGCGCCAGTGGCGAATCTCCTGGCAGTGAATAAACTACCCGGGCCACCCCCGTCCGAGGGCCTGCGCGCCTCGCACGCGCCGCCTGCGCTATCGAAAGATGCGATCATAGCGCCGCCTCCACAGGTAATCCGCAACCTCACGCGGACGCCGTCGCTCGCAGGAGGTGTGATTGCACCGCCTGTCGATTCCACCAACCAGAGCACTCGAACGCTCTCCGGTTTGACGACCACCGTGGTGGCCCCGCCGCCCTCGGATGTCTCGGCTGACCGGCATATGCCGATGACGGGCCTTCAGGCGACGATCATCGCACCGGCGCCAACCGACGTCTCGCGGGACTCCCGCGCACTCGTCGCGATGAATGCCCCGATTATTCCGCCCTCGCCGCGCGACATACGACGAGATCCACCGCCGCTCACCGGACCGGCGGCGCGGAATAGCGCGGTCGTTCCACCACCGGTGTCGGCGCCCGAACGCGCTTCGGCCCAGAATCCAAGACTGACTCTGCCTGCCCCCGGCGTGATTGCGCCGCCACCGTCGCAGGTGGTTCGGGATCAGCGCACTGTTACCGGAGTCGCGCTCGGTGATCCGCAGAAAGTCGTGCCTCCTCCAGCCTCGGCTCCGAACCAGGTTGCGCAGCGGAATCCGGCTGCCATCATGGGAAGCGCGCAGATTGTTCCGCCTCCTCCCAGTGTAGGCGGCGGCAGTTCCTCGTCAGGCAGCGGGGGCGGACGCCCCGATCAACACGGCATCGCAGGCGGCACGCTTGGAGCACCGCAAGTGGTTCCTCCGCCGCCGAGCATGGGCGGAGCCGGCGCGCTCGGTGGTGGCGGTCGCAACCAAGGAACAACGCTGAGTGCTTCGCTGGGTGGCGCGCCGATTCCTCCTCCACCGAATGGTACCGGATCGGGATCGTTGTCAGGCGGCGGCCGCAGCTTAGGTGGAGGCCTTGGCACCTCGGTCGTTCCGCCGTCGCCGAAGGACCAAGCGAGCGCTTTATCCGGCCGGGGGACGGGCAGCAAGGGTTCGGGTCTGGGCGGGAGTATGGACGCCGGCTCCGGACTTGCGCCTCCCGGAGGCGGTGGCAACGGCGCAGGAAAAGGACTCGTCATTTCGGCCCAGCCCGGCGCGACCGTAGGTCGGCCAGGGAGCGGAGGGCCTGGAGCAATTGCCATGTCTCCGGCTGGCGGTTCTCAACCCGGTCTCGGCGGCAACGGTGGCGGAAATGGTATTGGCCGCGGCGACGGCCCCGGCAGCGGACTTAACGGATCCGGCTCTGGGGCTGCGAAGGACGGGACTGGTCGCGGCAGCGATCCATCCGCACACGGCGGCATTTCGCCTCAACCCGGGCCAGGCGGCGCCGGAACTGGAACCGCCGGACAACCGGCCATTCCAATGGTTTCCGTGCAGGGTGGCAACACGGTTACGCTGCCAAGTTTCGGCTCCGGTGGAAGCGATCCGAATCCGGCGGGACGATCGGGAGCAAACGGAGGCAAGCCCGGAGCATTCGACGTCACCGTGGTGGCAACAGCGCGCTCAGGCGGAGCTTTCAACAACTACGGTCAGTTGAAGGCGGACAAGACCTACACGATTTACATCGACACGGCCGCAGGCCGCGTCAGCATGCAGTATTTCGATCCCTCCTCCGCATCGCATCCCTATACCGAAGATCTGGTTAAACCTGACCCCATCCGCGCCGAGATGCCCTCTGAAATCGGGCGATCGCGCCTTGTGATCGCCTGTGTGCTCGACACCTCTGGCATTCTCAAGGATCTGCGGGTTCTGGAAGGTGGCACCCCGGCAATGACTCCAAAGGTAATGGCCGCTTTGCCCGCTTGGAAGTTCCGGCCGGCATTCCATGGCAATACGCCAATCGAGGTCACCGCGATCTTGGGCTTCAACATCAACACCGACTAACGTTCGCAGATTGGTCGATTGATCGGCGAATACGGCCGACGCCGCTCGTGCTCTGTTGCTTCAGTACTTGCGTTCGAAAACAGCGGCCACGTTATCCCGATACACTTCGCTCCACCCTGGCTCGGAGTGCAGCGCGGCAGGGAGCGCGGATCCGACCGGCATCAAGACGACTTGGGCTCGAGTCAGATTCAGGGCTTCCAGCCACCCCGGCTCGACGTGCACGATCTTCAAGTATTGCTTGAAGAATTCATCCCCGTAGAGATCGTGCCGATCATCCACTAGAACGGCCGGATAACTTCGGTAAATCAGATAGCCGCCCCACTGGTCGGTGCTGAAGATGGGGTCATGGATCGTTCGGGCTACGATGGAATCGATAGCCGCAACTGGAAATCGCGAATCGTCGAACTGCGCTTGCATCAAATGCCATCGGCCGAACATGCCACCGTGGGCCGTCGTCCAGAGCACCGAAGCGACGATCGCCGCAGTCCAAAGTCCACCTGGCAAACCCGCGTCGCGTCTGCCCATCCGATCAAGCACTCTCTCCCAAGCGGCAGCGGCGCCCTTGCGGGGGACGCGTTCTTGCCAGGCGCGGGAAAGAAACGGTGCAGCAATTGCCGCAATCAGGATCGACGAAACCGGTAGATTTCGAGAAGCGTATAAGCCGGCCCAGATGCTGAGCAGCAGAACAAGGTACTCACGGAATGAGGGTTTCTTCCGCACCAAACCAACCCCAGCAAGTCCAAGCACCAGCATGACGGTAAAGAAAATCTCTGAGAAGCCATGAAAGTTTGGGGGCTGAAATTCCTGAATGTGTTTCATCAAGAATGTGTCTGTAAGATAATGATAAATATGAATATGAAGGCGATAGCCATAGGGGTTGGCCAGTGTAGCTAGAGCGCTTGCGAGGGTCGCCAGCGCCGCCCCCCGAAGCCATCTCCGGGAACGCTCATCGTTCTGACGCCAGATCCGCCAAACGGCTTCGAGGTCGTAAATCCCCACCAACATCAATCCGAACAAGAAGCCGCCATGGACATTCACCCAGAAAACCATCAGCGCCGGAAGCCACGCCAGACTTTTCGCGTCGTCGTTCTCGCGAGCAGTCTCCAGCAAATGCCACCACACCAGAGTGAGCAGCCAACTGACTACGTGCGGCCTGACATACAAGTGAATCGCAGAGGCGCCCAAAGCCAGAAGCAAAAAAGCAATCGCAGTGAGCAGACCGGTCCCGCGCCGACGCATGATTTGAAATAGCCACGTGAAAGTTGCCGCAACCAGCAATCCCGTTGCAGCCACGGCCCCGTTCAATCCGGCGAGGTTGTAGATTGTGCCGAGCCAAGCCTCATAGAGCCACTCCCATGCGTACCAGGGCTTGCCTGTGGTCGAAACAGAAAACGGATCGATGCGCGGAACGGCGTGGGTAGCAAGGATGAGTTGCCCGGTGCGGATGTGCCAGCCCGTTCCGCCGTCGCGAAGCAGGCGCCCCGCCAGGCTTCCGAAGCAGAGTGAGCACAGGAGCACCCCAAAGATCAGATCGCGAACCGGGGGCACTAGCCAACGCAGCCAGGGGCTTCCATCCGAAGGGGAATCGTGCAAAGGTGGGTCTCCGCGCAAATAGTATCCGACGGTGGGCTTTCTCACCCCGAAATCTGAGTTCGCAGGGCTACTAGGCCAAAGTCAGCGGACGCCGCAGTGAGCCGGTCACATTTTTCCGAACGAGAGCCCAACGCGCATGTGGTGCATGAGGCTGGTCGGAAAACTGTATGCGATCGAAATCCCCATTAGGAAGTGCGCAATCCCCAGTGGATAGATGCTGCGATAACGGCGAAAAAGATCGGTGAAGAAGAGTGCGCCGAACAGAGTGAGAATGGTAAGTGGCACGTTGGGCGAATGGGCAATTGTGAATAATGCTGAGCTCGCGAAGACGGCAAACCGCTTGCCCACAGCCGACTCCATGCGCAAAAAAATGAAGGACTGCAGTAGAAACTGCTGAAAGATCGCCCAAATAAAATAAGGCAGAATGTTGCCGAGTCTAGGCCAATTCGGATCTGCGGGCAAAGGTTGGCCTAACAACCGCGCACCCAGCGGAAACGTCAGCGCAATCGCAAGTCCCGCGGCCACGATCCAGGCCGTAATCCGGCGCTCCGGCCAGACCAATCCCAACTTCTGACGGTTGTACCCGGTCTTCCAGGTGAGCCATAACGGGCTTACGAGTAGCAAGCCGATCAGGGCGCTATGGCCCAGGCTGCGCGGCGTCCATAGCACCGACTCGAGCAGGACAAACACCCACAAGGTCTCGGCCCATGCCCGCAAAGGTGTTAGCCCACGAGCCACCGGACTCGCCGGAATGAGGTCCGGTGCCACTACTGATTTTTCCGCTAAACTTTTGGACCCAACGGCCATTCTCGCAATCTTACTGAGTAGAGACCATGCCCAGCAAACCTGCTCCTCACGTTGTCATCGTCGGTGCCGGATTCGGCGGCCTCAATGCCGCCCGCGCGCTGGCTCATGAGCGCGTCCAGATCACGATTGTAGATCGCAAGAACCACCACACGTTTCAACCGCTGCTGTATCAGGTCGCCACTGCGGGGCTGTCCCCCGGCGAAATTGCCCCGCCCATCCGTGGCATCTTTAAAGGAGATACCAACGTCACCGTACTTCTCGAAGAAGCTATGAGCTTTGACTTGGACCGGCGGATTCTGCTGACCTCTGAACAGGAGATTTCTTACGACTACCTGATCGTCGCCGCAGGCGCCACCCATGCCTACTTTGGACACGACGAGTGGGAGCCTTTTGCGCCGGGCCTTAAAACCTTGGAAGACGCGCTCGAGATTCGCCGCCGCGTGTTACTTGCCTTCGAACTGGCCGAGCGCCAGGCGGTCGCGCTCCAAAGCACTGAGCCCTTAAATTTCGTTGTCGTCGGCGCTGGACCAACTGGCGTGGAACTGGCAGGCACGCTAGCGGAGATTTGCCGTCACGTTCTTACCCACGAGTTCCGCTCCATCGATCCCAGCCGCGCGCGAATCCTGCTGCTCGAGGGCGGACCGCGCGTGCTGCCTGCCTACCCCGAGGACTTATCCCGCAGTGCAGAGCGACAACTGCACCGCCTGGGCGTCGAAGTACGCACCAACACAATGGTGACCTCGGTCGAAGCCGGCGCGGTGCGCTTCGGCGACACCCGCATGATTGCCCCGGTAATTTTGTGGTGCGCCGGAGTCGCTGCGTCACCGCTCGGCAAATTGCTCGGCGTCCCAACGGACCGCGCAGGGCGCGTCGAAGTGAAGCCAGATCTGAGTATCCCTGGCCATCCCGAAGTCTTCGTGATCGGCGATCTCGCCACCCTCAAGGACGAGAGTGGCAAACAGTTGCCCGGCGTAGCGCCCGTGGCGATTCAAGAGGGCCAGTTCGTCGCCAAATTAATAAGGGGAGACTTGGCCGGAAAGCCGCGCCATCCCTTCAAATACTGGGACAAAGGCAGCTTGGCGACCATCGGTCGCGCCGCGGCAGTCGCGCAATTCGGCAAAATTCACATCTCCGGTTTTTTGGCTTGGCTGTCCTGGCTCTTCGTGCATATCTTTTTTCTAATTGGATTCCAGAATCGTATCCTGGTATTCATTCAGTGGGCTTGGTCGTATGTGACCTATGAGCGCGGCGCTCGCCTGATCACCGGAAGCAATACCCTACCCGGATGGGAAGGCATGCACCCGATGCCGGCGAAGGAGACTTCCGAAGAGAAACCGGCGGCGGAGAAGCCCGCCGAGGCACTCCACAGCTAGAACGTCTTCCCCGAACCGCTATAATGGTGTGTCTTGGGAACTCATCGGCTCATTGCAGTCGTTGTTGCGACTCTGGCGGTTGTTACCGCTTCTTATAGCCTGACTACTGTTGCGCCCACGCAGACTGCGCTGGTCATGCCGTTCGAAAATGCCTCCGGGGCGCCGGGTCTGGAGTGGATTGCGGAAGCTTTCCCTACTGTGCTAAGTCAACGTCTCAACTCTCCGGCAATCTTTGTTCTCAGCCGGGAAGATCGCTTGCGCGCCTACGACCGAGCGGGAATTCCTGCGCAAGTCCATCCCTCGCGCGCAGCCATCTACCGGATCGCCGAGCAGATGGATGTCGACTACGTAATTCTTGGCCGCTATAACTTCGATGGGCGCACTTTTACGACTCAGGCCCAAGTGCTCGATATGCGCCGCCCGAAGCTGCTGCCCGAGGTCGCTGAATCTGGGCCGCTGCCCGACCTCATCAACCTTCAGACCGCGCTCTCGTGGGACGTTCTGCACTCCGTGCGGCCGGAACTTGCCACTTCGAAGCAGGCATTTGTGAACACAGCAGCGCCGATTCGCCTGGATGCATTCGAAAACTACATTCGCGGGATTCTCGCTCCCTCCGCGGCCGACCGGGCGAATCACTTGCGCGAAGCGGTGCGGCTGAATCCGGCTTTCTCCGAAGCATGGCTTGAACTCGGAAAAACGTACTACGCCGAACGGCAGTATGCACCGGCTGTCGCGGCGTTCGCACAGATTCCGACGGCAGACTCTGCTGCCCGGCAGGCGAACTTCTATCTCGGACTTTCGGCTTACTATCTCGGCGACTTCGCCAAGGCCGAGTCGGCTTTTGATTTTGTGGCAGCACGTCTCCCGCTCGGCGAAGTGTTCAACAACCTGGGCGTTGTGAGTTCGCGCCGGGGCAAGAAGAGCGCCGCTGAATATTTCCAGAAGGCTGTGCAGGTTGACCCCAATGACCCGGATTATCACTTCAACCTTGCCGTGGCCCTCTACCGCAACGGAGACCAAGCCGGGGCCACACGCGAATTGAAGCAGTGCATTGCGCTCCGCGCCTTCGATGCCGAAGCGCATACCCTGCTCGACACTCTTGCAGCCACGGCCAACAAGCCTCCCGCAGTAACTGCCGGAACCACAACGACGCTTACTCGCGCACCCCTCGAGCGCATCAAGCGCAACTACGACGAGGGCACGTTTGATCAGCTCTATGTGGGACTTCAAGCCGCAGCCGAGCAGCGCCTCGCTCAGTCAGACCCCGCCACCCACGCCCGTTTCCACGTGAATCGCGGAAATGAGTTTCTTGCCAAGGGGTTTGTGGCAGAAGCCGAGAAAGAGTTTCAGGAGGCGGTCAGCATGGCTCCCACCAGCGCCGACGCGCACTCCGGCCTGGCTCGCGCCTTTGAAGTCGATGACCGCCTGCCGGAGGCTCGCACGGAGGCCGACACTTCTTTGCGCTTGAAGCCTTCGGCGGATGCTTATCTGGTTCTCGCGCGCCTCGATCTGCGAGACAATCAAGCCGACAGCGCCGATCAGGCCACCGACCATGCTCTGCAACTCGAGCCCAACAACCCTACAGCCCTGGCCCTGAAGCGCTCCGTCGCAGCGAAACTCGCGCAGAAAGCGCAGCCGCTGCCGAACTGATGAATGTCGCAGTCGTTCGCCGCTTTCTCTCCTCTGTTGCAGTCCTGTTGCTAGCGACCATCCCCACCGCCTCCGCGCAGGTGCTCAAGGTGGTCCTCGACGACACCATCAACCCAGTGACCGACGAGTTCCTTGGGCGCGCGCTTTCCCAAGCCAAGGAAACCAAGGCTCAGGCCGTATTGATCGAGATCAATACACCGGGCGGGCTCGTCGACTCCACGCGCGGCATCATCGAAAAGTTCTTCGCGTCACCGATCCCAATCATTGTCTACGTCACGCCCAGCGGAAGCCGATCTGCCTCGGCGGGCTTCTTTATTCTCGAAGCCTCTGATGTTGCGGCCATGGCTCCCGGCACCAACACCGGCGCGGCTCACCCAGTCATGGGCGGCGGTGAAAAAATGGACGACGTCATGAAGACCAAGGTCGAAAATGATCTCGCGGCCTTTATGCGTTCCATCGCCGCCAAGCGTGCCCGCAACATCGACGTTGCCGAAAGCGCCGTGCGTGAATCAAAATCGTTTACCGAGCAAGAAGCGCTGGACAAACATCTCATCGATTACGTGGCCCCAACCGAAGAGGACCTGTTCAAACAGATCGCCGCGAAACCGATTCACCGCTTCGACGGCTCGACCATCACACTCGATCTCACGAAAGCGCTCGTGCTTCCGTTTAACATGACGCTCAAGCAGCGGATCCTCGACTTCCTCATGGATCCCAATATCGCCTTCATTCTGCTAGCCATCGGAGCGCTAGCTCTCTACGCGGAGTTCAATCACCCGGGCGCGGTTGTGCCTGGGACTGTTGGAATCGTCTTCATTCTGCTGGCCGCGTTTGCCCTGAACCTGATGCCGGTTCGTTTCGCGTCGCTCGCGCTCATATTAGTCGCATTTGTTTTGTTTGCCCTTGAGGCTAAGTTTGTCAGCCACGGTGTGCTCACACTCGGCGGCATCGTCCTGCTGACGATTGGCGGCCTCCTCCTGGTGGATGCACCCATCCCCGAAATGCGCGTGCATCTCTTCACCGCGCTGGCTGTCAGCGTCCCTGTGGGATTGATCACCG
>Ga0210406_10007306_pt1 | contig 11243 bp, 8 predicted proteins | sample IncBWC30MmetaG_FD_155454 | JGI IMG/M metagenome (GOLD analysis project Ga0210406, IMG submission 155454) | Forest soil microbial communities from Barre Woods Harvard Forest LTER site, Petersham, Massachusetts, United States - Inc-BW-C-30-M | ecosystem: Environmental > Terrestrial > Soil >... | reverse complement strand
TCCTGACTCAACAAGACATCAACTCCCTCCTCCTCTCCAACGCCGCCAAACACAAAACAGTAGTCCGCCTAAAAGGAGGCGACCCGCTTCTCTTCGGCCGCGCCGCCGAAGAAATCCAAGCCCTCCGCGAAGCCAACATCGACTTCGAAGTTGTCCCCGGCATCTCCGCAGCATTCGGCGCAGCCGCGGCCGCAAAAGTTTCCCTAACCGATCGTCGCCTCTCCTCCCACGTCCTCTTCACCACCTTCTCCCGCGCCCCCGAATCCAAATTCCTCCCCGGCATCGGCCTCACCGCCGACACCACCGTAGTCGTCTACATGCCCGGTCCCGACTACGCCGAAGTCTCTCGCTGGCTCCAGGACGCCGCCGTCTCCCCCGACACCCCGGTCCTCGTAATCTCCAAAGCCTCCCACCCCAATCAATCGCAACAAGCCACAACGATCTCTGGTCTAGCCCAACTCGCGCCGCTCCCAGCCCCAGCCCTCCTCCTAGTAGGCCGAGTAGCCGCCTCCGCCACTGACGCTTCGGCAACAAACGATCTCAGCTGGCTAAACGAATCCATCCCCGATTTTTCAATTTCCCGGATTTCTTAAAAAAGGAGAAACAATATGAGCAGCGCAAACTCGCAAACTCAAACCAAATCAACCCCGCGCATCTCGCTGGACACCTGGGCGGTCCTAATCTCATTAGCCGCCGCCATCCTAATCCGCTTCGGCCTAATCCACCGCATCCCCTGGTAGCGCCGCCCATGTAGCACAGGCTTCAGCCTGTGTTCTTGGGGCGCTCTTGTGGCGCAGCCATTCCTGGCTGTGCTCTTGGGATCGCCTTTTGTAGGGGCCAGGCTCGCCCGGCCCGCTCTTGGGTTGCTCCTCGTTGCTGTCATCCCGACCGAAGGCCCGACGCCTTCCGTCGGGCCGCAGCGGAGGGACCGTGGCAAGGCTTAAGCACCACAACTAACCAAGTAACCAGCAAAAAATTTTCCATTTTCACTTTTCAATTTTCCAAACAAGAAGGGAACTAAACACATGGCCGACTCCATCGCTCTCCCCCAAAATCCTCCGCTCACTATCAGCACCAAATTCCTTCGCCTGATCCCCGGCGTAGCCCTGCTCGCCGCCATCGGCTTTCTCGGCAAACTCCTCGAAAAAAATATCAATCTCTACGCCAAGTCCCACCACTGGACCATCCCCAACATCGAATACGTCCTCTGGGCCATCCTGATCGGCCTCGCCATCTCCAACATCTTCGGCCTAGCCGAAATCTTCAAACCCGGCGTAGCCACCTACGAATTCTGGCTCAAAGCCGGCATCGTCCTGCTCGGCTCCCGCTTCCTCCTCGGCGACGTCTGGAAACTTGGCGGTGTCAGCCTCCTCCTCGTCTTCATCGAAATTGCCGGCTCGCTCGCCTTCATGACCTTCCTCGGTCGCCTCTTCGGCCTCCGCCCAAAACTAACCACTCTTCTCGCCGTAGGCTCCGCCGTCTGCGGCGTCAGCGCCATCATCGCCACCAAGGGCGCCATCGAAGCCGACGACGAAGACTCTTCCTTCGCCATCGCCGCCATACTCGCTCTCGGCGCTCTCTCCCTCTTCACCTTCCCGCTAATCGGCCACGCTCTCCACCTCAGCGATCACGCCTACGGCGCCTGGGCCGGCCTCGCCGTAGACAACACCGCCGAAGCCACCGCCGCCGGCGCCCTCTTCTCCGACTCCGCCGCCAAACTAGCCGTCCTAGTCAAAACCTGCCGCAACGCCCTCATCGGCTTCGTCGTCCTCGCCTACGCCATCTACTGGGCCAGCCGCGGCCAGGCCCAAGCCGTAACCAACAAAGCCGCCTTCCTCTGGCAAAAATTCCCGAAATTCGTCCTAGGCTTTCTACTGGTCTCTGTCCTCGCCACCGTCGGCTTCTTCACCAAAGACCAAAACACAAATCTAGCCAATCTCTCCCGCTGGGCCTTCCTCCTTACCTTCGCCGGGGTAGGCCTACGCACCAACTTCCGCGAAATGCGCCAACAAGGCCTCCGCCCCTTCCTAGTCGGCTTCATAGGCGAGATCGCCATAGCCACCTTCACCCTAGCCCTGGTAATCGGCGCCGACCGCCTCTTCCATCTCTGATTAGTTTTCCTTTGTTAGGCCGCTGATCAAATGAACTTGAGGGCGCCCCATCCTTCGCGATTTTTGCGAAGGGTGGGCTCTTACGATCCGACGCCACATATTTTCCTGTCCCGCGTTTCTCCTGCCTTTGTAGGGGGGCCGGGCTCGCCCGGCCCGTCTTGGGTTTTCTTGATCTTGTAGGGGCGGCTTTACGCCGCCTTCTTGGGTTCTCTCGAATTTGTAGGGTCCGCCTTCTGAGGCGGACCGCCTTGGTAGCACAGGCTTCAGCCTGTGTTCTTGGGTTCTCCTGCCCCGGTAGGCCACACATACTCACCGGCCCTACAAAAAAAGAGGGGCACGTTATCGGGCGTGCCCCTCTGATCTCTTCTCTGCGAACTCTGTGTCTCTGCGTTAGGTTTTCTTTTCCTAAATCCCGCTACCGCCCCGCCCCCGGCTTAGCCCAGAACGCCACTCCTCCCCCGCCCACAAACCGGTACGCCCCATCCACATAAACAAAATTCGAAATAAATCGGAACTTCTGATCGTGACTCGAGGAACGAAACTCCAGCTGAAATTGCTCCACGCTGATCGGCTTCAAAGGCCGAAAACCATATCCTCCCGCACTCTCTTGCCCCGCGGGGCTCTCCCCGCGAGCTTCACATCGCACCCGATACTTGCTCCCGGGATCCGCCTTGTTCATGTCTTCGATGAGCGAAGCTTCCGCTTCGCTCATCTCCCGATCGTAAGCGGCAATCAGCTTCGCAGCATCCTCCGCCGAAAAATGATCCTCAAACCATTCCTTCGATTTCGGCACCCGGAACAAGCTAAAACCCTCATCCATTCCCTTGTCGTCGCCCCGCTGGTAAGCCTTCAAAAACGCTTCAAACTGTTTCTCCAACCCCTGCTCATTCTGTTTATAAGTTTCGGCGTTCGGCGTTGCAACGGTCCTTCGTCCCTGCATCGTAAGCACAAGCAGGGCAGCTATGAACATCCGAATGAGTATGCGTCGCATCACCTACCCTCTGAACTCTTCAACTTTTGAACTCCCGAACGCTTTTCCCCTAGATCCCCAGCACACTCACCAGTTCCTTCACCGATGCCGAACTCTTGTCTAGCGCCGCCTTCTCCTCCGCCGTCAACTTGATCTGAATAATCTCCTCCGCCCCGCCCGCGCCCAGCTTCACCGGCACGCCCACAAACAATCCCTTGATCCCATACTCGCCCTCCAGATAAACCGCGCAAGGCAAAATCTTTTTCTTGTCCTTCAAAATCGCTTCCACCATCTCCACCGCCGCCGCCGAAGGCGCATAATACGCCGACCCCGTCTTCAGCAAATTCACAATTTCCGCGCCACCCTTCCGCGTCCGCTCCACAATCGCGTCAATCCGTTCCTTCGGCAGCAAATCCGGCAAAGGAATCCCCGCCACCGTCGAATACCGCGGCAGCGGCACCATGTCATCCCCATGTCCGCCCAGCACAAACGAGTGCACGTTCTCCACGCTCACCTTGCACTCCATCGCCACAAACGCGCTCATCCGCGCCGAATCCAGCACCCCCGCCATTCCCAGCACGCGATTCTTCGGAAATCCGCTCACGCGAAACGCCGCCTGCGCCATCGCATCCAGCGGATTCGTCACCACCACAAGGATGCACTTCGGCGAATGCTTCACGATCTGCTCGACCACCGCCTTCACCACGTCGTAATTCGCCTTCAGCAAATCGTCGCGGCTCATCCCCGGCTTCCGCGGAAATCCCGCCGTAATCACCACCACGTCGCTCCCAGCCGTAGCGCTGTAATCTCCGTTAGCGGTCGAAATCCCCGTCGCAAACGAATCCGTCCGCGTAATCGGCCCGCTCTCCACCATGTCCAGCGCCTTCCCCGCCGGCGCCCCCTCCAAAATATCCGTCAACACCACATCCGCCAGCTCCAGATCCACAATCCTCTGCGCCGTCGTCGACCCCACAAACCCACCACCCACCACCGTAACCTTCTTCCGGCTCATTCCCATCTCCTGTAGGGGCGGCTTTACGCCGCCTCCGCTCTCGAATCTCTCTTGTGGCACAGCCATTCCTGGCTGTGCTCTTGGGCTTCCTACCTAACGCCACCGAACAAATGAACTTGAGGGTGCCCCATCCTTTGCGGTTTTTGCAAAGGGTGGGTTCTTACGATCGAAAGCCACAAATTCTCCGCTCTTTCTTCGCTTCACTGGTCGCCGGCCACGGGCCATCTTCTCCTACCTTCCCGCCGCCACCCCCACCATATTCTCAATAATCGCCGAAGCAAACGCACTGGTCCCCAACTTCGTCCCACCAGTCATTAATCTTTCCAAATCGTAAGTCACCCGCTTCTGCTGAATCGTCTTCGCAATCCCATCCTCAATCAATTTCGCCGCTTCCTTCCACCCCATAAACTCAAACATCATCGCGCCCGACAGCATCACCGAACTCGGATTAATCACATCCTTGTCCGCATACTTCGGCGCCGTCCCATGCGTAGCCTCAAACACGCCATATCCATCGCCAATATTCGACCCCGGCGCAATCCCCAATCCCCCCACCTGCGCCGCGCAAGCGTCGCTCAAATAATCTCCGTTGAGATTCGGCGTAGCCAGCACGCTGTACTCATTCGGCCGCAGCAACATCTGCTGAAACACAGAATCCGCAATCCGGTCATTCACCATCAATTTCTTCTTCCACTGGCCCTTCCCATGCGAAGCCCCAATCGCATCCAGTGTCCGCTTCACTTCGCCATAAATCGCCTTCTTGAACTCTTCCGTCCCCTGTTCCAGCCCCGGCTCAATCATCGCCGCGTTCTGTTCCACCGTAAGCCCAGGATTCTTCTCCAGATTATCCAGAATCCAGCTCTCCCGCTCCGTCACCGTCTCCGCGCGAAACTCCTCCACCGCCAACTCATATCCCCAATCGCGGAACGCACCCTCCGTAAATTTCTGGATGTTCCCCTTGTGGACCAGCGTCACCAGCGTCCGCTTGTGTGCCAGAGCGTACTGAATCGCTCGCCGCACCAGCCGCTTCGTCCCAAACGGTGAAATCGGCTTGATCCCCACGCCCGAATCCATCCGGATCTGTTTCTTCCCGCCGCCCAGCATCTCTTTGTTCAAAAAATCCAGCAGCTTCTTCACTTCCGGCGTCCCGCTCTTCCACTCAATCCCGATATACACGTCCTCCGTGTTCTCCCGGAAAATCACCACATCCATCTTCTCCGGCTCGCGAACAGGGGAGGGAACTCCCTGGAAATACCGCACCGGCCGCACACAGGCATACAAATCCAGAATCTGCCGCAGCGCCACATTCAGCGAACGAATCCCCCCGCCCACAGGAGTAGTCAGCGGCCCCTTGATCGACACGCGAAAGTCCCGCGCCGCATCCACCGTCTCATCCGGCAGCCACTGCTTGAACGTATTGAACGCCTTCTCCCCCGCAAACACCTCAAACCACGCCACGCGCCGCCTCCCGCCGTACGCCTTCTCCACCGCCGCATCAAACACCCGCCGCGACGCCTTCCAAATGTCTCTGCCAGTCCCATCCCCCTCAATAAACGGAATAATTGGATTGTCCGGCACCTTCAGCGCCCCGCCCTCATACCCGATCGCCTTCCCATCCCCCGGCACCGCCACCCCGTTGTACGTATTCTCCATAACAGTCCCCCGGTTCCCCAACGACTCTTCATTCCTCATGTGGCACAGCCATTCCTGCCTGTGCTCTTGGGTTTTCCTCGTAACGCCACTCAACAAAAGTACTTGAGGGTGCCCCACCTTTCGCGCCTTTTGCGATAGGTGGGCTCTTACGCGCTAACGCCAGCCTCTCCGCCTCTTCTCTGCGCTTCCTGTGTGAACTCAGCGTCTCTGCGTTAGATATCTCTTTCCTTATCTTCCTCCGCACCCACCGCCGAACCCAAAACAATATCACACCGCCACCCTCACCCCGAAATCCTCCCCGCGTCTAAACCGTATTGCCGAATCCACGTTCGTTAGCGGAAAATAAAATATGTCTTCCAGCCCCATCGAAATCCGCCAACTAACCCCCGCCGACGCCCATTCCTTCTGCGAACTCCGCCTAGAAGGCCTCCGCCTAAACCCCGAAGCCTTCGGCAGCACCCACGACTTCGAAAAAGAGCAACCCCTCGAGCGTTACACCGGCTGGCTAACCAACTCCACCGTCTTCGGCGCCTACCAAAACTCCCAACTAATCGGCACCGCCAGCTTCACCCAACTCTCCGGCCAAAAAGACTCCCACAAGGGTTTGCTCCGCGCCATGTACGTCCGTCCCACCCACCGCCGTTCCGGCGCAGGCCGCCAACTGGTCCAAGCCGTAATCGAAACCGCCCGCCCAAAAGTAGAACAACTCCAACTCGCCGTCGTCAGCACCAACCAACCCGCCCTCCGCCTCTACCACTCCCTCGGCTTCCAACAATACGGCCTCGAAAAAAACGCCCTCAAGCACCAGGGCACTTACTCCGACGAAATCCTAATGTCCCTCGATCTCACATCGGATACCGCTAATGCCCAATAATTTCCCCCGCGCCGTGGCCATTATTCGCAAGTCATCCGCGCTCGACGATCTCGCAGTCTTCAACGCGCTCGTCGCCGAAGGACTCGAAGCGCCAATCGCATCTCGTCTTGTCATCTTCTTGCCAATGGTTTACGCACGCATCCTTTTCGAAAGGGAAGGAGTACGATTTTCTGACAAATTTCAAAGTGTGCTTCCGGACGGAAGGATATCCGCTTCCACAAAATTCTCCGACGAGCCTCTGTGGTTTGAATCCATGGAATTTGCAAAAGCAGAAATCGCGCGTGGCGTCAGCTCTCAGGATCTCCTTGCCATCGCAGGGCGTAGTGCTGAGTTTGATGCCGCAAATCAATTACTGAATCGTGGTTCGAAACTTAGTGGCATTACCTTCGTTGCGCCATTGATTCGGTGGCCGCGATAGGCGCTGTTTTGAGTGGCTAACTGACGCTCCAAAGCCACAAGCTCTCTTCTCGGCGTCCTCTGCGGCCCCTCTGCCAGCTCTGTGGTGCACTCTTCTCTTTCTCTCGCCCTAGCCAGATACAGGCCGCCGCCACTGTCGTATACTCTCCCAGCTTCACCATCTCACCTCATCCCGGAGGCCTCCCATGATGCTCGACTGGAACGAATACCAAAAACAGATCGGCGCCCAACTCTCCCAATTCATGAAGCTCACGCCCGATTCCGTTCGCGGCTACCAGCAACTCTCCGCCGCCAACGCCAAGGACTCCAAGCTCGGCGCCAAAGTCCGCGAACTCATCTCCCTCGCCGTCGCCGTAACCACGCATTGTGATGGCTGCATCACCATCCACACCGATAACGCCCTCAAAGCCGGCGCCACCCGCGAAGAAATCGCTGAAGCTCTCGGCGTAGCCATGGCCATGAACGCCGGCGCCACCCTAATCTATTCCCTCCGCACCCTCGACGCCGTCGACGCCCACCTCGCCCCCAAATAACTCCGCCTCTTCAACCACACACAACAAAGCGCAGGAGGCGCGAAAGACGCTAGCCCAGTGCGTAAGCACTGGGACTCGATCACGAATACACAAGAGCGCCGTAGGTGCGGCAGACTCTTTATCCAAAACACCGATACGCACTCCGATCACTACACGCTCAAAAAACCGAGCAGGGAACTACGCTCTAAATTTTTCTAAAGGGAAAAGCGCTCGTCAGGACCGACGCCGCTCCGACAAGTACGAACTCAAAATCGAGAACACAAACAACCCAAACACGGCCAATCCAAGAAACATTACCATCACGGGGCTACCCTCCAACACCCCTTTACACTGCAAGCCGCTGGCCAATCACCCCGTGTTCGTTTTCAACCACTTACCCCTTCACTCCCCAATCTTCTGTATCCGCCACTCGACATATCTGCCATCCAACTCCAACACCCTGCACCACAGTCCTAGAACTCTCTTCCCATTACCCTCTCACATTCCAACACCCCCATAACTTGTCATCCTGAAGCTATCCGACAAGGATAGCTGAAGGACCTCAACTCCAACCTCACCAGAAATTTTGCCTTCTGCGCTCCGGCTCTTATTCTTCTCAGCGACCTCTGCGCACCGACCTCAGCGCCCTCTGCGTTAAGTCCCCTCCCAAGAACAAAAACGGCACAGCCAAAGCCGTGCCGCCTCCCGCTTCTTGTTACATGCTCGCTGCGATCCGTCCGCCTCTAACCGATAACTAAAAACTAATTACTAAAAACTCTTCTCCCTCAGCTCTTATTCAAATGGATCGACCCATCCCCCGTCCGCACCACGATCGCCTGCCCGCCGCCATTCATCTTCCCCAAAATCTTCGTCGAACTGAACGTCCCCTCCACCATCACCGGTATCCCCAAACTGATCCGCCCGTCATGCGTACTAGCATCCAGGTTCGCCTGCATCTCCCCAGGCAGATCCAGATCCACACTTCCATCGCCCGTATGAATATTCCACGGCGCTGCCACCGTCGATCCCTTCCCGGCCCGAGCCGTAACGCTCCCATCTCCCGTCCTGATCGTCAGCGCATCAAACCGCCCCTCAACATTCACGTGCCCGTCGCCGGTAGTAATCTCCGCCCGGCCATCCAGCGCCCGCCCCTCGATGTGCCCATCGCCCGTATGCAGCCGGATATTGCCCTTCGCGCCTTGCACCGAAATGTGCCCGTCGCCCGTCCGCACATCCAGATTTCCGGTAATCGAATCCGCTTCCACCGACCCGTCGCCCGAGGTCACTTCCAGATCCGCGTCCTTCGGCATATGCACTTCCACCCGCAAACTCGTGTGCCGCGTTCCAAAATTGAACCAATTCCCACCGTTCCGCGTCTTCGCAATCACCTCCACCGAATCCCCATTCTGCGAAGTGCTCACCTGCAAATCCCGGTCCAGCTTGTACCCGGTATACTCCACACGAATCTCCACCTGCTTGATATCTCCCGTCGATACCCGCACCGACCCATCATCCGTCTGCACTCGCACATGCGCGTGCCCAGACACGGTAAACGTCTTGGCCACCTCCTCCGCCCGCACCCCCGCAGGCGCCAGCAGCATCCCACCGCCCAACAAGGCCCCAGCCAACACCATGCCCGCCGTTCGCATCCCCATCCGGTGCTCCAGTGCCCTCATATATAGGCCTCCGCCCTTCATTCTGAATCCATCGCAAACGCACGTCCGCCGTAGCGGCCGGTGTTGCCGCGAAGGCGGATACTATATCCAGAAACGCATTCCCCACCCAAAATGTTCCCTTGGAACCGCCTATGTAGGGCCCGCCTTCCGAGGCGGGCCGCTCTTCCTCTTCTCTGCGTCCTCTGCCTGCCCTGAGCGAGGCCGAAGGGTGCTCCGACCTCTGAGCCCTCTGTGTTAAAATCCGACCTCTCCTCCTACTTCTTAGCCGCCTTTTTCTTATCCCCCGGTTTCGCTCTCAACGCCCCCAAAAACTCCTTCGCAGGAAGCGTATTGATCACATCCTTCTTCTCCAACCACCCCCGCCGAGCCATCACCACCCCATACCGTATAAAACTCAAATTCGCCGTCATGTGCGAGTCCGTCGAAATCACCACCTTCACCCCGCGCTCCTTGCACATCCGCAAATACACGTCCTTCAAATCCAACCGGTCCGGATACGAATTGCACTCCATCGCTACCCCATGCTTCGCGCAAGCGTCCAGCACCTTCTCCATGTCATAATCAATCGGATCCCTCTTCAAAAGCACCCGCCCCGTCGGGTGCCCGATAATCTGGCAATACGGGTTCTCAATCGCCGCCAGCATCCGCTCCGTCATCGCCGCCCGCTCCAAATTAAAGTACGAATGGATCGAGCACACCACCACATCCAGTTGCTCCAGAATCTCGTCCGAATAATCCAGCGACCCATCCTTCAAAATATCCACCTCTGCCCCCGCCAGAATCCGGATACCCAGTTTCTTCTCATCCGCCGCGTGCAATTTCTTGATGTGTTCCGCCATCCGTTTTTCCGTCAACCCATTCGCCACCGTCACCGCTTTCGAGTGGTCCGTAATCGCAATGTACTCGTGGCCCAGTTCCCGCGCCGTCGCGGCCATCTCCTTAATCGAATTCTTCCCGTCGCTCGCCGTAGTATGCATCTGCAAATCGCCCTTGATATCCCGCAGCGTAATCAACTTCGGCAGCTCATACTTTTCCGCCACCGCAATCTCCCCGGTGTTCTCCCGCAACTCCGGCGGCACAAACTCCATCTTCAACTTCGCGTAAATCTCCTCCTCCGTCCTACCGGCAACGCGTTTTCCGCCCTTCGTCTCTCCTTTGTAGGGGCCGGGCTTGCCCGGCCCGCTCCTGGGTTTCTCTTTCTTCTCCTCGTCTTCTTCCAACACCGCCAACTCATACTCATTCAACGTCCAACCCATCTCATTCGCCCGCCCGCGCAAAGCCACGTTGTGTTCCTTCGATCCCGTAAAATAAAGCAACGCCGCCCCGAAATTCTCCTTCTCCAGCATCCGCACATCCACCTGTAACCCATCCTGCAGCGTGAAACTCACCTTGTTCTCGCCATGCGCCAAAGTCTGATCAATCCCCGGAAACTTCAAAATATGCTCCGCCAGCGCGTCCACTTCCTTCTGCTTCGTATGTCCTGCCGCCAGCGTCACCAGCAAATCCAGGTCCCCCACCGTCTCCTTGCCCCGCCGCAGCGACCCCGCCGGCGTCACGCTTTCCACGCCTTTCCCCGCCTTCTCGATATGCGCCATGATCGCCAGGGCCGCTTCTTCTCCCCGGCTGATCAAAAATCTTCCGGAAGACTTTTTAAATACTTCCACCGCTTTGAGAATATTCTGCTCGCTCTTCTCCCCGAATCCCGCCAAATCCCGCAGCTTGCCTTCCTTTGCCAGTTTCTCCACGTCCGCCACGCTGCCCGCCTTGAACTGGCTCCACAAAAACGCCACCTTCTTCGGCCCCAGCGACTGCAAATCCAGCAGCTGCAGAATCGTCTCCGGATATTTCTTCAGCAATTTCTTCCGCAGCGCGTAATCGCCCGTCTTAACAATCTCCTCCAGATGTTCCACCATCCGGTCGCCAATCCCCGGCAACTCCGTCAACTTCTCCGGCGTCTTCACCAGTTGCTCCACCGACTCCGGCAAGCTGTCAATCAGCTCCGCCGCCTTCTCATAACT
>Ga0210406_10007305_pt1 | contig 11244 bp, 11 predicted proteins | sample IncBWC30MmetaG_FD_155454 | JGI IMG/M metagenome (GOLD analysis project Ga0210406, IMG submission 155454) | Forest soil microbial communities from Barre Woods Harvard Forest LTER site, Petersham, Massachusetts, United States - Inc-BW-C-30-M | ecosystem: Environmental > Terrestrial > Soil >... | reverse complement strand
GTCCCGCGATCAACGTCGGCATCTCGGTAAGCCGCGTCGGCGGCAACGCGCAGATCAAGGCCATGCGCCAGGTGGCTGGCACCTTGCGGCTGGATATGGCTCAATTCCGCGAGCTGGCGGCTTTTGCGCAATTCGGCTCGGATCAGCTGGACAAAGTGACACAAGCGCAGTTAACGCGCGGCCAGCGGCTTACGGAGGTGCTGAAGCAGGACCAATACGCACCGCTCTCGGTAGAGAAGCAGGTGCTGGCGCTCTACGTCGCCACCAGCGGCGCGCTCGATACCATTCCGGTGAGTGAAGTGCGGCGCTTCGAAAAGGAATTTCTGCAGTTTGCGGAAACGAATTATGCCGGCGTTCTGAAAGAGATTGCCACGAAAAAGGCGCTCGATGACGGCATTAAGGCGTCCATCAAGTCTGCCGTGGACACTTTTAAGGAGCGTTTTACTGCGGCGCTGTCGGCCGAAGCCGGAGTGGCGCACTAGCCCAACGGACTGACCAGAAACTATGCCCACACTCCTCGATTTTCGGCGACGCATCCGCTCGGTAAAGAGCTCGCAGCAGATAACCCGCGCGATGAAGTTCGTGGCGGCGGCCCGATTGCGCCGCGCGCAGGAAGCGGCGCTGGCGGCGCGGCCGTATGCCAAGGAACTGGCGCGCGTCTTGCGTTCAACAATGGCGCGCATCGAATCGCCCCAGCATCCCTTGCTGGCCAGGCGGCCGGAAGAACGCATTCTGCTAATGGTGTTATCGGGTGAACGCGGGCTCGCCGGCGCATTCAATACCAACGTTCTGAAGCAGGCACACGAATTCATACGCAGCAAAAAGGGCAAGAAGATCGTACTCATCCCGATAGGGAAAAAAGGCCGGGACTCGCTGCGCAAAACTGGTTTTCAATTTGCCGCGGAATATGTGAACGTGCTGGCGCGTGTGGATTACAAAGTTGCGCGCGAAATTGCCAAATTGGTGAGCGAACTGTACGCCAAAGATGAAATCGACGCGGTGTACGTGGTGTTCAGCGAATTCAAGAACGTAATGGCTCCAACCCTCGTGGTGGACAAACTGTTGCCCGTCGAAGAGGTCAAGGAAGGCACCGAGACAGAGACTTCAGCAGTTCCCGCGCCGGTGCAGGTCGACTACATTTACGAACAGCCGGAGCAGCAGATACTGGACCGCCTGCTCCCGCGATACATCGAAACACAAATCTTGCGCGTGATGCTGGAATCCTGTGCCGCCGAGTATGCCGCGCGAATGACGGCAATGGAAGCTGCGACGCGCAATGCCGGCGAGGTGATCGACGCATTGACGCTGCACATGAACAAAGTCCGCCAGGCAGCCATCACCAAGGAAATCATCGAAATTGTCAGCGGAGCAGCCAGTACGGCGTGATTCGTGATTCGTGAAGCGTGAAAATCACGTTTCGAAATTACAGGAGTTGAAGATGGCCGAGCAATACGCAGCAGTCGGACACGTGGTCCAAGTAATTGGCCCAGTCCTGGATATTCAGTTCGAGACCGGACACTTGCCCGCGATTTACAACGCGGTGCGCGTCACCAGCGAAGGCTACAACCTGCCGGAACCGCTCGACGTGACCGTGGAAGTGCAGCAGCACCTCGGCGACGGGCGCGTCCGCGCGGTCGCCATGGAGCCGACCGAAGGCATGGTCCGCGGAATGAAGGCCTTCGACACGGGCAAGCCCATTGCCGTCCCGGTCGGTCGTGCAACGCTGGGCCGCGTGATGAGCGTGCTCGGCAAACCGGTTGACCAACTCGGTCCCATCGTCACCGACACTTACTATCCCATTCATCGCCCCGCTCCGGCTCTGGAAGATCAGTCCACCAACCTGGAAATGTTCGAGACCGGCATCAAGGTTGTGGACCTGATGGAGCCGTACGTCAAAGGTGGCAAGATCGGTCTGTTCGGCGGCGCGGGCGTCGGCAAGACCGTGTTGATTCTTGAGCTGATTCACAACGTGGCCATGCAGCACGGGGGGTTGTCGGTGTTTGCCGGCGTCGGCGAGCGCACGCGCGAAGGAAACGATTTGTGGCTGGAGATGTCCGAATCTCACGTCATTGAGCCGGGGAATTCCGAAAAATCACGCGCCGCGTTGATTTATGGCCAGATGACCGAACCGCCCGGAGCGCGTCTTCGCGTCGGCCTTACGGGCGTGACGGTCGCAGAATACTTCCGCGATCAGGAACATCTGGACGTTCTTCTGTTCATCGACAATATTTTCCGCTTCGTGCAGGCTGGTTCAGAAGTATCGGCACTTCTGGGGCGCATGCCTTCGGCGGTGGGATACCAGCCAAACCTGAACACAGAAATTGGCGAACTGCAGGAGCGCATCACCTCGACCAAGTCCGGATCGATCACCTCAGTGCAGGCGATTTATGTCCCCGCGGACGACTACACCGACCCCGCCCCCGCAGCCACGTTTACGCACCTCGACGCAACCACGAACCTGAGCCGGCAAATCGTCGAACGCGGAATTTATCCCGCCGTTGATCCGCTGGCCAGCTATTCGCGAATTCTGGATCCGCGCGTGGTTGGACAGGAGCATTACACAGTGGCGCGCGCGGTGAAGTCTGTGCTGCAGCGCTACAAAGATCTGCAGGACATCATTGCGATTCTGGGTATCGAAGAACTTTCCGACGAAGACAAGCGCACCGTGGCCCGCGCGCGACGCATCGAGAGGTTCTTGTCGCAACCCATGTTCGTGGCGGCCCAATTCACGGGATTGGAAGGCAAGTACGTCAAGATCGAAGACACCGTGCGCAGCTTCAAGGAAATCGTGGAAGGCAAATACGACGACGTTCCGGAACAGGCGTTCTATATGGTGGGCACCATTGATGACGTGCTCGAAAAGGGCGAGAAAATGAAGGCGGGCGTCTAAGGAAGAAAAATGCTTCCGGAAGCCATCGAACTGATCGTGGTGACACCCGAGCGGCAATTGCTTCGGGAGACGGTCGTTGAGGTGACGATCCCCGGCCTCGACGGGCAGTTGGGGATCTTGCCGGGCCACGCGCCACTGATCACCGAACTGGGAATCGGTGAGTTGGGCTACCGGACGGCGACGTCCAGCCAGCCGGCCACCCTGGCGATCATTCACGGGTTCGCGGAAGTGTTGCCGGACCGCGTGACGGTGCTGGCGGAAACGGCCGAGCGCGCCGCAGAAATCGATCTGGCGCGCGCCGAGGCGGCGCTGGCGCGGGCAGAGAAACGCATTTCTTCCCATGAACCGGATCTTGATTGGGATCGCGCCACAATCGCATTGCAGCGCGCATTGATTCGAATCCACGTGGCACGGAAATACCGAGGCGTGGCGGTCGACGTCCGCTGAGGCTGGCACTTGACGCTGCGACCGGTTTGTAACCTTCCCGTAGTTTTTAGATCAAACGTCCGGGAGATTTAGGATGGAAGACGTAACAATCTACAGCACCACCTGGTGCCCGGACTGCTACCGGGTGAAAAAGTTTCTGAAGGACCGTGGCGTACAGTTCCACGAAGTGAATATAGAGCAAGATGCGGACAGCGAACACCTGGTCATGCGCGTGAACCATGGCAAGCGCAAAGTGCCTACGTTGAAAGTGGGCGAACGCTATTTTGCGTGCAGCCCGTTCAGCGCGCAACGTCTGGCCGACGAACTGAAAATCTCTCTGAATTCCTGAAACCAGCGTATCCCGGGTTAAATGCTGTCAAATAGAGACTCCTTCAGAGCGGATATCTGTGTCTCGTTGCGCTTGTAAAAGGTCCACTGCTTGATTCTTTTACCGCGCACCAGCCCCGCTTGCGAAAGAATCTTCAGGTGCTCGCTCGCGGTGGGATGGCTAACCTTCAGCTTGCGTGCGATCAGCAGTCCGCAAACGCCGTCCTTCACGAGGTCGCCATCCCTTTGCGGCGGAAAGTGCTTCGTTGGATGCTTCAGCCAATTCAGGATTAGCAAGCGATTTTCATTGGCCAGGGCGCGAAAGATTGTGTTTGAAGTCTGCATCGTTCCGGGCCAAAATGGTACTTGTGTATTTAGCTAAACGCCTAAATTATAGCAAGGTCGCGCCATGAACGCCACGCAAATTTCGTTTCCCGACCAGAAGCACATCACGGCCGCGTATGCGCGCATCCGAGAGCATATCCGGCGCACGCCTGTCCTCGAGATGCACGGCGCTGACTTCGTTCTGGGAGCTTTCCCTTTATTCCTGAAGCTCGAATTGCTTCAACATACCGGCTCATTCAAGGCCCGGGGAGCTGTGACCAACTTGATGTTCCGCGACGTGCCACCCGCCGGCGTGGTCGCGGCTTCCGGAGGCAATCATGGCGTGGCAGTGGCCTTCGCGGCGAAAAAGTTCAAGGTTCGCGCGCGCATTTTTGTGCCGAGTGTTTGCCCGGCTGCGAAACGCCAGCTCATCCAGGGCTATGGCGCCGACCTGGTGATCGCAGGAGACCGCTACGCCGATGCGCTCGAAGCCAGCAAAGCTTGGGAAGGGGAATCAGGAGCGATGCCCATTCACGCGTTTGACCAGCACGAAACGCTTCTAGGGCAAGGAACCGTAGGCTTGGAGTTCGAAGAACAAGTGCCGGATCTGGATTCGTTATTCGTAGCCGTAGGTGGCGGCGGTCTGATTGGCGGCATTGCCGCGTGGTACCAGAAAAGAATCGCAGTCATCGGAGTAGAGCCGGAAGCCGCGCCGACGCTGGTGCGGGCCCGCGAGGCCGGACGTCCGGTCGATGCCGAAGCCGGAGGAATTGCCGCAGATTCCCTGGCGCCAAAAAGAGTAGGCGAATTGATGTTTCCCATCGCGCAGAAATATGTGCAGCGCGTGGTGCTGGTTTCCGACGATCAGATTCGCGAAGCGCAGGAGTTGCTCTGGAAATCCGCAAGAATTGTGGCAGAGCCGGGTGGCGCGGCAGCACTGGCAGCCCTAACTAGCGGGATTTATCGTCCCCGAAACGGCGAGCGCGTGGGCGTGCTGATTTGCGGAGGCAACACCACCGCCGTCGATTTCTCCCGATGACGGGCGCTTGTAGCTCAGGCCTTTCAAGCCTGAGGGTTTTGCTCGCACTGGCATGGCCGGGGTCGGAACGGAAAAAGAGGGAGGAGGCGCGATGACCGCGTACGAGAAACTACAGGAGTTGCAGATCACTTTGCCTGTTGCCGAAGCCGCGGATGCCGCCTTTGTCCCCACCGTGCGAACCGGGAATTTGCTGTTCATTTCGGGACACATCGCAAAGCGCGATGGGAAACCCTGGGCGGGGAAATTGGGCGTTCACCTCACCACTGAAGAAGGAAAGCTGGCAGCTCGCAGCGCAGCGATTGATCTGCTGGCAACTCTTCACCATGAACTGCAGGATCTGGAAAAGGTGAAGCGCATCGTCAAGATTTGGTGGTGAATTCCTCGAATTTTGCCGAGCAGCATTTGGTCGCGAGGGGCGCGTCCGAGCTTCTCCAGGAAGCATTTGGCGGCAGGGGTAGGCACGCTCGAAGCTCTTTCGGCGTGGCGCAAATACCCATGGGTTCCTGCGTCGAAATCTAATTAATCCTGGAACTGGCAGACTGAACTACGAACTGCCCTGGTTGGCAATTCCGCGAGTGTAGACCTGCGTGATATTGAGCGCGCTGTCGAACAGCAGAATGTCCGCGTCCGCGCCGGCCCGCAACGATCCCTTTTTGAACTCGATCCCCAGAAGTTTCGCGGGATTGAACGTCAGCATACGCAACGCATCTCCCAGAGGAATGCCCAGCTTCACAATGTTGCGCAGCGAGCGGTCCAGCGTTAGCGCGCTCCCAGCAAGCTTTCCTTCGGCGTTGCGGCAAACTCCCCCGCTCACCGTCACTTCCATTTCTCCCAACATATATTTTCCGTCGGACATCCCCGTAGCCGCAGTGCCGTCGCTGATCAGGATCACTCCCGCGGCCCCTTTGGCCTGCAGCAGCATCTTCATGGCAATGTCTTCGACGTGAATCCCATCCGCAATCAATTCCGCGGTGACTTCCGGCGAAGTGAGTACGGCACCAATCACGCCGGAGTCGCGATGCGAAAATGGCCGCATGGCATTGTAGACGTGGATCGCGTGATGAACACCGTGCGCAATGGCGGCGCGTGCCTGCTCGTAATTAGCGTCGGTGTGCCCCATGCCGACCACCAGCCCGGCGTTCCGCGCAGCTTCAATACACGGCGTGGCGCCAAGCAGTTCGGGCGCAATGGTGATGAGCTGCGCATGACCACCCGCCGCCGCAATGAATTTTGCGAGCATATCCGCGGACGGCAGGTGAATCCATTCCAGCGGATGCACGCCTGGCCGCACCGGACTGATGAACGGTCCTTCGAAGTGAATTCCCAGGACTTCGGCGCGCGAATCAGCGGCCAGATACTGCGTGCCAATGTACCTGGCGATTCCCTCGGAGCTTTTGCAAATCGCGTCCGGGTTTGCGGTGACCGTGGTGGCAAGGAAAGAAGTGGTGCCGTGCGAGGCGATCATTTTAGCAACCGCTTTTAGTGCGTCTTCGGTCGCTTCCATCACGTCGTGGCCACCCGCGCCGTGGATATGCACGTCAACGAATCCTGGCGTAGCAATCAGGTCGGTTGCCTGTACTTCCGTTGCGCCCGCAGGCAACGAGACGCCGCTCCGCGGCCCAACGGATTCAATGACGCCGTCGCGAATCAAAATGGCGGCATCGCCCAGTTCCCCCGAAGAAGTGTAAGCGCGCCCGGCGTGCAGCAGTGTTGTGGTCATAAGGTCCTGGGAGAACTTCATCGTAACGGAAATCGCGCCGCGGGCAAAAAACAAAATGGGCAGGAGTTGAATTCTGCCCATCGTGAGAGGGACGTTCTGAAAGCCAGCTACTTCGCCATGGAGATGCTGGCGAGTTTCAGGTTATCGCCGTCGACGCTGCCCTTGACGGTCACGTGATGCCCGGCGTGCTCGGCAACTTTATCCTGCGCATCGACGACGTAGACCTTCTTGTCGGCATCGTTCACGAACACATACTTTGCGCCTTTTTCCTTCACGCACTTTGTGGTGCATTCCCCGGCACCCTCATGAGCGCCTTTGGCTCCACACTGGCTGTCGGAAATCCATCCCGTCCATGTGCCATCGGCGGGCGCGGCCAGGGAAGCGGCACAAAGGAAAAACACAGAAGCGGTCAAAGAACGAAATTTCATCAGGACTATCCCCCCGTAAGTGGAATGCTGCGCTTGGCTGGCAGACTGGCAGTTAGACTCGCACAGTTAGCTCACCCTGTCCAGCAAGTGAACCCGTTGGGCCTGCTTGGCGAGGTCTCCATGCCCTTGCCACCAGATACCACCCAGGGCCAATCATCGTCCTATTAAAGATCTGTCCGAATCCGGGACCAAAAGGACCATCGACGCTATCGATGCCAACGGAAACATGACGTCCATTGGGTTGTCCGACGTTCAACGTCGGATTTCACATGGACCCGTATGCCGGTTACGGGGACTCAGGAATGGTGGGCGGCAGGGGGCCCCGGGTTATGGGCCAACCGGAGACTGCTCGCTCCGCCTCGCGAAAACTCCTGTTGACATTCAACAGGAATGTGCCAAGCTTCCCTCTTCTCCTGTTGACCGTCTAAAGAAGCCTATGCCGGCGTGCAAAACCGAAGTCTTGCAGGGAACTCTCGATTTGCTGGTGCTCAAGACCCTCGATTCCATGGGTCCGATGCACGGCTTCGGCATCGCCTTGCGCATCCAGCAAGTCTCCCAGGATCTTCTGCAATTGAACCAGGGAACTCTCTATCCCGCTTTGCTGCGCCTCCAGCAGCGCGGCTGGATTGTCTCCAAATGGGGCCTTTCGGAAAACAACCGTAAGGCCAGGTTTTATTCGCTCACCCGCGACGGACGCAAACAGCTCAAAGAAGAAGCCGCAAGCTGGGGACGCATGTCCACCGTAATCAATCGGGTGCTGACCTCGAGCTAGACCATGCGCGAACTTCTACGCATTTTCATCCACCGCCTCGCTGCGCTCTTTCGTCGCCGTCGTCTCGAAGACGACCTGGACGAGGAGCTGCGCTCACATCTCGACATGGCTGTGGAACTGAACCTAAGCAAAGGCATGAGCCTCGAGGAAGCCCGCCGCGAGGCACTGCGCGGCTTCGGCGGCGTGGAGCAGACCAAGGAGCTCTACCGCGACCAGAGGGGACTACCCATGATCGAGACAATCTTTCAAGACTTGCGTTTCGGCTTGCGGCTGCTTCGGCGAAGCCCTGGCTTTTCTATCTTGGCGGTCCTCTGCCTGACTCTAGGGATTGGCGCCAATGCCGCTGTCTTCAGTTGGATCGAAGGGATTTTATTTCGTCCCTATCCCGCAGTCGCTCATCAGGAGCGATTGCTCGCTCTTGCGGGCACGGCTCGCGGCGAAACTGACGGGACTCCTCTTTCCTGGCCCGATTTCGTGGATTTGCAGAGGAATTGCACGCTCTTTGACGCATTTTTCGTCAGCAAAATTACGGGTACAACCCTCAGCATCGGTGACCGTGCCGAGGTCACAACAGGCAGCATCGTATCGACGAACTATTTTGATGCCATCGGCGTCCATCCGATTCTCGGCCGCGGGTTCGAGCCCGCCGAAGACTCAGGCCGCAACGCCCACCCCGTCACAGTAATCAGCTACCAGCTATGGCAGCGACGATTCAAAGGTGATCCGCAAATCATTGGGAAAACCCAGCGGCTCGATGGTGTGTTCCACACGATCGTCGGCGTCGCGCCAGAGGGCTTCTACGGCACCTTCGTGGGCTGGGCGATGCAGTTCTGGGTTCCCGCGTCGATGGAAGAAATATTTGAATCGGGTGGCTACAAGCTGGAGGATCGCGGCGCGCGATGGATCGAAGCGTATGTGCGGCCGAAACCCGGCGTGAGTCGCCAGCAGGCACAGCAAGAAATTTCTGCTGTTGCCCAACGCCTGGAGGCGGACTACCCGGAAACAAACCGCGGCCGCGGCATCAGGCTGTGGCCCCTATGGCAAACGCCATTCAACAACGCGGGCACTTTGCTCCCAACCCTCGAAATCATGCTCGCGGTGGTCGTTTTTGTCCTGCTCATTGCCTGCGCCAATGTCGGCAATCTACTTTTGGTCAGGTCCTTCGCGCGACGCCATGAGATGACCGTTCGGCTGGCCATTGGCGCCGGTCGCGGCCGCTTGTTAAGACAACTTTTCACCGAAGGTCTGATCCTCTCGACTTTTGGCGCAGCCGGCGGACTCGTGCTGGCGCACTGGTGCCGTCACGTGCTGGTGCTGCTCTTCCCCACGCGCGGTGGCGTGTCGATGTATCTGCCGGGCGAAATCGATTGGCGTGTGCTGGCGTTGAGCGCCGCAATCTGCGTGATTGCGACGCTTCTCGTCGGGCTGGTTCCCGCAATGCAGACCGGTAAGATCGATCTTGCCGGCGCCTTGAAAGCCGACTCCGCAGGTGTCGTTGGGGGCCATGCAAGAGCATGGGTTCGCTCGGGTCTGGTGGTCATACAGGTCTCGCTCAGTTTCGTTTTGCTGGTCGGCGCAGGGCTGCTGCTGCATAGCCTGCAGAAGATTCGCAATACCAGCCCGGGTTTTTCAACACACGAAGTGCTGGACACCGCCGTCAATCTGGTAGCCGCGGGATATGATGCGCCGCGCGCCCAGAGCTTCCAGGACGATCTCCTCGATCGTGTGAAGGCGCTTCCTGGCGTCGAGTCGGCAGCGTTTGGGCGAATGACGCCGCTCAGCTTCGGAAGCTATTCTGAGACGCTGATTTCGGTGGATGGCTATCAATCCCCGACCGACGAGCAACCCACTGTGGAGTACAACGAAGTGGGGCCGGACTATTTCGCGACCATGGGTATCCCGCTGATGTCCGGTCGCGAATTCACTCGCGCGGACGACGAAAAGGCTGCGCTGGTGGCCGTCGTGAATGAAACCATGGCCTCGCGATACTGGCGCGGCAGGAATCCGATTGGTGAGCGCGTTCAGGTCAAAGGACGATGGATGCTGGTGGTCGGCGTGGCCAAGGATTCCAAGTACCAGAGCGTTCGCGAGATAGCGAAGCCATTTTTCTACGTACCCCTACGCCAGAATTTCTCTCGCGGAGTCGGCTTGTATATTCGAACACCGCTGAGCCCGCAGACCATGGCGACAGCGCTGGCGCGCGAGGTGCATGCCATGGATCCAGCTCTCGCGTTGTACGAAGTGATCTCGCTTCAAGAACAGCTGGATCGCTCGACATCGCCGCAACTGGTGGCGCTGACTTTAGTTAGCGTTTTGGGTGCACTGGCGCTGCTGCTCGCGGCCATCGGCTTGTACGGCGTCATATCCTATGCGGTGTCGCAGAGCACCCGCGAGTTGGGCCTGCGCATGGCGCTTGGCGCGGGCGCATCCCATCTGTGGCAGCTGGTATTGTCGCGTGGCTTGGCCTTGGCCGCAGGCGGCGTCCTTCTTGGCGCCGCGGTAGCACTCGGGTTGACGCGGTTAATGCAGAATCTTCTATACAACGTCAGCCCGCGCGATCCACTCGCATTCGCTGCGGCCCTCGCGGTGATGACCATCGGCTCTTTGGCTGCGTGTTTCTTGCCCGCCTGGCGTGCCACACGGACCGATCCCGCCCGCGCCTTGCGCGATTGATTCTCCGCGTCGGAATGAGGCCGCTGCGGTTGTCGCCTCGTCCCGGCCGCGCGCGCCGCGCCATTCCATCACGAACGCCGCTGCTAGCAGGGGTACTAACCAGATCACACGGCCCTGGTAACGGTCTTCCACGTTCGCCAAGACCCCGGTGACGAACGCATTGGCGATGACCACGAAAACGATCACCGCGGTCAGGCCGAAGACTCGAGGTCTCCCACGGCGCCAAATAAACGGCGTCAGGGCGCCGATCAACACGAGCGCTGTCACTACCGCCCACTCTTGTGCCGATGAGGAGAATTCATCGGGCAGAGCTCGCTGTGCCTGACGCGTCTTGAGATAGTTTGCCCGCGCCCCGGGAAGAACTCTCTCGAAGACGTCCGAGACCCATTGGTTCGGGCCGTAGTCCCACAAACCAAAAGTCATCAACTGGTTGCGGAAGTTCGTGGCAGAGACGAATAATTCCTCACGCGGATATGCCTTCAGAGTGGCCAGAACGAATGGTCCCTCCTCCTCTCGTAAGCGTTCTCGTGTGGCCGGCGAGGCTCTTTGCCAGATTCCATCCAGGTTCCAGAGAAAGTCGTTTACGTCATTAGGCATATCGGGCAGATAGTGGCAGATGATTAGCTTTATATCGCCGCAATGCTG
>Ga0210406_10007304_pt1 | contig 11245 bp, 11 predicted proteins | sample IncBWC30MmetaG_FD_155454 | JGI IMG/M metagenome (GOLD analysis project Ga0210406, IMG submission 155454) | Forest soil microbial communities from Barre Woods Harvard Forest LTER site, Petersham, Massachusetts, United States - Inc-BW-C-30-M | ecosystem: Environmental > Terrestrial > Soil >... | reverse complement strand
CAGTCCAGCTATCCGGATGGCGCCGGTCCTGACGTCAACCTGGCGGTCCGCGAAATAGAATTTACCTCTGTGCGGATAGGGCTTCCCGTCCGCGAGAATCAACTCCAGGTCCAACTGGTTTCGGAAGGCCTGCCGTTTCTCAGGCGTCGGGTAGCGGTACCCATACCCCAGATACTCCTGCTCGCTGACGGTAATGTACGCCTTGATCGGATCGACTGTGGATACCGTCGTGACGGGCGGGCTGGCCGGGCTCACCAGCGCCCCGACCTGCTGCTGGGCGATGCCCGGTATGCCGTCAATCGGCGAGATGAGGCGGGTGAATCCCAGGTTGATTCGCGCCGTTTCCACCTGAGCTTTTGCTGACTGGACAGCGGCGGTCGCGGTCGTGATCTGAGCTTTGCTGGTTTCGACCTGCGCTCTGGCAGCCTGGAGCTGCGCTTTGGCAGCCATATTGTTTTGCGTAGCGTTGTCCAGATCCTGCTGTGTGATCGCCTGCTCCTTAGCGAGCGGCGTGTAGCGGTCCTCATCGAGCTGCGCTCGCCTTTGATTAGCAATAGCCACCGCCACCTGCGCCTCGGCCAGCGCTAATTGAGCGCGCGCCTGCTCCAGTTGACCCTCCGATTGTGATAGCCGGGCTTCCGCCTGGTCCAGGTCCGCCTGGAACGGCCGGGGATCGATTTGAAATAACAGTTGACCGGCGCGGACGAAGGATCCCTCGGTGTAGGTTTGTTGTATGAGATAACCCGAAACCTGCGCCTTGATATCGGCGTTGACGAATCCGTCCAGAGTTCCGATCCATTCCTTATAGATCGGCACGTCCCTTTGCCTCACCTCGGTGACCTGGACCTCCAGAGGCTCCTGCTTGGCCGCTACCTTGGTCATCTTCCCGCAGCCTGTGGCGATGACAAGTGTACACGCAGCCGCCGATAGCAATATGACCGAAACGGCGGCCGATCGGATCCGCAACAGACTAGTTTTTTGAGAATTAGTCATTTTCCTCTTCTCCTCAATCCCTTTAGCTCTCGGAATTGTTCCGTTTCAGCGTGAAATGGAGAGTTGGCGTTCTCCGTTAGTGAGCATTCCGCCCTTCGGGCGGGGATTTTCAAGGCATCGGGGTCTACCGATCCGATGTGGATTTTTGAGGAGCGCGGAAGCGAGGCCTCTGCGCTCCGGTCATCGTCTCGATGAGCCCGCCAGGTTATCCCTCGGCATGGTTGCATCCCTGCTGAGCCCGCTTCCGTTTCGCCTAGCACAGCCATTGTAACCTCCTGTCTCATGTGCTGGTTACTGCCGGCGCAGTTGTCGCTGGCGGCGCGCCTCCTCCAGTTTGCGGTCCTGTGCGGCCTGGATCTCTGAAACTATTCGAAGTCGTTGTCGAGGAGAGGCGATCCGGACCCGGTCGCTTTTCCGCATAAACGACAAACCGTATCTGAATAGCGATTCAACATGAGCCTGACACTCACAAAGCACGAGATCGCGAGTTCCCGCGGCCCCATGGCCGATCATTCAGTATCGGGTTGGCGGACTGCCCCGGGAAGAAAGGCGTTCATCGCCAATTTTAGGAAAGGTCACGACGATAGCTGGCGCGTATTCGACACTAAGAGAGGCATTGATGCTCATTGGAAGGGCGACTACAAGACCGCCGATGACGCTCTAGCCGCGCTGCAGAATGAATATTGAAAACGTGGCGGCAGGGATCAGCCGCACCCGCGGAGCAAAACCAGACCGTCGGGAAACTGGTTCCATCGAACATTTCCACAGCATTGTGTTTTATGGAACACCGGAGAGGGGTGGACGCCGCTTACCTTGTCTTGAACGATGAAACCTATAACAGTAACCGTCATGCCAAGAGCGGTAACCCATACAAGAAGGCCCTGGAACGATCTCATGGCTCAAGGTGTTCAACTCGAGCTATGCGGGGCAACCGCCAAGGCAAACGATTGGGGTAACGCGAACCTTCTCTCGGGCATCAAGGTCAACGTCAATGCCATGGTCAGATTGACTCAATTGGAGCAGAACGGATACACGACGATCTACACTGACACTCTCCGTAACGCTCGTCGGCGACCCGATCGCGAAACAGAATGGGCTCGTCAGCGTTCCGAGCAATCATTCGGTCGATGAGACGGTGCAGAATCTCAAAGGTATTCTGGAAGCAAGCGGCATTGCTCTTTTCGCTCTCATCGATCACAGCGGAGAAGCGGAAAAGGTGGGATTGAAGATGCATCCCACAAAACTTCTAATCTTCGGCGATCCCAAGGCCGGTACGCCTTTGATGTTGGCCGCTCCCACCATCGCGATCGACCTGCCCTTGAAGATTCTGGTCTAGGAAGATGCCCAAGGGAAGGTTTGGCTTACATACAACAGCCCAGAATACCTTCAGCGGCGTTACGATTTGCCCTCGAACTTGGTCCAGAACATCGCCGTCGAGGGAGCTTTAGCGACAGCCGCCTGGAAATAGTTCGTTGGCCGTGAAACGCCACGCACAATCCGGGTCTGGAAGATTCCAACTCTGGCCGGCGCTCATTTGTCTCGCAATCGCCTCACTTCCGGTTGCGGGTCAAACCTCACCGGCTTCGCGCGTGATGGGCGCCGATCTCCGGAGTTGGGATGAACTGGATGTGCTGACGCGCTTACTTCCGAACCTCGACGTAACCTGGATAACGCGAGTCCGGCTGAGCGAGGAACTCCCCAATCCCGCGCACTTCGTGCTTGGAACGGACTGGAACTTCAGCGTGGGTAAGAACCTGGTGTTACGCCTTCGTATTACTATGGCACGTATCGCCCAGCGCCGGACAAGGTTGGACATCGGCAGATCCCGATGTTTGCAATCACGCCAATATTCCGCCACGGAAGATGGACGGTGTCCGATCGGAATCGCATGGGCGGCAGGTTCGATACCCTCGCCGCCGGGCCGTCGTGGTTCTACCGAAATCGTCCCAGGGTCGACTATCGCATCAACGGCGAACGTTATGTGGGATCTCTATTTGTCGAAATACAGAGGTTGGATTAGAAACCGGATCGCGGCTGGGGTTCACAAACAGCTCGGCGAACGTCTTGCAGCTGATCTCTAAGTCCCAAGCCAGCGATGGATCTCCGTAAATGTTTGGTTCCCTTGATCTTATGGTGCGCCCGGGGTGACTCGAACACCCGACCTTCTGGTTCGTAGCCAACAGGCCTTCCGCAACTCCTTGAATATACGGCAAATATTTTTGCAAGAAACTTCAATTTAGGTACCAAAAACACGCCTGTGGGTGGGCGATTGGGTGGGTTCTTTGTCGCGCTAGCTGACCTTCTGGTTTTTGGCTAGAACGTCAATCTGGAGCACCGCGACCGAAAAGCTTGACGCCGACTGCGGCAAGTCGGAAACGAATCGCTACCGACCACGCTTCCCCACACGTGGTCGGCGGAAGGCCGCCAATACTTCGGCACGATTGCGAACGACAACGCTACCAGCGGCAGCGGTTGCCAGATACACTGCAACGTTTCGGCCGGCACCTGTCGCGGACGGAAAAACGACACTGTCGATGCCCTCCGAAATCCAGATACCAGCCAATTCCTGCGAAACAGAATACCCCGGCCCACGCAGACAGAGTCGAACGACGTTTGCCAGTTCCGATGGAAGGGTAGCCGCAAGATCAAGATTTCGAGTCGTCGCCACCGAGAGGACATAGGTCATTCGTGGATACTCCCCGACACTAATCAGGCTGCGACCGCCCAAAGCAGTCTTGCGGCTCGTCACTTCACGTAGCGCGGTCTCCTCTTCGAGGCTCGCATAGACAGCTCTCACACCGATTGGCACGAAGCGGCCGCCGTGCAACCGAGTGCCTTCGCCACTGATTACATCGTCGGGATGAAAATACCGGAATGCTACCGATCGGAAGAAATCGCCCTGCAGAGAAGTGGCACCCGCGATCGCCTCCGCGAGCTGCTTGCGCGCGGCACGTCCTAGCTTCAAGCCGGTTCACCAGCCTGAAGGCGTCGAAATTCGACGATAATGTCGCGAGCTTTCCCTTCTTTCAGAAGTTCGAGCGGACGCTGTCCCGCGAAGGCGTCGCTTTCCGATCGCAGCCATGCCGGAATATCCGAGCCCTTAATCGACTCCTTCAGAATGGTCCATAGCTCTTCAAGATCCCGGAGCTGACGCGGGCTCCCAGCTACTCCGGCCCGCTCCCAGTTCTGGACCGTTCGTAGGCTCACACCGAGGGCATGAGCCAGTTCCGTTTGGGTCAGTCCGAAATGTTCACGCAACTGCCGGGTACGACTTGCAGAAGACGCGTTGCCATTTTCTGGGGCGGAAGATCGCGAATGGCCCAGAACCGAGGCCGCCGCGGCTTTCGCCTCAAACACGACGCTCGTGTGATTGGGACGCGTCTCGCCGACGAGTTTACCGAGTTGCGCGGCCTCCTCAGGTGCAAGGCGGTTTGCATAATAGATCACCACATCGGGACTGGCGGGCTTCAGAGTCCTTAGAAGCGAGCGGAGACGATGATAGTCCGTGTTCGTCAAGAACACGAGCAGGGGTTGAATCGGCGCTCGCCGCCGTAGATCCTCAAAACTTTTCAGTTCAGCCTCGCCGAGCACCTTCTTCGCAAACCGGCTCGCCTGTTGCCAACTGCCGGGTTCAGCACACACGACAATGCTTGCCATAATCTCCTCTGATCCATTATACGCAATATTGCATGCGTAGAGCGCAGGATTGCGTATCTCCACCTGTCATTACCGAAAACTCCGGCCGGCCATCCGAACCCGTTCGATCGTTTCCGATATCGAAGCTGCCCGCAAAGATCTCGTTGCCCGCAGTGTCGAGGTTAGTGAGGTGTTCCATGCTTTGAAACCGGGTGCTCAATTCCTCCCGAAAGCGACGGCCGGGTCAGTGGGCCGGACCCCGATCACCGCAGCTACTTTTCCTTTGCTACGTTCAGCGACCCGGATGGCAACACATGGCTGTTCCAGGAGATCACTACGCGCCTGCCCGGACGTGGACTCAGCAATTTGGACGTCTCGACACTGACAGAGCTCCTGCGTGAGACGGAGCAGCATCATGGCGAGTACGAACCAACCGCCCCGAAGCACCATTGGTCGGGATGGTACGCCGCCTACATTGTCGCGCGACAAACTGAGAACGCGCTCGAATCCTTCGCGACGAGCCGAAGCCATGGCCGCGCTGGATCCCAGATCGCTGTCGATGATCTCCACCTCCTTCCAGCCCAGGGCACGCATGCGCTTGGCCACGTCATACTGAAGAAGCTGGCTTTCCTTATTCTGGCGTACCTGTTTCTCGCTGGACTGCCGTAAGTAGACGATGGCTTTGCGAGCCAAGTGCTCTGGCTTGATCTTGGGACTGTATTGAAGCTCCGTCATGAACTCTCCCTTCCTCCGCTTGAAAGACCACCATCAGAATGCGGGCCATGAGATCGATCAGTTCGGTTCGTACCGTTATGTCGAGCGGCACGGCGACGTCTTCCTTTCGAATCCCCATGTCCGGAAGTTGTAGTTGCAGCACGATGACCTCCCTTACATCCGTCAACAACTGTTTGCAGAAGGTTATCGTGAACCCTGTCCTCGATGTCTGACCGTGTGACTAGCAACGACGTGAGAGACAAAAGAGCTTCCTTACTCAGAAGCGGTTGCTGCGCGATCTTCATCTCGGCCGAATTCGGCAACAGCATCCACAACGGAATCTTCAGACGCCTCCCCGCTGGATCGCTGACCGAGACCGCGCCGTCTCCCTGCTTCGGTCTGCGGACAACCCGAAGAGTGGAACCATGGAGCGGGTGGAACTGATAGAAGACCTGGACGTGCGTGGTTTCTGCGCTCAGGGTACTGTGGGCGCGGGTGGGCTCATCCCCACGTTCATTGTGTTGTTCCCGCCGGCGGGCTCGCTCCGGACCACTCGCGATGGATCGACTCGCAGCAGAAGTTCTTCCTGCCGGTCAATGTGCTCAAGGAAGTGTTCCGGGGCAAGTTCGTGGAGGGCCTCAAAACGCTGCACGCGGAGCACAAACTCGGCTTCCACGGAGCACTCACCATGCTTCAGAATCCGAAGGCCTTCGCGGCGTGGCTTCGTCCGTTGTTCCGCTTCCCATGGATGGTTTATTCCAAACGTCCATTCGGCGGAGCGCAACACGCGCTACGTGGTTCCCGAAGCTGAGCCTGCGGAAAAACCCGCTTCCTCGCCACGGCCGCTTTGGACTTGTCCCCAATGCGGCTGGCCTATGGTCCTCATCGAACGGCTCAGCTCCATTGCGCTTCGATTCCGGTCTCCACCCGTTCCCACCGGGCTACAGCAATGACTCGATCTTTGACATCACCGCTTCAGCACGTGTCCCAGCAATATCACCACACGTGTGTCCGCGCTGCCAGCCGTGGGGCGGTGAAACTCCGGAAATACACGTCCCGACAACCAGTCGAAACGCCCATCGCCAATACATTCTCCCGATCGCCAGCTTTCTCCACTCTTTCCGGAATTCAAAATACATAGCTCGAGGGTTCCACAACGGCTTCCTTCAAGTCGCTGTATCAAAAACACTCGGCGACGGACGTTTCTTCACCCCCAGAGTGCCGTGCCGCCGGAGTGTTTCCGATACAGCACTAAGACTACTTGGGATTCATCGCATCGTCCGGTTCTGCGAATTGTCATCCATTGAGTGTTCGCATACCCGGCGGCCTAAAAACTCGAGCGGCCCCCCAACGGTGGGCGAGAGTTTACCCGGAAGCCATACCAGGGTACTTCGACATCGACCGGGAGCGGCAGAAAGCTGAGCGGTTGCTGTTGAGGGAGAGGGTGCATAGCCGGACGCTACAGCACTGCGGGAGGGAACGGAAGAAGCAGGCTCGCCGGCGAGTTCCCGAGTAATGTCATTTAGTGCTCCAACAGAGACGATTGGATGTATACTCTCGCTTAGTTGGGAAGGCAATGGAAATCCCTCAGAACATGCGTTTCTTTATCGTGGCGCTTGCAGGCGCTATCCTGCCCTTTGCCCCTGCGGCAGAGACGGGGAAGATCAACGCGCAGAAGATTGTTGACGAAGTTCTAGCGACCCATTCCGAGATCAGCGCCCTGAAACTCGCGGCGATCCGCTCCGACAGTGAGGGCTGCAAGATGATTGCCGCGACGGAACCGGATGAAATCGGCAAAGCGTGCGAGGAAGACGAACTGACGGCCATGGAGAAAAATGGCCCGTTTGTCAACGAGGAGAATGGCGAGTTCGACGCTACGCTGCCGCTCCACGATTCCAACGGAAAGATTATTGGAGCAGTGGGAATGGATTTCACCCGGGCTCCCGGTCAGACGAAGCAAACCATCACGCAGCAGGCAGAGAAACTTACTTCCGAACTAGAAAAAAAGATCCGTTCCAAAGAACACTTGTTCCGGCCGGCGGAAAGGTGACTGCGGCGCAAGTGCACGTGCTCCTGTTCTCGTGATTTAAACGCTCATGTGGTGGAAAGTGACGTTATGACCTTGCTGGTGGTCAAGCAGGCGACCCTGGGCTTTGCAATGGCGCTGGACCCAGTTCAAATCAGGGGTGATAAGGGAATGATTATCCCTGCTGGGACCGCCGATCCAGCCATTCAAGTTGCTCAGGCCATATTGGGCACAGCGGGTCTTTCGGCTGGCTACATAAAAATTCAGGTATTAATATGACGTTCATATTCCTGGGCGCATAATGAAATGATTTCCAGCCATGCGCGCTCTCCGTCAAGATCTCGTATTTGCTTTTCGCGGAATTCGCAAGACCCCCGGCTTTTCCGCAGTCGCCGTTGTCGCGCTGGCCCTTGGCATCGGAGCCAACGCCACCGTCTTCACCATTGCCAACGCATTCCTCTTTCAAAGTTTGCCCATCGTCGATAGCGATCGCGTCCTTTATATATCCAGCATCAGCAGCTCTAGCGGTCGCGGCCGCGGCTCTTCTTATCCGGACTATCGTGATTTCCAGTCTCAGACGAAATCCTTCTCCGCGCTCGGCGCGTTTTCCCGCTTGGACGTCGACGTCAGCGACAAAAGCGGCCTTCCCACCCAGTACAAGGGCGCTTACGTCACCTCCAACACGTTCTCCATCATCGGACAGCAGCCCGTCATCGGCCGCGCCTTCCTCCCCGAAGATGCGCGTCCCGGCGCGCCGCCCGTCGCTATTCTGAGTTACGGCCTTTGGGAAAATCGCTACGGCAAAGACCCTGCCCTCATCGGCAGAAGCATCCGCATCAACGAAATTCCGACGGTCGTTATCGGAGTCATGCCGCCTGCCATTGAATTCCCCGGCACCAGTCAACTTTGGATGCCGCTTGTTCCCGCGGGCGATTGGGAAAAACGGGAGCACCGCAGTCTGACCATGTTCGGCCGTCTCGCGCCGGACGCCAGCCTCGAGTCGGCCACGGCCGAGATCACCAGCGTCGCGCACCGCCTTGAGAGCCAGTACCCCGCGACCAACAAAGAAGTCGGTGCCCTGGTGGAAACGTACACCGATTATTTCAACGATAGCGACATGAACCTCATCTTGCTGGCGTTGCTCGGCGCCGTCGGGTTCGTGCTTCTGATCGCCTGTGCCAACGTCGCCAATCTGCTGCTGGCTCGAGCCGTCAGCCGCACGCGCGAGATCTCCATTCGCACTGCGCTCGGCGCCGGACGCTGGCGCATCATCCGCCAACTCCTGGTAGAAAGTGTGGTGCTCTCTTCCATCGGCGGCGTCCTGGGATCCGCCGCGGGCGTGGGGGGCGTCCGCTTCTTCCAGGCAACTCTTATTGCCGAAGACACGCCCGCTTACCTCCACTTTGGCGTAGATTATCGCGTGCTCGCCTACCTCGCCGCGATCACCGTCGGCACCGGCATTCTGTTTGGACTGGCGCCCGCGCTGCGCCTCTCACGTCTCGATATCAACCTGGTGCTCAAAGACGGCGGCCACGGCGCCAGCACCGGCTCCCGCGCGCGCCATCTCTCCAGCCTTCTCGTCGTCACTGAAATGGCGCTGGCCTTCGTGCTGCTCGTCGGAGCCGGGCTTATGATCCGCAGCTTCCTCAAAATGTCACACACGCCTATGGGCGTCCGCACCGACCACCTCATGAGCATGGACATCCTCCTGCGCCCCCGCAAGTATCCAACCGAGCCCGCCCAGATCTCTTTCTACCAGCAATTGAAAGCGCGCCTCGAGGCGTTGCCCGGCGTTCAGATGGTCGGCATGGCCTCCAACCTCCCAGGCGACGGCTGGACCGACTCGACCTACGAGCTCGAAGGCGCTCCGCCCGTCGATCCCCGAAAACAGCCGCACGTCGGAGCCGTCATCGTCAATCCCACATACTTCCCCGTCCTGGAAATCCGCCCGCGCCGCGGCCGCATCTTCTCCGAAACCGATGGTGTGTCCGGAGTTCCGGTAGTTATCGTGAATGAAACGTTCGCTCGCATGTCGTGGCCCGGCGACCAAGACGCGGCGCTCGGAAAGCGAGTCCGCCTTTCCATCCGCTCCTCGAGCGCCGCGCCCGGCCCCGCCTCGCAGTCCTGGCTCACCGTGGTCGGCGTCATCCCTGACATCGTGCAGAGCGACACCAACCAGGGCGCTCACGACCCGCTGATTTACGTGCCCTATCGCCAGTTGCCGCAGCGCGAGATGGTCTTGGCCGCGCGCACCCACGTTCCCCCGGAAAGTCTGTCAAACGCCTTTCGCCGCGAAGTGCAATCTGTGGATGGAGACTTGCCCGTCACGGATCTGCGCACGCTCGATCGTTTGCTCTGGGAGCGCACCCGGAGCTGGCGTGTTTATGGCACGATGTTTTCGATTTTCGCCGCGATGGCTCTGTTGCTGGCTTCGGTCGGACTTTACGCCGTGATCGCGCACTCTGTCGGCCAGCGCACGCAGGAAATCGGCATCCGCATGGCCATGGGCGCTTCGGCGCCGAGCATTATGGCGATGGTATTCGCGCAGGGAATGCGGCAACTGCTGATTGGTCTCGCCATCGGCCTCGCCGCCTCATTCGCCCTTACGCGCATTTTGGCCGCGCTGGTGGTCGTTCAAGTGAAACCCGCCGACCCCGTAACCTATCTGACCGTGGCCCTAGTCCTGATCCTGGCCGGCGCCATCGGCTCCGCCATCCCCGCCTGCCGCGCCATCAAAGTCGACCCCATCGTCGCCCTTCGCTATCAATGACTGTCTGTGGTCCCATTTTTTGCCTCTTTCGTCAACACTCTCCCGCTAGCGAGGACTCCCGAGCGTGAGCGTGAGCGTGAGCGTGAGAGCGAGGCAGCGTTTCTCCGAGGAGATTGTGGCTTGGTTCCGCGGGAGCAAAGGCCTGCGCATCCGAGCCGGAACCGGGCCGACCGCTTCATCGGCATCTGGGTTGTCGTGGTGAACGACCTCGTCTTCGTGCGATCGTGGAGCCTCAAGCCACTAGAGGCTGGTACCGGATGTTTCTCAAGGAACCTGACGGTACTGTCCAGATCGCGGATCCCAAAAAAAGCGCTAAACTCGAGGAGCAACGAGGCCATGGACAACACGAGAGTATTCAGAATGGCGTTCGCAAGCGTCTACCCGCATTACATCACCAAGGCGGAGAAGAAGGGTCGTACGAAGGAGGAGGTGCATGCCATCATCCACTGGCTAACGGGCTACGATGAACAGACGCTGCAACAGCAGATTGACAAGAAGGTCGACTTCGAGACTTTCTTCGCCCGGGCACCACGGATCAACCCGAACGTCTCCAAGATTACCGGCGTGATCTGCGGTTATCGAGTGGAGGAGATCGAGGATAAGCTCATGCAACAGATCCGTTACCTGGACAAGCTGGTGGATGAACTGGCCAAGGGAAAGGCCACGGACAAGATCCTGAGAAAGTGAGCAGGGGTGTCGGTGTTGTCATCGTCGTTTCCGAGGCGTTCTCGATGTTGGTAATCGCGGCCCAGATCGCCGCCCCTCCTGAGTAACTGATTCCACGCCGCTTTTTTGATAGAGAACGAAAAACGGCGCAGCGTTTACGAATCTACTTCGCCAGCTTGTCGGCAACGTCGGCAACCCGCCGAGTTACATTTCCTCCAAGCTCCCGAGAAACGGCTTTATACCGGCCAAAGTTTAAGGCAGGTGGGTTTGCGGTTAGTCTTAAGAGGCAGTATTCTTCTGTCGTTTGAAACGGTATATGCCGGGGAGGGTGAAGGCCCTCCACGGATCGGAACCTGGCAGGAGACGGTCAGCGGTGGGCCTTCACGCCAGCCTTGATTCTCTTTATCGCACTGCCTGAGCCGCGAGACAAGTCCGCATTC
>Ga0210406_10007303_pt1 | contig 11245 bp, 10 predicted proteins | sample IncBWC30MmetaG_FD_155454 | JGI IMG/M metagenome (GOLD analysis project Ga0210406, IMG submission 155454) | Forest soil microbial communities from Barre Woods Harvard Forest LTER site, Petersham, Massachusetts, United States - Inc-BW-C-30-M | ecosystem: Environmental > Terrestrial > Soil >... | reverse complement strand
GACCGCGGCGACCCACGCCGACGAGCCGGCGTTCTGGCTGTATTCGTCGGGCTCGACCGGCATGCCGAAGGGCGTGCGGCATCTGCATGCCAATCTCGAAGCCACCGCCGACACTTATGCAAAGCAAGTGCTGGGGATTCGCGAGGACGATGTCTGCCTGTCGGCCGCAAAGCTGTTCTTCGCTTACGGTCTCGGCAACGCGCTGACCTTTCCGATGTCGGTCGGCGCCACCACCGTGCTCAATTCCGATCGGCCGACGCCGGCGCTGATGTTCGCGCTGATGAACAAATATAATCCAACGATCTTCTTCGGCGTGCCGACCTTGTTCTCTTCGATGCTCAACGACGAGACGCTGAAGCATGAGCGCTGCGGCTTGCGCCTGCGCATCTGCACGTCGGCGGGAGAGGCGCTGCCGGAATCGGTCGGCAACGCCTGGAAGTCGCGCTTTAACGTCGACATCCTCGATGGCGTCGGCACCACCGAGCTGCTGCACATTTTCCTGTCGAACGCGCCGGGTGATATCAAATACGGCACTTCGGGTCGCCCGGTGCCGGGCTACACGGTGCGGCTCATCAATGAGGCGGGCGATGACGCAGCCGACGGCGAAGTCGGCGAAATGCTGGTGCACGCGCCGTCGGCCGGCGATGGTTACTGGAATCAGCGCAGCAAGACTCGTTCGACCTTCGAGGGTTATTGGACCCGCACCGGCGACAAATATATTCGCGACGCCGAAGGCCGTTACACTTTTTGCGGCCGCAGCGACGACATGTTCAAGGTGTCCGGCATCTGGGTGTCGCCGTTCGAGGTCGAGAGCGCGCTGATCACCCACCCCGCCGTACTGGAAGCAGCCGTGGTGCCGGAAGCCGATCCGGAAGGGCTGTTGAAGCCGAAGGCGTTCGTGCGATCCAGCGCGGATGCCAAGACTGACGGACTGCACGAGGCGCTGAAGGAGCATGTCAAGCAGAAGATCGGGCCGTGGAAATATCCGCGCTGGATCGATGTGGTGGAGTCGTTGCCGAAAACTGCGACCGGGAAGATTCAACGCTTCAAGCTGCGGGAACATAACTAGCCGTCATGGCCGGGCTTGACCCGGCCATCCACGTCTTGTTGCTCCGAACGAAGGACGTGGATGCCCGGCACAAGGCCGGGCATGACGAAGGTAAGAGTGGCGGCATGACTCTGACATCCTCCGGCTTCCTCGCCATCGGTGCGCAGAATCTCGAATACCGCATGATCGGCCCGCCGCCCGAGCACGCACCGACCATTGTCATGCTGCACGAGGGCCTGGGGAGCGCGGCGCTGTGGGGCGATTTCCCGGACCAGCTGCAGGCCGCAACCGGCGCCGCCATATTCGTCTATTCGCGCGCCGGCTACGGCGCCTCGACGCCGGCACAATTGCCGCGCCCGCTCGACTACATGCACATCGAAGCGCTCGAGGTGCTGCCGAAACTTTTGGAGCGGATCGGCTTTAGCCGCGGCCTCCTGCTCGGGCATTCCGACGGTGCATCGATTGCGGCCATCTATGCCGGCGGCGTGCAGGATCATCGCATCCAGGGCCTCGCGCTGATCGCGCCGCATTTCATCGTCGAAGATATCTCGGTCACTTCGATTGCCGCGATCAAGACGGCCTATGAGACCACGGACCTCAAGGCGAAATTGGCGCGCTGGCACAACGACGTCGACAACGCCTTCTATGGCTGGAACGGCGCCTGGCTCGACCCAAAATTCCGCAACTGGGATATTTCCGAATACCTCGCCTATATCCGCGTTCCCATGGCCATCCTGCAGGGCGTGAATGACGAGTATGGGACCATCCGCCAAGTCGAGATTGCGCGGGAAGAGTGCTATTGTCCGGTCGATGTGACTGAAATCCCGAACGCCGGGCATTCGCCGCATCGCGAGGCGCCAGCGGCGACGCTTGATGCGATCTCGGAATTCGCAAACGCGGTTTTGCGCGATGAGGGTTTTCGCGCCGCGTAGTTCGATCGGGGTTTCTTCCCCATGATGATCTCGCCATTTACCTCCGGCAATTTGCCGATGCCGCAATGGGCCTATGTCCCGGGCGAGACCGGCGAGGCCGACGCCGATTACGAGGCCGACTGGGTGGAAATCGGCGCCGCCAGCCGAACATGAAACAAAATGCATATTCTGGCGTTCCGGGGTAGACTATCCTCGGAACATGAATTATAATGCATTCCCACAATAGCCAGATAATCTCAGGGATGGCTCATGGCCGGTGAAGATCGGACGCTCGCGGGCGGCGCGACATACATCGATTTTCAGACCGATCCGTCGCGCTACAGGCACTGGAAGCTCGATGTCGCAGGCGAGGTCGCGACGCTCACCATGGATGTCGATGAGGATGGCGGGCTGTTCGAGGGCTATCAGCTAAAACTCAATTCCTACGATCTCGGCGTCGACATCGAGCTTGCCGACGCGGTGCAGCGGCTGCGCTTCGAGCATCCGGAAGTGAAAGTGGTGGTGGTGCGCTCGGCCAAGAACCGCGTGTTCTGCGCCGGCGCCAATATCCGCATGCTGGCGGGTGCCACCCACGCCCACAAGGTCAATTTCTGCAAATTCACCAACGAGACCCGCAACGGGCTGGAAGATTCATCCGAAAATTCCGGGCAGCGCTTCATCACCGTCGTCAATGGCACCGCGGCCGGCGGCGGCTATGAATTGGCGCTCGCGACCGATCACATCATCCTCGCCGACGATGGTGCCGCCGCGGTGGCGCTGCCGGAAGTGCCGCTGCTCGCCGTGCTGCCCGGCACCGGCGGGCTGACGCGGGTGGTCGACAAGCGCAAAGTGCGCCGCGATCATGCCGATTATTTCTGCACCATCGAGGAGGGTATCAAGGGCAAGCGCGCGCTCGCATGGCGGCTGGTCGACGAGATCGCGCCGAACAGCAAGCTCGAAGCGAAACTCGCCGAGCGCATCAAGCAATTCGCGACAAGCTCGACGCGCAACGCCGGCGGCAAAGGCATTGAGCTTGCGCCGCTTAAGCGGACCATCGACCAAAACAGCGTGCGCTACGGCTTTGTCAGCGTCGACATCGATCGCTCGCAGCGCATCGCCACTATATCGATTCAAGCGCCCGAGCAAGCTCCACCTGCCGATATCGACGGCATGATCGCGATAGGAGCAAAATTCTGGCCGCTGCAGGTGGCGCGCGAGCTCGACGACGCGATCCTCCATTTGCGCATCAACGAGCTCGAGATCGCGATGCTGGTGTTCAAATCGCATGGCGAGCGCGCCAATGTTCTTGGCCACGACGCCTTCCTCGAATCCAACAAGGCGCACTGGCTGGTCAACGAGATCAGGCATTACTGGAAGCGGGTGCTAAAGCGCATCGACGTCACCTCCCGCACGCTGGTGACCCTGGTCGAGCCGGGGTCATGCTTTGCCGGGACGCTCGCTGAACTCGTGTTCGCCGCCGACCGCTGCTACATGCTGATCGGCTCGCGGCAGGGTGACAACCGCGCAGCCCCGTCGATCGAACTCTCCGCGATGAATTTCGGATCCTATCCGATGAGCCACGGCCTGACGCGGCTGCAGTCGCGCTTCCAGGCCGACCCGTCCGATCTGGAACGCGCGCGAGGTTCGATCGGCAAGGCGCTCGATGCGGAGGCGGCCGAAGCGCTCGGCCTTGTCACCTTCGCGCTCGACGATATCGACTGGGACGACGAAATCAGGTTGTTCTTCGAGGAGCGCGCCTCTTTCTCGCCCGACAGCCTCACCGGCATGGAAGCGAATTTGCGCTTCGCCGGTCCCGAGACCATGGAATCGAAAATCTTCGCGCGCCTGACCGCGTGGCAGAACTGGATTTTCCAGCGCCCCAACGCGGTCGGCGAGAACGGCGCGCTGCGTCGCTACGGCACCGGCGAGAGGCCACAGTTCGATATGACGCGGGTTTGATTACGTGTCCCGGGCGCTGCGCGGCACGCTTGTGACGCGCTGCAGAACCGGGACCTTGATCGACCGCCACTAGGTGGGTCCCGGCTCAGCGGCGCATCGCTTCGCGCTGCACCGCGTCCGGGACACGAAACCGAAGGAGTACGCCATGAATTACATGCACGTCGACTACTCGACCAAGATTCCCAACAACGTGAATCTTTCCGAGGATCGGCAGGTGCTTAAAGCCCTGGAAGGCTGGCATCCCGGCTACATGAACTGGTGGAGCGACATGGGCCCCGAGGGTTTCCAGCAATCGCTGGTCTATTTGCGCACCGCCTATTCGGTCGATCCGCGGGGCTGGGCCAAGTTCGACTATGTGAAAATGCCGGATTATCGCTGGGGCATCCTGCTTGCGCCGCAGGAAGAAAATCGCGTCATTCCGTTCGGCGAAAACTATGGCAAGCCGGCGTGGCAGGAGGTGCCGGGCGAACATCGCGCCATGCTGCGCCGCCTGATCGTGATCCAGGGCGACACCGAGCCCGCGTCGGTCGAGCAGCAGCGCCATCTCGGCAAGACCGCGCCCTCGCTTTATGATTTGCGCAACCTGTTCCAGGTCAATGTCGAGGAAGGCCGCCATCTCTGGGCGATGGTTTATCTGCTGCAGAAATATTTTGGCCGCGACGGGCGCGAGGAGGCGGACGAGCTGTTGCGCCGCCGCTCGGGCGATGCTGACTCACCGCGCATGCTAGGGGCCTTCAACGAGGCGACGCCGGACTGGCTGTCGTTCTTCATGTTCACCTATTTCACCGACCGCGACGGCAAGATGCAGTTGCACTCGCTCGCGCAGTCCGGCTTCGATCCGCTGTCGCGCACCTGCCGCTTCATGCTGACCGAGGAAGCCCATCACATGTTCGTCGGCGAGACCGGCATCAGCCGCGTGGTGCAGCGGACCTGCGAGGCGATGAAGGATGCTGGCATCAATGATCCCGCCGATATCGCAAAAGTGCGCGCGCTGGGCGTGATCGACCTTCCGACCATCCAGAAGAAATTGAACCTGCATTACTCGCTGTCGCTCGATCTGTTCGGCTCGGAAGTCTCGACCAACGCGGCGAATGCGTTCAATGCCGGCATCAAGGGCCGCTATCGCGAAACCCAGATCGAGGACGATCATCGGCTGCAGAACGCGACCTATCCCGTGCTTAAGCTGGTGGGCGGCGAGATCAAGCGCGTCGACGAGCCGGCGCTGACCGCGCTCAACATGCGGTTGCGCGACGATTACACGCAGGACTGCGCCAAGGGCATGTTGCGCTGGAACAAGATCATCTCGAGCGCCGGCTACGACTTCAAGCTGAGCTTGCCGAACGTCGCGTTCCATCGCCAAATCGGCGAGTTCAGGGATATTCACGCCACCCCCGACGGCGTCTTGATCGATGATGCGACCTGGACCAAGCGCCAGAGCGAATGGCTGCCGTCAACCGCGGACGGCGATTTCATCGCATCGCTGATGACGCCGGTGACCGAGACGGGGAAGTTCGCACCGTGGATCTCGCCGCCCAAGGTCGGCATCGACAACAAGCCAGGCGATTTCGAGTACGTGAAGATCGAGACCTGAGGCTCTTTACCTCGCCCCGTTTGCGGGGAGAGGTCGGATCGCCTCGGCGATGCGAAGCATCGTCCGGTGCGATCCGGGTGAGGGGCCAAGCACTGCGCTACTCATCGTCGGCATTTGCGGGTCGGAGAGCCCCTCACCCCAACCCTCTGAGCGGGGCGAGGGAGCAGGCTCTCACCGTGGCCATTCGCTAATCGTCCGTCATCTCTGCAAAATGTTGCAGCATCCGCTCGACGTCAGGCTCCGTGCCGCTGAACAGGCGGAATGCGTCGGCGGCTTGAAACACCGCCATGCCGGCGCCGGACATGGTGCGGCAGCCGCGCGCTTTGGCCTCGCGCAGTAATTGGGTTTCCATCGGAAAATAGATCACATCGGCCACCCAGAGCTTGCTCGAGAGCAAGCCCCCCGCCATCGCCGTGCCGGGAAACTTGGCCATGCCCACGGGCGTGGTGTTGACGATGCCGTCGGCGGTCGACACCGCCTCGGCGACATCTTCGCTCGCGACCGCCCGGCCGGTGCCGAACCGCGCGCACAGCGCTTCGGCCAGGTCGCCGGCGCGCTTGCGGTCGATATCGACAACGGCGATCCGGCCGACTCCGAGCGTCAGCAGCGCGTGCGACACGGCGGCACCGGCGCCGCCCGCGCCGAATTGAACCACGCGATCGCGACCGGCGTCGGCAAGCGTGCGTCGAAAGCTTTCCGCGAACCCCGACCAGTCGGTGTTGTAACCGAGACGGCGCCCGCCCCTGAACAGCACGGTGTTGACGGCCCCGGTCGCGCGCGCATCGCGGTCAAGCTCGTGCAGGTGTTCGATCACGGCCTGTTTGCAGGGAAAAGTGATGTTCAACCCGGTGAAGCCGAGACGTTCGGCTGCCGTCAGGAGCTCCGGCAGCGCTTCGACCGACAGGCGCAGCACATCCAGATCGATCAGCCGGTAGAGATAACGCAAGCCCTGCTCGTCGCCTTCCTGCTCGTGCAGGCGAGGCGCGCGCGAAGCCTGAATGCCTGCGCCAATGAGGCCGACGAGAATTGACTGGATTGGCATCGGAGCCTCTATCGTTGACAATGTCGTCGGACTGATCACGCCCGGTCGATGGGACCCCGGATCATGGAGGGAATATCATGCGCATTATGATCATCAATGGCCCCAACCTTAATCTGCTCGGGGTGCGGGAGCCCCACATCTACGGCACGACGACGCTGGACGCCGTCAAGGCAAGCTGCGAAGAGTTTGCGAAATTCGCCGGTGCGCAACTGGCCTTTCATCAGTCGAACCACGAAGGCGTGCTGGTCGATCTCATTCAATCGGCGCGCACCGACGCGGATGCCCTGATCATCAATCCCGCGGCCTATTCCTTCACCTCGATCGCGATGTTCGACGCCATGAAGATATTCGAAGGGCCGATCTACGAAGTGCACATCTCCAACATTCACGCCCGCGACGAACTGCACCGGCACTCGAAGCTGTCGGCTGCCGTCAAGGCCGTGATCGCCGGTCTTGGCCCCTATGGCTACATCGTCGCCATGCAGGCAGTCCTTCAGGGCGCCGGAAAACTGCCGGCGGGTCTGCCTCCCGCCATGCGGGTCGGCCCGAAGTAGCCGGTTCAATCTGCACAAGGCTGCGTCCGGGCTGGCTAATCCAACCCGTCTTCCCTGATCCCCGCATTGGCATAGGCGATGCCGCCATCGACCGCGATGGTGGCGCCGACCACGTAATCGCCGGCGCGCGAGGCGAGATAGATCGCGGCGCCCGCCATGTCCTCGTCGGTGCCGATGCGGCCGGAGGGCACCCGCTTCGCCACCTCGTCGGCATGGTCGCGCGCCGTCTTGTTCATGTCCGACTTGAACGGCCCCGGCGCAATAGCGGTGACGACGACGTGGTCCTTGACCAGCTTTACCGCCATCCGCCGCGTCAAATGAATGAGCCCCGCCTTGCTCGCGGCATAGGAATAGGTCTCCTGCGGATTGACGAAAATGCCGTCGATCGAAGCGATATTGATGACCTTGGCGGGCTTCTGCGTGCTTGCGGCGGCGCGCAACGGCGCGGCCAGCGCCTTGGTCAGGAAAAACGGCGTCTTGAGGTTGAGGTTCATCACCTTGTCCCAGCCGCTTTCCGGAAACTCGTCAAAGTCGGCGCCCCATGCCGCCCCCGCATTGTTGACGAGGATGTCGAGTTTTGATTCGCGCTTCTTGATCTCGTTCGCCAGCATCTCGATGCCGGCAAGGTTCGAAATATCGATCGGCAGCGCGATGCATTCGCCGCCATATTCGGCCGAGAGCTCCTTCGCGGTGGCTTCGCAGGCCGGCGCTTTCCGCGCGGTGATGTAAACTCTGGCGGCGCCGTGGCTAAGGAACCCGGAAGCGATCATCTTGCCGATGCCGCGCGATCCCCCGGTCACCAGCGCGATGCGGTCCTTCAATGAGAAGAGATCCTTGAACATGTGGCCTCCCGCTTGTTGCCCTTCTGTGGAGCCGATGCGGGAATGAGTCAACGCCGGCCGGCGCTGATCACGTTCAAAAGCAGCGTGCCGAGACCGCCGACTAGCAAGACGGCGCCCGCGGCCAACGGAAGGTCCGGCATCAGAGCCGCCACAAGGGCGGCGAGCACGACGATCGCAACGATGGCAAGCGCCAGCGCGCCGTCGTCGACGAACAGCCCCATCAGCTCGCGCAACACATTGACCAGAATGATCATGGCAACGCCTCGGCTCTCGGGCGGCGCAGCACGACAACCGCCGCGCCGCCGGTCGCCAGAAATATCGCCGCAAATGCGACGATCGCAAGATCCGCGCCCGGCCAGTCCACGCCCAACCCCTCACCGGTCCAAAACACGCCAAAGGCGGACAGCATCACGCCGACCGCGAATTTAAGGGTGTTTTCCGGAACCCGCGCCAATGGCCGATGCACGACAAAGCCTATGCCGGCGACCAGCAGGCATGCGGCCAGCGCGCCGGCACTCGCTGGAACGAGCATCCCGCGACCGGCACTGAGCGCAATCACGATGAACACGACTTCAAGTCCTTCCAGAAGCACCGCCTTGAAGCTCGCTAACGCCGCGAGCCAATCGAGCCTTGCCTCGTGGCGGCGGGCCTGGTCGCGCAGCTCTGCCGTCTCGGTCGCGAACGCGGTTGCTTCATCATGGAGCGGGATGACGCCGGCCGCGCGCAGGATCGCCTTTCGCAGCCAGCGCATGCCGAACAGCAAGAGCAGGATTCCGATCACGAGCTGCAACAGGTGCAGCGGAACAAGATCAAGCAGGGGGCCGAGCGCGACGACGATAATGGTCAACGCCACAAGGCCCGTGGCCGCGCCGAGTCCGGCCGGATGCCAGCCGCGAACCGTGGCGACGGCCAGCACGATGGTCAGCGCTTCGACCGCCTCGACCAGTGACGCCAGGAACGCGGCCGCCATCGCCGGCCAAATCAGTGCCAATCCGCCCGTCACGCGATGTCTCCGTGTAGAATCCGGGAAGGAAATAGGCGATCCCGTTGTCTAAACCAAGTCCGGCGACATGACATTACCGTCATGAGCACGACACCCGTGACGCCGACGAAGATCTGAACCCAAGCCAGTTCAGGCTTTCTTCAATCGCAGCGTGAGCACAAACCGAGCGAACGATTGATTTAAGCCGCGTCGACGCGGCGAAAACCGTTCCACATCGCGGTCGCGGCGCCCGAGGTCAAGACCGGCAAAATCCGCACGTCCTGATAATTGCCGTTGAGCGAGACCCGCGGCAGCGCGGTGAGATGGTCGGCGGTTTCTCGGAAAACCATGCCCGGCCGTGTCGTCACCGCGGTCTTGAATCCGCACGTGCGCGCCAGCGTGAATTCGCGCGCGCCGGCCGCGATCCTGTCGCCATAGGGGTAGGCGAGATGCAGCACGGGGCGCTCAAGCGCGCTTTCGATCCGCGCGCGGCTGACCGCCATCTCTTGGGCGGCGATCTCCTCCCGCTCCCTGGCGAGATTGCAATGGGTGACGGAGTGCGCGCCGACGCCGACAAGGGAATCCTGGGCAAAACGCTTCAGTTCGTCCCACGACATGCAGAGATCGCGGCAGATCGCCGCTTCATCGACGCCGTGACGCGCGCACAGTGCGCCGACTTCGCGCCGGATCTCGTGATCGCCGGGCAAGGCGCGCAGCCAATCGTGCAGCCGGTCGAAGGCGGCCTGCTTGGCCGCCGGCGTGCCGGTATCGAGGCGGGTCGGCACCTCGCCGATCTTCACCTCGATGAAGGAAGCCCTGGCGATCGCCATCTCCAGCGCGATCCACCACAGCCGGCCACTTCCTTCGGCGAAGTCGCTCGCGACATAGAGCGTGAAAGGTGCGTCAAATTCGCGCATCACCGGCAGCGCAAAATCCCGGTTGTCGCGATAGCCGTCGTCGAAGGTGAAACACGCAAAGCGCCGCGAAAATTTCCGCTCGATCAAGCGCTGATGCACCTCGTCCATGGTAACGATATCGATGCCGCGCGAACGAAGATGCGCCAGCATCGCGTGCAGGAATTCGGGCGCGACTTCGAGATGGCGATTGGGCTGGAACTGCCCGTCGCGGCGCGGCCGGACATGGTGCAGCATGAAAATGGCGCCGACGCCCGAGAGGATCGGCCGCAACAGGTAATGCGCGCCGCTGAAGTAGAGCGCGCCCAGGCCGGCGCGGATAACGGTGTTGCGCAATTGCTTCATCGATGGAAGGTACCGGCCGGTTGGGTGTTATCATGAAGTTAGCGAAAGACCGCTGAAGAAACGGTTAGCCACGCTAATTGAGGCAGCCTAACTTGGCCGTGTTATTTCCAGTTTGACAGCCCCGCAAGGGTTTGTTTTCTCTCGTTTTCCTTGACCCTCAGGATGTCGAATGCGCGGACCCTTCAGGTGGAGCAGCAAATGGTGGCCGGGCGTTATTCCGCTTGTCGTCCTTTGGGCCATCGCGGCCTGGACCGATACCGCTCCGCTTGAATCCGATCTCGCAGCCCAAAGTACCGCCGCGCTGAAGGATATCGTGCTGGACAAGACCAGGATCACGGTGGCCGGTCGCGACGTCACGCTCGGCGCGGATGCATTTTCGGAACAGGGCCGCCGCAGCGCGGTGGCGCAGGTCGAAGCCGTGCCCGGCGTGCGGTTGGTCGACGATGAAACGCATCTGGTGCCGGAGGCGAAGCCGTTCGTCTGGTCGGCCGAGCGGGACGTCGTCAGGGTCACGCTCGGCGGCAGCGCGCCGCTGCCGGCCAGCAAGGGCAAATTGCTGGAGGCGGCGCGCGTCAGTCTCGGCGGCGTCGAAGTCGCCGATCAGATGAATCTGGCACGTGGCGCGCCGGCGCGCTTCGATAATGCGGCGCTGCTCCTGATCGACCAGATCGGCAAGTTGAAGGACGGCAAGATCACGATTTCAGATGACAAGGTCAGCCTCTCGGGCATGGCGCGCGATCTTGGCGGCAGGGAAGCGATCGCGGCCGCGCTGAAGGATTTGCCGGAGGGCTTTTCGGTCGCCGCCAACGAGATCAGGGCGCCGCCTTACATCTTCGAGGCCTACAAGGATCCGGTCGCGGTGACGCTGACGCTGTCGGGCTATGTGCCCGACAACAACATTCACGCGACCATCGCTGCGGCAGCGGGTCGGAAATTCTACTCGGAAAAGGTGGTTGACAATCTCAAGGCGAGCGTCGGCGCGCCCGGCGGGTTCGCAGCCGCGGTGGTGCCGGCGCTTGGCGCATTGTCGCGGCTGTCGACCGGCACGCTGGTTGTT
>Ga0210406_10007302_pt1 | contig 11245 bp, 11 predicted proteins | sample IncBWC30MmetaG_FD_155454 | JGI IMG/M metagenome (GOLD analysis project Ga0210406, IMG submission 155454) | Forest soil microbial communities from Barre Woods Harvard Forest LTER site, Petersham, Massachusetts, United States - Inc-BW-C-30-M | ecosystem: Environmental > Terrestrial > Soil >... | reverse complement strand
TTATGGAACGCGTTCCATTGCTCCCCAAACCCCAACCAGGAGACAGACCTTCGCACTGAGGACGAGGTTTGTCACGGGGGCGAAAAGATCGGTAAGATATTTTCCATAGATATTGGGGCGCGGACCATTGACATTAAGAAAACAAAAAAGACCGCCGGGATTCACCCATCGTCCATTTTCAAGGACGATAGAGGCCCGACAACCGCGGTTCTTGCGGACTCTTTATTCCGTCTTGGCACTTGGGTTAGCCGAAACGGTGTTGATGCTCCTGGGCAGTACCAGGCGACAAGAGATCTTCTGCTGCGCCGACCGCCACGCCTAGCGAACGGGAGTGGCGCCGCTCTTCGTCCCGGTGAATCCGTTCTGGATGCCGCAAAACGGATAGGAACATCGTTGGACCATTCTGTTCTGAATCAAGTGTTGGCTAAAGCCGCCAAGGCCCCCGAACTCGCCGGGATCTTTACCAGCTTCCAGGTCAACACGCCTCAATTATTCGCTGACGTCGACCGAACGAAGGCTGAACAGCTCGGAGTTAACATCCAGGACATCTTCGACACGATTCAAATTTACTTGGGGTCATATTATATCAACGATTTCAACAGGTTCGGACGAACCTATGAGGTCATTGCCGAGGCTGACAAGGATTACCGCTCTGTGCCAAGGGACATCCTAAAGCTGAAGATTCGAAACGCAGCAGGAAATATGGTGCCTCTTGGCGCGATGCTTCGGCTACATGATACGACTGAGCCGGAATGCGCTATGCGCTACAACGCCTACCGCTCTGCCGACCTCAACGGTGAAGCGGCGCCCGGTTATTCCACGGGCCAGGCGCAAGCCGCAATCACAAAGATCCTCAAAGAGACCTTGCCGAAGGGCATGGACTTCGAGTGGACAGACCTGACCTATCAACAGATTCTCGCCGGAAACACCGCTTTGATCGTCTTCCCGATCTGCGTGCTTCTTGTTTACCTCGTACTTTCAGCGAAATACGAAAGTCTTTACCTCCCCCTCGTCGTGATTCTAATTGTTCCAATGTGCCTACTATCCGCGATCTGCGGCGTCTGGATTGGCGGAGGCGACAACAACATCTTCACACAGATCGGATTCTTTGTGCTGGTCGGCCTCGCGTGCAAAAACGCGATTCTGATCGTCGAGTTTGCACGGGAGTTGGAAACAGACGGCAGGGAGACGCTGTCTGCGGCGATCGAGGCGGCGCGTCTCCGGCTACGCCCAATTCTCATGACATCCTTCGCTTTTATCATGGGTGTTATTCCATTGGTTCTTTCCAAGGGAGCGGGAGCTGAGATGCGCCGCGCAATGGGAGTGGCCGTCTTTTCCGGAATGCTCGGTGTGACCTTCTTCGGCCTCTTCCTGACGCCGGTTTTCTACGTCGTCGTGCGGACGCTCGAGAAGCGAATAACAAGTCGTGTGCTGCCGGTAAATCACAGCACCTCATCGCTCGCCGCGGCGCATCCCTACACATTTGCTGCAAGCCCCGACCGAACCTGACTGAGCCAAATGTGGCAGAACGCTAGAGGGGTTCCGAGCTGTTCGCCAACGCTCGACGCTTATCACAGACAGTAGATACCGGACTGCCCAATTTGTCTGGCGCGGCTTCCGACGGGACTCCTTCTCAGTCGCAAATAATTTGGGAGATTCGGTCGCATTTAGTTTGGAATCTGACAGCGGGAGCGACCGAGGCGATGACGATGGCCGGATTGGAGCATTTCAAAGTGATCTCGGTCGACTACCGCATGCCGCCCGAAGCCTATTTCCCGGCCGCGATCGACGACGTGCTGACGGTCTATAAGGCCCTGCAGCGGCCTGATCCTGCCCGCTCCGCCTGAGCCGGCCTGGTGATTTTGCGGCGGACAAATGGGCCAAGAAACCATTTCGATTGCATCGGTTCTTGACTTTGCAAGACGACCGGTCATATTAAACCCATGCCGAGAGAAAGCCTCAAAGAACCTATCCTTGCTGCAGCTTTGAAGGTGCTGCAGCAGAAGGGATTTAATGCCACGGGGGTGCAAGACATCACCGAAGCCGCAGGCGTGCCCAAGGGTTCCTTCTACAATCATTTCGAAAGCAAGGAAGCGCTCGGAATTGAGGTGCTGGAACGCTACTGGCAGGCCGGGCTAAATTCGCTGAAGATACTTGAGGACACTGACGTCGCGCCGGTTGGTCGTCTGAAGGATTATTTCCACAAACTCAATCTCAGGGCGCGCAAGCTTGATTACCGATATGGCTGCTTTATCGGGAATCTGGGAGCGGAGATGTCCGATCAAAGCCCTGTGTTTCGCAAGCGGCTGGCGACCATCTTCGGAGTCTGGAGTCGCGCGATTGAAGCCTGTGTCAGAGAAGCGCAGGCAGATGGATCGCTTCGGCGCGATCTCGATGCCAAGACGATCGCTTCCTTCCTGCTGAATTCCTGGGAAGGCGCACTGTTGCGGTCCAAGGTGGATCAGGGGTGGGGGCCCCTCGGGGAATTTGAAGAGGTCGCCTTCACCGCCCTCGCTAAGTAAGCCTGCGACAGGGTTAGAACTACGTACGGTCTTCTTCAAAACCCGGATTGGAGCAAGGTCAAAATGTCTAATTTCACGGCCGCAGCACCTCGATTACCCGTTGATCCCAGAGACCGCGGTGACGTCATCGACCTCGTTAATCGCTTCAACATGCATGTCGATGAGTGGGATCTGGAAGCCATGTTCGCAGCGTATACGGAGGATGCGGTCGTTCACCACCCTCGTGGTGTGGTCCGCGGCTATGACGCGTTCCGGAAGTTCTTCGACGCCTATCGACCACTAACACTGGGGGTGCGACGCCATAGCCTCAACCACATCGTCGACGCCCATGAGGACGGTACGTTGTCAGTTCTGCACTACACCGTACTCGTACGTGTGGCACCGGCTGAGCGCGCGGACGATGTCAGGCGCGCAGATTTGACCTACGATGCGACGGGATTGCCCACTCTTTTCATGCACTCGATCGTTACCGATCGATTCCGTAAGGATCCGGGTCACGGCTGGCGGATCATGGAAAAGCGCGTCGATCAGACGGTCGTTAATGCTGGACTGCGACCTTCAGCCTCGGGTGCTTAGGGACCTCGTGGGAAGAAAGATCAATGCACAAAGAGATATCGATGGCCTCTCGGAGAGGCCGATGTGTTCCAGAATTGGCGCTTCTATAACCTAATTAACACATGTAGTGGACAAGGCAAAAGGACAAACAAGAATGAGCCAAGGGTGACCTTACGATCCCGGCGGGGGCATTGCTTTTCACATCCGGAAACCCTCGGTTGGTGTGGTCCGCCCGAATGGGACAGTCGAGATCCGAAAAGTTGCTATTAGCCGCGATCTCGGCTCAAAACTGGAAATCTCGCAAGGCCTGTCGGAATCAGATCAGATCATCAACAATGCTCCTCCTGGCCTTGTGGATGGCGCCGTTGTGAACGTCGTAAGTGGCAACGAGTTCAGTAGCGTTGATAGGGATAGGGTGGCGCGCGATCTCAAGCAGTTGTTGCTTAGCGATTCAATACTAGTTCTAAGGTAACATTATGGCGAACGATCTGAAAACTTACGACTTGGTGGTAATCGGGGGCGGTCCCGCCGGCATCACCGCGGTGATGGCAGCCTCGAGGTTCGGCAAAAGCGTGGCGCTGGTGGACAGCCATCAGGAGATCGGCGGAGCGGGGTTCAACACGGGAACGGTGCCGAGCAAAACGCTGCGCGAAACGGCGTTGGCCTTGTCCGGTCTTAAGTCGCGCAACCTTTACGGAGTCGATCTTTCGCTACGCCGGGAAGTGACCGTCGCCGATTTTCTTGGCCACGAAGAGCACGTGAAGGACGCTTTTCACGCGAGCATCACGCAGCGGTTGCAGGTGCTGCAGGCGACGATTTATTGCGGGATCTCCTTCTTCCTAGACGCGCATACAATCCAGATCAATCTGGGTTCGGAGGATGGGGACAAAGATCCTTCCGCCCCAGGCGGGGAGATCCAGTTGCGCGGTGAAAAGATCCTCATCGCCACCGGATCCTCGCCGGTTCATCCCGACGTTTTTCCTTTCGGTCACGGCGAAATTTACGATTCCGATACGATCCTGAAACTAGGCCGCATTCCCAAGACTCTGGCGGTCGTCGGGGCCGGTGTGATCGGCACCGAATACGGGTGCACTTTCCGCGCGCTTGGCGCCGAGGTCCACATCATCGACGGGCGCGATGTCCTCCTGCCATTTTTGGATGCGGAAGTTTCCCAGGCACTAGTGGGTGCGTTTGAAAGCAGCGGAATCGTTTTTCGCTGGAGGGAAAATGTACAGAAGTGCATTCCACTGGAATCTGGCGGCGTTCGGCTGGAACTTTCCTCCGGCGCGGCTCTGACCGGCGATGCGGTGCTAGTCGCGGCGGGAAGACAAAGCAACACGGGCAACCTTGGACTTGAAAAGGCGGGGGTCAAAACCGGCGAGCGCGGGATCATTCCCGTGAACGAGCACTTCCAGACAAACATCGAAAATATTTATGCCGCAGGCGATGTTATCGGTTTTCCCACCCTTGCCTCGACGAGCATGGAGCAGGCCCGCCGGGCGGTGCGCCACGCGCTTGGGCTCGGCGGAAGCGCGATTTCCCCGCTCCTGCCCAACGGCATCTACACCATCCCCGAAGTCAGCATGGTCGGCGAGACGGAGGAGTCGCTCAAAAAAAAGGCCGTCGCTTACATCGTCGGACGAGCGAACTATCGGGAAAATGCGCGGGGTCGGATCATCGGCGATCAGGACGGGTTTCTGAAGCTGCTCTTTCGCCAGGACGATCTGAAGCTGATCGGCGTGCATATCATGGGAGAACTCGCGACAGAGGTCGTGCACATTGGTCTGATGGCCATGATGTGCAATGCCTCTGCGAATCTCTTTGTCGACGCCTGCTTCAATATGCCGACTCTCGGGCTGCTCTACAAAACCGCGACGCTGAACGCGCTCCAAAACGTTCCGCCTTCAACCAATTACGTGCCGGGAATCATGAGAAACCAACTAACATCATGAAGCAACCTCAAAAGGCCACCTTTAACCGGAGAATTACCTACCGGCTGTCGGCGACAATATTTTGCGTCGCTTTCGCTTTATTAGACATTTCCTTCAATCTCAGCGCGGAGGGACCGGCGAATGAGCAGTCTTCAATAGCGGCGTTATGGGATCGCCGCGAAAATCCCTCAGCCAAACAGGTTGACGTCTGGTTTGACAACTATCGGTTCCGCGATGGTGAGATCATGCCCCGACTGCGAATCCACTATGCGACATTGGGCGGTCCACACCGCGACAGCGAAGGTAATATCGACAATGCTGTTCTGATGCTTCACTGGACGGGAGCCGATGGACGGGCGTTGCTAAGTCCAACTTATACCAAGGCGCTCTTCGATCCCGGCCAGCCGTTGGACGCCAGTCGCTACTACTTGATTTTTCCAGATAGCGTTGGCCACGGGCAATCCAGCAAGCCAAGTGACGGTCTGAAAGCGCGTTTTCCCAACTACGGCTACGACGACATGGTCGATCTTCAACACAAATTGGTCACGGAGACGCTCGGGATAAAGCATCTCCGTGCCATCGTCGGAATGTCGATGGGCGGAATGAACGCCTGGCAATGGGCAGAAGCTTATCCGGACGAAATGGATGGCGTCATGCCGGTCGTTTCCCTTCCCACGAAAGTATCGGGCAGAAATCTACTTTGGAGACGCATGATTATCGATGCGATTCGCTCCGATCCTGATTGGCAAGGTGGGAATTACTCCAAGAGGCTCGGCAGTTTTGCTCTAGCGTGTGAGATTCTGCGTTTGATGATCGATGGTGTGCCGCGGTTACAGGCGGTCGTGCTAGATTCAGGCAAGGCGGACCAGTTCATCAACGAAGTCCGCCAAATATCTGAGAAAGTTGATCCCAACAATATTCTCTACTCGCTGAAATCGTCCTCCGATTACGATCCCGAGCCGGGCTTGGCTTCCATCAAAACGAAGGTCTTCGCCCTCAATTTCAGTGACGATGAGTTCAATCCCGACGAGTTACAGATTCTCGAGTGGCTCATTAGCAAAGTCCCCAGAGGGAGTTATGTCGTTCAACCCGGGTCAGACATCAGTTACGGGCATTTGACCATGGCCCATCCCGAGCTGTGGGTACAGCAGGTGACAAAGTTTATGGATTCCCTGCCCGACACTTCCAACTAAAGCCAACATGAAGGGCAAACTTCACGCCCGCATTTTGGGTATATCGACTCACTCGATTCACTTGAGGTAAAACAATGCGTATTCTTATCGTAGGAGCGGGCGCAGTTGGTGGCTACTTCGGCGCGCGTCTGGTCCAGGCAGAACGAGACGTTACGTTTCTGGTTCGGCCTCGCCGGGCGGATCAGATAAAGACTTCGGGGTTAAGAATTATCAGCCCTTCCGGCGACTTTACGGTTACCCCACGCCTGGTCGAGCCGGGGAAAATCAATTCGACCTTTGACGTCGTGCTGCTCGCGGTCAAGGCCTTTGGCCTGCAGCAGGCGATGCATGACTTCGCCCCGGCGATAGGCGGTAAGACCATGATTGTTCCTTTTCTTAATGGCCTCCGACATCTTGAGTCATTGACGACACAATTCGGCGCGGAGCCTGTGCTTGGTGGAGTTTGTCTCGTCGCGACCACGATTAAAGAGGATGGCAGCATCGCGCAACTGGACGGCATACAGTCTTTAAGCTACGGAGAACTGACGGGGGACGCGACGACGCGCGTTGGAAAACTAGATCAAGTCCTCAAAGGAGCCGGCTTCGATGCCGTTTCATCGCGCAATATCATGCAGGAAATGTGGGAGAAATGGATCTTTCTCGCGACGCTCGGCGGGATTACCTGCGTCTTACGCGGCACGATCGGCGAGATCGAGAACGCGCCAGGCGGTACCGATCTCGCCTTGCAACTTCTAGCCGAATGCGCTGCCGTTTCAACGGCTTTCGGCCATACCCCACCGCCCGCTTTTGTCACCCGCGTCCAGACCGCAATTACGGCGCAGGGTTCAGGTCTAACTTCTTCTCTGTATCGCGATATGATGAGTGGAAAGTCAGTGGAGGCAGACCACGTCATCGGCGACCTGATTGCGCGCGCAAGAAAAGCCAATGTCCCAACCCCTCTTCTGGTGACCGCCTTCGCGCAGCTGAAAGTTTATCAGAATCGGCTCCTGACGAAATGATTCGCGATCGGTATTAACAAAAACTGGAAGTAAGCAGCCATGATCAAGGAAATAGTAGTTCGCCATCACGAATATATCCTTGTTGGACTCCGTTCGAGATGACAGCTTCAAACAGCTTTGGATCCGCGTTTGGGTGCAACTCTACGATTCGAAAGTTGTTCAGGTTCGCCTCAGAGGAAAATGACAGTCTTTACAGACTGCTAAAAACAAAAACCGTCACAGTTAGACGAACTGCCAGAAGGCAGGAGATAGAGGCACCGAGCAGTTGGAGGAGGAAATGATTTCACGGATGCGCACGCTAGCCGAATCACTGCTGCAAGGTTTGAAGGACCACGGCGCTCGCGAACTCTTTGGGATTCCCGGAGATTTCGTGTTGCCGTTCTTCAAAGTTATTGAGGAAAGCGGAATCCTTCCGCATTACACGCTGAGCCATGAGCCCGCTGTTGGCTTCGCAGCCGATGGCGCGGCGCGCTATCACTCCGGTCTCGGCGTTGCCGTCGTCACCTTCGGGGCTGGCGCGTTCAATTTAGTCAATGCGATCACTGGTGCCTATGCCGAACGTTCGCCGGTTGTGGTGATTGCAGGCGCCCCTGGCGCAGGCGAGCGCCTCAGCGGTTTCGTTCTTCACCACCAGGCACGTTCGGTGGATACGCAGATGGCGGTTTATCGCGAGATTACCTGCGACCAGGCAGTGCTGACTAATGCATTAACAGCGCCCAATGAAATTGCACGTGTCTTGCGAAGCGCCCGCGAGCGATCGCTGCCAGTCTATATCGAGCTCCCGCGGGATATGACTGATGTGCCGGCCTCTGCCGTGCCGGTCCTGCCGCGGTGGCCGGTCGATCCAGATGCGCTGGCCGAATGCGCGCAGGAGATTATCGAAAAGATTAGGGCTGCTAAAGTGAGCGCGATCATCGTGGACGTAGAAATCCGACGCTACGGTCTCGAAGACCGAGTCGCGGTATTGGCGCGCAGGCTCGGACTCCCGGTCGTGTCCACCTTCATGGGACGTGGCCTCATGGAGCAATCGCCTGATGTCTTCCTCGGGACCTATCTCGGCGCGGCCGGCGACCCTGTGATCGCCGAGATGATCGAGGGAGCCGACGCTCTTTTGCTTCTCGGCGTCATTTTCTCCGACACCAACTTCGCGCTGTCACATCGCCGGCTCGACCCGCGGCGGACCATCCTTGCCTTCGACCGCGCGGTTCGCATTGGCCATCACGTCTATACCAATATACCAATCGACGATCTCATTGAGACTCTCATCGCACGTGCAGGGCCAAACTCGGAGGCGCAGGAATTCTTCAAGCCTCAGTTCGAGGTCTACCAGCGCAAGCTTCCTGCCGACGACAAGCCGATCGAGCCATCTGACGTCGCCACCGCAATCAACGAGCTGTTCGATCGCCACGGCGCCATGCCGATGACCGCGGATATTGGTGACTGCCTTTTCGTTGCCATGGAGATCGAAAACACGGCGCTCGCCGCACCTGGCTATTACGCCGGCATGGGATTCGGCGTTCCGGCAGGAATCGGTGTGGCTGCAGCGACCGGACGGCGCCCTCTAGTGCTGGTCGGCGATGGCGCGTTCCAGATGACCGGCTGGGAACTAGGTAATTGCCGGCGCTATGGACTCGACCCGATCGTTGTGCTGTTCAACAACTCGTCTTGGGGAATGTTGCGCGCGTTCCAACCGGAATCACGCTTTAACGATCTTGATGACTGGAATTTTGCTGCCATCGCTCCCTCCCTCGGCGGTTACGGCGAGCGGGTGAGGACACGACGGGAACTGAAGGAAGCGATGGAGTGTGCTGTCTCGCGGCGCGGACAATTTACGCTTATCGAAGTCATGCTACCGCGAGAAGCTATCTCAAAAACACTCGCGCGCTTCGTCTCGGGGTTCAAGGCTGTGAGGGCGCGAGCGAGCGCTCCGACTCGGCAGGCCGCCTCTAGAGATTAAGAATCTGCAAGAAAAAGACGCCAGAGATGTGAGCTTCAGTAACCGGACCGTTATGGATACCCCAGAATTAAGCACCATTTATACGCGCTAAAGAAATCAAAAGATCAACGGACAAACGTCATCACTATGAAAATCGATAGAACGACCGCTCAGAAAAGTTTACCGGTGCAAACACCCGATGCCCCGGAAATGTACATTTTTCTCGGGGTGCGGTTGAAGATCCTTCTCTCGAGCAAGGATAGCGGAGGTCAATTTTCACTCATTGAGGGCTTGATGCGTCCAACGGCTGGATTTTCATCACGCGAAGAAGGCATGACCGGCGCAAGGAAAAGGTATTGGGCAGTGCAAAGAATCGAGATTAGTAACGCCCCTTATGAAAGCTAACATTACTGCGATCGATGCGGATGGCCACACGGAAACCTGGGGCTTATTCACGGGGAACTAACCATGCCACGTGACGTTCAATCACCAAAAGGGCAGCTTCGTCGTGCGACGCCCGAAGACGCCGAGGCATGCGGTCGTATCTTTCATGAGGCTTTCAACGGCATCAACAATCAGCATGGCTTTCCCCCTGAGATTCCGACAGTGGAATCCGCAATAGGCATTCTCACGATGCTTTTCTCTCATCCGGGTTGACTATAGAGAATCTTATCCATTCTCCCATTCTCGCTCGGAAGGCACGGGGACTTACTCTCGCAAGTCTCGCTCATTTCGATTCCGCCATGTTTGAGGGCTATATAAACCGTGCCGGCATTACAGGCACTTGGGTAGCAGACAGTCTTGATACGTTCCGTCGTCATCATTGGCGAGACCAAACGGCCCGGCACTATTATGAGCGATTTTTGCGTGAAGCCGATTCTGATCGGTCCTGGGCCGCATTTCCGGGTGGTGGTTCGCCTGGCGGATAGGAGATTGAACATTTGGCGCAAAATTTCCGAAGCGAACATTGCCCACCCAAAAGACCGAACCAAGCTCACAGCGATAAGCGGCGATTTAAAAGCGGGCGATAGAACGTACAAAAGACTAATCTATCAAAGGGGATAAGCGAAATGGCTATGTCGCGTTTGGTACCTTTGTTGGAATTTAACCAGGGTTGGGCTTTAGCTCCTCTTGGGATGTTTTGTCTGTTTCAGACGACAATACCCCGACTGCGGCTCATCCTTCTCCAAAGAAACCTCCTTTCGCGCTTCCTACCCCTTGAGCGCTGACGCGCACGACAGTGCGCTAAAAATCATTTTCCCCCGAATACGAGAACTCGGCACGACCGAGGAGATCCTCGGGGAAGCCGAAAATCGAAGGCAGCGCAGCGCGGTAAGACTTGCTTGAAAGCAAAAACGCCCCAAGCTTAGCGAAGATCGTTATGGCCACATCGGTTCTCCAACTACAGCCCGAGGAACAGACGCTCCGGAAGCTCACGATCGCCGAATACCACAAACTGGTCGAAGTAGGGGTTCTTCACCCGAAAGAACGCGTTGAACTCCTCGACGGCCTACTCGTCCAAATGGCTCCCATCGGTCCACGCCACCAGTCCATCGTTGATCAGCTCACCGAGGAATTCAGTGCACAGAACAAAGGCCGGTACAAAGTCAGCCCTGGAAGGCCAATTCCAATTCCCGATTTCAACGAACCGCAGCCCGACATGGTGCTCTTGGGGCCTGAGTAGCAGCGGAACATAATGCCGAGCTCGGCATTATGTTCCTTTGTTACTCCGCGGAGAAGGAGATATCGCTCACGCCAACGATTGAGCGACCGGGTTCATGCGTGGCACTCAGTTGCATCATGAAAGCTGGAAGGAATTGTTCGACGATAAAGAACATAGCTCTCTATTGGTCCCAATTCTGGTTTTAGCGCACGAACACGATCCAGATCCTGAAATGCGCCCTTCCATCAATATCGATGTTGAACGCCGCGAAAAATTGATCCTCGGCATTGCTGCAAGTGTGACAGCGATTTACCGCTACTTTGCGCCGGAGCGTCAAAGAATGGAAGCAAGGTTCGACGCAGAAAGAACGGCATATCGTCAAACAAAGCGAAAAATCGGACGCAACCGTCTTTGACCCTTCGATTCAGGCAAGAAATACAAACGTTG
>Ga0210406_10007301_pt1 | contig 11247 bp, 11 predicted proteins | sample IncBWC30MmetaG_FD_155454 | JGI IMG/M metagenome (GOLD analysis project Ga0210406, IMG submission 155454) | Forest soil microbial communities from Barre Woods Harvard Forest LTER site, Petersham, Massachusetts, United States - Inc-BW-C-30-M | ecosystem: Environmental > Terrestrial > Soil >... | reverse complement strand
TTGCTAGCCGGGCTGAAGCCCGGCCTCTACATCACAAGAGAAAGGCCTCCGGTCCCACAAACGGACCTGACCTACATGTTTCGGAGCCTACTTTTTTGGTGCGGTGGCGAAAAAAGATTCGAGGGCTTCGACTACGGCGGAGACTGTAGTGTTTGAGGCTTGCACTATGTTGCGGAGGCCAGCTTCGCGGAGGGCGGTTGCGGTTACCGGGCCTACGGCGACTACCGCGGTTTTGCGGGACAAGTCGGATATGGAGCGGAGGACCTGGCCGCCTTTGCCTTCGTCCCAATTAAGAAAATTGCGAACGGCGGAGGGGCTGAAGAACAAAATAGCTTCCAGGTTGCCGGAGGAAAATTGGTTTTGTCCTTCGCCTTCGGGTTCCGCTGCGAATGTGCGATAGGCGATGACTTCGGTGACCTGGGCGCCGAGGCGACGGAGGGCGTCGGGAAGATCGGAACTGGCGAGATTGCTGCGAGGGAGAAGGACGCGTTTGCTAGCCAATTCCGCGGCCAATTCCTCTGCGAGGGCCGTGCCCTGATGCTTTGCGGCGACGTGTCTGACGTGCAAGCCTGCGGAGCGAGCTACTTCGGCGGGCACGGGTCCAACGGCGGCGATGCGGACGGCAGCGAAGGAATGCATAACGTCCACGGCAAGAGACCCCGAGCGTTCCAACAATGCCCGGACGGCATTTGCGCTGGTGAGCAGAAGCCAGTCGAAAGAGCGCAGATCGCGGAGCGCTTTGTCCAGAGGAGCGAAATCGCTTGGCGGATGGAAAGAGATCATCGGTTGGAGCACCGGCTTCGCGCCGAGTGCTTCGAGCGCGCGAACGAGTGACTCGGTCTGATCGGAGGCGCGGGTGATGAGAATACTTCTGCCTGCTAGCGGCGACGGAGACGCTTCAGCCACTTTGGCTTCTCACTGCTTCCAGGATGGATTGCGCGCCGGATTCGAGAAGGAGGCGAGCTACGTGTTCGCCAAGCGCGGCGGCTTGGTCAGGGGTGGCGGTGGCGCGCTGGCGGACGTACTGCGTGCCATCGACCGAGCAGACACAGGCTTCGAGGACGAATTCGCCGCGTTCGGTGCGTGCCCAAGCTCCGAGAGGAACCTGGCAGCCGCCTTGTAACGCGGAAAGCAGAGCGCGTTCGGCGATTATGGCGGAGCGCGATTCGGCGTCGTCGAGAGTGGCGAGGACTTCGGCGGCCTCGGTGTCGGAGAGGCGGCATTCGGCGGCAATGGCGCCTTGGCCTACGGCAGGGAGAAAAGCATCGGGCGAAAACGTTTCCGTAATGCGATCGCTCCAGCCGAGGCGGTCGAGACCGGCTTTGGCTAGGAGGATGGCGTCGTATTCACCGCTTTGCGCTTTGCGAAGGCGCGTGTCGACATTGCCGCGAAGGTCGCGGACATCGAGATCGGGGCGAATGTGGCGAAGCTGCGATTGACGGCGCAGGCTGCCGGTGCCGATGCGCGCGCCCTGGCGTAGATTGGCCAGCGTGGCGCCGCTGGCGGAGACAAGGCAATCGCGAACGTCTTCGCGGCGAAAGACAGCGGGAAACTGCAAGCGCGGAGGGATTTCGGTGGGGATGTCCTTGACGCTGTGAACCGCGATGTCGATCGATTCGTCCATCAGGGCGTCTTCGAGTTCCTTGACGAAAATGCCCTTGCCGCCGATTTGGGTTAGCGGTGCGTTGGCGAACTTGTCGCCGGAAGTCTTGATGATGACGATTTCGGCTTCGACGCCTGCGGCAGCGAACAGGCGCTTGCGGACAAATTCGGCTTGCCATTTAGCCAGAAGGCTGCCGCGAGTGCCGATGCGGAGGTGCCTCACGATTTGTCCTTGTTGGAGAGGAAGAGATCGCGCAGGGCTTCCACGTTTTGAATCTTGCGGCGCAATTCTTTTTCGCCGCGCAGGCGCGTTGCGGGTTCGACTAGAAGCTTCTCCAGAAGCTCGTCCATTAGGTTTTCCACGTGCTCGCGGTCGCCGGGCGCGAGGTGATTCATGCTATCGAGGCGGGCGCGGATGAAGGAGGCGCGCTCTTCACGGATGCGGGAGCGCAGCGCATCAACCAGGCCGACGAGCTCTACGCTGGCTTGCCAAGAAAGAAATTTGCCGACATGCTCTTCGACGATGATCTCGGCGCGGGGCACTTCGCTTTCGCGTGCGGCGCGATTTTGCTCGACGATTTCGGTGAGGTCGTCGATGTTGTAGACGTAAAGGTTGTAGAGATTGGCAGCGGCGGGATCGACATTGCGCGGGACGCCGAGGTCCATGACGAAGAGAGCACGATTCGAACGAGCGGCCATGGCGGCTTCGAGAATCGCTCGCGTCAGGACGGGTTCCTCGGAAGAGACAGAAGAGACGACGACGTCCGGCAAAGAGAACGCGGAATCCCAATTGCCCCATTCGATCAGGCGGGCGCCGAATTGCGTGGCGAGCGTTTGCGCGCGATCGCGGGAGCGGTTCGTGACATAGAGATGTGTAATTCCGCGGTCACGTAGAGTGGAAACGACTTGCTCACTGATGGTGCCGGCGCCGAGGACGAGAGCGCTGCGCTCCGCGAGTTTGCCGAAGATGCGCTCGGCGAGCTTTACGCCAGCGGCGGCGACAGACATGGGGCGCGTGCCCAATTCGGTTTCGGTGCGAACACGCTTGCCGGTTTCTAGCGCGCCCTGGAAGAGGCGGTTGAGAACGGGGCCAGTCGCGCCGTGTTCGTGCGCAAAGCGATAGGCTTCGCGGACTTGGCCGAGGATTTCGGCTTCGCCGAGGAGGAGCGAGTCGAGTCCGGCGGAGACGCGGAAGAGATGACGCACGGCAGCGCGATCGTAATGTTGGTAGAGGGCGACATTGAGAACGTCGGGGCGAACGGAATGGAATTCGCTGAGGAAGGAAGACAGGCCGGGACCGGATTCGTGGGATGTTTCGGGAGGAACGCCGTAGAGTTCGCTACGGTTGCAGGTGGAGAGGACGAGGGATTCTTCGAGGAGGCCACGTGAGCGAAGTTCCACAGCGGCGCGGCTAACCTGTTCGGCAGTAAACGAGAGACGCTCGCGGAGCTCGAGTGGAGCAGTGCGGTGATTTAGGCCGACTAGGACGATTTCCATTTGTGGCGCCTGGTTGTGATCATTTGCTTGAGAACCCAAATTGCCTTCAGGGCTAGAACCCATTTGCCCGTGACCTAAAATGTCGGAGCCCTCCGAAGCTTAAGGATGAATTCAAGCTCCGCCCCTCAAAATTCATCGCCGCCTGCGCGGCTGCCAGTCTAACGACTGGCCATTACAAAGGCTGGGACGCGCTAAAGCACGCCCCCACAACACTTCGACAACTTCAGAAATAGCGGTGCGTGTGAGACAGATACAAGTTCACCACCGTAAAGCTTAGGATTACTACCACAAAATTGAAGATGCAGAGCCGGGAGGCTCTGGCGCCACGCCATGTGGTCGTGCGGGCGAGTTGGAGATAGGCGGCGTAGAGCAAGAGCACGAGAATCGTCACCACGTACTTGGGGTCGTAGTACCAATATTGGCCAGTCAGACGGTCGACCCAGATGAAGCCGAGGGCCGTCCCAATGGCGATGGAGATGAGACCGATGAGGACGCTGGAGCGGCTCATGCGTTCCAGGAGGTCGAGCGGAGGAAGGCGCCAGACGACATTGCCGAGTTTGCGGTTGCGGAGGAGACGATTTTCGGCGAGATAGATGAGGCTGAGGACGAAAGACAAAGCGAAGGCGGCGTAAGCGAGGATGCTGAGCGTCACGTGAAGGGCGAAGACGGTGCCGCGGGCGGGCGCTGCAGGGAGGCGGTCGACCGTGGCTAGGTGGGCGGCGAGGAAAAAGACGATGATGAACGGGACGACGAAGGCACCTACGGAACGCTGGCGATGATAGAACTCGAGGCCGAGATAGGTTAACGCGAGGAGCCAGCCGAAGAGGGACATGGAACCGTAGAGGTCGTGATAGGGGACGGTATGGAGACCGCGAGAACGCTCGAGTAGGGCGAAATAGTGTGCTACCAGGCCGAAGGCGAGAAAAACTGTGCCTAGGCGACCGGCGAGTTTGCTGCCGGTGTAGAGATAACGGGTGTAGGAGCCCAGGCTTAGGGCGTAGGTGAGCAAGGTCAGAAATAGGAAAAGATGCGGCACGGCGTTTACGTTAAGAGTATAGCGCAGCGATGCGCAGAGCGTGGCAGGAGGAGCTCGAAAGGCGGGCTAGCGTTTGGCGTTTACGCTAGTTGGAGGAGTTGGAATTGGTTTGTACGCAGCTAAAGCGGCTGGACTTCGAGCAGGGTGAGCAATACCGGCGCACGCCAAAGGGCTAGTGAATCTGGCGGGTTTTTCGGGACATGTAATCCATTAAGAGGTACTGGCCGAGGGTGTAGGGCGTGGTGAAATACGCTTTGCCGCGGCACATTTCGGTGATTTTCTGGACGAAATGGACGAGGCTATAGTCGCTCGCCAACATGAAGGTGTTGATCAGAATTCCGGCGCGCTTGCATTTGTTTACTTCTTCCAGCGTCTGGCCGACTACGAAGGGATCGAGGCCGAAGGCGTTTTTGTAAATGCGGCCGTCTTCCAACGTGAGCGCTGAGGGTTTGCCGTCGGTGATCATTACGATTTGGCGCATGTCTTTTTTCTGACGGAGCAAAATCCGCTGCGCCATGCGGAGACCTTCGCGCGTGTTGGTGTAGTACGGACCGACTTGGACGCGGGCTAGTTCACCGAGCGGAACTTCCTCGGCGCTGTCGTGGAAGAGGACGAGATTTAGAGTATCGCCGGGATATTGCGTGCGGATCAGATGCGAGAGAGCCATGGCGACGCGCTTGGCGGGAGTAAAGCGGTCTTCGCCATACAAGATCATGCTGTGGCTGCAATCGAGCAGAACCACTGTGGCGCAGGAACTGTGATACTCGCACTGGTGAACCATGAGGTCTGGGTAGGTGATCTCGATGGGGACTTTGCAGCCGTCACGGCGGACGGCGTTGAAAAGGGTTTCGCTCACGTCGAGATTCAGCGTGTCGCCAAATTCGTATTGACGCGAGACGCCGCTGGCTTCGACGCCGGTGGCGAGGTCGCGGGTATCATGGCGGCCGAAGCTGCTGCGGCCTAGCGAGCCGAGCAAGTCTTGCAAAGTTTTGAAACCGAGAAAATCGATGGTCTTGTCGGTAATTTCGAAGCGCGCCTCGACTCGGTCCTGCGGTTGACCAACTTGCCCGCGGGCGCTGGTTTGCGGCGGCGGAGTCACCTGCGGAGGCTGCTGCGGATTGATGAAACCTTCGTTGGCCATGCGCTCGGTGATTTTATCGATGAGGTCGCGAATGGCCTCATTGTTCATGGCGTCGGCATTCTGCAGCATCTCGCGCAATTCTTCGCTCATTGCGCCTTCAGGGAGTAAGTCGCCTTCTTGCAGCGCGCGGAGAATAGCTTGGCGTAGGGCTTCCATGGACTTCTCGGGGTCCATTTCGCTCATGCCGTAGAATTGGGACTCGAATCCGCTTTGCAGGAAGAAATCGCCGAGACGCTTGACGAGCTCTTCCAGATCGACGGCGTCGGCTGGCTCCCCTACGTACTTTCCGTATTTAATGAATTTCATACGTTTCCCGCTATCGAATTAGTTGTACTGGCGCCTTGGCGAGCGGCTCGGCGTTTCGCGCGGTTCCGGTTGGCGGGGCTTTTCCGCAAAGTAGCCGCGTTCTTCGCTGCGTCCGATACGGCGGTGCGCCCACAAGCCTTCGAGAATCATTTCCGCGGCGCCGGCGACGGCTCCCGCGTCCTTGCGGTCTGTGACACCGAGGCGACCGATGTGCTCCATCAAGCCTTGAATTTTCGACAGCTGCTGGCAACGCTCGGCAGTGGTGGCGAGTTCGGGGAGCTTCAGCTCACCGCCCAGCTCGAACCACTGGATGACCGGCTGGAAATTCACTTCAGGGAAATGTTTGCTGAATACGCGGCCGACGGCGGTGCGAATCAGCTCGCGAGCGATTGTGTCCGCGCCTTTTAGTTCGCCTTCGTATTCGAGTTCGAGCTTGCCGGTGATAGCCGGGAGGGCCGCGTAAATGTCCGCCACGCGCGCGGAAGAATTCTTTTCGCCGACGCGGGTTGCGCGCTGCTCGGCATTGCTGACCACGCTTTCCAGCGTGGTGATGGGGAGACGTTGGCTCACACCCGAGCGGCGGTCCACGCGCTTGTCGTCACGGGCCTGGAAAGCAATTTCCTCGACAACTTCGCGGAGGTAGGAGGGCACGTCGATCTTGCGTCCGGAATCACGGCCGACCCAGGCTTCCTGCTGGGTGATGGTCATGCCCTCTTCAAGGGTGGATGGATAGTGCGTCCGGATTTCGGCGCCGATGCGGTCTTTGAGCGGCGTAATGATTTTGCCGCGGGCGGTGTAGTCTTCGGGGTTCGCTGTGAACACGAGAAGGACGTCGAGGGGCAGGCGCAGCGGGTAGCCCTTAATCTGGATGTCGCCTTCCTGCATGATGTTGAATAGGCCGACTTGAATTTTTCCGGCGAGGTCCGGGAGTTCGTTGATGGCGAAGATGCCGCGATTTGCGCGCGGCAACAAGCCGTAGTGAATGGTCAATTCGTCGGAAAGGTCGCGGCCTCCGCGGGCAGCACGAATGGGGTCAACGTCGCCGATAATGTCGGCGATGGTGACGTCAGGAGTGGCCAGCTTTTCGACGAAGCGCTGATCGCGCGGCATCCAGGCAATCGGGGTGTTATCGCCCTGCTCGGCAATTTTCTCGCGGCAGGCGCGGCAGATTGGGCCGAGCGGGTCATCGTTGATTTCGCAGCCGGCCACGACGGGGACTTCCGCATCGAGCAATTGCACGAGACCGCGCAGAATGCGGCTCTTGGCCTGCCCGCGCAAACCCAAAAGAATGAAATTGTGACGCGAGAGGATTGCGTTAACGATCTGGGGCACGACCGTGTCCTCGTAGCCGTGAACGCCAGGAAACAAGGTTTCGTCTCTTTCAATGGAGCGCAGCAAATTGCGCCGCATCTCGTTCTTTACGGACAGAGAGGCGGTGCGAGCGTCGTAGTCGGGAATGCTGCGCAGTTCGCCGATGGTGCGCGGCTTATTTTGCGCAGTCCTGCCGGATGCTGTTGTGCTCGCTGACATTAGGGCCCCATTCCGCGCGGGACAACCGCACCGCGCATTGAAACTAATTGACTGCGCTTCCGCTCGCTCGTGCGCGCGACTTCTCTTGCTTCTGTAGATGCGGCGCCCACTCCCGGAGGTAGCCTACGAGTCGTTCCTGACGGTCGGCTTCCGAGCGCAACTCCAGGATTTGCTGCTTCCACATAAGATCGATTGGCAGCGTGCTTGCGACTACGAAGGAGAGGTATTCGCAGGCATCGCATTCGATATTTTTGGGATAGTCGTCAAAGATCAGCGTGTGGCAGACCTCGTATAGCTGCATGAGGTCATTTTTCGTGCGCGCGTCGGTGCGATGCTCGCGATCGTCGAGGAAATCGACATCGCCTTCCAAGAGCTCGTCGTTTGCGTAGCCGTCGCCGTTCACTAAATCCACGATGCGAAATGGCGAGCGTCCGACGGTGAGGATGTCCATCCGGCCGTCATTGTAACGCTTCATCACCTCGGTGACTTCGGCGGAGCACCCTACGCGGACGATTCCTTTGGGGAGAGCGAGGAGCACTCCGAATTCACATTTTTCTTCGACGCAGCGGCGCACCATTTGGCGGTAGCGCGGCTCGAAGATGTGCAGAGGGAGAATCGCGCCGGGAAGAAGAACGACGTTCAAAGGGAAAAGCGGAATACGGTCAGGCCCCATGAATCCCATAGCTGATAATACCAGACCTTGCTGCGAGGTCGCTTCGCTGTCATCGCCTAGCCAAAACGCGAAGCGAAAGGCGCAGGGCTCCGCAGACTCCGCCCTGCGGTACAGGTGACGCTTACGCGATCTCGGAAAGCAAGCCTTCCATTTCTGAGCGGGCGTGCTGGTCGCCCTTTTTGTCCGCCGCGGCGATGCCGCTCGACAAAATCTGCCGAGCCTCTTCACCGCGCGCTTCGCGAACAAGGAATTGCGCGTACATCAGATACGCGGGCACGTACTCAGCACTATTTTGCAGCAATGTGCGAAAGTGCTCATCGGCGGCGCGCGGATCGCCGCTGTTCATGCATTCCATGGCCAGGCCATAGCGGGAAAAAGCATCGTCCGGCTTTCTGGCTACGAACTCTTCGAGCATCTGCCTGCGGCTTTTCTTTTGTTCGCTCATAGCGTGTCTCGTATTATACCGTTGCATCAGGCACATCCCAATGGGGCAAACAGGACGGGTATGAAAGTTAAGAAATCGCCGAAGAGTTCTGAGGATCGAACTGCCGGAAAACCGGTGAGCGCGTCGCGCTCGGAGATGGCGGAAGTTGTTCTGCCGGCGCAGACGAATCCGTTAGGGAAGCTGCTTGGCGGGCACGTGATGCACTTGGTGGATATCGCGGCGGCGATGGCGGCGCATCGGCATTCGAACAGTTATGTGGTCACCGCATCGGTCGATTACATTGATTTTCGAAATTCGGTCAGTTTGGGCGAAATTGTCATGTTGAAGTCACAGGTGAATCGCGTGTTCAATACGTCGATGGAGGTTGGTGTCGAAGTGTATTCTGAGAATGTGCTGACCGGTGAACGCAAGCACACGACTAGCGCTTACGTGACTTTCGTGGCGATCGACGAAAAGACGCATCGGCCAAAGCCGGTGCGGCCGCTGATTCTGGAGTCGCCGGAAGAAAAGCGGCGGTACGAGGAAGCTGCCGAGCGTCGAAAAACGCGGCTAGCGTTGCGATACGGAACGTAAGACCGTTAGGCTAGCTGACGCCGCCGACCCACATGGGCGCGCTGGTTGGTTGCGGACTCCCCCCCATCGGTTCCTCGGTGATGGCCAGGGCTTGGGTGTCCGACATAGTGTCCGGCGGATTCTCCACCATTGCTGAGAACTTTCCGCTTGCGTCCGGCCAAAATGTCGTCGCGGGCATCGGTTTGCCGCTTTTCTTGGAGATTAGCCACAACTGCAGGACGCGTTTTTCGCCAGGGCTTGGCGTTTTCCATCCGCGCACGACAAGACCCATATCCGGATGCCACATGGCCTCGAGTTGTGGCATTTTCGGATCCTTCGACGAGAGCATGATCTTTTTTGATTTTGGATCGCTCCAGATCATAGCTTCGTGGGCCTGCACTTTGGCCGCGTGAAGCTCTTGCTCCAGTTTCTGCCGCTCCGCCTGTTGCGCTTCCGCTTGCTGCTGGAGATTTGCCACCGCGTTGCGTAACTGCTTTTCGTTCCATGCGGAATACGCCGAAAAGAGCAAGAGAGCCGCGACTCCGGCCCATAGCCATGCCGGAACTCCTGTGCGGCGAACTACCTCTTGCTGCGTTCCGCCCGCCGCTGCGTCCGCGCGCACTGTTTGCAGCAAGCGTCCCTTCAGCATGTCCGAGGGCTCGGCATTCGGCGCGAGATAGGCGAGTTGACTTACGAGCCAGCGTGCTTCTTGCAATGCCTTCTCGCAGTCGTCGCAGCCGCTCGCAAGATGCGCCTCGACTTGGGCACGTTCGGGAGCATCGAGCGAGCCAATCGCGTAGGCTTCGATCAGCTCGCGGAATTGGTCGTTACTGTTCACGATGTTGCCTGCAAACCTTCCTTTAAACGCAGCAATCCATTGCGAATCCAACTCTTCACCGTGCCCAATGGCTCCTTCAACGAAGCGGCGATCTCGGAGTGGCTTAGCCCTTCGAAATAGGCGAGCTCGATGGCCTTCTTTTGAGCGGTGGGCAGCGAACCCATGAGCGAGCGCACGCGCTCTGCACGGCGCTTTTCATCGAGCGCCTGTTCGTATTCGGGAGCTGCGGAAGCTATTTGAGGGAACTCTTCCGTTTGCTCTTCGCGACGGCGTTGGCGCTCACTCTTCAGGCGTAATTGGTCGAGCGCACGGTTGCGCGCCAGGGTGAGCAACCAGGGAACAAATGGGCGGCTCGGGTCATACTGAGCGGAGTTCCGCCAGAGTTGCAGGAAAACGTCCTGCACGACTTCTTCGGCAGTCGACCCCTGCCGCAGTATTCGCAGCACCAGAGAATAGACGATGCGCGAGTGCCGCTCATATAGTTCTTCGAAAGCGCCCACGTCCCTGCGAAGAAGCTGCTGCATCAGCGTCGCGTCCGGCGACACTTCGTCGCTGCCTTTTGGTGAGAAGACCGCCAGAAACACGTTTACGCTTCTTCGTCTCCTGCTGAACTATACGTCAAATTTGTGCGGGCGGATGTAATGCGGCACGGTCAAATCGTGATTGTGCTGCTATGAAGCGATCTATGTGGATTTGGCTCGGTTTCTGATGGCCTCAGCGGTTGCCATTGCCAGCTCCAGGCAATTGCCAATAGATGGACCGCGCAAATAATTCCCTACTATAGATAACGCCGGCAGCTCGGCGCGCAATCGCTCGAGCGCTCTCAATCGGTCCGTGTGACCGATGTTGCATTGCGGCAGGGCTCGCCGGTAGATTTGCACGCGCGAAAACATCGGCGCGGTGCTAATTTGTAGCAATGGCGCAATCTCCCGATGAACCAGGTCGCACAATTCTTGGGCCGAGAGTCCCGCGGCGCCGGGGTTCGTCGCGCCACCAACAAAACTGGTGAGCAAAACATGGCCTGCCGGTGCTCGGCTTGGGAATAGGGAGGAATTCCAAACCGTACCTAGCACTTGCAGGCCGCTGGATCGTGGGACCAAGAAGCCAAATCCTTCTAGGGAGTGCGCAACGTCTCCACGCTGATAGCCTAGCGAGATGACCGCGACTGGCGCGTACTCGATTCCTGCGAGTACAGGCTCGAAAGCCGGGTTCACATCGCGCAGCAAGGTTCCCGCGATATCCGCCGAGGTCGCCACGACTAAGCGCTCCGCGAGAACGGTTTCCACGCGCCCAGCTACGCTAATCCGAACATCGAACGTGGCGCCACTTGCGGCTTTGCGCTGAGCGCTGATCCCAACCACCTCGGCTCCCACTCGCAGCCCCGAACCGATTTTAGCGGCAAGCGCGCTCACCAGGTTACCGTTGCCATTGCGCAAGCTCATGAGAGTTGGCCGCTCGCGTGCCCCCTTATGCGATTTTGCCGCGCGCCTCATGCCGCGAATCACGCTGCCAGCTGACTCTTCTGCTTCATGTAATTGCGGAAATGCAGCGCGCAGACTCAGTCGCTCCGGGTCTCCCGCGTAAATTCCCGAAACGAAGGGGCCTACTAGCCGCTCGAGCAGCTCCG
>Ga0210406_10007300_pt1 | contig 11247 bp, 8 predicted proteins | sample IncBWC30MmetaG_FD_155454 | JGI IMG/M metagenome (GOLD analysis project Ga0210406, IMG submission 155454) | Forest soil microbial communities from Barre Woods Harvard Forest LTER site, Petersham, Massachusetts, United States - Inc-BW-C-30-M | ecosystem: Environmental > Terrestrial > Soil >... | reverse complement strand
GGTGACAAAACTCTGCGAGCTTCCTTTCGCGCCCCGTGCGTCGCGATAAACCTCGATGAAGCCGTTGTCAAAGTCCACGGTGGCATCGTTCTGAACCCACACCGTGCCGAACGCCACCCACTCCGCGTATTCGCCCGTCTGGTAGTAGCGGATGAGGTGGTCAATCGCTTCCGCTTGCTGGGGTTCGGCGTAACCGCGCGCCTTCTCGAAGCAGTCGTTAGCCCGCCTCAAAAACGTCGCATACAGTCCGGGAGGAACCTTGCCGTCGGGCGTGCCGGCGCGGTAGACGAGTTCGGCGAGTTTGCCGTCCGCAGCTTTTACCACCCGCGAGTTCAGCGGATACTTTTCTTGAAATCCCTTCAGATCGTCCAAACTTAAACCTTGATGACCCGCATCTTGATAAAAAGTATTCGAACTCGCCTGGATCGTGTCTTTTCCTCCCGCCGGACTCTTGGCGGTGATCATCGGCTCAAATGCGGGGTCAAAAAGCGAAGCCCGCAATGACTCCAGTTCCCGCGTTAGATCCGCTGGTTTCTTCAGCGGCGGGAGATCGGCGTATGCCGTCCGAAAGGCTCCGTTTTGCTGTGCAATCAGCGCGGCCTTTTCCAGTTGCTCAAACGTGAAAGCAGGCAGAAATTTCTGCGACGTCAGATCGTTGTGATTTCCGCGGTTGGCCCAGAAGAGTTTCGCGAACTCGGCAATCTTCGCCATTGCCGCCGGGTCGATTCCCTTCGGATGCGCCATGATCTCCTCGAACAGCCGTTTCTGTCGCAGACCATAGGCGGACAGCTGATCGTAAATAATCGGGTCGATGGCGATCGAAGCCTGCGTCAACCAGTAGGCCAAGGCCTGCTGCCGGGGCGAAAGCGCCACGAAGCTGGGAGCGCGCACTTGAATGAATGCGGTGTCGCCGACGCGCTCGACGAGGACGTTGCTGGCTTTGTCCTGCTGGCACAGTGCAGGGGTGGAGATGGCGAACATGATGAGCAAGAGCAAATACGAAAAAAGCACCGAACTAGACGGCTTCAAGAATAGCCTCCAAGGGATTGGGTCCGAGCCCGGACCAAACTTCGCAGGCTACCACAAAACGGACAGACGTATTGGGATCGGCCGCCTGACCTGCAGAAGTTTTGCCGTTGCCAGACACTGACCCATGAAACAGGAAAGGCGCATACATCGCAAGAACGCGATGTTGTGCGCCATCCTGTCCATTGAAAGGTATTTGTAACTTACATCCGCCGCTTAAGGCCGCGCCGGACGTGAACTGTGCCCTTGTGTGTGAACTCGGCCCGCTATCAGCACTGTCGGCGTGCAGACGTCACCGGCCAGAGTCGTGTTCGCAACATTCGCTACTATGTTCGCAATCGGAAACGTGTTGCCCGATCCGCTTCCCAGCAGAATCCCAGCGCACGCCTCGTTCACGGTATTCTTGCTGACGGTGTTATTGTTGCCCGTCGAACCGCAGCTGCTGTCCAGGTGAATTCCGGCTTGGCCACTACTAAACACGATGTTCCCGGAGACCATATTGTTGTTGCTGCAAAGACCGATGCCGTCCCCAAGATGGGTGTCTGATACGCGGTTGTTAGTAACCACGTTGGTGTCGGCAGGGAAAGCGCCGTCGGTCACGATCGGTATCCCGTTCTGGGCGTTGGTGACGGAATTTCCGCTGATCGTCATGTTGCCGGAATCGTAGATGAGAATCCCTGAGCCTGTGCCAGCCGAGGGGTCGCCGTTAAAGTCATCGTCAGCCACGGTATTGTTTTGGACTTTTCCCGTGGCTCCAAACCCGACTTGAATGCCGTTCTGGGCGGTAGTGGTGGGTCCCGCGCCAACCACCGAGTTGCCAATAATCGTGACGTTTGTTCCAACCTCGTTGCCGGTAATCCCATTCTTCTGATAGCCGCGGACGGTGCTGTTTTGGATCTTCACCGTCGAAGTCGAAGGACTGGCGCTCTGGACATAAATCCCAAGCCCCGCCGAGGTTTGGCAACCAAAGTTCGCCGCGTTCTGGGCCTGGTTTCGGACGGCGGCGAAGTTCACCGTCCCCGAGGCGTTCTGGTAGTAGATACCGATCAGCCGCGTATCGTCACAGCCGCCATTCAAATTGCTGTTGCTTCCATCGACGGTGAGAGTGCTGATGTTGACTACAGTGGCAGGACTTTGAACCAGGATCTGCGCGGCAATGGGGTGACCGCTTGTAAGACTCGCGGTGTTTGCATAGAAACCTCCCGGGGGTATTACAAGCACCGGGTTATCCGCGGTTCCTGAGTTAACCCCGACCAGGGTCAGGTTCTTATTGACAACAACTTGTTCGCCGTAGTTCGCAGGGCAAATTTTGATGGTTGATCCGGCTGGGACGGAGTTTACGGCCCCCTGGATGCTGGTGAACTGCACAACGTTCGCTACGCAGGTGCCCACCGCTACCACGGACGCTGTCAATTGCTGGGCGCTGAGGCCAGCAAAAATAATGATGACTGTTGCCGCGAGCATGGTTCTGCGCCACACTACAGTTGTTGTTATCACGAGACCTCCTCCATACACGGTCGTCAAAAATACAACCGGGGCGTATCTGGTGACTGTTCAAAATTGCTCAGTTATTAAAATAAGTCAGGCGAGAGGTGCGCGCGTCAGGGCGTGATCTCGAAAACCACGCCGCACCTGCCGAGCCCCTTAAAACCTGACACGACGTGATTGGGGGCGATTGGCGCCACTCGGCAGTCCTAGAGGGGGTTATTCGTCTTTCGCCAGCCATGCCAAAGCTTCTTCGCGGGTCTTAAAAACGGGAAACTCGCGGCGGGAGAAGCTGCGCAGCGTCTCCAGGAACGCATGGGGAAAGTTCTCTGCTCCCATCCAAGCGGATTTCCTGACATGAGGCTTGTCAAACACGGCGGCCTCTTTCATGACCTGAATCGCTTCCTTGTCAAAGGATGCTCCCGTGAAATCGGACAGGATCAACGCCGAATTACGCGGAAGCGTAGTCACAACTTCGGGAACGGCCCGGCAAACCCTTTCGACGTCACGAGCCGAACAGTTTGAAAAATCTACGAGAAGAATCTGCTTACCCGCATGAGAAATGAACCGAATACGGTCGGCCATGTGACTTCTTTCCGGCGCAGGTAGGAGTTTGTACTTGGCGGCGCCTGAATGTCAACGGGCGTTCAAGTGGCCAACCCGCCTCTGGAAGTTCAGCCGACCAATTACTTCTTGCGCATCCAGACATCCCACGTAACTTGACCAGCTTCCTGATCCGCCAGCGGGCGGCCCGTCGCCTTGAGGGCCAGCTTGATCTGGCCGTGGTGGTAGCCCTCGTGCCAGATCATGTGCTGCAGCAGGAGGATCGGGTGATCGTAGTGGAGGTTCATGTCCTGGCCTCGTTCCACCCGGCTCTTGACCGCGTCGCGCACCGCCTTGGCGCTTTCGTTCAGCATTTGCGCGAGGCGATCGGGGTCGCGCTCGTCCATCCACTCCTCCTCGGGCAGGTCTCTGGCGAACTCGGGGGCATCCTCTGAGATGAACACCAGCCGCACATAGCGTATGTGCGTAAAAAGCTCCGCGACGGACGGGCTGCCCTCCATCACCCGCGCCTCCAGCCCACCCTCCGGCAGGGCGCGGAGCAGGTTAACCAGGATAGTGTTGTTCCGATCCCAGGAGTCCAGCAGGGCCTCGAGCAGGCTCTGGTCGTGTGTTCTTGACATCATAACCTCCGTTCGCTGCCATCATAAACGCGACAGAGTCTGCGATACCAAGAGAGGTGCGCCGAACCTTCTTCTCGCTAAGGAATCCGCAGGCCGTTCTCGAAGGTATAAAGTGCCCCATCACTGTTTGTTAGCACGATGTCCTTGGGGCCGGAGCTGAGGGTCGGAACGACAAAACTTATTGTAATTGGATCAACAAAGTTGGTAGTAGCCGTCACTCCAGCAATCTTTACTTGAGTGGAGGCGTTGAATCCGCTTCCACGCACATTGACTGTCGCGCCTATACCAGCTGCAGCCGGATTAATCCATCCGACAGAAAGTGGAGCCTCTCCTAGGTTAACAATCGTTAATCCTTTATTCGTAAGTAGGTAGATGTTTTGGCCGCCTAGATCAGTAGCCAGTGGGACAGCTGCGTTTGTGATCGTTTCAGTAAGAGAAAAACGTAGGCGCAGCGTTCCATGTTGCACGTCAACAATGTCAAGAAAGTCGGGATAAGGTATGAAGTAGAGGCTGCCTGTCGTGTTGAGTCTGGGATCGGGCAACAGATAAAAGGTAGGGTCTATTAGGTTCTGGCCTAACGCTCCGTAGAAGACGTCCGGTCGCGCCATTTCGCCGATTACATTTGCAAAAGAGTCCAGGAAAAACCACTGTGAAGCAGCAATATTCCCATCTCCTGAAAAAGTTGCTGCGTTGCCTCCATAAAAATTGCTAGCATAGAATTTTTGCTGAGATACATTAAAGACGCAGAACCCATCGCCACCACCAATCGCTACCTTGGAGCCGTCATCGGTGGCTTGCACTTCGGTTCCGTTCGGTATGGCTTGGCCACAGGTCACGGACGATGTGGTGCTGGAGGGCAAGTCAACCCGGACCACTCCTCCTGCTGCACCGCACCCAACTGGAAGAGTTCCGATGGACACAAAAGCCTGATTATTATTTGTCGCCGCTACGTAACTGGGGCCAATATTGCAGTTCTGGCCTGAAGTGCCAGGCGTGACGACAAAAATAGCAGAGGTATTCGTCGGATTGCCGGGATCGATTACTGACAGTGATCCATCGCTCAAGTCTGTGGCCAACAACAATCCTGCAGGCGTGAGCGCGAGCCCTGCGAATTCTTTTGTGTTTCCCAGGGACGCTGGAACAAGGGGCGTACCGAACTGGTTGGATGTCAGCGAAAAGACATCGATATGATCTCCTGCTGACAGATAAAGTTGCTGCCGCGGACCGTCGTAAAGTACTGCTGTAAATGTGTCCGAGGAGGAATAGTCGGTTACACTCTGGGCATAATAGAAAGAATTCGGCAAAGTGGTGTTCCCATCAGGAGTATTCACTGCAATCTGAGTCCACCCTGGGGCGCCTGAGGGCACGGTGAATTTCACCGTCTTTGCTGGAAAGGGATATCCGTACGTTGATGTAATCTGTCCCGACGATAAGATTGATGCTGAATTCCCTCCAACCGATACGGTTCCACCGCTGCTTGTGGTCGGCAAGCCATAGCCAGCAATTTCGCCTACGGCTCCGCCCTGTGGCGAACCACCAGAGATAACTGCATTTTGGATCGACGGACCATACGAGAAAAATAGTGGATCGAAAACCTCAACGCCATCAGGGAAAAGAAACTTAATGTTTACAGGTCCGGGAGCGCTTGCAGCAGAGGATGTGATTGTCAACGTGTTGGATTGGTCTATGTGGGCTGTGCCTCGATTTGAACCGTACCAGACATCCGGAGTGAGGGAAAATGCATTTCCAAAGCCGCCCGAAGTTGTTCCTCCGGCAAGAGGACCGGAATATGGCGACATGTGCTGAAGGAACGTGGGCGTTGAAAATATGGAATTCTCATAAAAGGTCGAATCATCGAATGCAATTCCGTAATACTCGATGCCCAGTAATAGCCCAGTAGGATCAATGCCGAATGGCTCTGGCATGTAGAAAGGAGGGCCGAGCTCAACGTTTACAGGAATCAGCGGCATTGCGGGAGCGATTCCTGTTACCTGCAGAGAGTTCGTATCGATGGTCAGAATGAGCGGAGTGAACTGTGGCATGCACACTTCGTAGAGGTGTTGGTTATCGCTACTAAAGAGTAACCCTCCTTCGAATTGGAATCCCGTGGCCAATACCCCACCTCCGGGAAGTGGACCGATGAGGTTGAAGTTCCCGTCATACATGTTCAACCCATTTTGATAGTCAAATATGACCACCCGAGAACCATCGAAATTTACTGCGAAGGCAGCTGCATACGATCCGACCTGCTTGACTTGGCTGAAAGTCTTCCCGACAACGTCGTAGTAAAAAGCATTGTCAGCGGAGGTGCCGTCGATTGAGTAGATTCGCTTCCCATCCCCGGTGCGCTGCACATATCCGAATCCGGCGGACCCTGGCGGCTGATGGCTCGTGATGCTGTTCGTTTGCGGATTCCAAACAACCAGATAGGCCACCGATCCAATCCCCCAGACACTGGGGATCAGTGCAACCGTGGCATCTGCCAAAGCGAATATAGAGCTGCTTCCCTGCCAGTTTAGGCCTGAGTATGGCGAAAAGCCGGGAAGGTCGTAGGTAGTTGCAGATAATGTTGTTGTATCGATGCTGATGAGCAGCTGCGAATCCGTAGCCACCCAAACCTCAACATTGTTGGGTGTAATATCAATTCCTCTTGGACCGCGAACAGGAATTCCTTTAACCAACTTATGCGTGCTTACGGAAATGACGTCCACCCGATCCCAAGATGGGTTACTAGCAAAAATCAGATTGTGGGCAGGATCATAGACAGCAGCATAGGGACTGCCTTCTGTCGACAAATAATCGGTTCGGTTGTTGGGAAGAGTACCCGGGCCCTGGTTTACGTCGACAAAAAAATCGATACTCTGCGAGGCCACAGTTGCTTGGGGCGTTCCTGTCAGCGTAACGGTTACATTTTGCGCGAATGGTGCACTGGAGGTTGCATTCAAGGTAACAGTTGTGGACTGTCCAGGAAGAATAGAATTGGGGCTGATTGTCGCCGTTACACCATTGGGTAGCCCAGTTACGGACAGCGAAATGTCGTACTGAAAGGCAAATCCAGTCTGTGTACCGAACGTAATCTGACCGGAGCCGCCGTTCTGTACGTTCAGTTCTCGGAATGTCGGACTGGTGAAATCGAACCCCGCCGTTCCAGTTTGCACCTTGACGGTCAGCTGGGCTGTTCCAGACACCGAGCCAGCCTGTCCAGAAAGCGTCACGGTATAGCTATTTGCTGCCAGGTTGGTGGATGCGTTAAGAGTGATCGCAGCTCCAGCTGGTGGAACCGTAAGCGGAAAGGTGGTGGTCGTTGTCAAACCGGTAGGCAGATCAGACATGGAAACGGTGGGTGTCCCGGAGCCTCCCGTCACCAATGCAGTGACCTGGAAGGTTACGGTACTGCCCGGCATGATGGTAAGGGTACTTGGTTTCACAGTTAGGGTTAAATTGCCGCCGCCAGGGGGACCGGAGGAGCCTCCGCCGCCGCAGGATGTCGAGGCCCAAGTCAAGAAAGTTATTGCGACTAGATGGACCACTCGGCGCACAAACTGCCGTAAACACTTCATACTACCTCACCTAAGCGTACTGCAGGCCGCTGGAGGTAGAAACTGTATCACGATACTAGCTTTTTGGCGGATGGGCCCGATTAACGCGGGAAGTGTAACGCGGATTTCTCGAATTATGGGGGATATTTCGCCAGCTATCCGCCTCAGGCCAGGCACGCCGAACTCTGCTTTTACGAATACAACTGGTTCCGGATTGACAGGGGAATAGCCCCCTAACATAATGCTCCGTACGTTTTGGGCACCTCCGGCTTTCTTCTTTTGTGCGGGAACCCTGTTCCTTTATCGAGGAAACCGAAAGCCCGAGGAGCGGCTTGCGTGAGACGTAGACGAAGAGGCAGAGGAAGTAGAGAACTGGGCTTCTTGAGTATCGCGCTGTCCTTCATTTCGCTCATTGTGTGGGCATTGATGTATTCTCCCGACGACGTGTCGTTTTTTGGGCCTATGGTGATTGAGATAGCCGCACTTTCCTGTGCCATACTTGCGGTACAACGAGGAAGCAAAATGTGGCTACTTGCGATAGTCGGGTCACTGCTATTGTGGTCGTTCGTTTTGTACGAGGTTATACAGGCAGAAGGCTGATGTAATAAGGCGCCAGCGCTCGTTGAGCCGGTTGTGAGTGAAATTGGGATTTATCTAATCAGGTAACAGGTCGATTCTTTTGTCAACCCGGATTATTGCGATGTTGCCGGGCGGTCTTCGAATAAACACTGGGTAAGCTCAATCCACTCTGTAAACGCGGCCGGTTTGCGCCCCCAGGATTGCGCGTTTGTAGGCTTGTGCAACTTTCCATCCTTCGACCGGAATCACGCCGTGAAAGAACGAACCCATACTAGGTACGGATTCTTCTAGCATCGTGGGATTCACCAAATTGATACGCAATCCCCTGGGAAGTTCGATTGCGGTAGCCCGAACAAAACCTTCCAATGCGCCCGAGACGGTTGAAGCCGCGACACCGGCGAAGATCGGTTCGTCATTAAGAACGCCCGAAACCAAAGTGAATGATCCATTTTCTTTGATGAACGGGATCGCCTCCTGAACCAGGCTGATCTGACCCATGAGCTTGCTTCCCAACGAGAACTGCCATTTTTCAGCGGTGAGTTCCGAAAGCGGAGCAAATGCGACTTCACCTGCTGCAATGGCCACGGCATCAAACGAGCCGACCGCTTGATAAAGCTTCCTGACACTTTCGCGGTTCTCGATCTCGACTCGGAAATCGCCTGATTTGCGTCCGACCTTGACGATCTCATGGCCAGCACCCGCTAATGCCTTTTGAACCAGTTCGCCGATCTTTCCGTTTGCGCCAATCAAAATAATTTTCATAAAATTTCCATTCTGCCCGCTTAGGGCTTGTTGGTCATTCGATCGCTTCGCTACCCCGATTATGTGTCAGTTGACTAACTAAGCTCGATGCGCAGTCTAATGAGGCTCCCTTTCAGGCTTCGCCCTGAGGGACCTGCGGTTTCAGTCCGCCTGGCGTCTAACAAGGTTTGAATTAATCGTGTGTGCCGAGCATGCGATCGACCGATCGGCTCATTTGTTTCAAAATAAATCCTGGCGCCACGCGACTCATCATTTTGAGCTGATTCGCCTGCCCTGGACGTATTTCAAATCGATCGGCTTGCATTCCTTTGACGGCGACTCTAACCATGTCTTCCACCTTCATGATAGAGACGCCTTTCATGTCTTCAGAATTAAAGGCACCCAAAAGTTCGGTTTGTGTCGCCGGCGGTGCCAGCTCAAATACTCTCACTTTGGTGTTTTTCAGTTGCACACGCAGAGACTCGGTGAACGAATGCAGACCGGCTTTGGTGGCGCAATAAACCGGTGAAATGGGCAATGGAACAAACGCCAATCCCGATGAAACGTTCATGATTGCGGCATCTGATCTTGTTTTCAAATGCGGCAAGAATTGTTTCACCATGCGAATCGGCCCGCTCAAATTGATTTCAATCTCGCGAGTGATGTCTTCGAGGCTTCCACCTCTGTCATGAACATTGATCTCACGCATGATGCCTGCGTTGTTGATCAAAATGTTGAGCTCGGGAAATTGTTTGGTGACCTGTTCGTAAAGAGTGGCGATCGCTTTCGGATCGGACACGTCGCTTCGAAAGGTGTGAATGTTTGGAAAGGCCGCTTTCGCACGGTCCATCTTAGATTGATCGCGGCCCGTGATAAGAATCGTGTTGCCAAATGCCGTGAGTTGTTTAGCGAGTTCGTAACCGATGCCGCTGCCACCGCCGGTGATCAAAATCGTATTGCTCGTGAGTTTCATAATTGAATACCCCGCATAAAAGACGCCCAACTTCCGAGCACTTCGGACACTATTGAATGGATAGCCGGATAGTCGTAATCGCCGCGTGGTCCCGACCCGTACACGGTTTCCCAGCCGACTTCGGCGAGCGGAGGGCCGGTGGCGAGCCGCTCGACCGGGTCGGAATTGGCCATGTAAGGTCGTCGACCGCGACCTTTCCCTCAAGCTTCTTCATGGTGCCGATCCTCCCTGGTTGCTCGATGAGTGCGTGTCACAAGGTCTCGGATCCAGTTCTTAAGCCTCTTTGCCTCCATCACCACCACCTCGGGGTCGTTGGTGCCGAGCGCAACCGCCGCCATACCCTGAAAGGCGGAGAACAAATGGACCGCGAGTTCTCGTGAATCCTTTTCATGGCCAACGGCCCGGAACTGTTCCTCAAGCCAAAGCATGGGCTCATTGAAGAGCGCCGCGGATTTCTTCGCGAGAGCGCCGCCCTCTTTGTGCAACTCCGTGCACAGCCCGCCAAGAGCGCATCCTCCGCGCGCAAGTTGCTCCCGGTTCGCTTCGACGCTACCCACGAAAGCTAACAGCCGCTCCTTCGGAGAACTCAAGCGGTTCCACTCCGCCCGGTCTGCGCGAAACTCCTCGAGGCGCCGCTCCACCACGGCTTCGGCGAGTTCTTCCTTGGTTTTGAAGTAGTAGTAGACATTGCCTACTGGCACGCGAGCCGCCTCGGCGATGTCCGCCAGACTCGTGTCTCGGAAACCGCGTCCATACGCCAGCTTCGTCGCAGTCTCAACCAGCCGCGTTCGCTTGTCCGGTTGTGCCGTTCCCATATTCACCGATTCAGAAGAGTTAGTTATCTAACTGACTTAGACCATAGACCCGATGCACCCGTGTTGTCAACCCCGCGACACGCCAATTTTGGGGCGCTGGTGGATGGTGGACCAATTCAAAAGGCGGGGGTTTGAATATGAGTTACCTAGCTAAGAATTCTACCGATGCGCGGGCCCTCCCAAGTTTTCCCCAGAGTCAATTTTCTCGCGCTTCTCGCGCTTTTCGAGAAAGCCTGCCCTGAGCGGGAGCCGAAAGGGGGCCGAGGAACAGCCGACATCGTTCGGCCTCGCTTTGCGCGGCAAGAGAGAGTGCGTCCAGTCGCCGCTTTATCTCCCGCCGATTTTTTCATCACATTCAACAGTGACCGCCGTCACAGACACGCCAATCGCCATGCCCGAAAATGAAGACCGGATAGGCAGCGCGCGCTCGATGCACCTGATCGAACCAAAGCGGACCACTTCGACGCTAAGTCTATTGTTTTGTAGATGATGGATGTACGTCTTTATGTTTCAATGGTTTAGCGCAAATCGGGGGGGGGGTACAAAACCAATGTACAAACCAACAATAAAAATCCAGTTCAACCACAAAAGCCAAAATAAAAAATGTAAAACATGAAGCAGTAGCGCGGATCTCGTCGCTCTGCGAAAGACGCTGCGAAACACGCTCGGCACAATCGGTTCCGACATCAACGTCAAGGTCAAGCGGGCGAGGGCGCCCGCTCTACACGAACAACGCGTTCACTTCGCCCGATGCAGGCCCGTCACTCTCGCATGTTAGAATCATTATTGTGATGCCCCGGACCGATGCTTCCTGACATCGAAAAATTGCTGGAGCTGCAGGTCGCGGACAAAGAAATCCGCAGGCTGCAGGACGAAGTCGCCGCGCTGCCAAACCGCGTGGCCGT